>Ga0209167_10000776_pt1 | contig 21052 bp, 18 predicted proteins | sample Coa_R1_9_FD_187154 | JGI IMG/M metagenome (GOLD analysis project Ga0209167, IMG submission 187154) | Surface soil microbial communities from Centralia Pennsylvania, which are recovering from an underground coalmine fire - Coalmine... | ecosystem: Environmental > Terrestrial > Soil >... | reverse complement strand
TGCCGCCCGTGTTGGTCACGGTTTCGGTCTGGCTAGAGTTCTGCCCGACCGTGACATTTGTGAATGTCAGGCTCGTTGGTAACGGGGTCAGAACCGCTGGCGTCCCTACGGCCGACCCGGTCAAGGGTATCGACAAGCTTGGGTTCGAAGCGTTCGAGCTCACGGTCACAGTTCCGACGAAGTTGCTTGCCGAGGTCGGCGTAAAGGTCACGGTGAACGATGTGCTCTGCCCCGGCGTCAGTGTCACCGGCGGCGTGATGCCGGAAATGCTGAACCCGGCTCCCGCTACCGTGGCCGCTGAAATCGTCGTGCTCGTGCCGCCGGTATTTGTCACTGTCTCGGTCTGACTTGAGCTCTGGCCCACCGTGACGTTCGTAAAGGTCAGGCTCGCCGGCGACGGCGTTAGAACCGCGGGCGCCACCGCAGTCCCGGTCAACGGTATAGATAAGCTCGGGTTCGAGGCATTCGAGGTCACCGTCACCGTTCCGCTAAATGTGCCTGCCGACGTCGGTGCGAACTTCACTGTGAACGAAGCGCTCTGTCCTGGCGTCAATGTCACCGGCGGAGTGATTCCGGAAAGGCTGAAGCCGGTACCCGATGCTGCGACAGCGGAAATCGTCGTGCTCGTGCCGCCCGTGTTGGTCACGGTTTCGGTCTGGCTGGAGTTCTGCCCCACCGTGATGCTGGTGTAGGTCAGGCTCGTGGGCGACGCCGTCAAAGTAGCCGACGACACGGCCGTCCCGGTCAGAGGTATCGATAAGCTCGGGTTCGAGGCGTTCGAGGTGACCGTGACCGTTCCATTGAACGTGCCCGCCGATGCGGGCGCGAACTTCACCGTAAACGATGTGCTTTGCCCCGGCGTCAGTGTCACCGGCGGTGTGATCCCCGAAATGCTGAAGCCTGTACCCGATGCTGCGACAGCGGAAATCGTCGTGCTCGTGCCGCCCGTGTTGGTCACGGTTTCGGTCTGGCTGGAGTTCTGCCCGACCGAGATGTTCGTGTAGATCAAACTCGTGGGCGAAGCCGTCAAAGTGGCCGGCGACGCGGCTGTCCCGGTCAGCGGTATCGATAAGCTCGGATTCGAGGCGTTCGAGGTGACCGTGACCGTTCCGTTAAACGTGCCCGCCGATGTCGGCGCAAACTTCACACTGAACGACGTGCTCTGTCCCGGGGTCAACGTCACCGGCGGCGTGATCCCGGAAGTGTTGAAGCCTGTGCCCGACGCCGCAACCGCCGAAATCGTCGTGCTCGAACCGCCCGTGTTTTTTATGGTTTCGGTCTGACTCGAGTTCTGACCCACAATGATGTTCGTGAAGGTCAGACTCGTGGGCGAAGCCGTCAATACGGCGGCGGGCGTTGTGGCCGTCCCGGTCAGCGGGATCGACAGACTCGGGTTCGACGCATCCGAGGTGACCGTGACCGTTCCGTTAAACGTGCCCGCCGATGTCGGCGCAAACTTCACACTGAATGACGTGCTCTGTCCCGGGGTCAACGTCACCGGCGGTGTGATCCCGGAAATGCTGAAGCCTGTGCCCGACGCTGCGACCGCCGAAATTGTCGCGCTTGTACCGCCCGTATTCTTGATCGTTTCGGTCTGACTCGAGTTTTGACCCACCGTGATGTTCGTGAAGGTCAGACTCGTGGGCGACGCCGTCAATACGGCTGCGGGCGTTGTGGCCGTACCGGTCAGCGGGATCGACAGACTCGGGTTCGACGCGTCCGAAGTCACGGTCACCGTTCCGTTGAAAGTACCCGCCGACGTCGGAGCGAATTTCACGGTGAACGATGTGCTCTGTCCCGGGGTCAACGTCACCGGCGGTGTGATCCCGGAAATGCTGAAGCCTGTGCCCGACGCCGCGACGGCCGAAATCGTTGTGCTCGAACCGCCGGTGTTGGTTACGGTTTCGGTCTGAGTCGAGTTCTGCCCCACCGCGATGCTGGTGAACGTCACACTGGCCAACGTCGGCGTCAACACAGCCGGAGTCGCACCCGTGCCCGACAGCGCGATATCCGCCGTGTTGCTCGACCCGGTAAAGCTGAGCGAAACCAGCCCGTTCACCGCTCCTGCAACCGTGGGCGCGAACTTCACCCCAAAGGTGGTGTTCTGTCCAGGAGCCAAAGTCAGCGGCAGGCTCAGTCCGGTAACGCTGAAACCGGAGCCGGTCACATTGGCTTGCGAGATGGTCAGACTGGCGCCGCCAGAATTCTGCAGAGTTTCGGTTTGCGTCGTGTTGCCGCCGACCGCAACCGTACCAAAGTTAAAGCTCGAAGGGCTGGTGCTCAACACTCCGGTCACAATACCCGTTCCGGCTAAGGGAACGTTCAGAACGCTTCCCGACCCGGTGTTGGTAAGCGCCAGACTCGCAATCACACCGCCGACCGACTGTGGCTGGAAAACAATGTTGAAACTGGTGGACTGCCCCGGCGCCAGAGTGGTGGGGAACGTCAACCCATTGATGGCGAATGCCGGGTTGTTCACACTCGCCGCAGTGATATCGAGACTGGCCGCGCCGGTATTGGTCAGTGTGTTGGCCAGCGTCTCGCTGGCACCGACGCCAACGTTTCCGAAAGCCACGTTCGCCACCGTTGCGGTCAATTCACCGGGGGCGGGCTGGGACACGTTGGATCGTGCGCTCAGACCTTGACACCCCAGCATGGTCGCCAGGGGCAGGATGGCCAGAAGAATCAGCAGAGTCCGGTGGGGGATCCGTCTCATAAGATGGCTAAAAGAACTCGGTTGTTATCGACGCCCGGTTGCAGCGTTGAAGATCGAGTCTGCCTGTTCGCGCGGGGAATCGTAAGGTCCCGATGGACCAGTTCACGACGTGTCCTAGAGGCCATCTATCTGCAGGAAAACAGGCAGTCTATTTCGGAAAGAGAACACTCAGAAGGGCAGGGTTGACATGTCAGCGTGTGCATTGAGATGGAAAGAACGTGCGGGTCAGAGCAGCAGAGTGTGAAGCGTGTGAAGCGATGTGGGGTTTGGCTGCAACCCGGGTTCTGGCAGCCTGTGGGCCTCGATTTTCACGATCTAGTTCGGGATTGGGCAATGCGCCACCATCGAACCCGCTTCCCCCACGTCCCGACCTATCCCAGAAAGTTTTTCTTGACTTCGGCCTAGGGGATGCATCATAAATCGTTTTAATGCTGGACTTTTCCCAGTTCCAGCAGCCCTGTGCCGTGCCCAGCCGTGTTTCCCAGGAGGTTTCACAATGCTCAAGTTCGCTCGAACCCTGTTGCTGGTGCCATCCCTCGCCGGCTGCCTCGTGGCTTCATTCCTCATCCCCCAGGCCTATGCCCAGCTTTATACGGGTTCGATTTCGGGCACCGTCACCGACTCCTCGAAAGCGGTCGTCCCGGGCGTGCACGTGACTGCGACCGACGCGGACAAGGGCTTTGCCTTTCCCGGCACGACCGACGGCACTGGCCACTATTTGCTGCGCAATATCCCGCCCGGCAACTACAACGTGTCGGCCGAGGCGCCCAACTTCGTGAGCGAGCGCGAAACGGGAATCGTGATCACCGTCAACCTGAACGCCACGGTCGATTTTTCTTTGAAGGTCGGCGCGGCTACCCAAACGGTGCAGGTCGAAGGGCGCGCAGTCGAATTGCAGACTCAGGATGCTACCACCGGCCAGGTGGTCGACCGAAAGTTCGTGAACGACTTGCCCCTGGCCGACCGGAATTTTGCTGCCTTGGTGTTTCTGGCTCCAGGTGTCGTCGAGACCAATGCACCGGGGTCGAACGAATCGAATGGCGGAATCAACTTCAATTCCAATGGCAGCCGAAATTCCACGGCCGACGTTTTGATCGACGGCGCCAGTGCCACGAACTTCGAACAGAATAGCGGACTGCAAAACGTCCCTTACAATCCTTCCGTCGACTCGGTCGAAGAATTCAAAGTGGAGCAAGCCAATTTCACCGCCGAGTTCGGCTTCGCAGGCGGGACCATCATCAACGTAATAACGCGGTCTGGGACGAATCAGTATCACGGCAGTGTTTACGACTTCCTGCGCAATTCCGCCACCGACGCCAACCAGTGGTTCAACCCCAATAACACGCCCATTCCAGCGCTGAAAAGAAACATTTTCGGCTTCACCTTCGGCGGCCCCATCCAAAAGGACAAGACTTTTTTCTTCGTCGACTACGAAGGCACACGGCTGACGCAAGCGTCCAACTCAGGAAGCATGGGCGTCCCCTCTTTGTGCGAGAGAGGCGAAGGTCCCTGCCCGGGCGGCCAGCAAGGCCTGGGAAACTTCAGCGAGCTGTGTTCGCTGCAAGATGACGCCACGGGAACGGGAAACAACGCGCACTGGGATACAGCCGTGGGGAGCGCCACCTACGGCCAGTGTCTGGACTCCACCAACGCCGTCTTCGCCCCCGGCCAACTGTGGGACCCTTATTCCGGCGTGTTCAGCAATAACCCCGCAGGCGATGGCAGTCTCGGCGCCGGTGCGGTGCGCTCGGTCATCATCCCGTTCAACGACATGTCGAGCTTTGCCAGTTCCGGCAACCCCAATCTGGCGGGAACGCCGTTTCAGCCACCAACCGGTCCCGGCAACTTGATTAATCCAGCGGCCCGGGCCATGTTCCTGCTGTTCCCCAGGCCCACGATCAACGCCACCGACATCGTCACCTTGCAGAATTCCAACTTCTTCAGTTCAGGATCGAGCACAAGCACAAACAATCAGTTCGATGTAAAAGTGGATCATCGCTTCAGCGACCGCGACCTGCTGAGTGTCCGCTATTCACAGGGATGGGGCAGTTCCACCAGTTTCAACTGTTTTGGAAATATCGCCGATCCCTGCACCGGCGGCCCGGCCAACCAGACTCGCCACACCGCCGCCATCAATCACACGCACACTTTCAGCCCCACGCTGGTTCTCAACGTGGTCTTCGGCTACGTGCGCGGATTCGATAATGCACCCGGCATCAAGGGCCAGTTCCCCACCATCGGCTCCCAATTCAGCCAGCTCAATCTGCCTTCCTACCTGAACAATGGTTTCGGCGTACTTCCAGCCATACAGATCAGCGGCTATAGCTCGGGAAATTCCGGGAACAGCATTGGAACCCAGGCTTTCAGCATTACCCGCGAAGGCCAGGACTCCGCCCATCTGGGAGGAGCCTTAAGCTGGGTGCGCGGTCAGCATGAATTCAAGTTCGGCGGCGAAGGCCGCCTGCACCGGATTAACCACGGCAACCCGGGCTGGCCCGCCGGCGACTTCTCGTTTGATTTTTCCAGCACTTCCCAATTCGCCACTCAGTTCAACACCAACAACAATGGCTTTCCCTCCTCCGGCGGAGATGGATTAGCCAGCTTCCTGACCGGCGTGGGATCTCCCAACAACAGCGGCGGCGGCTGCACTCCGTGCCAGCAGGGGTTCGACAATTTTGTCAGCACGCAAAGTTTGCGCTACGCCGGTTTTGTCCAGGACAACTACCGAGTTACTCCTAAGCTGACTTTGAACCTTGGATTGCGTTACGAGCTGAACATCCCCCGCACGGAGCGCTACAACCGCATGAACTGGCTCGATCCCAACATGATATCCCCGTTGCAAGTAGCAGGACTGCCGACCCTGCATGGAGCCGAAGTGTTTGCCAGCTCGAGCGATCGCCATAACTACTACACCGACTTCCGCGACATCCAGCCGCGTTTCGGTTTTGCCCGTGAGTTCGCGCACAGCTTCGTGCTGCGCGGCGGCTATGGCATCTATTACTCCACGCCGCGGAGTGGCGCTTCGGGAACCGGTCCCTGGGGCTTCCAGGGATTCAACATCCAGCCGCCCTGGCTGACCACGCTCAACATCGATCACGCTACTCCGTGGAATACTCTGAGCAACACTTCGTGCGACTTCGTTTTGCCGACGCCCAACTGCGGGGTGGCGCCGCCTCCCGGCAACTCGCTGGGCGCCTTCAATGACATCGGAAATGCCGCGGTCGGCCCGATCCGCAGGGAAAGCAAGAACACGCCTTACGAACAAACCTGGAGCTTCGGCTTCCAAAAGGAGTTACCAGCAAAAATCCTGCTCGACACGAGCTATGTCGGAAAAAAAGGCACGCATTTGTATCTCGGCGGATTCCGCGAGCACAACTATGTTCCGCCAGCCGCGATCGCCGGCATGACTCCCAACGAGATCGGCAACTTCCTCACCGCCCAGGTCCCCAATCCGTTCTTCTTTAGCGGTCCTGGCACATGCGATCGCACGAAATTCATTTGCGACCCCACCAGCGGATTGGCCGGACCCACCATTCAGGAATCGCAACTGCTGGTGCCATTCCCGCAGTACAACGGCTTCCAGGGTGATTCTCCGCCGATCGCCACTTCCATCTACCACGCCCTGCAGGTGCGCGTCGAAAAAGAATTCGCGCATGGCCTGCAGTTCCTCGTGACCTACGCGTGGTCCAAGTCGATTGACACGGCTTCCGCGAGCGATGACAGCTTCGTATTCCTCGGCGGCGGCACCACCGGCGGATCGACGCTCAACGTGCAGAATCCGTTCTCGATCGCCTCAGAGCGGGCGGTCTCGGTCTTCAATATCCCTCAAGTGCTGCAACTCAGTTACGTCTACCAATTCCCTCTGGGCCGCGGAAAGCTGGTGGGACGCAATATGAACCGCATCCTCGACGCTTGCGTTGGCGGATGGCAGACCAACGGCATCATCCGCATTAACGATGGCCGGCCCATCATTCCATTGCTGGTCAACGGCGGAACTCCGATCCCCACTTACAACCAGAGGCCCAACCTGACGGGCCGCCTCGAGCGGGCATCGGGATCGCCGGAGCAGTCGGTCCAGAACGGCTCTTTTACCGGAACCAACTATTTTGCCAATCCGAACGCGTTGTCCACTCCCGACGCTTTTACCTTCGGCAACGCGCCCAGAACGATCGGCACTGCGCTGCAGCCTAGCGCGAAGAACTTCGACCTGTCCGTCTTCAAAGAGTTTCTACTGTCGAGGATTCGCGAAGGAATGCGCGGAGAGTTCCGCGCCGAGGCCTTCAACGCCTTCAATCACCCGCAATTCCAGGGACCCGACGCAACCGTGGGTTCAAGCACGTTCGGCCTGATCACTTCCACGGTCAACAATCCTCGGGAACTCCAGGTGGCGTTGAAAATCTATTTCTAGGACTCGCTCTTCTGGCGTCGAGGATGCTTCTTGCTTGGACGCGCTCACGTTGAGTGAGCGCGTGCGTAGTTGCGCGTTTCTTTCCAGCACTCCGTTCGCGTTGCACAACCGCACCGCGGAATAAGCCGGCAAGCCGCACGCTTGCCGCCTCACTGACTGGATGTGGGCCTGAATGCGTAATAGCCCTGGCGGGCCTGTATCGTGAGCTTTTTCGCTCCGTTCACCCGGATCTGCAGTTTGTGGAACTTCCCGTCCAGTTTCTGTGGGGAGAATCCGAGCACGTAAACATACTCAGGAGCATCGGCGGTGCGGCGCAGGCCTTCATCCAGATCGTTGTTGTTGTGGAAATAGGTTCCGCCTGTACCAAAGGCCAGGTCCGTGAGCACACCACTGCGGGCGGATGCCTCCTCGCTATCTAAGACGAGCGTCTCCGTCGGTCCGTTGATGCGGCTGCGGTTGGGAGCCAATCCCGTGGAGGCAAGTCCACGCACGTCCAGAGCATTGAAAACCACCCCCATTCGCAGACCACGCTCGATGAGATACATCGCTGCCTTCTGCTCGTCGCGAGTTAGCGTCAGAAAACCGGGAGAGAGCAAGACGATGCGGCGGCGGCCGGGCATGGCCTCGGTCCGGCGCAGGACATCGCCCAGTATGCCAAGCGTGCGGTCGCTTTCCATCCTGCCCGCACTGGCCACTTCGGCCGCCTGAGCCAGCACCATTCGGCGCGCTTTTTCGTTTTCGCCCTGCAGTTGAAAATTAGTACCACCACTACCACGCGCGCCAGGGACGGAATTCGCGAATGCGGCACCCGAGTTTGCGTCGGGAAAGGTGCAATTTATAAAATCTCCTATTGCTTGTTGCAAGGCATTCGCATCCGCTTGATTAGCGATCGAATCCGCCACGTAGTAACTCATCGCCGGACAATCTGCCGGACTCGCGTTCGAATGCACCTTGATTCTCCGCAGAGCAGCCTGAAGTTGTTGGTGGTCGCCCGTAAAATCAAGCTCAACCTCGCCCGATGTGGTGAACACGGCCGCACGATCCTCTGGCCCCAATTCACTCACATGGCGCTCCGTCGCAGCTTTCACTCGCGCCAGATCTTCGGAGCCGGTGTGAACATCGTCGAATACGTAGGCCACACTATTGGATGAAGCCGGATTGCCGTCAGCTTCCGCGGGCGCTTGCTCCTTCGTACCTTTCGCTCCGCCCGCTTTCTCCAATGAAAAGCTGACAATCTCCTGCGGCTTGCGATTGTCGAGCAACTGGAAGTCGTCCTGGCTGAGCCCCCCGACTGCGTGGCCCTTGTTATCGCGCACTACGATGCTGACCGCCACGAGTCTCACATTCACCGTGAACGTGGTGACGCCGTTGGACGCGGTAACCATTTCGTAGTTGGCAACCGGCTTCTCCTTCTTCGCGTGCGCAGCCAGCGCCTTCTCCTGCCGTTTCTGGAGTTGTCCCATCTTCCAAAAAGCTTCGCCGGTGGCGGCCTTCAGTTCTATCTGCTGCTCGAGGTTGAGCTGTGCCGCATTCCCGTCGACGGCTTCTTCGCGAAGGATGGCATAGAGCTTTTCACTCTCTTGTAATTGTGCTTCTAACTCGGCAGAGGTCGCCGCGGCTGAAGCTGCCGTATCCGGAGCGCCAGGCGGGGCGCCCAGAACGAGGCGGGCCGTTGCGCGAAACTTGTGGCAGCCGTGGAATTCCACCACATTCTGCGTCAACGCTTCTTGCCGGTAGCGGGTTGCAACCGTCGATTTCACGGGAAGCAGGAAACCGCTGCCGTCTGGAAATGCGACATTGTCATAATCCGTAACGATTTCCGCGCTACGGATTGGAAACGATGCGGGAAGGCCTTTGGCCGTAGACCGAAAACGCAGCACCTCGCCGGTCTTTACATCGACCCACAGTTCACCGTCGTAAGCAGGCGCCGCCAGTTGATCCTCCGATCGCAGCTCCCACAGCGGCTCGAACTGCCGCCCAACCTTATAGGTGAACACCCACGCGGTATGGGCTCCCCTCTTGTCCTCTCCAGAAAAAGCAAACGCGGCGTGGTTCGCGGGGTGGAAAATAGCCCGCAAGTTGCCCTCAAACTGTCCACTCGACCAGAGTCCCGCCCGGTTCCACCACTCGCCCGGCAACGCTTCGCCGTTCCGCTTCAGATCGCTGAACGATTCCTCTCCATCCACGTATCGGATCGTCGCCGTGATCAGGTCGGTAGGCACGCGACGGTGACCCTGATAGCGCGACGTCTCCTGCTGACAGATGAAATTCGGCATCTTTTCTGGCTGAGTCACGGCATGCTCGCACACGCTGCGCAGCGCATTCGAATGGGGAATATTTTTGGGCAGCCACGCGCAAGAATCCGCACCCAGATACACGTTCCGATTCTGCTCCAGCTCGGCAGGCTCCTCGTTCCCGGTTTCACCGGGCCCGTCAAATCGTTTGTTGCTAGCCTTCCCAAGGTCGGCCACCACCTTATTCGGAACCCAGCTGATCGCTTCTAAAATCGCTTCCCGGCCGGAATCCGATTCGCCTCCCTTGGTTGTTCCCAGCGCAAAAGGCGCGCCATCGCTTACCCGTCTAAGTTCGTACTCCATCAATGCCGTGTATGCGTCCAGGGTCTGCGAGGAACTGCCGGAACCCTGCGCCGATTTGCTGGACCTCTCCAAGGCCTCCACGCGCATGTAAAGAACGAACTGGCATTTCTTCTCCCTGCCTTCCGCGATCGCTTCACGGCCCGGCGGCGCGTCGAGGGCGACCGCCATGATCGACAATCGCAGTTTTTTGTCGGTCTTGTGCTGGTTGAGCGCCTTCACCAGATGGTCGCGCGCCTCCGTCCCCGGCACCGTTCCGGCTCGGCTGCGCGGCACTGCTACACCCACGCGCACGGTGGTGTTTTCCTGCGCTGCCAGGGAAAGACACACGAGAAACAGGAGGGGAATCAGCGCCTGTGGATAGAGGACTCGCATACTCTGGCTTCGGGCGAGAGCCGATCGATGCGCGCAATCATACCATTGCTTCCCCCAGACGACGCACGAAACAACGGGATTCTCTTACTTTCCCGTCGCAGCCGGAACCTCGACCCAGCCTTGCGTCCGATGGCTCTTCAACTCGGCGTCGAGGATGGTGAGTTGCCGCAGGCCGTCGACAAACTGTGGATACTCGGTCGCGCCACCTGCGCCAATTGCGGCGTAGAACCGCCGGAAGACTTGTTTGAATGTGTCGTCGTAGCCTTCACTATGACCGCCGGGAAGATCGGCATAGCTGCGCGCCGCGGGCTTCAGCAGCGAAGGATCCTTAATGTAAATCTGATTGCCCTCGTCGCGGTGCCCCGCCCACAGTTCGTCGGGACGCTCCTGCCTCCACGCCACCGACGACTTCGTCCCGTAAATCTCCATGCTCAGCCCGTTCTTGCGTCCGGCCGAAACCTGGCTGGCCGTCATGCTGCCGCGGGTTCTTCCCCCCATACGAAAAATGACGGCCCCAAAATCTTCCGTATCCACCGGCGTGTCAACGTAGTCCTCCGGGCCGAGCATTTTATTGGCAAACGTCTCGACCGAATGCTTCGGCTGCTTCCGCGTCGCATGAAACGTCTGCAGATCGGCACATAGCGAAGTCACACGCAATCCCGTGACGTGCTCCGCCATATCAAAAAAGTGCGAACCAATGTCGGCCATGCAGCGGGAAGGTCCGCCGGCTTTGGTCTCGACCCGCCAGTTCCAATCTGTGTCATAAAGCAGCCAGTCCTGCGAATACGTGCCCTGCACCACCAGAATCTCGCCCAGATCCCCTGCCTCGCGCATAGCCCGCATCTGCTGCACCATCGGGTAATAGCGCAAGTTGTGGCAGACGCAATTCCGCACTCCCTTCTGCGCGGCCAGAGCGACCAGTTCTTCTCCCTCTTCCACAGAAGTGGCCAGCGGCTTTTCGCAAAGCACATGCTTGCCCGCCAGCAGCGCATCCTTGGCCATAGGAAAGTGCTGCGCGTTCGGTGTGCAAATGTGCACGGCCTCGATCGCCGGATCGCTCAGAATCTCGCGGTAGTCTGCCGTAATCGTCGGGGCCGAAAACCCCGTGCCCAAACGTCGCGCCGCCTCAACATTTCTGCCCGCGATGGCCGCCGCTTCCACGAACTCCACCCGCCGCACTGCTTCCAGATGCACGCGGCCCATGAACCCGGTGCCGAAAATCGCAGTTCGAATTGGTTTCATCTTTATCTCTGTCTCTTCTATTTTTCTACGCCCTCGCGCTAAGTCCACCAGGCGGCTGTAGGTTGGTCACAAATAACAATGCTGTTCAGGAAGTTCGCCGCCTTGGTCAGCCCTTCTTCCGGCGAGAGCAGGCTGTCTTCGTGCTCAATCGACAGCACGTAATCATAGCCAAACATGCGCAGCGTCGAAATCAACTCGCTCCACCATTCCGCCCCGTGACCATAGCCGCACGTACGGAAGATCCAGCTGCGCTCGCGTTCCTGCGTGTACGGCTTCGTATCGAGCACTCCCGCGCGCGGCAGGTTGGCGGAATAAATCTGCGTGTCTTTGGCATGCACATGAAAAATGGCGTCTCCCAGCACTCGCACCGCGGCCATGGGATCAATACTCTGCCAGAACAAATGGCTGGGATCGAAGTTGCAGCCCACGCTGGGTCCGGCAATCGACCGCAGCCGCAGCATCGTCTCCGGGTTATAGACCACGAACCCAGGATGCATCTCCACGGCAATTTTCACCCCATGGTCGGCCGCGAATTTCGCGTGCTCGGTCCAATACGGCGCCACCACCTCGCTCCATTGCCAGTCGAGCACCTTCAGATAATCCGGCGGCCACGGACACGTCACCCAGTTCGGCGCACTGGCATGCGGCGAATCGCCTGGGCATCCCGAGAAGTCGATCGTCACCGGGATGCCAAGCTTCGCGGCCAGCAGGATGGTCTTGCGGCTCACTTCCCGATCGTGACTCGCGCGGCTCTTGTCCGGATGCAGCGGGTTGCCATGGCAACTCAAGGCGCTAATCGTGACGCCGTGGTCGGCTAGCACTTTCTGAAACTCAGCCAGCGCCGCGGCATCTTCGAGCATCGAGAGCTTGCAATGCGCATCGCCCACATAGTTTCCCGTGCCGAGTTCGACGGTCTTGATTTGCAGCGCCGCAATCTTCTTCAGCACTGCGGCCAGCGGCAACTGCGAGAGCAGCGGAGTAAACACTCCAACGCGCATAACCCTTCTTTCTCCTCTTTTTCCTCGACCGGACCACACCATCCAAACGCTCAAGAAAGGTAGGGCGACACCGGAAAATTGTCAACCGAGGTAGCGCCACGGTCCAGGCTCAATCTGAATTTCTCCGCGTTCTCTGCGGCTTTCCTCTGCGAACTCTGCGGTCAAAAGCTTTTGTTCCTCCGCGAATCAAAAGACCGGAACCGCGAGGTGCGCGAAGAAAGGCCGCCAAATATGCGCTTCTACTCGCGCCGCGCGGAGGAGCCCCAACCGGCTAGGCACGGCGTCATGAGGCATGATATATGACATCATATGATGCTATAATCAGTGCCTGGAGTTCCTATGAGAACAACCCTTGCCCTGGATGACGATCTCGTACGCGTCGCCCAGGAGTTCACTGGAGTAGCGGAAAAAACCGCGTTGGTTCGCGAAGCCCTCAAAGCTCTCATCGAGCGGGAAAGCGCCCGCAGATTGGCCTCGCTCGGGGGCACGATGCCTGAATTGAAGAATATTCCACGCCGCAGGACTCGCCGGACTTGATCCTCGCGGACACGTCGATTTGGATCGACCATCTCCGCTCAGGAAACCGAGATCTGCGCCGGCTTCTTAACCGCGGGCAGATTGTGGCGCATCCCTTCATCATTGCCGAACTTGCCCTTGGGTCCTTGCGACAGCGCTCCAAAACGCTCGCACTGTTGGATCTTCTGCCCCAAGTCCAGATGGCGCAGTTGAGCGAAGTACGGCTGATGATCGAAGCTCGTCGCCTCTACAGCCTCGGCATCGGCCTCACCGACGCACATCTGATCGCCTCGGTCTTCATCAGTTCGTCCACACTTCTGTGGACGACAGACAAGCGGCTCCGCACCGTCGCCGAGGCTCTCGGCATTCATGCCAGCCTGCCTTAAGAGCGGAGGGAAGAGCCCCCGCGATACTGGCAGGCGCATTATGTTACCTTTTATCGTCCGATGGCATCTTAGCGAGAAAGGAACACGCGTGCGCCACACTCGAATCGCTCTATTCCCCTTCTTGTTCTTGCAGGCCCTTGCCCTCTTCACCAGCGCCCAGGATCAGCCGGCCGTAAACTCCGCAGTCGCACCGCCTCCCCACGCCAGGCAAATCCATCTCAAACACATTCTCGTGATCGGTCAGACCAAAGGTTTCGAACACGACTCGATTCCCGATGCGATGGCGGCCATCTACAACATGGGCCACGATAGCGGCCTCTGGGATGCCATGCTCCGCACCGACACCGAGCTCATCACCAAAAAAGACTTAGCCAGAAACACGAAGAATCTCGATTACTTCGATGCCCTGGTTTTTGTCAGCACCACCGGCGAGCTCGACCTCGACGACAGCCAGAAGAAAGACATGCTCTCCTTTATCAAGGATGACGGCAAAGGTTTCGTCGGGGTTCACGCCGCGCTCGATACCAATTACAAATGGCCGGAATATGGTGAGATGATCGGCGGATGGTTCGACCAGCATCCCTGGTCCACCTTCAACGCGCCCATCATCAATGAAGACCCGAGCTTCCCCGCGGTCCATCACTTTCCCAAAGCGTTCGTGAAGTGGGACGAGATTTATCAGCCCAAGGAGTGGTCGCGCGACAAGGTCAACGTCCTGCTCAGTCTCGATCCCGCGAAATTAAATTTTGCCAACAACCCGCGCGTCCACCGGGCCGATCATGACTTCGCCGTAGCCTGGGACAAAATGTACGGCAAGGGCCGCGTTTTTTATTCGACCCTCGGCCACACCCAGGAATCTTGGTCCGATCCCGACATCCGCAAAATGTATTTCGAAGCCATCAAGTGGGTGCTGGGCATGACGGAAGGCAGCACGTCGTCTCATCCGCGGCCGTAAACGCACAGGTGAAAGAAGGAGACTCGATCGTGAACCCGCACTTTGTAAAATTACTGTTTCTCTCGCTCTTGTTCAGTTCGTCCGCATTGCTCGCCCAGGCGCCGGAAGGACTCTGGCAGGGATACGACGGTGAGTGGAAGCACGTTTCCCAGCAGCTGATCGCCTTGGCCGAAGCTACGCCCCCAGAAAAATTCGCTTGGCGTCCTGCGCCTGGAGTTCGTTCCACCAGCGAGGTGTACATGCACATCGCGCTGGCGAATTTTTATCTGCTGAGCGTGACCGGCCCCAAGATGCCGGCCGACCTGAAAGAAGACGCGGAGAAAACGATCACCTCCAAGGCCGAAGTCATCGACTGGCTCAAGCGTTCGCTGGACGCGGTGAAAGTGGCCCACCTGGCCGTCAAGCCCGCCGACCTTGCGCGCAAAGTCCACATCGAAGACCGGGATGCAACCGTGGACGGAATGTATCTCCGAATCATTGTTCACGCCAACGAGCACATGGGCCAACTGGTCGCGTACGCGCGCATGACCGGCGTCGTGCCGCCGTGGTCGAAAAACTGAAGACGCAGATTTCAGCGCTGAGGTGCGCATGAATATTTTGCGGAGGAACATTTCAGGGATGAATTTTCTTCGATCAACTTTGCGCGGCCATCTGCAGTTGGCGGCTCTGCTGCTCATGAGCGTCGCGATTTCCGCGGCACAAACTCCAACTCACACCGCCCATGCCCCGGGCGCAGCCAGGCAAACCGCAGCAACTCCGCGCAAATCGTACCCTCCATCCCTGGTCCAGAGCGGTCGCGATCTCTTCCGTCAGGATTGCTCTTTCTGTCACGGCCGCGATGCCGGCGGCGGCGAAACCGGACCTGATCTCACCCGATCGAAGCTGGTGAACTCTGACGTCGACGGAAACAAGATCGGCCCCGTCCTCCGTAACGGACGCCCCGACAAAGGCATGCCGCGCTTCGACCGCACCGATCAGCAAATCGCCAGCCTCGCCGCTTTCATCCACACCCAGCAGTATCTTTCGCTCACCCGGAAGGGCGGGCGCAAAGGCGTCGACGCCGCCGATCTCCAAACCGGAAATGCCGAGGCTGGCAAGCAATATTTCAACGGCGCGGGCACATGCGCCTCTTGCCACTCCCCCACCGGAGATCTCGCCGGAATCAATTCGCGCTTCCGCGGCCTCGAACTCGAGGAGCAGATGCTCTTTCCCAGGCACGCGAAGTCCAGCGTCACCGTGACCCTTGCTTCCGGCCAATCCATCACCGGCACTCTGGCCTACCGCGATGAATTCACCGTCGCTCTCATTGATCCCACGGGCACATATCGATCGTGGCGCACCAGCGATGTGCAGTACAAAGTCGACGCGCCGGTGGATGCTCACGTCGATCTGTTCCCAAAGTACACAGATGAAGACATCCACAACCTGATGGCGTATTTGCAAACGCTGCGCTAGTTGGGCTCTGCATGAGCGGTTGAGTTCGGAGGAAGTTCACAAAAGAGGTTCACAAAAGTTTGAGAGGTTTCCGGGCCACATGAATCTTTTGAAGGTTGCATTCCTCGGAGTGAGCGCATTGATTGTAATAGCGCCACGAGCAGTCATGGCGCAAGTCGCCGACGACCAGATGCTCTTGCATCCCCCGGCCGACAGCTGGCCGGGCTACCACGGTGATTATTCCGGCCGCCGTCACAGTGCGCTCACCCAGATCACTCCGCAGAACGTGAAAAATCTCACCCTCGCCTGGGCTTTCCAGACCGAGCAGCCCGCGTCCATAAAATCCTCGCCCCTCTTGGTCAATGGCGTTCTCTACTTCACCGTCCCCGATAACATCTGGGCTATCGATGCCCGCTCCGGTCACCAGATCTGGCACTACAATCAGCCCACGACCCAGGGCGAGCACATCGGAAATCGCGGCGTGGCCACTTACAAGGGATATCTCTTCTTTATGTCTCCCGACGCGCACCTCGTCTGTCTCAACGCCAACGATGGCACCGTGCGCTGGCGGGTTTCAGTTGCAGACGTCACCAAGGGCTATTGGACCAGCATGTCGCCCCTCATCGTCGGAAACCGCGTCTTGATTGGCGTTTCCGGTGACTTCGATAATCTCGCCGGCTACATCCGCGCCATCGATCCCGAGACCGGCGCGACTCTGTGGCAATGGAATTCCACTCCTCCCGCTGGAACCCCGAACCAGACCACGGGAGGAATGACGTGGATGATCGGAACGTATGACCCCGATCTCAATCTCGTCTACTGGGGAACTGGCAACCCCACGCCCGTTCTGAATGGCTCGACGCGCCCGGGCGACGACCCCTACACCTGCAGCATCGTCGCGCTGAATCCGGAGACGGGCAAGCTGGTGTGGGCCTTCTCGGTCTCTCCGCACGATACTCACGACTGGGACGCCGTTGAAACTCCGGTGCTGGTCGATGGCGACTTTCACGGCGAGCCGAAGAAAATGCTGATGCAGTCCTCGCGCAACGGCTATTTCTTTGTCCTCGACCGCACCAACGGAAAGAGTCTGCTGACCGCTCCCTTTGGCCCGGTGAATTGGTCTCTGGGCATCGATGACCAGGGCCGTCCGATTCCGAATCCCGCGAAGGAACCCGCGCCCGACGGACGCCTCATCGCTCCCGACGAGGGCGGCATGACCAACTTCCGCTCCCCCAGCTTCGACACCAAGAATGGATTGTTCATCGTCGACGCCCATCCCAGCTGGAGCATTTATTTCGCCAAGCCCGCCGACGGACTCTACGGCTGGGCCGGCGCCGATTACGATGTTTGGGGCAAGGGCGTGATCGAAGCCATCGACTATCAGACCGGCAAAATTCGCTGGAGCCACGAACTGGGCCCCGAATCCGGCGCCGGAGTCCTCACCACCGATTCCGGTCTCACCTTCACCGGCGACGGTCACGGCAACTTCCTTGCGCTCGATTCCACCGACGGCAAAACCCTTTGGCACGCCGGATCGGGCTCTCACATCGTGAGCTCGCCAACCACCTACGAGCTCGATGGCCGCCAATACGTACTGACCAGCAGCGGCGGAGTATTATTCGCCTGGGCACTTCCGCAAATGTAACGAACTGGAGGTCCAATATGCTGAATCGCCGGAGCTTCCTCATCGCCAGCGGACTCACCGCGCTCGCTTCCACCCGAGTACTCGGCGCCAACGATACCATTCGCATTGGGGCCATCGGCGCGGGCGGCCGCATGCGGCAGCTCCTCGACGCCGCCGACAAAGTCGGCCCGTACCAGATCGCCGCCGTGAGCGACGTCTACGCGCCGCATCGCGACGCCGTGAAGGAACGTTCCAAAGGCCTGGCCACCACTCACCTCGACTATCACGAAGTGCTCGATCAGGATATCGACGCCGTCATCATCGCGTCCCCCGACCACTGGCACGTGCGCATGGCCGTCGACGCCCTGGCCGCCGGCAAAGACGTCTACCTGGAGAAGCCCGTCACTCACACGCTCGAAGAAGGCGCCACGCTCACCCGCGCGGTTCGTTCCAGCAAGCGGATTCTGCAGTGCGGTATGCAGCAGCGCAGCTGGACTCACTTTCGCGACGCCGTCGATCTGATTCAGGGAGGCAGTCTTGGCCGCGTCACCCAGGTGCGCACCTACTGGTGGCAGAACTACCACCGCAACTGGCCCACCAAGCCCATCGACACGCAGGCGCTCGACTGGAAGCTGTGGCTCGGCTCCGCTCCCGACCAGCCCTTCAGCGACGAAAAATTTAACCGCTGGCGATGGTTCTGGAATTTTGGCGGCGGCGCTATGACCGATTTATTTACCCACTGGATCGACGTGGTGCACTGGGCCATGAAATCCGACCAGCCCAGCGAGGCCCAGATGCTCGCCGACAAATACATTTTCGACCAGTGGGATTGCCCCGATACCATTCAGGCTGCGTTCCGCTATCCCGGCTTCGATGTGGTCTACGAGGGCATGATGAGTTCCTCCATCGACGACGGCGGCATCGAGTTCCGCGGCACGGAAGCGACGCTGAAGATCAATCGCAGTGGCTTCTCCGTGTATCGCGAGCACGTCGAAGAAGAAAAAAATCCAGCGCTCACCGCGCACAGCGTTCGCGAGGGCACCATCCTGCACATGGAAAATTTCTTCGACTGCCTCAAGTCGCGCAAAGAGCCCGCCGCCCCCGTAGAAACCGGAGTGGCCGCCGCCCGCGCCGGCCACCTCGGCAACCTGGCCTACCAGCACGGCGGCCGCTACGTCGCAGGCTCGAAACCCGCGGCGTGAGTCACCGGGGTGGAGCGCTGGGCTCGTGTAGGTCGGACACGCTTGTCCGGCAAAGGCCGGGTGCCCCATTTCTCGCGTCCGTTGCGAGAAGTGGGGACTTCGACTTCGTGTAGGTCGGACACGCTGTCCGACAAACACCGGCAGCACCACCAACCCGGCGCGGAATCCGATCGGCGAAAGTGACGAAATGTTCCCAAAGGAACACAACTGCGATTTGTAAAAGTGTTCCCGTGGGAACGTCTGTGGAAAAGCCCAAAAAATGGATGGAGGGTAATCCGTTTATCGCGAGCAGCTTACGGGCAAGTGCCGATATATCGGCAGCAAGTGTGGCGAAATAGCCACGCCGAAAAGGGGCTCTCGAGGTGGATTGTTTTGAGACGGAGAGCGTGAGGGCGACGTTGCTCCTGCCGCGGAGCGCCCGCTCTACACAATCAAATCTAAACCTTCCGCGCAGACAAAAAGGAAATGGCCACCGAGATTTCTCTTGGTGGCCATTATTAATGCCGGCAACGACCAACTCTCCCACACACTTTCGCGTGCAGTACAGTCGGCCCTGCGGGGTTTAACTTGAGGCGCTTAGAAAGCGTGAGCGCGCGTTCTTTGCGCGCGGGAGCCTTCTGCTGCACTCCTGAGCACTTTTGCGAAGGATCCCTATTCTAGAAGGAGCTCGACAGCATCCTTGTCCTGCTTTCCTCCAGGACCATGGTCTCGTATCACGCCGACCAGCCAGTCGAAGGCGGTTGGACCTAAATGTGCTTTCGCGTTTTCTAGTTCCCTTGAAACCAATGCCCGGTTTAAGGGGTGGCAGTGCCGCAGGCGAATTTCAAGTTGTCGGGCTGTCTCAGCGTAGCCCAGCTGCTGTTTCGATAAGAGATGGTTCTTCCATCGAATTGTGAAGCCCTCCTCGGGAGTCCCGAATCCGCCCTGCAATACGTCATCGAATGCGTCGAGGCTGTCACCGCAATGCGAAGACAGCTCAAGGACTCGCGCTATCTCGTCGTAGAATCCCTCCAATGTCGAAAATCGACTCCCGTCTATCTCGTAGACCCTCATTGCGAGTACTCCGGGCGAAGCATCCTACTGGCAAAATACGTTAGCACAAAGGAAAAGGCCGATCATGTTTCCATGATCGGCCTTTATTAATGCCGGCAACGACCTACTTTCCCACACACTTTCGCGTGCAGTACAATCGGCCCTGCGGGGCTTTGACACCGCCCAATGGCCGCACTAGACTGGCAAATATGGAAGTACACCTTCGACCGGAAACGGAATCGCGCCTTCAGGAGCTTGCCAGCAAGAGCGGGCGTGCACCCAACGACTTGATCGAGGATGCCATGGCCGGGTATCTGCTGGAAGTGGCCCAGGTTCGCGAGATGCTCGACGGCCGCTACGATGATCTCAAAAGCGGCCGCGTGAAACCGGTGGACGGCGAAGAGGCGTTCGCAAACCTCCGGCGCAAGAGCCAGGGGCGAAAATCGGCGCGCTGATTCATGAGCGGATTCGTTGCTCACCCGCAGGCCTACACGGATCTCGACCAAATCTGGGAATACATCGCCGCAGACAACCTCGACGCTGCCGACAGGGTTCGTGAAGAAATCTACGAAGCGATCCAGTCGCTCGTGCCATTTCCTTACGTGGGTCACAGCCGTCCCGACCTCACATCGAAGCCGTTGCGGTTTCAGACGGTAGGTGAATATGTAATCGCCTACGTGCCCGATGGAAAACGCTCGCCGTAATCGCCGTGCTCCACGGCCGCCGCAGTCCGCGCATAATCGCGGCCATACTCCGCAAAAGGACATAGCCACTACCCAAAGAATGATCAACGTCAAAAGCGGCGGACAAGAGTGTCCGCCCTACACATTCAAAGTTCGCGATTTCCCGGCGCAAAAAGGAAATGGCCACCGAGATTTCTCTTGGTGGCCATTATTAATGCCGGCAACGACCTACTCTCCCACACACTTTCGCGTGCAGTACAATCGGCCCTGCGGGGCTTAACTTCCGTGTTCGGGATGGGAACGGGTGGAACCCCCGCGGTAAGATCACCGACGTCGTGAGCAGCTTTTGGCTATTAGCTCTAGGCTTTTAGCTTTGCCTTGCTGGTGCACGATTTCGTGCTCATCCCCCAGCAACTTGGCGCTGCAATGTTTTGAAAGAACTGTCCTTTTCGCAGGACGATCTCTCACAACTGAATAGATTGGGTGTAACTTACTTTCTTCTTGCTTATTTCCGATTTCAGTTACGTATTACAACGGCTTGCTTTCTTATAAAAAGCGTCGGCGCACAGTTATCAGTGTTGCATCTCAGTCATTCAGTTTCTAACGACTTCAACAACATTGCTAATTCCAGTTCAGTTTCGAACCGGCAACTGGCAACTGAGTACTGACAACTGTTTTCTGCACCGAGTAAATTTTATGGTCAAGCCGAACGGGCGATTAGTACTGGTAAGCTGCATGCATTGCTGCACTTTCACCTCCAGCCTATCAACCAGGTAGTCTTCCTGGGCCCTTCTTATCCCTTACGGGTTGGGAGATCTCATCTTGAGGAGTGCTTCCCGCTTATATGCATTCAGCGGTTATCACAACCGAACTTCGCTACCGAGCGG
>Ga0209167_10000775_pt1 | contig 21063 bp, 19 predicted proteins | sample Coa_R1_9_FD_187154 | JGI IMG/M metagenome (GOLD analysis project Ga0209167, IMG submission 187154) | Surface soil microbial communities from Centralia Pennsylvania, which are recovering from an underground coalmine fire - Coalmine... | ecosystem: Environmental > Terrestrial > Soil >... | reverse complement strand
CGCGTCGACGATGAATTTATCTGGGGACGCGGCGCCTGCGACACCAAAGGCATAATCGCTTCGATGATCACCGCCGCCGAGCGTCTTCTCGAAAAAGGAGTGCGCGATTTCGGTCTGCTCTTCGTCGTGGGCGAAGAGCGCAACAGCGCGGGCGCAAATTATGCGGCCCAACATCCGCGCGGGTCGAAGTTCCTCATCAATGGCGAACCGACCGAAAACCAACTCGCGCTGGGATCGAAAGGCGCGCTTCGCTATGAATTAGTCGCGCGCGGCAGGATGGCGCATTCGGCTTATCCCGAGTTAGGCGATTCCGCCATCAACAAGTTACTCGACGCTCTCGATTCCGTTCGCAGAGTCAAGTTGCCGGTGGATGACGTCCTGGGACCCAGTACGCTCAACATCGGCACCATTCACGGAGGCCGCGCGCCCAACGTCATTCCCGACGAAGCCCGCGCGGAAATTTTCATCCGGCTGGTCGGTGATTCAACCAGCACGCGTAAAGCCCTGGAGGACGCGGCGGGCAACAACGTCGAACTGAACTTCGTTCTCGAAATCCCGGCGATCAGGCTTACCGCCGTCGGAGGATTGGCGACGACAGTGGTCGCCTACACCACCGATATCCCCGCGTTCCTGGGCGCATGGGGCCAACCGCTTCTGTTCGGCCCCGGAACCATACGCGTAGCGCACACGCTCGATGAACGCGTGCCGAAACAACAGCTCCTTGAAGCAGTGGAAATTTACCAGAAGATGGTAATCGAATTACAGATGCAAAACGCACAGGGCGAGGAGCCCGTTGTGCGCGATGGAAAATGACACAAACGAAATGAGAAAAATAGACGTAGGTATTCTGGGCGCCACCGGCATGGTGGGGCAGCATTTCATCAAATTTCTCGACGGTCACCCGTTGTTCCAGCTGACGTGGCTCGGCGCCAGTGAACGCTCCGCCGGCAAGCGCTATTCCGAAGCCGCGAAATGGCATCTTGGCGCAACTTCGCCGGGGTCGATCTCGACGCTGACGGTCGAAGAAGCCAAACCGGGTAACGCGCCGCAGCTCCTGTTCTCCGCCATGGACGCGTCCGTCGCCACGGAGATCGAGCAGGCATTCGCGCGGGCCGGGCACGTGGTGGTGTCGAACTCGAAAAACCACCGCATGGATCGCGACGTCCCGCTGCTGGTTCCGGAACTCAATCCGGACCACCTGAAGCTCGTCCCGTTCCAGCAGCGTGCGCGCAGCTGGAAAGGGCAGATAGTGACGAACCCCAACTGCTCCACCATCGTGCTGACCATGGCGCTCGGGCCGCTCAAGCAGTTTGGCATCACGCGTGTCGTCGCGACAACCCTCCAGGCCATCTCGGGCGCGGGCTATCCGGGCGTGGCCTCCATGGATATCGTGGGCAACGTGATTCCGTTCATCGGCGGCGAAGAAGAAAAGATGCAGCAGGAGACCCAGAAGATCCTCGGACACTATGCGGGCGATCGCATCGAACCTCTGGCCGCGAAGGTGAGCGCCCATTGCAACCGCGTTGCGGTGGTCGACGGGCATACCGTAACGGTGTCGGTCGAGCTTTCTTCGAACCCGGGCGAAGCGGATCTGCGCAACGCGTTCGAGACTTTTTCGAGCGTCCCGCAGGAACGCGACCTGCCCAGCGCGCCCAAACATCCCGTGCAGTACATGCCGGAGTCCGACCGTCCCCAGCCGCGAAAGGACGCCGAACGCGATCGCGGCATGGCAACATTCGTCGGCCGCCTCAGGCCCTGCCCGGTATTCGACTGGAAATTCGTCGCGCTCAGTCACAACACGATACGCGGCGCGGCCGGCGCGGCCGTTCTCAACGCGGAGCTGATGCACTCGGAGGGCCTCCTCGACTGATGATCGTGATGAAATTCGGCGGTACCTCCGTAGAATCCGCCAAGGCTATCGAACGGGTCGCAGCGATAGTCAAAATCCGCGCCGCCCAAAACCCCATCGTAGTGGTATCGGCGATGGGCAAGACCACCAACAAACTCCTGGCCATCGCGCAGTCCGCGATTGCCGGCAAGCGCGAAGACTATATCCGCCAGATCCACGACCTCCGCGACTTCCACTCACGAGAAGCCCGCCAGGTGGTGCCGCTCGCGCATCGCGCCCAACTCGACCGCACCCTTGACGATCATTTTCAGGAACTGACCGAGCTCGTAAAGGGAATCGCAGTGCTCGGCGAACTCACCCCGCGCTCCATCGACGCGATCTCGAGCTATGGCGAGCGCCTGTCGAGCTACATCGTGGCTCTCGCCTTCGAGCACTTCGGATTACCCGCCGTGCACATAGATTCCCGCCGCGTAATTGTCACCGATCGCAGGCACACCCACGCCGCGCCGCTTTTCACCGAAACATACAAACGCCTCTCGGAAACATTACCGCCAATCGCCGAGGACGAACACAAAGTGGTCGTCATGGGAGGCTTCATAGCGTCCACCGAAGAAGGCGTGACCACCACACTCGGGCGCGGCGGGTCCGATTTCACCGCCTCCATCGTCGGCGCGGGCGTGGCCGCAAAAGAAATTCAGATCTGGACCGATGTGGACGGCATGCTGACCGCCGATCCCACAATCTTCAGTGGAGGCCATCGCGTCAAGACGATTTCATTCGACGAAGCGGCGGAGCTTGCGTACTTCGGCGCGAAAGTACTGCACCCTTCCACGGTGATTCCGGCCATCGAGCGCAATATTCCCGTGCTCATCCTGAATTCCCGGCGGCCCGATGTCGCCGGTACGCGCATCGTCGCCGAGGCCGTGCACTGCACCAACGTGGTGAAATCCATCGCCTGCAAACGCAGGATCACTCTGGTCAACATTCACTCCACACGTATGCTGATGGCGCATGGCTTCCTGCGCCGGATCTTCGAAATATTCGACCGGCACGAAACATCGGTGGATATGGTCGCGACGAGCGAAGTCAGTGTGTCGTTGACCATCGACAATATCGAACAGACGCAGCGGATTTGTCAGGAACTGGGTGAATTTTCCGCGGTTGAAATGGAACCCGACCAGGCCATTGTATGTCTGGTGGGCGAGAATATTCGCTACACTCCTGGGGTGGCCGCGCGTGTATTCCATGCTCTGCGCGATATGAACATCCGCATGATTTCGCAGGGCGCATCGCTGTTGAATCTCAGCTTCGTGGTGGCGGAAAAAGACCTGCGCCACGCCGTCGAGTCTCTCCATACCGAATTCTTTTCCGAACTCGACTCGAGCGTGTTCGAATGAGGGTACCCGCGGCTTCAGTCGCGGTTCGTTTGCCATGACTGTCGCCATCATAGGTTACGGAAAAATGGGCCGCCTGATCGAGCGCCTCGCGCTGGAGCGCGGAATCGCCATCGGCCCGAAACTCGATGAATTCAACAACGCCAACTTCGAAGGCATCACCCCGGAGAACTTCCGCGATGTCGATGTGGCAATCGACTTCTCCATCCCGTCCACGGTGGTGGGAAACATAGAACGCGTCGCCGCTCGCGGAGTGAATCTGGTGATCGGCACCACGGGCTGGCAGGAACACATGCCGCACGTCAAGAGCGTCGTCGAAAAGCACGGCATCGGCCTGGTCTGGAGCCCTAATTTCTCCATAGGCGTCAACGCGTTTTTCCGTATAGTTAATGCGGCGGCGAAGCTTCTGGCGGACGAGCCTCAATACGAAGCGTGGGCCTGGGAAATTCACCATTCGGCCAAGAAAGACGCGCCGTCGGGAACATTACTGAAGCTGGTGGATGAAATGCGCGAAGCTGGTTATGGGAGGCATGTGGACATCGCGTCGAACCGAGCGGGAGTCATTCCCGGTACGCATGAGGTCGGATTCGACTCGCCGGCGGATACAATCACTTTGCGGCATACCGCGCGCAGCCGTGAAGGGTTCGCGCTCGGAGCCATCAAGGCCGCTGAGTGGGTGAAGGGCAGAAAAGGTTTTCACGCGTTCGGCGATATTCTCTTTACTTAGGTACACGCGGCTTCAGCCGCGTTCGGGAGGTGGTACATGTTTACGGGATGCGGAACGGCGATGGTTACCCCGTTCCAGGCAAACGGTTCTTTGGATGAAGCCGCCCTGCGCAAGCTGGTGCGGCGGCAGATCGAGCAGGGTATTAATTTCCTCGTCCCCTGCGGAACGACGGGCGAAAGCCCCACTCTAAGCCGTGAAGAACACCTGCGGGTAGTCGCAATCACAGTGGAAGAATCGGCCCGCAAGGTCCCGGTCCTCGCCGGCGCTGGAGGCAACGACACCCGCGAGGTCATGGAACTCGCACGCGAATGCCAAAGGCTGGGCGCCGACGGCATTCTCTCCGTCACGCCCTACTACAACAAGGCCACGCAGGAAGGCCTCTACCAGCACTATAAGGCCATCGCGGCGTCAATCCGAATCCCCATTATTCTTTATAGCGTGCAGGGCCGGACCGGCATCAACATCGAACCCTCCACGGTGGTCCGACTCGCCGAAATCGAAAATATCATCGGTGTCAAAGAAGCCTCGGGAAACATCACCCAAATCGCGGAAATCGTGCATCGCGTACCGGAAAAATTCATGGTGCTCTCGGGCGACGACGCCATGACCCTGCCGGTTATTTCACTGGGCGGGCGCGGCGTGGTCTCCGTCGTCTCCAACCAGATTCCCGGCGCCATGACGGAACTGACGCGCCTCGCCAATCAAGGCGATTTCCAAGCCGCACGAAACCTGCAGCGCCGCTACTTCCCGCTCATGCAAATCAACTTCATCGAGGCCAACCCGATTCCGGTGAAGTGGTCCATGTCCGTCATGGGTTTGCTCGAGCCGGTATACCGGCTGCCGATGGTCGAGCCCTCGGCCGCCAATAAACAGAAGATCGAGCACGTGATGGAATCGGCTGGCCTGTTGGCCGCCGCGGGGGCTCACTGATTTGCAGCGTGAAATTGAACGCATTTTCGAAACGCCCCCGGCCAGCTATACCCCGGAACACTTCTCGCTTTTTTCGAACTTCAAGCAGGCGTTGAACGCCGGAACCATCCGCGCGGCGGAGCCGGATCCAGCCGTTCATCCGAGTGGCTGGCGCGTGAATGCATGGGTCAAGAAGGGCATCCTGCTGGGCTTCCGGATGGGCGGCATCGTGGACATGTCGATCGATCCCGTGCGGCAGCCGTTCTTCGATAAGTCGACCTACCCGGTGAAGCAGTTCGGCGGCGGCGACGGCGTGCGTATCGTGCCCGGAGGTTCGAGCATTCGCGACGGCAGCTACATCGGCAAAGGAGTCGTCTGCATGCCGCCCATGTACGTCAATGCGGGGGTGTATGTGGGCGAAGGAACCATGATCGATTCGCACGCACTCGTCGGAAGCTGCGCGCAGGTGGGCCGGAACTGCCACATCTCCGCGGCCTCGCAGATAGGCGGCGTGCTCGAACCGGTGGGCGCGCTCCCCGTGATCGTCGAAGACGACGTTCTCGTGGGCGGCAATTGCGGGATCTATGAAGGCACGGTGGTCAAGAAGCAGGCTGTGCTGGGAACGGGTACGATTCTGAACCGCTCCACCCCTGTTTACGATCTGGTGCTGGGAAAAATTTATCGCGCCACCGACGAGCAGCCGCTGGTGATCCCGGAGGGCGCGGTGGTCGTAGCTGGTTCGCGCGCCGTGACAATCGGGCCGGGCAGAGATTGGGGCATTTCGATTTATACTCCGGTTGTCGTCAAGTATCGCGACGACAAGACGGGCGCCAGGATACAACTGGAAGACCTTCTGCGTTAGAGACGAACTCGGTACACGCGGCTTCCCGCCGCATATCCCTCAAACAATCAGCATGCAGTCGCCGTAGGAGAAGAAGCGGTAGCGCTCCGCGACCGCGTGCCGGTAGGCCGCGAGCGTAAGCTCGGTGCCCGCGAACGCGCAGACCAGGAGGAGCAAGCTGGTGCGCGGCAAATGGAAGTTTGTCAGCATCGCGCCGGTGCGTTTGAATTGGTAGCCGGGGTAAATGAAGAGATTGGTCGATCCGGACATACCACCCGACTCGAGAGTGCGCACGCTGGTGGTGCCGACCGCAATCAGGCGTCGTGCGGATTCGATTTCCTTCCATGCTTCCGGCGAGATCGAGTAGCGTTCGAAATGAAGAGTGTGATTCTCGAAGTCTTCGCGCTCGATGGGTTGGAATGTTCCGAGCCCGACATGCAGGGTGACGCGGGCGATGTGCGGGACGCGATCCAGAATTTCTTCTGTGAAGTGCAGCCCGGCCGTCGGAGCGGCGACGGAGCCCCGCTCGCGGGCGAAAACGGTTTGATAGCGCTCGCGGTCGGTGGTGCTGTCGGCCCGCTTGATGTAAGGCGGCAGGGGCATATGGCCGAGCCGGTCCAAAGCCGCGTAAACATCTTCATGGCCCAGAAACCGGACAGTCCGCTCGCCTCGTTCACCATGCGCGACGATCTCGGCGGCGAAGTCGTTGTCGAAGCGGACGATCGCGCCCACACGCAGTTTGCGGCCGGGACGAACCAGCGCCCGCCATTCACGCGCGTTTTCCGACACCGGTTCGAGAAGCAGCACCTCCGACGCGCCGGACAGCAGCCTCGAGGGAAGCACACGCGAATCGTTCAGAACAACGCAATCGCCTTCCGATAGAAACGACGGAAACTCACGAAACTGCCGGTCCTCAAATCGCCGCTTAGCCCGATACAGCACCAGCATGCGCGCGGCATCGCGCTCGACCGGAGGTTCCTGTGCAATCAGTTCAGCGGGCAGTTCGTAGTCGAAATCGGACAAAAGCATTAAGGCAACGCGAACGTGTGCACGTCCCTCCCGGATGAACGACCCCAGCTTACAAACCCACCCCCAGCAATTCCGTTCGCAACAATACGAACCGAACGCTGGGATACTCGCGTGAACTTTGCTGAACCTGAGTGCCGACCAGGTCCACATATTGCCACTGCTGACGAAATTTTTCAGCGATCCCGGAATGTTGATCTGCGAAGCCGCCGAAGAATGAGAACATAAAGCGTTGTCCTTCAGAATCTTCGCCAGCGGCTACAAACCGGCGCCGTGCGATCTTTTCGAGCTTTCGAGGATTTCATCCGCGATCTGACGCGGGCCGTCCAGATTCGCAATCGTAATCCGGCCGCTCTCTCCGGCGCTTTCGAGCATCAGATCACCCACGCCGAGCAGGCGCTGCCCCAGAGTTTGTCGCACTGTGACATCCTGGATCTTCGCCATATCCACGGTCCTTCGCGTGCGAGATAAAAAGCCTGTCTCAAGCGTCAGATGCTCGTCATGTAAACGCAGCGTGATGAGTCGGCGTTTCAGGTGCATTCTGACCGGAGGCAGCAACAGGATGAGTAGAATGGCCGGCACCCATGCGGGCCAGTTCGGCTGCTCATATTGGAAATAAGCCCAAATCCCCGCCAGAATGGTGACGATCGCAAGGCCGTAGGCCGCCCACACCGTCTTCATGCTTGGACGTATTGTGCGATCTTCCATCTAATTGAGGGGTCCGCTCCGATTGTACCCACCAGTGCCCGGAGATAGTCTTCGCTCTTAACATATCTCAAATGCTCCAGAGTCGCCGCGAGCCGGGCCTGCAGATCGAGTTGCGGGGCCGGCAATCCTCCCGCCATAAACATTTCGAGTGCATCCCTGTGCTTCGTCCAGAGTGCGGTATCGAGCGTCTGCTGCGTGCACAGACGTTCGCGATACCAGTCGCTTGCGAGAAGATACTCGCGCGTGAACATCGCTCGTATCTCCGGATCGCCGGTGCTCTTACCTTCGTATTCGCCAAACGCCATGATGTGCAAAATCGCCTTGATGGGCGGGCACGCCGCTTTGATACTGCCATCTTCGAAGTAGTCGCGCGCAACTGTGCGCTGCGCGTTCACGATCGCATTCACGCCCTCGGCGAAATCGGCCAGGTTCTGTTTTTCCGGCCGCAGCATCTCCAACGGGAACACACTCCCGGGCATTTCGAAGATACGCCCCAGAAACCGGTCGACGAAAGACGCCGTGATGCGATAGCCCAAACGGCTGGCCAGCACCTCCCTGCCTTCGAATTCGAAATCGTCCAGCTTTTCCAAATAGCCGTTGTCGATCAAAAACCGCGGCTCGCGCTCGGCAACTCTCATCCGACACCACAGTTCGGGGACCAGGATGCTGTTGTCGTGGTCCACGCGATACTTCGGACCGATATATCCGGCGGCCGTGGTGAAACCCGAGTTGCCCGTCAGTATCGCCGACACCAGCGCGTTGTTCACGTCGATCACCGGCAGCACTGCGTTGAACGGTGCCTTTGTCAGCGCACCCTCGCTGCCGAACCCTGTGGTCGCTGGCGACTTGCCCGTCAGGCTGCAAATCAGGTCCATGAACAATTCGGGCAGTTCCTGATAATGGATCGGACTGTAAACCGCAAGCGGCGGGATGCCCGCTTTGTGGTCGGCCGGATTGTTGCGGCGGCCGGAGAGCACGGCGTTGACGGGGAAATACACCGTAGCGTCCGAAGGTATCTCGCGCGCGAGGCGCGTACCGATTTCAGCGAGGTAAGTGCCGCGCGGGTTCGTCAGATCGGGACGCTTCTGCAAATAGCGCGGATTCTTCGAGGGACTTCCGTCTACTATGCGCGCGTGCGCGGATGAAACCACAAAACCTGGCTTGGGATCTTTCAGGAAATCGCCGAGGAGGCGCTTCATCGGAAGCGTGTATTTGTCGAATTCCACCACGGTGTCAGCGAGCGCCTGCACGTCCTGCTGGGTGAGGGGTTCGAAGTTGGAGATAAAAAGTCCGGCGGACGCCATGTCGGCCTCGGCGTCCTTATCGAATCCGCGATGGATAGCCTCGTCGGGCCGCTGGAAGAGCAGCGTTTCGCAATTCGCGACCAGCTTGACGCTGTCGTTCCCAACAGTGCCGCGATATTCGCGATCGAGATGCTTCAAGCTCCTGCTCGGCAGCACCACCGACGCGGTAATGTCGTCCTCGAACTGTACTTTGTCCGCCGGGTTGAAGTCCGGCCTTAGTTTGAAGATGCGCCACGAACCGTCGGGATCGTACCCCATGCGCAGATAATTCCCCAACAGCTTCTGATCGCGGAACTTCAATTCGTGTCCCGGGAGCCCGTTGATGCGGTCGACGCTGAAGTGCTGCCGCCAATTGGCTCCCCACTCCGGCTGGTAGTAGCGCTTCAGCGTAATCAACAACTGCCGGACAGTTTGCGGAACGGTCGCGAGCCACTCGTTGTATTGGTCCGTGTAATCCGGCGAGGGCGTCATCAGCTTGATCACCGAGCCGAGCGATCGATCGGGGCTCAGGATCGGTCGCCGCGCGCGGCTTCCGTGCAGCGGGTGTTTGTAGATGGTGGAAAAATCCCTGGCGAGAATCTCCTCGACCTGCTCTGTATCGCGATGGAAATCGGTCACGAAAACCGGACCCTTCAACATTATGGTGGCGACCGACTTGGATATTTCCGACTTACCGCCGCCCGACACCGTGCACGGTTTGTGGCACAAAATTCCATCCGCGCGCGAAGCCACCAGGCGCCACGCGGTTCCGTCGATCTGCTTTTCGAGACGGATCTTGGTGCCCCACGGCAGGACATAGACCTGATCGGCGCGCAGCGTGAGTTTGTGCGGTTCGCCGCTGGGAAGTTGCCATCGGATGGTTCCCTCCAGTACGCTGAAGTCGGCGTTTTCCGGCACGTAATAAACGTCCGGAAACTTCCGGTCGACTGCGTACCGCTCCGGCTTCACATCGATGCGATCGCCAAGCCAGTGCATGGCCTGCTCGAACGTGACCTGTTTGGTGAGCACGGTGCGGCCGGCATGGAATTGCTGGCCGAGCACATAGGCGGGAAAAGCGAGCGCGCCGCCGGCATGCTCTTCCTCGCACGTGCCGAACAGATTCGCCGCATAGCCGATCTGGGTCTTGACCTCTTTCTTGCAGTAGCCGTAATAGTTGTCGGCAAGGATGGTCACCATGATTCCGCGGTGGTCGCGCGCCGCCAGCTTGAAGGGCGTGCCACCGTTGTAAATTTCGTCTTCCGAACGCCAGCACATGCCATCGCGGCGCTGCTTTTCGGTGGCGGCGTCGTAATTTGGCAGGCCCACGTCTATTTTTTTTACGGTTGTCAGGTGAGGGGCAAGAATCACGCAGCCGGTATGCCCGGTCCAGTGCATCACGTCGAGCGCGGAATCGTTCTCGGGGAGATCGGGATCGCCGCCGTTACCGAAGATGCGCTCGACGAAATCCAGATTGCTCACCAGGCTGGCCGGCGCGAAGAAACGGATCTCCATGGATCTGGCGGGATCGGTTCCAGTGGCAGGACACACCAGCGGGCGCAGCAGTAACGTGACAAACAGACGCACCTGATGGTCCTGATCCCTCGTAAACGGCAGGTCGAGGACCTCCGCCGGAGGAGTGAGCGCCCGGGCCAGCAGTGAGGCAAACGCGCACTTCGGGACGGCTATTTTGTCGGCTGGAACAGGCAGGCCGCCTTCGGCGATGTGAAAAATTCCTTTCGTTGTCCGGCGATCGCTCTTGGGGTTGTGAAGGATACCCTGGCGTATCCGATACGACCGCACGTAGGGCGAGGTCAGTGTGTCTCCGCAGGGTGGAAGCGACATCACGCGCGCGAGGCCGGGCCGGTCCAGCACGAGCGTACAGGAAGGCAGTTTCGGCGCACCGTCACCCAGGTAATCGTCCAGAAACGCCTGGATGCGCGCGTCCACGGGACACAGGCGGCCGCGCAGCAATTGATTTTTCTGGTGATAATTTCGCAGCAGCGGGCCGGCAATCTCGAGAAAGGCGGGATCGGCGGTGCTTTGGCTGGTGGGCTGCCCGAGCGCCGCGAGTTTCAGATTGATATATCGAACGAGTTCCCCGTCATGCGCTGCTTCCACGATTTCTTCTCCTGATTAATCCGGGACGGACGGGGTTCTCGGAGATACATGCGCTCTTTGTCAGCTTAGCAATTCAGATGTAGCGCATTCAGATGTGGCGCATTCAGATGTAGCGCAGCGGGTTCAATGCAGCCCCATGTGTGATAATCGCGCAAGATGTTCAAGCGCCTTTCGGCGGGGCTTCTGCTGATCGCGGGATGGGTAGCCGCGCCATCCCTTGCGCAGAACCCATTCGACAGCGTTCAAAAGGAACGCGCGCGCCAAATGCTGAAGGATTTGGCGGATGGAGTGCGCAAATATTATTACGATCCCTCGTATCACGGCGTCGATCTTAACGCGCGCGTGAAAGACGCGGACGAACAGATCCGCGGCGCCACGAACCTCGGCCAATCGTTCATCGCGATTGAGAGCATACTCGACCCCCTCAACGATTCCCACACCTTCTTCAATCCCCCAGCCCGGAACGTTCGCCGCGAGTACGGTTACGAAGAGCAGATGGTCGGTGACCGGTGCCTCGTGACGGCAGTCCGGCCCGACGGTCCCGCGAGCGAAAAGTTGATGCCTGGGGACGAGGTGGTCAGATGGGAGGGCTTTAGTCCCACCCGGAATAATTTGTGGAAAATGACCTATGCGTTCAACCGCCTCTATGGGTTTCCCATTCAACACCTGGCGGTCCGCAGCCCCGACGGTGCCCAGCGCAGTGTGGAAATTGCGGCGCTGGAGCATAGGGAAAAACGTGTGTTGGATCTCACCAGCGGCGGCGATATCTGGCAATTGATCCGCGAACAGGAAAACGGCGACCATCTGGCCCGGCAGCGAATGGCGTCGTTCAGCGACAAGTTAATGATCTGGAAGATGCCCGAATTCGACCTGACGGACGAGGTAGTCGACGGGATACTGAAACAGGCTCGGAAGTATTCAGTTCTCGTCATTGATTTGCGGGGCAATCCGGGCGGGTTGGTGAAGACCCTGCAATACATCGTCGGCGGCGTCATGGATCACGACGTGACCATCGCCAAACGCACCGGCCGGAAACCGAACCTGAAACCCCTGGACGCCAAGGCCCGCGGCTCGGCTTTCTCCGGAAAGCTGATCGTGCTCGTCGACAGCCGGTCGGCTTCCGCTGCGGAACTCCTTGCGCGCGTCGTCCAACTGGAGCATCGGGGAACCGTTCTGGGGGATCACAGTTCGGGCAGCGTGATGGAAGCACGTTATTATCCCTGGCAGCAGGGCACGGACACGCAGTTTTTTTACGGCGCATCCATCACCGATGCGGACCTGATTATGGGGGACGGGAAGAGTCTGGAACATACGGGCGTCGTACCCGATGAGTCGATTCTTCCATCGCCGGAGGATCTCGCGAAAGGGCGCGACCCGGTTCTCAGCAGGGCTGCGCAGATTGCGGGACTCTATCTCGACCCGGCTAAAGCGGGAACGCTGTTCCCGGTCGAGTGGCGGAAGGATCAGCAGTAGTGCAGGCCATGGTTTTTATGTGGCCTGATTTTACTTGATGTGACCGCCGGTTAAGTCCTTGTTGTTTTCCTCGCACGAATACTCCATGACCTCCCAATCAGGACGTAATGTGAAAATCCGCGTGTTCTTCCAAGGTCTGGTGAACGCCCTCGCATCCTCGATCGTGATCTCGTAGGCGATATGTTTCTCGTCGGTGCGGGTAAAGCGCTCCACGGTATGCATGGCATCGCTGTGCGGATGGCCGACCGTATCGAGATTGGTCCGGTCGTTGAAACCGGTCGTATCCACCACCAGGGTGTCGCCGTCCCAACCTCCCACGGGATGGCCGAACCAGAGCGGATCGGGATTGGTGGGATGCGGGAGTCCGTCCGTATGCACGATCTCGAAAACGTTCCACGCCTCATACAGGATCGCCATGATGTCGTTAGTCTGAACGATCCGGACGGGGAAGGGCGAGTTCATGGATCGCGTCAATCCCTGCGGGAGGCAGTGGCCGGTATAGTCGAACTTGGCGGGATCGTATTCCTTGAAGATCCGCGCGTACTCAGGGGTGAAAGGGATGGCGCCGGGCCCCTTTTGAGTGGTCCCATTGTCCCGCGACATGTCGGGGACGTAAGGACGATCCCAGACGCCGTTGAGATCGGGCTTGCCGTTCGGGAGCCGCGGTATGTCCGACGCGGCCAGCGCCGGCGCGGAGAGCAGGACTGCGAGGAGGATTACCGACGAAGCGCCGCTCATGCCGCACTGCGCTCTCGGCCGGCGAAGCTCATAAAGGTCATCCAGATCCCAGGCAGAAAAGAGAAGCCGGCATAGTAATAGAATCCTTCTTCGTAGTGAAGGCCGCCGAGGAAAAACCCGGATGATGTTCCCGGCGAAAGGAACAGCAGGAGCAGACTCTTGATCAGCGTCGTCCAGCCGATGAGGGTCACGATCACCGGCAGCGCCCCGCCCGACCAGACATTGTGGCCGATCACCAGCGCCAGCCCGCCGATCACCCCTATGAAACTGACCAGAAACAGCCACGGCGGATTATGCATGAGCGCGGTCACCATTTCCATGGCGCCCTGCTTATGCACGACCATGGAAAGAGGGATCAGAATACAGTAGAGTCCGATCAGTCTGCCGAGAAAGGTTGTGCGTGACGACATGGCGTCCTCCGAGACCAATTCATTTATATCCCATTCCGACGGTGCGGCCTGGCCGGAAGGACATGCTCGTCGCCGGAATCCGATTCCAACGGCGCGGCTTTTTTTGTTGAACACTCCGGCATGACCGCGTTAACCCTGGAGGCAAATTGAAAAGCCCGGTAATCGTCCGCCGCACCCTGTTGGCTCTGGTTGTCATCGCCGCCGCTGCTTTGTTGTCCATTCACTGGGTCCGAAGCGGCATTACCGCCGGGACGCTTGAAAGACTCTGGGCCGGCGCCGCTCCTGGCAGTGTCGGGGAAACGGATGAGGATACACCCACTCTCACCGTTTTCCTGCCTCCGAATTGGCGCGGCAGCGGCGCCGGAATGGTGATTTGCCCGGGCGGCGCCTACAAGGTGCTCATGTCGTCTTACGAAGGAGACGACATCGCGCGCTGGTTGAACTCATTCGGCGTGGCCGGATTCGTGTTGAAATATCGCATCGCGCCGCGCTACCGTCATCCGGCGCCGCTGCTCGATGCCGAACGAGCCGTTCGATACGTGCGCTACCACGCGGCGCGATTCGGTCTCCGGCCAGACCGCGTCGGCATCATCGGTTTTTCCGCCGGCGGCCACCTGGCCTCCACGGTGATTACGCATTTCGATCGGGGCGACCCAGGCGCGCGGGATCCGGTGGACCGCATGTCCAGCCGCCCCGATTTCGCCGTTTTGGCCTACCCGATCGTGACCTTTCGCACACCCTGGACTCACGAACCGACAGTCCATAATCTGCTTGGCGAAAATCCGGATCCCGCTCTCATCGACGAGCTTTCGAATGAACTGCACGTTACGCCGGACACGCCTCCGACTTTTCTCTTCCACACGAATCAGGACGACGGCGTGCCTCCGGAGAACAGCACTCTGTTTTACGTGGCGCTGCGGAAAGCCGGTGTGCCCGCCGAAATGCACATCTTCGCCGAGGGACCGCACGGGGTCGGACTGGCGAACGGCCACGGCAAAGCTCCCCGGGTCCCGCGTCTGCTGACCTGGCCTCTGGTGGCGGAACAGTGGCTGGAGAGTCAGTGGCAGCCGCAGCGCCGCTGGTCATTTTCGAGATTGTTCCGGTTGTAGTTCGAGGCTGTGAACCACGGGGGCGGCGGGCACTTTCCCGCGCGCGAAAGCGATGCCGGACATAATGCCCAGACCGAGCGCGGAAAAGGCAAACTGCGCGGCCAGACCGCCCCGATAATGCTGGAGGAGCAGATTCCCGGCAGGCGTCAATACCAGCGTTACGCAAAAGATCGGCAGCGAATCCCGGCCTGTGCCGATCGCCGCCCGGGCAACCGCGGATTCGAAAATCCTGCGCGTGTTCCACGGAAGGGCCACCACCAGGATCGCCAGGCTGAAGAAATGTACCAGCCGTAATGGCGAAACACTGACCTTGCCGGCGTCGTGCGCCATCAGACTCAGGAAAGCCGGCGCGAGCGAGCGCTGAACGCCGCGAAACCGCGTCACCGCTCTCAACGCAAACGAAATCAGGACCACGGCGGCGGCACACCACCGGACGCCCCGCGAGTCGATCGCGCGCCGGATCCGTCCCCAATACGTTTCCGTACTCGCGCCGATCACAAACAGGAACTGCCAGGCGAGTGGATTGAAGGACCACGAACCTTCTCCCGTCAGCCCGCGTAAATCGAAGGCGTGAGTCTGCGCGGCGCACCAGATCGCGCATGAGATCGCCAGGGTGAATAACGGCCGACGGCGCATGGCGATCACGGCAAGCAGCGTCACCGGCGCGAGGACGATATACAGCGGCAGAAGGTCAAACCAATTCGGAGCGTAGAGGAGCGCCAGACTGCGCACCGCATACCTTCCGGGCGCGTCCATCCAAAGATAGAGCGCCGGGTCGTTCAGACGCAGCCCGCGCGAGGCGAAGGCCGCGATTACCGTCATGCCTGCCGCCATGCTTGCGATATGGGCCACGTACAGCCGCAGCACCCGCGCCCCAATCTTGTGAAGCGCGCGCTGTGCGCCGCCTGCTTCGAGCGCGCGACGGTAGACTCCTGCGTTGACGTATCCGGAAAGAAAAATGAAGACCTCGGAAAAATCGCTGAAACCCATATGGCCGGGCGTGAAATACGACCAGAAATTGGGTTCGCAATGATCGACGAATAAACCCCACAAACCGAGGCCGCGAAAAAAATCGACGGCTGGGTTGCGGGATGCGGCGCGGGATGGTCTATCTTGACTTCTGTTCATACACGCGGTATTCGCCGCGAGCCAGGACAAGGCTGTAATCGCCGTTCAGCAGCGCCTGAATGTGACGGTGCACGTCCGGTTCCCGCCCGGCGGAGGCGTCGACCCAGTCGCGATACCAGTACGACGTCACGATGAATCGCGGCCGCAGGCCGGTGTAGAAGCCCATGCGAACATCATCGCTGATCGAATCGTTGAATCCCAGCACGTAGCCCAGTTCCGCGGGGCCGATCAGGTGTTCCTGCGTTCCCAGCCTGGTTTGGATCCAACCAGCCAGAGGCACAAATTCCGCGCGCAGCGGATTCCTCACGAAATGGCGCGCGGCCTCGATGGCCTGAGGAACGGCCATCGCCAAAAGGGCGGCGCAAAGCCCCACACGCGTATAGTTGTGCGCGGGGTCACGCCACAGGCTGGTTCCGGCGACCGCGGCGAGCGCTCCGGCGAAGGGAAGCGAATAGACCAGGTAGTGCGGAAACTTCAATCCCTCGAACAACGCCATGATCAGAAAAATCGCGATTCCGGACGCGGCCAGTATCCTGACGCTCGTTTGTCCGCGCAGTTTCTTACTGCACAACGCCGTCAGCACAGCGGCTGCGCACAGAGACAGCCAAACCGCCCCAGCCCAGTCGGCTTTGGTCTGCAATGAGCCAAATCCGAAAGGCAGCAGATATCTCAGCTTCAGCTCCCACCAGAGAGCTCGCCAGGGCGCACGAATCCCGCTCAACCGGTCCCGCTTCAGATACTCGCCTGCGAAGCCCGAAACGTTGCCAAAGAATTGAGATCGGAAATCGGCGGGCGCCTGGGCGATGTACGCGCCCCAGAGCAGGACGCCAACCAACCAGGGCAGCGCCGCGATTGCGAACTCGCGGGCGAGCGGCCGTCCTGGCGCGCTGTACCACATAATGATTGAGAGCGGCGCCACAAACAGAGCGCCGCAGGGATGTGTCAAAACCGCGGCCGCAACGAGCGAATGGCTCACTAAAAGAGATGCCCGGGGCGCTCGTTCGCGGAGTTGCAGAAACGCAGCCAGGCCGGCGGCGCCCAAAGCCGCGGCCATCATGTCCATGCGTCCATTCGCCGCGCCGTTCAAAAAGCCGCCCTCGAAACCAACGATCAGCACCGTAACCAGCGCGGCGGCATAAGTTCCCGAGAGCCGCCGAACGATCGCAAACCACGAAACCAGTGCGGCCCCGCCGAAAAAGATCGATAGCAAGCGCTGGCGGAACAGGCTGAACCCCACCAGCTTGTACCAAAGCGCCTGCACGAGCGGATGGAGCGGCATAATCCAATAGGTGTGACGCTCGATGCCTGTCAGCCATGTCCCCTGTGAAGCAAGGACCGTTGTTCCCATGGTTCCGCGCGACAAAAGATTGAGCGCGGGAATGGCGAACCAGGCTTCGCTCGTCCATGGATTGTCGCTCAACGCCAGGCACACGGCGAGCGCGGCCCATGCCGCAACGACCAACGCCAGCACCGTCATTTTCGGCAGAGACAGCTGACTCATCGGGTTCCGAACAAGCGTTTCCTGAATCTCAAAAGTCGCGGGCTGGTGCTCGGTACGGACCAGCCGTGCTGGTCGCAGCGGACTACCAGTTCGCCCGCGGTGACGATCGGATGGGGCAGCGTCAGCTGGTACAGGATGCTGAGTGTACGATCCGGTTCGTAGCCGTTAAGATCGCCGGGCAGCGTCCGCGACCGATTGGCAAGCGAAGCGATCTCGGCTGCCATGGTTTCGCCGGGCGGAATTGGGAAGTCCCAATCGCGCGGAAGCGGGATTTCGGCGGTGTCAAGTCCGCGCCGCACACTATTGAATTCCCGGAGTTCAAACAGGATTGCGGCCGACAGGAGGCCGTAAAAAACGAATCGCCGGATGGGGCCGCCGCCCGCCGCCCGGAGCAGAAAAACCGCGCCGATGCCCAGGGACACCACCAGGGGGAGCGCGCGCCTGATGCCGATCACGTTCCCGGCGATCGCGTATATCGCCATCGTTCCGGCAACAATCGCGAGAATGGGCCACGACCTCGCCGGCTCGCGAATCGTCATCGCCGCTATGCCCGCCACGGATGCGATGCCGATTACAATGCCTCCCAAAGCCGGCTCGCCGTTGCTGAAAAAATAGTAGCTCCCGCCGTGCACGAAGAGTTCATGGAACAAATCGCCAAGGCGGCCGACGGCCCCCGCGACGACCGGACGTTCCCCTCCGCCAAGGTAGAGCGCCTGGACATTCGTCCACCAGTACACCGGGAACAGCAGGACCGCCGCGGCAACGATTCCCCCGGCGATCACGGCACCCTTCAGTTCCGGCTTCCGTAAGCGCGGCAATTGATGGAACAATACAACCGGTATAAAAGCGAACCCCGAGCCGTAGCTTCCGGCGGCAATGGCCGCGGCGGCGCAGCTCGCAATCACAGGCAGCGGCGATTCGAACAAAGCCAGCCACAACGCGAGAAATCCGGCCAGGAGTTCAAAGCCCCATTCCGTTCCAATCCACGAGAAGTCGATGACGCCGGGAAGGAGTCCGATCGCGACGGCAGCCAGGAAAGCCTGCGGACCCGTCCACAAAAACCGGCGTCTTAAGTATAGGTAGAGAATCGGCGGCAGAAAGCCCATCATGACCGCCTTCGCGAAGCGGCCATAGAACAGGAAACCTGGCATCAGATGCACCACAAACGCGTAAAACGCGTAGCCATAAAAGTTCGACGCGTAGAGGTGATGCTGCAAACGCAACTGGAGGAAGGTGGGGTTCACGAATGTGTTGGAAGCTTCCTCCTTGGTGAGCAGTTCCTGACGGCCAGCGGCAAACACCAGTGCCAGAATCAGCGAGACCTGAACGCCGTACAACAAGATGAGCGCGACCCAGGGCCTCTTGAGCAAAGCTGCAGTCGCTCTCGCCAGTCTTCTGAGCATTTCTTTTTCAGAACTCGTAAACCACAAGGTTCCCACCAGATAAATCGTGTTCTCCAACTGGCGGAAAAACCGGTGGCGGTACTTTGATTCTGTAACAATTCTTGCCTCTTGGGCATAGGATCATCGAGAATATCCGAAATGTCGCGCGGAAAGGCGTCTGACGCGAAGACGGGCCGCAGCCGGATGGGGCTGGGCGCTATTGGTGCCCTTGCCCGGCTTCTGATCGCGGGCACCCGCGCTGGTGTCGATGGCGAGGGTTCGACCGGCGGCGAGGAACAGCGTCGAGGTCGCGCTGGAAAGCGTCAGGTTGCGGATGTTCAGGCTTAGGTCGAGCTCCGGCCGGTAGGTCGCGCTCGGAATGGTTACATCGTACGGCCCGCTCGGTACGATGTCGATATCCAAGTTTCCCGGCTTGCTCCGGTAACTCGGGCATGAGGAGTCGCCGCCTTTGAAGGTTGCGCGTTCAATTCCGGCGTATTGATCCAAGCCTCGGCTGCCCGCCTGGAACTCGGTAATGGCAAACCGCAAATCATCAGCGAGGTCTCGTCCGGCGGGTGCTTTTCCCACCTGCGTTCTTCGCAACCCGATTCTGCCATGCAGTCCGCAAAGCGCCTTGAAGAATATCCGGCGCGACCTTCGAAAGCAGCACGCGCGTGGACCCGTTCCGGCCCCATCCTCCGGGGACCGGGGAAAACACTTCCGGCGCGTCTTCCACCATCCCCGCCTGCTGCTCGGGATTCAGCAGCAACACGCCATAGCCGTCACGCTCGAGGCTCAGCGTGGCGAAGATTTTTCCACCCACGCGAAAATCCGGATTGCCGAAATGCGAGCCTTCCTCAGCCCCGGCCATTCCGAGCGCGATACGCCTGAAATCGGGTCCGTTCATAGCGCAATTAGCGGATGGTATCGGCCAGCGAGAAGATCGGCAGATAGAGCGCAATCAGCACAAACGCCACGAACATGCCCATAAAAATCATGATGGCCGGTTCGATGAGCGAAAGCACGGCGGTCATCTTTGTATTCACGTCGTCTTCGTAAAACTCGGCGACGCTGGTCAGCATGGCGGGCAGCGCGCCCGTCGATTCGCCCACTTCCACCATGTCCACCGCCAGCGCGGGGAACACATGCGTCGCGGCCAGCGAGGAGGAAAGCGTCTGCCCTTCCCGCACCATTTTGCCCGCGCCTTCCAGTGTCTTCCGCAGCAGCGGAGTGCCCAGCGAATCGGCCGCCGTATCGAGCCCCTGCATCAGCGGAATGCCGCCCGTCAGCAATGTGCTCAGCACGCGCGCAAACTGAGCTACCTGGTATTTGATCCAGATATCGCCGAACAGCGGAACTTTGATCTTGACGCGGTCGATCCGTTCCCTTGCGCTCTCCTTGCGGGACCACCAGAAGAACAAACCTCCCAGCGCGAACAGACCCGCCGCATAGAACACCACGTACGCCCGCGCCGTAGTGCCGATAGCGATCAGATAAAGCGTGATGGTGGGCAGCTGCGCCTGCATGCTGTTGTAAAGCGTCGCGAAGCTGGGCACCACATAAGTGACCAGAAACACCATCAGCAGGATCACCAGCACGATCAGCACCGACGGATACATCAAAGAAACCAGGACCTTCTTCCTCACCCCCAGCGCCAGTTTCTGGTAAACAATGAACCGCTCCAGCACTTCGACGAGGCTGCCCGATTTTTCACCCGCCATCACCGAGGTCACATAAATCTTCGGGAAAATACCCTGCTGCCGGAACGCATCCGACAACAGCGTGCCCCGCCGCACGTCTTCCCGGACGGCGTTGATATAGGGCGTCAGTTTCGGGTCCGTTAGTCTCTCGGCGAGCAGATCGAGAGCCTTCAAAATCGGCAATCCGGCGCGGATCAGTGTCACAAACTGCTGGTTGAAGATCAGGAATTTTTCCAGATTCAACCGCTTGCGCCGTCCGGGCAGAGCGATGTCGCCCGATAAGCTGAGCCCGGCACCCTTCGGCTTCACCGAATAGACCAGAAATCCCTGCTGCGTGTAGCGCTCGCGAATCTCCTGCGCGGTGTTGCCCTGCGCCATCTGGCTGTGCACCTCGCCGCGCGTATCCGCGTATTTCAGAACGAAATCGGACATTGAATTATTGTCCCGCCTCAACGATCTGCACGCCCGGCGGCGGATGGAACGTAAACAGCGAGGGCGCGACCGGTACGTTCAGCTGTTCGTTCGAAAACGTGAAATCGAGCTTCGACTGATCCTGCCCCGTGATCCGGACGCGCAGAATTTCGCCGTCGGGAGCCGACAGAAATTCCACCCTGGAATAAGCCAGGTTTTCCGATTTCGGCTCAGCGGAAATCCAATTGTCGCTGCCCTCGGCATGCGTCTCAAAAGACTTGAACTCCTTCTTGAAATCCAGCTTCCCCAGGAGGAACGCCAGCGGCGCCCGCATGTCTTCCGACTCCTTCAATTTG
>Ga0209167_10000774_pt1 | contig 21066 bp, 18 predicted proteins | sample Coa_R1_9_FD_187154 | JGI IMG/M metagenome (GOLD analysis project Ga0209167, IMG submission 187154) | Surface soil microbial communities from Centralia Pennsylvania, which are recovering from an underground coalmine fire - Coalmine... | ecosystem: Environmental > Terrestrial > Soil >... | reverse complement strand
AGCGCGCCCAGCTTGGCAAAAGCGGCTGCGACGCCGCCGCGCAATGCCAGCAGTGCGCGGTCGATCTCGGCTTCGGTTACGACCAGCGGCGGCTCGAGACGAATGACGCGCAGCTGGTTGAGCGTCCAAGCCGCGGTTACGCCCGCTTTGAGCATTTCGGGGATGATCCATCCGCCGTAACCTTCGTGCGTCAACTCCACGCCGACCAACAGCCCGAGGCCGCGGACCTCCGCAACGACCTGCGGATAGTCGACGGCGATCGCGCGAGCGCCGTCGAGCAGCCGCTCTCCGCGGACGCGGGCCAAGCCGGCAAGCCGTTCGTCTTCCAACACATCCATGGCCGCGAGCGCTGCCGCGCACGCCAGCTCGCTGCCGCCGAAGGTCGAGGTGTGCAGCAGCGGCGCATTCCCGAACGCGCGGTTCCAAACGCTCGGCCGCGCGATAAAGGCCCCGACCGGAACGACGCCGCCGGAAAGACCCTTGGCAAGCGTCATCACGTCGGGAACGACGTCGTCGCGATTGCAGGCAAAACGATACCCGCAGCGCCCGAGTCCGGTCTGCACTTCGTCGGCGACAAAAACGGCGCCGCTGCGATCGCAGGCCTCGCGAACGGCACGCATATAACCCAGCGGCGGCACGTTGACGCCGCCCTCGCCTTGCACCGGCTCGACGACGAATGCCGCCGCGCCGGCGAGCGCCTCGTCGAGCATGCTCGCTTCACCGTAGGGAATGCAGACCGAGTCGGCCAGCAACGGACGAAACGGCGACTGAAAGGTTTCGCGTCCGCTGACCGAAAGCGCGCCGAGCGTTTTGCCGTGATACGCATCGACCGTTCCGACGATCTTCGCCCGCCCGGTAGCGGCGCGCGCGAGCTTGATCGCGCCCTCGATCGCCTCCGTTCCGCTGTTGCACCAGAAAGTAATCTCCAAATCGCCGGGCGCGAGCTCCGCGAGCCGGCGCGACGCGCGTCCGAGCACGACGTTGAACATCGTCTTGCCGGATAGCGCGATCAGGTCGAGCTGCACGCGCACGGCCGCGACCACGCGCGGATGGCGATGCCCCAGCGTAAAGACGCCGTAGCCGCCGGCAAAGTCGAGATAGGCTTTCCCGGTTTGATCCCAGATCGTCGCCCCCTCCGCGCGCACTTCGACCGGTGATCCTGAGAGCCTCATCACGCGCGCCAACGGCGGATTGACGAACCGTTTGTAGTTCTCGTACGTCTCCGCCGCAAGTTCTTGCGGCGACGCCGCACCGTAAAGATCGTCGCGCTGCTCGATCATCTCGACGCGGCCCTTGCTATCGCACCGGCTAAGCACCTTGACGCAGACAAGTCAGCTGCACTAAAATGCAGGTGTTTAGTCATGGCTGGATAGTCCAGCCTCGTTTTTTGTTCACGCTGCAACCAGCGGCGGGGATTCGAGGCGTGAGATCGTGGCTTCGATCGTGCCGATCGTTTCAGCCGCGCTCGGCGTGCGCATGATTGTTTCGCGCAGCATCGCGGCGCCAGGGATTCCCTTGAGATACAGGGCCAGGTGTTTGCGCATCTGGGGAACCGCGCGCGCTTCGCCAAGCTCCTGCACCATCGTGCGGTAGTGCACGATCGCAAAGCGCAAACGATCGGGCGCGCTCGGCAGCGCGCGCGCCTCGCGTCCCTCCATCAAATCGCGAATTTGCGAGATCAGCCACGGGTTGCCCAGCGTCGCGCGGCCGAGCATCACCGCGTCGACGCCGCTTTCGCGCATGCGCTCGATTGCCAGATACGGATCGTCGAGATCGCCGTTGCCGATCACCGGAATGTCGAGGCCGCGTTTGAGCCGCGCGATGTGTTCCCAATCCGCCGCGCCTCTATAAAACTGTTTCGCGGTGCGCGCGTGAAGCGTCACCGCCTGCACGCCGGCGCGTTGCGCGCGCTGCGCGACGTCGAGATAGACCAGCGCGTTTTCGGTCCAGCCTAGCCGCATCTTCACCGTCACCGGACAGTCGACGGCCGCGACCACCGCGCGGACGATCGCCTCGCAACGATCCGGATCGCGCAGACAGGCCGAGCCGCCGTTTGTCTTGGTCACCTTCGGCGCGGGACACCCGAAGTTGATGTCGACGATGTCGGCGCCGCACTCGCGCACCACCTTGGCGGCGTGCGCCATCGTCGCCGGGTCGTCGCCCCAGAGCTGCGTCGCGACGGGTTTTTCCAAGCCGTGCTGGTCGATCATCTCCATCGTGCGCCGGTTCCCGTGCTGCAGCGCATTGGACGAAACGAACTCCGTCACCGTCAGGCCCAGGCCGAACGGGCGATAGAGGGCGCGCATCGTCCGGTTCGTCACGCCGGACATCGGCGCGAGAATCAGCGGCGGCCAGATCTCGATCGAGCCAATCCGCAGCGGCTTGAGACGCATAATCCTAGGTTAGACCATTTTGCTCGTCGCGCCTCGCAGCGCATGCCGAGCGATGAAATAGATTCAATCCGACGAGGCTCAGGTAGGGATCGACGGCATCGACAACGGGCGTCTGCTTGGCGACCACGTCGGCGAGACCGCCGGTTGCGACGACTTTGGCGCGCACACCCATCTCCGCCCTGATCCGATCGACGATGGCCTCCACCTGCCCCGTGAAACCGTAGACGATGCCGCTCTGCAGCGCCTCGTTCGTGTTTCGGCCGATCGCCCGGCCCGGCGCCTCCAGCGCAATCTGCGGTAGCTTGGCGGTGCGGCCGATCAGCGCATCGATCGAGACGGTGATTCCGGGCGCGATCGCCACGCCGAGATATTCACCCGCCGCAGAGATCGCGATGAAGACTGTGGCCGTGCCGAAACTCACGACGATCAGCGGCGCGCCGAAGCGTCGTACTCCGCCGATCGCCGCTGCGACGAGATCGGCGCCGACTTCCGACGGATTCTCCGTAACGACTGAGATGAGTTGCTGCGTTTGCGGTTTGAGAAAGACTGGGGTCGCATTAAAGAAGCGCGCGCATGCACTCTCGAGCACCGGATCGAGCTTCGGCACGACGCTGGCAATCGCCACGGCGCCGATCGCCCGGATGTCGATGCCGCTGGCGGCAAAGAGCTGCGTGAAGAAGACTCCGTACTCGTCGGGCGTGCGTCGCAGCTCCGTCGTCACGCGCCAGGTTCGCAGCAGCTCGTCGTGCGAGAAGCAGCCGAGTTTGGTCTCGGTATTGCCGACGTCGATCGTCAAGAGCATCGCATCAGTTCCTCGAGCGCGTCGAGCAATCGCGCCGCCAGCGTCTTCTTATCGGAGCGTCCGAGCTCGCGGCGTCCGCCATCGCCCCACAAAAGCACCAGCTCGTTGTCGCCGGTACCGAATCCGCGTTCGCCGCGCACGTCGTTGACGGCGATTGCGTCGAGATGCTTATCGCGAAGCTTCTTGCGGCCGCGCGTCTCGTGCTCGCCGGTCTCTGCCGCGAAGCCGACCAAGAAGGTCGAGCCCTTGCGCTCGCCGAGCGCGGCGAGAACATCGGGGTTGGGCTCCAGCCGCACGGTCAAGGCTTCGCCGCTCTTCGAGAGTTTCGCCTCGCTGTGCTCCGCCGGCCGCCAATCCGCCACGGCCGCCGTCGCAATCGCGAGGTCGGCGCCGACCGCGTGAGCCAGCGCCGCATCGTAGAGTTCGCGCGCGGTCGCGATCCGAACGACGCGGACCCCGGCCGGCGGCTCGAGCTGCGTCGGGCCGAGCAGCAGCGTCACGCTCGCGCCGCGCAGCGCGGCTTCCCGCGCGAGTTCGATGCCGGTGGCGCCGGTCGATGCGTTGCTGAGAAAGCGCACCGGATCGAACGGCTCTCGGGTCGGACCGGCGGTAATGGCGACGCGTTTGCCGTGCAGCGATTGCCGCCGGGACAACGCACGGTCGAGCGCCTCGAGAATTCGCTCTTCGCTCGCTAAGCGCCCGACGCCGCGTTCGCGTTCGGCCAGGAAGCCGCGCTCGGGATCGACGATCTCGTAGCCGCGCGCGCGCAACGCAGAGATATTTGACTGCGTCACCGGATCTTCGTACATCGCCGCGTTCATCGCGGGCGCGAGGATGCGCGGAATGCGCGCCGCCAGCAACGCGGCCGTCAGCAAATCGTCGGCGACGCCCACTGCCAGCTTTGCAATGAGGTTGGCCGTCGCCGGCACGACGAGCACGGCTTGCGCCTCTCGCACCAGGCGAATGTGAGGAATTCGTTCGGGGAGATCCCAGAGCGAGGTGTAGACCGGCCTCGCCGTGAGCGACGCGAAGGTTAGCGGCGTTACGAAGCGTTCGGCTTCGGCCGTCATCACGACGTCGACTTCCATACCCTCGCCCCGCTGGACGAGCGTGCTGGTCAGGGCCGCCGCCTTATACGCAGCGATCCCGCCGCTTACTCCCAGAAGGACTCGCGTCACTTGGGTACCCACAAGTTGTCGATCAGGCGCGTCGCGCCGAAACGCGCCGCACCGATGACGAAGGCCGGCGGGCGCAGCTCTTCGATCGGCTCGAACGCTTCGGCATCGACGACATCGAGATAGTCGAGTTGGGCGCCCGGGCTGAGCGCTGCGGCGCCGGCGGCGAGCGCATCTGCCTTGCGCGCGCCGCCTTCAAGCGCTCGCTTCGTCGTGCACAGCGCTTGGTAAAGCGTCACCGCCTCCGCGCGGCGCGTCGAATCTAAATACCGGTTGCGGCTCGACCGCGCCAGACCGTCGGGCTCACGCACCGTCGGCACGACCTCGACGTCCACCAAATAATCGAGATCCGCGATCATCTTGCGCAGCAGGACGGCTTGCTGCGCGTCTTTCTGGCCGAGGAAGAGCGCGTCGGGCTGCACGATGTTGAGCAGCTTGACGATGACCGTCGTAACGCCGCGAAAGTGTCCCGGCCGCTGGGCGCCTTCGAAGCGGGCGCTCAACGGCTCGACTTCGACGAAGGTCGAAAAGCCCGCGGGGTACATCGCCGAGGCGCCGGGCTCGAAGAGCGCGTCGACGCCGGCCGCAGCGAGCTTCTCGCGGTCGTGCTCCAAATCGCGCGGATAGGTCGCCAGGTCCTCGCTGGGCGCGAACTGCAGCGGGTTGACGAAGACCGAGGCCACGACCGCCGCACACCGTTCGCGCGCCCGCCGGACTAACTCGAGATGCCCTTCGTGAAGCGCGCCCATCGTCGGAACGAACCCGAGAGGCCGCGGCAACGCAGATGAGAGCGAGCGCGCCTGCGCAACCGTAGCGGCGCTTTCCATGAACGTAATGGTTACGCGCGCGTCACTCGCAGAAGGGTGCGGCCAACGACGAACGGCTCGCCGACGGGCAGCGGCACGTCGCCGACCACCGCCTGACCGCCCAGGCGCGTTCCGTTGCGGCTGCGCAGGTCGGTCAGCCGGATCGAGCTGCCGTCGATTTGCAGCCGTGCATGCTGACGAGAGACGTACCGGTCGAGCGAAAGACAGGCGTCCGCCAAGGCGTAATCGCGCCCAATTGTGATCTCGCGCTCGAACGGCCAGGTGGTGCCGTCGAGCGGGCCGCTAAGCACTTCGAGCAGGTACATGGCCGCCAGCCCTTCTCTAGGGGCTCCGGCGGCTTCCTGGCGCGGCGCCACTAAGAAATCGCGGGTGAGGGGACGATACTAGAGAGGACCATGGACAATCGACTCGACCAGCTCATCGAACTCATCGAAGCCGAGCCGGAGGGATTGCAGGCCGCAGAGTTTCTGCAAGCACGAGAGATTCTGCAAAGTCTCGTAGGTAAGACAGTAACCAGCGCGTCAGTCGAGGACACGCGCATCGCAGTATCTACCTCCGACGGATGCCGCTATCACTTCTACGGCTTTCTGGGCTGCGTGAGGCCTGACTAGCTAGACAGTTCGAGCGCGCGAGCGGCGAAGAGGCCGCCCAAGTAGGCGTGCGCGGCGAGCACTCCACCCTGCACGTACACTTCGTATGGCGGGCGCAGCGGCGCGTCGCAAGAGAGCTCGATCGTAGCCCCAGCCACAAATGCTCCAGACGACATGAGCACGGGATCGGCATACCCCGGCACCGCTCCGGGCACCGGCGTGAAGCGCGCGTTGACCGGCATCGCAGCTTGTAAACCCGCAGCAAAACGCTCGAGCCGCCGCGCCGTTCCAAGGCGAATCGCCTGCACGATGTCGCTGCGTAGTGCCCCCGCGACCGGGTCCACACCGTAGCCCAGCGCGTCGAAGAGCGCGGCGATAAAATCCAAGCCGCGCAAGGTTTGCTCGACGACCAGCGGTGCGAGAAAGAGTCCTTGCACGAATGCGCGGCCGAAGCCTAAGGTCGGCCCGAGCGCGGCGCCCAATCCGGGCGCGTAGAGACGAGCCGCGACGCGCTCGACCAACTCGCCGTCCCCCGCGACGTAGGCGCCCGCGGGGGCGATGGATCCGCCGAGATTCTTGATGAGGGAGCCCATGATCAAATCGGCGCCGGACTCCGCGGGCTCGCGCTCTTCAACGAGTTCCCCGTAGCAGTTGTCCACCAGTACCAGCGCATCGGGGGCCACGCTTTTGACCATCGCATAGGCGGCTTCGCACTCGGCGACCCGCAGCGAACGCCGCGGCGCGTAGCCGCGCGAGCGCTGAATGAAGACGGTTACCTTCTGCCGTGCGCGGAGCGCGCGTTCCACGGCCGGCAGATCGATCGCGCCATCCGGCGTCAAGGCGACCTCGCGGTACTCGATGCCGTCGCCGGCGAGGCAATGCGGCGCATCGCAGATGGCATTGCGAAGCGTATCGTATGGCGACCCGGAGATCGAGAGCAGCGTCGTGTCCCGCGGAGTGCATGCCGCCAGCGCGGCGACGATTGCATGCGTACCGCTGACGATCGAGAGCCGCGCGATGGCGCGCTCCGCGCCCAGAACGCGCGCGAGCAGCGACTCGTAGCGCGCGCGGGCGGCATCGTCGTAACCATAGCCGGTCGTTCCGGCAAGATCGCTCTCGGTAATGCCCTCGTCGATGAAGGCCGCGAGAACTTTGCGCTGCACGCGCTGCTGCGCGCCGTAGGTCAGCGCTTCGGTTTGGCGTTCCGCCTCGAGCGCCGCCTCCCTGACGCGCCCGGTTATATCGAACCGCTCGCACAACTCGGCGATCATTTGCCCGCCGACAGGTGGCGCTCGTAGGCGCGCACGAACGGATAGTACATCACCGTCGCAAGCACGATGTTTACGGCCGCGAGCGCGACCGCGCGCAAGTCCTGCGTGGCGACGTACGTCGAGATAAACGTTGGAACCGACGAAGGAACGTAGAATGCGGCGCGCGCGACGAGGCCGGTTGCGACCGCGGCATACGTCACCGTTGCGAGCACGACCGGCACGCCGACGAACGGCAGAACCAGATGTGGGTTGAAGACGACGGGGGCAGCAAAGAGCAGCGGCTCGTTGAGATTGAAGAGCGACGGCACGAACGTGGCGCGCCCTACGGCGCGAAGGCGCGGCACGCGCGAGATCGCGAACAATCCGGCCAGCGGCAACGTCGCGCCCGCTCCCCCTGGAAAGACGAAGAGAAAGAGCGAAACCACGACGATGTACGGAAGCGGTTCGTGGACGGTAAACGCGCGCGTATTCTGCATTTGCATCGTCAGATAGACCGGCGTTACGATCGCGGCCATTACCGCCGGCCCGTGCACGCCCGCCGTCCAGAGCAGCGTTTCCACCACCACGATTACGACCAGCGCGAGATACGTGTCGCCAAGGTTGGCAATCGGATGCATCGCAGAAGCGATGGCCGCCGGTAACGAGACGTGCAGAGCGATCAGCCCGCCAAAGGTTACGATGGCTAACAGCGCGCCGGCCCAATCCGCTACCGCCGGCGCAGCGTACCGTCGCGCAAGCGCCGTCCAGGCAGCGGTAACGCCGCATGTCAGCATCGCGACGAAGAGTCCCGCGGTGCCGAGCAGGCGAAGGTAGGTAATCGGGTCTGGCCCAAACGGCTGCGGCAAGGCGAGCGCGAAACCGCCCACGCTGCCCACCAGCAAGGGTCCGGCGGCAAAATGCGTCGCGCGCGCCAGCCGGACCGGCAGTATGACGACGAGGGTTGCCGCCATGACGCCGAACGCGGGCAGCAGGGCCGACGCTACGCTCAAGCCCAAGTTGTGTCCCCGGAAGGTTCCCGCTGCGAGCTCTTGGATCAAAATCCCAAGAAAGGCCACCGCCAAGCCGATGAAGCTCCAGGGCAGCGCGTCGCGCAAAGACGCAACGAACGGAAGCTCACCGAGCCGGCGCATGACCGGCACGGCCCGCTCTTCGAAAGCGAGGAAAAGCTTAGAGGCGGCGGACGACGGCTTCGACGCGACCGACGATCTCGACATCGCTCGCGTAGATTGGCGCCATCGCGCGATTCTCCGGCTGCAGACGGACGCGCCCTGCCTCACGGTAGAAGCGCTTGACGGTGGCCTCGCCGTCGAGCATTGCAACGACGATTTCGCCGTTTTCGGCGTTTCGCTGGGGCCGAACCAGGATCAGATCGCCGTCGAGAATCGCCGCTTCGACCATCGAATCGCCCTGCACCCGCAGCATGAACGCGTCGGAGACCCGCGGCACGAAGCCGGCTGAGAGCAAAAACTCGCCTTCGACGTCCTCCTGGGCGGTGATGGGCACTCCCGCCGCAACCCGTCCCAAAATAGGCATGACCACCGCGTCGTGCCCCTGGAAGGACGCACCCGAGCGCATGGCTCGGGGCTTCGTCGGGTCGCGCGAGATCAGGCCGCGGCGCTCCAGGGCCTTGAGGTGCGCGTGGATGGTCGAGGAGGACGAGAGGCCGACGCGCTCGCCGATTTCGCGCACCGAGGGCGGATAGCCGCGCTCGGCGGTAAAGCTCCGAATGACGTCTAGGATGCTCCGCTGACGTTCCGTCGCCGGTTTCTCCAACGTCGCTTTGCGCATCGCTCCTCCCATCGGCAACATGCCAAGCGTATGGCACAGATGACGGCTACAACCCTATCACAAATCACGAATGATGGCAAACATACGTTCGTAATCGCTTGACAACGCAAGGCGGCCACGTGCTAAAATGTAGTGGACGAACAGGCGTTTGGCACTAGATATAGGAGAAAACAGCGGTGGGTAGGCGCAAACGGTTCACGCTCATGCCGGCGATCGCGCTGGCGGCCCTAGGGGTCATGGTAGCTTTTCCGATGCTCTCGAGCGTCCGTCTCTACGCGGCTTCGGCGCAGCGCTACACGACCGTTACCGTCCAGCCGGGCGACACGCTGTGGGGGCTCGCCGCCGCCCACGCCGGCCCGAGCGCCGACGTCCAAGAGATCGTCGACCGAATCACCGACGCGAACCATCTTCAGTCGGGCGCCCTTCAGCCCGGCGAACGCCTCCGTATTCCGCTCCTTCGACTGGCTCAGGATGACAAGTAGCCCTTCGACTGGCTCAGGATGACAAGTACCCTTCGACTGGCTCAGGATGACAAGTACCCTTCGTCTTGACGTGGAACCGTGCAAAAATGATGCCTTCATCTCGGCGTCATTTTTGTTTTTGGCGGTCTTCCTAACGGCGAGCCACTAGCACGACACTGTGCCCCTGGTGCTCGTCTAGAAATCCGAGCCCCTCCATCATCCAGGTGTCGAGGCCGCCCCCTGAGTGTTTGGCGACCTCGCGAACCACGTGCAGCCGATCCTGCAGCCAGCGCAGCTCGCTACGGGTCGTGGTAGGAAAGATCGCCGTCTCGCAGTCCTCGCACCGGTAGCCGTACTGCGCTATGTCTTTACCACGGTGTCGGAGACGAGTTGGAGCGTCGTTTGATAGATCGTCGTCGCCGTTCCGGTGACGCCGCGATCCTGACGTTGGGTCACGTACTCCTGAATGTTCGTGGGGACGGTGCGGCTCATATCGTAAGCGATCTTGGTCTCCGCGTCGGTCGTTACGTTACTCTGACCGGGCGTAACGATTTTGCGGGTCTCGCTGATCTGCACGTCGCTGCTGGTCGTGGGTCCGATCACGTAGTCCGCCGTCACGTTGTTTTGCACGATCTGCCAGTGGCGCTTTGCATCGATGTTCGCCGGATCGACGAAGTTTTGCCCGAGAAAACGCAAGAGCGTGTACTCCTCGGTGTAGACGGTCTTGTTCGGGTCGCAGATGATGCGAGTATTGCCGTAAACCACGCAGGTCGCTGCTGGGGCTCTGCGCGTCTGCTGGCCGGCCTCGCTGATTGAAACGATCAAACCGCCGTCGCTCTGCTTGCCCAAGACGTACACGGTCATCGTCCCCTTGTCGTTCAGCCCCGCGCTGTAGTGGGACGTACCCGAACCCGGATTGGAGAGCGCGTTACCGCCGCCGCTGGTGTTGCTCTTACCACCGCCGGTACTCGGGGAGCCGTAGTCTTCGGCGGGATTCGCCGAGTCCTTTGCGTTGATATCCTGATTCGAACTGTACGTGAAGTTGTAGACGAGCGTCGGAACGGCGGTGTCGGCGTGGGCCACGCTGGGCAAAAACAGCACCGCCGCCGCTGCACCGGTCGCTACGATTTCCTTGATTCTCACCACGTCGTCACCTTCTGCTTTTCTAGCGCCGAACCGCGCTACGTCTTCGCCATCGTGTCGGAGACCAACTGAAGCGTCGTTTGATAGATCGTCGTCGAGGTGCCTTTCAAGCCGCCGTCGGTATATTGAGCCGCATACTCGTTGACCGAGACCGGTAGGGAGCGATTGAAGTCGTAGCCGATCTTCGTCTCGACGTCCGTCGTCAAATGCCCTACTCCCGATGCCTTAACGATACGCTTCTCGCCGATCTGCATTTGGCCATTGTCGTTGCTATTGATCGTGTAGTCGGCCAAGACCGTGAGGCCGGGACCGTTTAAGCCCGTGGCCGTCCAATGCTTATTCGCGTCGAGCTGACTCGGATCGACGAACTTCCCGCCGAGAAACCGCAGGAGTGTGTACTCCTCGGTGTAGACCGTCTTGTTCGGATCGCAGATCACGCGAGTGCTGCCGTAGACGACGCACGTTGCTGCCGGAGCTCGCCGCGTCTGCTGGCCGGCCTCGCTGATATTGACGACCAGTCCCCCGTCTTGCTCGGTACCGACCACCTGCACCGTCATCGTGCCCTTGTCGTCCAGGAAGCCGCCGTAGTGGCTGATGCCATTGTCGGCGTTGCCGCCGGCTAATTCTTCGTTTTCGGTGTCAACGGACTCGATGCTGTTGCCCGAATCCCTCGCCTGGATCGCTTGTTTTGCGGAGTAGGTAAAATTATAGACGAGCGTGGGCCCCGGAGTATCTGCCCTTACGATAGCCGGCGCAAAGATTATTGCGGCCGTCGAAGCGGCGGCCGCGATTTTCGTAATCCTCAACATGTCGTCACCTTCTGCTTTCTTAAAGCCAACTATTTTGGACACTGACTGAGTGCCGCGGAGATGCTCTTACCGGCGACGTCTTCCCGCTTAGCAGTTTCGGATTGCAGCCACTGCATCCCGTCCATGATGTGGGAGAGCGGATTATAGCCGACGGCCAGGCCTGGGATTTGGCTCGGGTCGAGGGAGTATGGATTCTGGGATATGCCCGGCGTATTGGGATCTTGCCAGGGATTCGGGGTCTCACGAACCGGTTGGTCCGTCGTGTCCGTGCCTTGAATCTCGGCGATGTACTCCTCGCCGGCATGCTGAAGCTCGCCCATCTGCTGCGTCTGTACGAAGCCGTTGATCAGATCGAGCGATGCGCTCTGAAAAGCTACGGTCTCCAGCAACTGCTTCTTGATCTGCGCTAGGGTTGCATCGTCGGCCGGGTTCCCAGTCGGCGCAAGGAGCTTCTCGTCGTCGAGCAGCGTCTGAGCCGAGATCAGGTTGCGCGCGATCGGCGAGACCAAATACGACATCTGCTGCAGCGTCATGCTCGTCGCGGGGGAGGTGTTATTCATCGAATCGCCGCCCACGCCGCTCGCGACGCCATTCTCAAAAACGGCGCGCGCGTATCGCTTGAAGAGCGGCGGGCTCTTGGCGATCGTGCCATCGTTCTGAAGAATCATTGCGACGGCGGGCCGCACGGCTTCGTGCAGGCGCGCGCACAGCGCGGTGGTCACGATGTGATAGATTTGCGGCGGTGGGGTCGCCGCGGCAATAGCGTTACCAGACCGGGCCGGTAGCGGCAGCAGCCCAGCGCACGCTAGGACACACGCCCAGAGTAGCGGCGATCTCTGCACGACGACAATTTTTCGCTCGCGCGAGCCCGGCGCCTGCCGCGCGGAAAGCAGAAGCGGGGCCCCAAGGGACCCCGCTTCTCATTTGTTAGGTTGCGAGGTTTGGATCGGCTAGATCTTCACCTGCGCGTTGATGTAGAGGTTGATCGGGGGCGCGGCGCCACCGATTGCGCCGTTGTTCAGGCCACTTGGTATGTAGCTCTGAGTAAACGGCGTGCTTGCCTTGTTAGCCGCTCGGTCGCCGATGCCGGTGCCGTTGTAGAAGTTCGACGGATAGAGCGAGCTGTTGAAGTTACCGCCGGCCGGCGTATATCCGCAGATGACGTTGCTCGGCGGATTGGCTGACGTCCACGGTGCCGCGGTACCCCCGAAGCACGAGTGGAAGAGGTTCGCACCCAACAGCGATATGCGGATCGTCGGGCTCACGTCGTAGGCGACTTGAAGATTGCCGACGATTGAGCTGGGCTGCTGGTAGTTATCGAACAGGAAGGTTCCGGTTTGCGGATCGGGGATGTAGAGATACGAGAACTGCCCCACGCCGTTTCCGGTGCCGTAGAGAACGTTGCACTGCAACGGATTCGTCTTTGGCGAGACCTTCGTGATTCCGGTCGTAGCCGAGTTGTACTGGCACGCACGCGGATCGAGACCGTTGGTATCCAACGGGCTGCCGTAGAAGCCGCCGGTCTGGAACGAGAAGCTGGGCGTAATCGCCAGCTTGTCGTGGCGCCAGTTCAGGATCAACGACGAAACGATCGGCGAGATGTAGCTGCCCAACGAGGCGTTCAGGTTCGGCGCGATCGCGGTCGAGTAGGGATTGTACCAGCCGCCAGTGGCTAGGAGCCCCTGCGACGGCTGATTGTAATACGGGTTCAGGATGGTGTCTTGCCCGCTCGCGTTTTTCGCGCTGCACGCGACAGGCTTCAGGCCTTGGTAGCACGGGGAACCGCCGCCGGCCTTGGTCAGCGAGTTGAACGCAGAGATGGCCTCATTGACGGCGATGAGTTCGTTGGGAATGGTGCCGCCCGTGGAGGTCGGAACGTTCTGGAACATCACCTTCGAGTTGGTGTACGTGAAGGCGAACTGACCGGAGAAGCCGTTACGAGTGAAGTCTCCCTTGTTGAACTGGAACTCGACGCCTTGGTTACGGTTGACGCCGACCGGCACTTGCGTGACGAAGCCGGAGCCGATGAACGTCTGCTGCTGCCAGTTGGAGACCCACGTGTAGAACGGCGTGAGCTTAAAGCTCATATCCGTTCCGCGGAAGTGCTGCTCGTACGAGAGGTCGTACTGCCCCGACGAGATTCCCGGAATCGGATGGAACGGCGAGTAGAACCCGAGGTTCATCGTGTTGTTCCAAACGGACCGGTCGTCGCCCGAGGCGCTGAGATACTGGACCGATGCCGAGATCGGCGGCTGCGTGTAGCGGCCGGCCGAAAGACGCCAAACGACGTCCGGCGATTGGGTGAACGTTGCCGAGAAGCGCGGCTCCCAATAATCGAGCGAATACGAGCTGGGCGAAGCCGACGAGAAGTTCGGCGCCGCTACTCCGTCTTGGGTGGTCCCGTTGGGATGGACCCATCCCGTGTGGGGTCCGGCGGGGTTGAGCACCGTGGCTGCCTTGTCGCAGTCGCCGACGACGTACTGCGCCGCTGCCGGCGGGGCCACGCCCGGCGGCAAGGGTTGCGTCAGGACCTGGTTGGTGGACGCCTGAACGCAGGTGTAGTTCGAGGTCATTCCCGCGTAGAACGCGTCGGCCGGCCCGGCCGAATCGGGAAGGTCGTACGTGAAGTTGTCGTAGCGAATCGAGGCGTTGAACAGGAACCGGTCGCTGGGCCGGAACTGATCCGACAGCGAGTAGTTGGTGAATCTCGGCTTCACCGAGTTGAGCGATCCGGTAGCGTTCCCGCTCCAGAGACTGTTCCACGTTGCGCCGGTCGGGCCGGCGAAACCGGTCGGACCCGCCTGCGCGGAGCTTAGCCAGCCGCAAGGCAGGCCGGAGCCGCCTTTTTTGACGCTAAGGTCGCAGCTGCCCGGTCCGCCGGTGTAGACGGCGGCCGGATTGATCGTGGCCCCTGCGGCCACATCGTAGTAACTGCTCGCGAGGCACGTCTGAGTTTTGCCGCTGTGCGCGTCGAAGCATCTTCCGGTGCCGCTCATGTAGCCAATCGGAGAGCAGCCGCCGAGGCAGCCTGCATAGGCCGAGCTGTTGTTGAACCGGATTACGCCGGCATCGGTGTAGTTACCATCCAACGATACCAGGTTTTGATCGTTGAGCTGGTCCTGGAAGTCCAACGCGCCGCCCGAAGTGTGGGTGATGAGTTGGTATTGGGCCGCGGTCGCCGACGGCGTGTAACCGTCGGTCGCGCCGTACGACGCACTCTGTTCCATCCAGTCGGAGTAGAAGGTGTACCCATACGCCCGTAGATAGGCCGCCTGGCTCAGCGCATAGGTATATTGCACCTTCGTGATTCCGGTGTCGTTACGATTCGTGCTGAGGCCCTCGTCGTTTGCCGGAATCGGTCCGCCGAACGCATGCGAGGGCGTATCGGGCGACATGTAGACGCCCGGAGCCTTGATGTTCGTCGCGCTCGTGGCAATCGGGGTACCGAACGGAACGTTGTACGCGACGTTATCGCCATAGCCCAAGTAGGTCGGGCCGCAGGCGATCGGTTGCGACGGGCACATGAACGGTGGCTGGTACGAGCCCGGCAGGAACCGCTTGGCATAAAACAGGTTCGGGTTTTCGAGCGACAGGATCTGTCCGGCGCTGCCGCACCCGTTGACCGTTAGCCCCGGCGCGATGGCTTCGGGACCGCAAGTCGGCTTCGCCGCGTTCGTACCGTAGAGCGCGGAGATGAACTGGTTGTTGCCCGGGCCCATGTCGTTGAGGCTGTTATAGAAGTAGTTGTTGAGCGCCGAGCCGCTCCAAAGCACTTGGATGTCGTCGCGAAGGCCGTTCGCCTTCGGGACGCCCATGTGCAGGTTAATGACATCTTCGCGATCCGCGATCATGCTGGGGTTGGCCGATACTCCGTTGTAGTACTGCCAGCAGCCCTGATCCGGATAGTTGTTGGCGTTCTTTGCTCCGAAGAGCGGGCAGATCGGCTTGACGCCTTGGCACGTGGCGATGGCGATGCACATATATCCAGCGGAAAGCACCTGATCGTCGGCGACGCCATACCCGATGGCGTTTCCAATGGTGTTACCCGAGAAGATGCCGCCGGGCGTCATGTAGCCGGCGCCGTTTTGGTTGTCCAACACGCGGTAGTCTTGGTTGTAACCCAAGAGACCGATGTAGTAGCTGAAGTTCCGGTCCGGCGTCGAGCCGCCGATTTCGACCGCCGCCTGATGGTAGTACTGCGGCGATGCGATTCCGAGATTTGCCGTGGCAAAGCCCGGGAAAGTACCGGTCTTGATGACCTGGTTGATAAAGCCCGACGTACCGGCTGAAGCTACGCCCGCCGGACCGCCGCCGGTGTAGACCTGCAGTTCTTGCAAGCCTAGACTGGACTCGGTCGACGAGTTGTAGTTATCAAACGCGCGGTTGACCGGGATGCCGTCGTACTCGAACGCGGTGTAGTACGAGTTTTGACCGCGAACGTACGCGGCGTTGAAATCCCAGCCCATGCCGCCTTGCGACGTCTGGACTCCGGGAACCGACGCCAACGCCGAGTAGGCGTTGTTGAGGTTTCCGCCGCCACCGAGCGCCTTTGCGGCCTCTGCCTGCGCGGCGGTGACGTTATATAGGTCCGAGCCGACGCCGGATTTGACCAGCGACGTACCGGCGGTTGACGTAACGCGCGCGATCGTCACGAGCGTGGGCGTCATCCGGTAGGAGACCTGTTGCGTCTGGTCGGCAAAGACCACGACGCCAGGATACGAGTAAGGTTGATATCCCGACTTGGTGAGGCTGATAGTGTAGGTGTCGGGGCCAAGCGAGAGGATCGTAAAGTGACCCCCCGCGTCCGTCGTTGCGGTCCGGCTTCCCGAGGGAGCGACTGCCTGCACTTGCACGCCTGCAATCGGGGTTCCCTTCGAGTCGGTAACTGTGCCCGCAATGTTGCCGGTGACGCCTGCCAGTGCCCATGTTCCCTGGCTGAGGAACGCCACAAGTAACGTAGCGGCTATAACCGCGCGACGGAGGGTTCGTTGTGAACTCATTGTTCGTTTAACCCTCTATCATTATCGAGTTGTCAAAAGGCGAGCCGCCCCGCTTTCCCGGTGGCCAGACGGCCCCAGGAATTTCACAGAGTGACCCACTGCGCCAAGCATTTGCTCAGGATTGGGTTGGTTCCTTTAGCAACCCTTAAGGGTTGGCGGCCGTCGCCGCTTGCCTGAACTACGCGCGAACGGCGAGGCGTTCGGCAAGCAAGCGTGGGATATCGGACGGACGATCGGCCACCGGCACGCCGGCCGCTCTAAATGCAGCGATCTTACTCTGCGGCGTTCCGAAGTTTCCGGAGATAATCGCCCCCGCATGGCCGAGAGACTTACCCGGCGGCGCGTTGCGACCGCCGACGAAGGCGACGATCGGCATCGCGGGCAGGTGCTCGGCGATAAACGCGGCGGCATCCTCTTCGTCCGAGCCGCCGATTTCGCCGCAAATGACCAGAGCGCCGGTCTGCGGATCGTTCTTGAACTCGCGCAGGCACTCGACAAACGTCGTGCCGATGATCGGGTCGCCGCCAACGCCGACGCAAGTCGACTGCCCGAAGCCCGCGCGCGTGAGCAGATCGACGACCTCGTAGGTCAGGGTCCCCGAGCGCGACATGAGCCCGACGCTGCCTTCCTTGAAGATGTGGCCAGGCATGATGCCGACCAGCGCCTTTCCCGGCGAGATCAGACCCGGGCAGTTCGGGCCGATGATGCGCATCCCGGGCGTCGTACCGACCACCCTGAGGGTGTCGTGCACCGGCACGCCCTCGGTAATGCAGACGGCAAACGTGATCCCGGCTTCGTAGGCCTCGTACAGCGCGTCGGCGGCGAAGGGGGGCGGAACGAAGATGCAAGTATGCGTCGCGCCGGTTGCCTCAACGGCTCCTTTGACGGTGTCGAAGACGGGCAGCCCTTGCGGCGTCGTTTGCCCGCCCTTGCCGGGCGTTACGCCGCCCACGATGTTGGTCCCGTACTTCACCATGCGATCGGTGTGATACGAACCCTCCGCGCCGGTAATGCCTTGCACGATCACGCGGCTGTTCTTGTCTAAAAAGATCGACACGCTCTTAGCCCTTCATGCCCTTCATCTCCGCAGCGAGCCGCACCGCCTCGCTTGCGCCTTCGTCCATAGTTTCTACGGGGGTCATTCCGGCATCGGCGAGAATGCGGCGCCCCTCAGCTTCGTTGGTCCCCGTCAAACGGATGACGAGCGGGATCTTTCGCGACTTCGTTTCTCGCATCGCCTCGACGACGCCGCGGGCAACTTCGTCGCCGCGCGTGATGCCGCCGAAGATGTTTATGAAAAAGACGGTCGCGCCGGTGTTGTTGACGACCAGCTCGTAGCAGTTGCGAACCCGTTGCGCGTTCGCGCCGCCGCCGACGTCGAGAAAGTTTGCGATCCGGCCGCCCGCATTGCTGACCGCATCCATCGTCGCCATCGCCAGTCCGGCGCCGTTGGCCATCGTGCCGACGTCGCCGGGGAAACGGCGAAAGTTGCGAATCCCGACGCCGGCTTGCGACGCTAGCGTTTCGTCTTCGTCGAGCGGCAGCACGGAGTGCCATTGGGCGAACTCCGGGTTTTTGAATAAGGCGTCGTCGTCCAGCTCGACCTTGGCATCGGAGGCAATCACGCGTCCGTCCGCGGTCAACGCGAGGGGGTTGATCTCGACGAGCTTGGCGCCGTATCGGAAAAACAGCTCGTACAGCGCACCTGCGATCGCCGGAAACCGTTTGTGAAAGCCCGGATCGAGTTGTGCGGCAAATGCCAGCTCGCGCCCGATGAACGGCGAGTATCCGATCGCGGTCTCTACCGGAAACTTCACGATCGACTCGGGATGGTGCTCGGAGACTTCCTCGATGTCCATGCCGCCATAACGGCTGACGATGAAGACGGGCTTGCGCGCCGCGCGATCGATCGCCACCGCGCAGTAGGCCTCCTTCGCGATGTCGAGCTTCTCTTCAACGAGCAGCGATTTTATCGGTTCGCCTTGCGGATTCTGGCGGTTGGGGGGCATCGGCGTTGCCAGGATATCCTCGGCAACACGGCGCCCTTGCGCGGCATCGCTTGCCATCTTGATCTTGCCGGCCTTGCCGCGGCCGCCCATTAAGACTTGCGCCTTGACGACCCACTCGCCGGGGTTCTCTTCGACGAACCGCGCGACCGCGTCGGGGTCAAGCGCGTGCTCGCCGCGCGGCACGGCGATGCCGACGCGCTTGAAAAGCTCCTTGCCCTGGTACTCCATCAAATTCATAGCGGGCCCTCAGGTTCGCGCAGAGCCGCGTTTGTCATCCTGAGCTTGTCGAAGGACGAAGGCCTTGCTATCTCAGCCGCACTTCGTGAAAGGGGGAGCATTGGGCAACGAAGGGAAATTCATGAGCGCAAACGTGGAAGAACGAGTCGCCCGGCTCGAAGGGGTTATCGAGCAGATACGCGATCGGCTCAACAGCATTGACACGCGAATAACGTCAATGGACGATCGCATCAATGGCCGTTTCGGCCAGGTTGACGGCCGGTTCGCTCAAATTGACGGCCGGTTCGCTCAAATTGACGGCCGCTTTGCTCAAATTGAGCAGAAAATAGATTCCCGCTTTGCGTGGCTGCTCGGCGTCGTCCTTACGACTTGGATGACGACGATGCTAACGGTGCTCTTTCACCACTAGCAAGCTAGTCCAGGCGGCCTAAAAGCGAGCGGGCGATGATGATTTGCTGAATCTCCGACGTGCCTTCGTATATTTCAGTGATCTTCGCATCGCGATAGTGGCGCTCGACGGCGAACTCCGTCGTGTAGCCGTAGCCGCCGTGAATTTGCAGCGCTTCGGCGGCGTGCTTGCGCGCGGCCGTTGAAGCAAAGAGCTTGGCTTTGCTCGCGGCCAGCGCGAAAGGCTCGCCGGCGTCGGCCAGCGCCGCGGCACGATAGGTGAGCATCCGGGCTGCGTCGAGGTCCATCGCCATCTGCGCGATCTTGAACGAAACGCCTTCGAACGCCCCAATGGGTTTTCCGAACGCGATGCGCTCCTTGGCGAACTTCACGGACTCGTCGAGACAGGCGGCGAGAATTCCGATCGCCTGTGACGCGATGCCGATGCGCCCGGCGGTCAACGCCGTCATCGCGTTGCCGAAACCGGTGCCCTCTTCACCGAGCAGCGCCTCGGGGCCGACGCGCACGCCGTCGAAGGCCAGATCGCAGGTGTTGCTCGTATGGATTCCGAGTTTTTCGGTGACGCGTTCGATCGTGACGCCGGGCAAGTTCGGCTCGAAGAGAAAGGCGCTGACGCCGCGAGCGCCGGAGCCGCCGGTGCGAAACATTCCCATGATGACGCCCGCATAGCTGCCGGTGCTGCACCACTGCTTTCTACCGTTGAGCGTGTAGCCGCCGTCGGAAGCTTTTGCAGTAGCGCGCAGCGCCGCCGCATCGGATCCGGCATCCGATTCGGTCAGGGCAAATCCAGCGAGGACGTCGCCGTTTGCCAACTGCGGCAGCCAGTGCTCCCGCTGTTCTTTCGTTCCGAGTTTGAGAATCGCCGAGCAGATCATCGAATGTACCGAGACGGTGACCGCCGTTCCCGCATCCGCTCGGGCGAGCTCCTCGATCGCCAGCGCGTATGAAAGATAGTCCGCTCCCGCGCCGCCATACTCTTCGGGCACGAGGATGCCCATGACGCCTGCGGCCGCCAACTTACCGTAAAGCTCGCGCGGAAAAACGTGGTCCCGATCCCACTGCGCGACGAACGGCGCGATCTCGCGCTGCGCGATCTCGGCCGCGAGCGCTCCGATCTGCCGCTGGTCGCCGTTTAACTCAAACTGCGAAATGCGCCGCTACTCCACGCGAACGAGTACGGCGTCGCCTTGCCCGCCGCCGGAACAAATCGTCGCCACGCCATATCCGCCACCGCGTTTGCTCAGTTGGTTGATCAGCGTGGTCAAGATACGCGCACCCGACGCGCCGATGGGATGTCCCATCGCGACCGCGCCGCCATACTGGTTGACGAAACCGTCGGCGAGGCCCAGACGGCGACCCGACGTAATCGCGACGGCCGAGAAGGCTTCGTTGATCTCCCACACGTGAATATCGTGCGTGCTCAATCCGGTGCGGTCGAGCAGCTTACGTGCCGCCATCGCCGGCGTTAAGCTAATGTAGGGCGAGTCCCAGGCGACCGTCGCATGCTCCACGATCGTCGCCAATGCTTTGTATCCATGCTCCCGTGCGTAGTCCGCGTCGGCGAGAATCAACGCGGCAGCGCCGTCGTTGACGCCCGGCGCGTTTCCGGCGGTCACCGTGCCGTTGCGTTCGAGCGGCTTGAGCTTCGCTAACGCCTCGATGCTCGAATCGGCCCGTACCGCTTCGTCGCGATCGACGAGCGTGTGCGGCTGCTCGCCGGTAATGAACGGCGCGTAGGAGGCGTAATCCAGAGTGAACTCTTCCGAAGGCTCGTGATCCCAGACCGAGGTCGAGCCGCCCACTGCGACCGGCACCCGAACCTTCCCCTGGCGTGGAAGGCGCTCGACGACGACCTTGCCCTTCGCCTTGGTCGCGACTTTCACGCCGACGATCTCGTCGGCATAGTGCCCGGCGGCGTGCGCCGCGGCCGCGCGGCGATGGCTCTCCAGCGCAAAGATATCTTGCTCTTCGCGGGTGAGACCGAGCTCGTCGGCCACTTTGCTTCCCTGCGTCGCCATCGTCATCGGAAAATATTGATCCCAAAGACCGTCGAAAATCATGGCATCGACAACGGAGCCGTCGCCGAAGCGATAGCCCCAGCGCGCATCGCGCAGCAAATAGGGCGCGTTCGACATCGACTCCATCCCGCCGGC
>Ga0209167_10000773_pt1 | contig 21112 bp, 16 predicted proteins | sample Coa_R1_9_FD_187154 | JGI IMG/M metagenome (GOLD analysis project Ga0209167, IMG submission 187154) | Surface soil microbial communities from Centralia Pennsylvania, which are recovering from an underground coalmine fire - Coalmine... | ecosystem: Environmental > Terrestrial > Soil >... | reverse complement strand
ATCCCGTTGGCGATCAGGCCTGTCGTCGTCTCGTGTGCGGCCACGACCAGGAGCCGGCACGTGTCGTTGACGTCGGCCGCGGACAGCTTCCCGGTGTCGGCGGCGGCCAGCAGATCCGTGACCACGTCGTCCCCAGGGTGGTCACGCTTGGCCGCGATAAGCTCGTCGAAGCGGGCGATCATCTGGTCCTGGACGGTGCTGGCGTAGCTCGCGCAGTCCACTCCGGCTACCGCGGGAGCCTCGAAGTCGGCGCTCATCTGCGAACGCCACCAGGGCACCTCGCGCCCGGTGTCCACCGGGATGCCGAGCAGGGGCCCGAGCACCGCGGCCGGCAGCGGGTAGGCGAAATCGGCGATCAGCTCCATGCTGTCCTGGCCGGCGGCATCGTCGAGAAGCTGGTCGCATGCCCGCCGGCCGGCCTCGGTGGCGCGGGCCAGCCTCCCCGGAGTCAGCACCCGGCCGGCCAGCCCGCGCAGCCGGGTGTGCTCCGGCGGATCCCGGTGCAGGAACGATCTGCGGTCCATCATCGCGACCAGGTGTGGCGCCATTTCACCGGAGGCGGCCATGGATTTCTGCACGACGTCGTGCCGGTCGTCGGTGCTGAGCAGCGGGTGCGCCAGCGCCGCGCTGACGTCCGCGTATCTCGTCAGCACGAGGGGGAGCCCGCCCTCGCCCTGGACGGGATACTCCGCCAGCACCCGCTCATACAGCGGGTAAGGGTCAGCCATGATCTTGGGGTCGAGGAAGATGTCGAAGACCGATGGCCGCTCCACCACCGCGCCCGATGGCGTGGTGGCCTTGGCCTGCTGCGCTGGATGAGTTTTCCCGCTCGCCGGAATCACCTTCTTCTCAGAGGTCCCTTTCGATCACCATTTCGGCAAACCGCAATATCCGGCTATGGCGGCGCGCAAGGGCTCATCGACCGGGCTCGGCCGGAAGGAACCACGATCTGCGGCGCCGTTCGGCCACCCGCCAGCCCCAGGCGGCCGCCACGACGGACAGCACCACCTCCTCGGCCGGGACGCTGCCCCAGCCGATCAAGGTCGGGCCGCGCAGCCAGTGCGCCGCCATCGCGATTCCAAGGCCAGCCATGGCCGCGAGCAGCCCGTAGCCCGCCGCGGTCAGCGCGGTCCGCCGTCCCGTTGGCCCGTGCACGCGCGCCCTGACCGTCATCGGCCAGGCCAGAGCGGCCAGCGGCGGACCGAAGTGGTAGGTGACGGCCGGGTGCCACCAGGACAGCCCCAGCCAGACCAGGGTCACGGTGGCGCTGACCGCGAGCCCGGTCAGATGGATGCCGGCCGCCCTCTGCCCGGCTCCAGGTGGCAGCCCGGAGGCCGGAGCCGCCGGGGGAGAACCGGCCGGGGAAGTATCTGCCACCGGAACCGTCCTTCGCGCTAGACGTGCGGCACGACGTCGCAGGCCGTGACGATCAGCGGGAGGCCGGCGACGGCCGCCGGGAGCAGCAGCCCGGCGGCAGCGGCCAGCTTCGCGCACCGGTGCCGGCGCTGCTGCGGCGGTGCGAGCAGCCGCTGGATGCGGGCAATGGCGGCGGGCCCGCCGGCCGCGAGCGCCGTGGCATGGACACCGGCCCGGGCCAGGATAACCAGTGCCTCGGCCAGTTCGCCCGGGTCGTGGCGATGAGTCGCCATATCGTCGGCGGCCATCTCGGCGAGCACGCCAAGCTCCGCCCTCGCCTGGGCAAGCAGTGGCACCCGGGAGAAGGCGCACCCGAGCGCGGCACCGGCGGCCAGCATCAGATGATGGCGGCAGCGCAGGTGGGCGCGCTCGTGGGCGAGCACCGCCCGCATCTGCCCGGGCTTGAGCGCGGCGAGCGCACCGGCCGAGACCACCATCCGGTACCGGCCGCACGGCAGGCAGTAGACGGCGGGAGCCCCATGGTCGAGGACGACCACACCCAGCTCGTGATCGGGGCGGCCGGCCGCGGCGACCAGGGCGGCGTGCTCGCGCCGGCCGCGCCGGCCACGGATCAGCTCACCGGCCAGGCACCAGCCCGCCCGTGCCACGACCGCGGCGGCGATCAGCAGCCCGGCGGCCACCAGATCACTGGATGTTCGCCCATGCCCGAGGGCGGATCTGCAGCCAGCGCGACGAGGGCCTTGCGCAGCTTCTCCAAGCCGGGCCTGGTCCGGGGAAACCGCGAATGGTGGCAGTACACGATCCCTGCATGGCGCGGGAAGAGGGTGACCGCTACCCCGAACGTGCTGACGTCCTCGGTGACGACGATCCTGCCTTCGGCCGCCGCCGCTTCCAGCACGCGCCCGTCGTCCACCCCGCGCAGCGCTGGCCGGTGCGCCACCAGGGCAACCGCGTCCACCCCGTCGGCGGTGAGGTCGTCCGCAAGCCACCTCGGGTAGTGCTCGTCCAGCAGGAACCGGAGCCGGGCCGGCTCAGCGGGCATCGAGCGTCCGGCGGCGCTCCCAAGCGGCCAGGGCTTCGTCCTGGCTCGCGTGGTGACGGCCGATCAGCTCGTCGATTTCTTCCCGAAAGTCGGCCCAGTATGCCAGTGCGTTCTCCACGTCGACCGCCGTCAGGCCGGTGGCCTCGGCCACCACGGCGGGCGTTCGCTCGTCCTTGCGGTGCTGCAGCCACGCCTCGGCAACCGTCCACACCTGCGGCCCGGCCGGCAACGCGGCCCGCCGCTCACCGCCAACCGCCGTCACGAAGACAACACCAGGATGAGACTGCATCCGAAGCCACTCACCCACCGCGCTGACCACGACCGTCGACTTCTTCGCCCCGGTCTGCCGCGCATAGGCGGTCAGTCCCCTGTCGACCGCCTCGGGAAAGCGCACGTTCGTCGGTGCTACCATGCCCTACATTGTAGCAACCGCGCCCGCTGATGACGTGGCGCTGGGAACGCCAGCCCCTGCAGCTGCCTGGGCAGACGCGAGCCGGGCGGCACCCGCGCCGGGCCCGGCGGCGCGGGTGTGGCGGTCCCTTCCGGCATGCTGGCAGCCATCTCGCCTCCCCACGCATCCGCCTCGGACTGCGGGTGGTATTTCTGCGTACCAGTTGCACGGTACGCTGAAGTACCAGGTGAGTTCAAAAGCCCGCGCAGAGATTGAGGCTTATTCAGCGCTCCTGGTGGTAAACCAGCTATCGCAGTTGACAGACCTGATGGCAGGCTGGCTCGGTTAGTGCTGAATAAGTCGCATGGGGGGTACAGTCCGACCATGACAACCGCCCGGCTGCGCGACGCTGCCAGTCCGGCGCGTGACGTGCGGGCCAACGACGCCGAGGACGGCGCTTCGTTCCGCCAGCGCCTCATCGAGGGGCTGGCCGCCTCGATCAGGGAGCGCGGGTTCCGCGACACCACGATCGCCGACATCGTCCGGCACGCCCGCACCTCCCGCCGGACCTTCTACGCCGAGTTCATCAGCAAGGAGGAGTGCTACGTCGCGCTCCTGGACGCGATGAACGAGGAACTGCGGGTCCAGATCGCCGCCGCGGTCGATCCGGAGGCCCCCTGGGAGCTGCAGGTTCGCCAGGCCGTCCTCGCCTATGTGAACAACGTCGCGTCCGACCCCGCGCTGTGCGTGAGCTGGATCCGCGAGCTTCCCGCGCTCGGCACCCTCGGCCGCCAGGTACAGCGCCGCGCCATGGAGGCCCTGACCGACCTGCTGCTCCAGCTCGACCGGAACGAAGGATTCCGGCGGGCCGGCACGGTGCCGATGACCCGGCCGCTGGCGACCATCCTGCTCGGTGGCATCCGCGAGCTCTCCGCGACGATCGTCGAGGATTCCGGCGATATTCACGACCTCACCGAGGTAGCGATCCAGGCCGCGACCGCCCTGCTGAGGCCCCCTCCAGAAGACCAGGCCTGAAAGCCCTGGCGCCCCCGGTGCCGCGTGGCTAAGGTGCCGTGACAATAGCCGCAAGAAGGGGGAAACCCGATATGACGCTCGGCGGTCGGAGTATCACCGGCCGGATGTCGGCCTTCGGAGCGGTGGCCCTGGTCTGCGGAACCCTGTCCGCCTGGGCGCCATCGCACAGCACCGGGGTGCCGCACACCCCCAAGGTGCTGCTCGTCGGTTCGTACAACGGCAAGGCAGGCCAGTTCAAGACCATCCAGGCCGCCGTCGACGCGGCCAGCCCCGGCGACTGGATCCTGGTCGGGCCGGGCGACTATCACGAGATCGCCGACGAGACCGGCCACGGCGGCAACCCCGCGGACGGGCAGATGGGCGGGGTGTACATCGCCAAGTCCGGCATCACGCTGCGCGGCATGGACCGCAACTCGGTCGTCGTGGACGGCACCAACCCCGGGGCGACGGCGTGCAGTTCCAAGCCGGGCGCGCAGAACTACGGCAGGCTCGGCCCGGACGGGATCCCCGTCGGCCGCAACGGCATCCTGGTGTGGAAGGCCAGCGACGTCAGCGTCGAGAACATGACGGTCTGCAACTTCCTGGCCGGGACCGGCGCCTCCGGCAACCAGGTCTGGTGGAACGGCGGTGCCGGGTCGGGCAAGATCGGCCTGACCGGTTACTGGGGCAGCTACCTGACCGCCACATCGACGTTCCTCAAGGACGAGACCACCGCCGCCGAGTACGGCATCTTCGCCAGCAACTCGGCAGGCCCGGCGAGCTTCAATCAGCTCTACGGCAGCAACATGAACGACTCGGGCACCTACGTCGGCGCCTGCCTGCAGCGGTGCGACGTGGTCCTGAACCACCTGTGGATGGAGAACAACGCGCTCGGCTACTCGGGCACCAACTCCGGCGGGACGATCGTCATCGAGAACTCGCAGTTCGACAACAACCAGGACGGCCTGGACACCAACACCGCCGTCGTCGGCGACCCGCCCGCCCCGCAGGACGGCCGGTGCCCGAACGGCGGGCGGAGCCCGATCACCCACACCCACTCCTGCTGGGTGCTCATCCACAATTACCTGCACAACAACAACAACGCCAAGGCCCCGGCGGCGGGCAGTGCGGCGGCGGCACCGATCGGCACCGGAATGACCATCTCGGGCGGCCGCTTCGACACGGTGATGGACAACACCATCTCCCACAACGGCGCCTGGGGCATCCTGTTCATCCCCTACGCCCAGTCCGGCAAGCCCAGCCTGCACCAGACCTGCGCCGGTGCCGGCGGTCATGAGGTCCCCGGCTTCGGCTGCGTGCTCGACCCCGAGGGTGACGCGCTGATCAGCAACAACTTCAGCGACAATGGTTACTTCGGCAACCCGAGCAACTCCGACTTCGGCCAGATCACCCTGTTCGGCGGCGAGCCGCAGAACTGCTACCGGGGCAACAACGCCCCCGACGGCAGCGACCCGTCGAACCTGGAGAAGAAGCAGGTGCGGTGCGGCCTCACGAGCAAGGCCGGCAACGCGGGCGGCCAGTTGTTCAGCCAGGTGCTCTGCGACACCGACCTGGCCGCCTGCCCGCCCGGCGCCAAGTACCCCGAGCCGAACGGCACGGTCATCCTGAAGCGGCTGCCGATCGGCCTGCCCACCATGCCCAACCCGTGCGCCGGCGTGCCCGCCAACGCCTGGTGCCCGGCCGGCGCCCCGGCCGGCCACCACCGGTCACCGGCCACCACCTCGGGCCTGTTCGCGATCGCTCCCGGGGCCCGGCTGCAGCCGGCCCGCTGACCCAGCGGCCGTACGCCGCCGGGCGGGACAAATGTCCCGCCCGGCGGCGTCTCAGCCAACCCCGGGGAGAGCAGTAACCTCACCGGACCCCCGCCGCTGCTGCCCCGGGCCGAGCCCCGCCAGCGCGCCGGCCAGCCCCGGCGTGCTGCCAGCGCTCCGGAGACTGGCCGGTCAAGCTAACCCTGGTGGATGATCCGCAGTTGCTTTTCGTGCCACTCGGCCAGCCAGTTCGCGGTGCCGGTGCGCGGGTCCTCGAACGGCTGGCCGGCTTCCAGCAGGTCCAGGTAGCGCAGGTCGTTCGCCACCCGCCGGTGGTACTCGGCGGCATCCCCGACGTGCCCGTGGCCCGGCACCACCCAGCGGACCCCCTCGACCGCCGCAAGGCGGGACAGGCCGGCCCGGTAGCTGCCAAGCTGGCCGGGCATGCCGGTGTCCAGGATCGGCATTTCGATGTCGGAGAGCATGTCCCCGGCGACGAGCACCCCGGTGGCGGGGAAGAACACCGCCGCGTGCCCCGGCGCGTGCCCGTCGTGCACGATAAGCTGCGCCACTGGCCCGTCCCACGGGATACAGTCCGCTCCGTCCGGCAGCGCCGTCAACCGCCCGAACAGGCTGAGGTCATGCCCGGGACCCTCCTGTTCCAGCTCGCTGATCATCCCGGCGCGCTCCCGGCCGGCCGCCGCCGCCGCACCCGCCGAGGCATAGCGTGGCACGTCGCCGAGGTCGCTGCTCCACAGCACGTGGTCCCAGTGCGGGTGGGTGGCGAAGCCGGCCCGTGGCCGCAGGCCCGCGCCGGCCAGATCGCCGGCCAGCCCGGTCAGGTCGGCGGCCGTGACGGCCGGGTCGATGAGCAGGCAGCCGCCGTCCGGCGCGGCCACCACCGTGCTGGTGGTGGTGGCGTAGTCCGACGTGGCCACCAGCACACCCGGCGCAACTTCCCGCAAGCGCTTCATGCCCCTTTCCTACAGCACCCGAACGGCTGGGCTTCATGAGGCGGGCTGTGGAACATAGCTGGCCAGCAGCCCGGCGGCGAAGGCGGCAGCCCGGCGGGCGGCTCGCTCTTGCCAGTTCGCCTGGTCGGCGGCCGGTTTTGACCCATCGGCCAGATCGCTGATCCCGCGGACGACAAGGGCGTCGAGCGAGTCGTTGAAATGAGCCGCCTGGGCAATGCCCGCGCCCTCCATTTCAATCGCGGCGGCGTCATTGTTGTGCAGGCGCAATTGGGCGAACAAGGCGGATTTGCGCGAGTCAAGCACGACCTCGCCGGACGCGATGGGGCGGAAGTGCACGGCCGGCGGCGGCTCACGTTCGCTGACGGGCAGCCGCTGCCGCCATTCGCCGGTGCGGTCCAGATGCTGGGCAAGCTGTTCGAGCCGGTGGGATGCTGGCCAGGTGCGTGGCCGGGCCAGGAAATCCTCCGCCGCCCTGCCTCCGTGGTAGGCATCGACCCGGGTGGCCACCACCACGTCACCGATCCTGACCTTGTCCTTCAGCGAGCCGGCGACTCCCACACACAGCATCACAGACGGGCCGAACAGGCTGATGGCCCGCTCTGCGATCACCGCGGCTCCGAGGTTGCCCATGCCGGGCAAGGCCAGCACCACCTCCCAGTCTGTTCCCGGCAGGTGGCCGATCTCAAAGAGAGTCCCGGCCGAATGCTGTTGCCCTCGCAGGCTGCCGAGGTGTGCCCGCATCGCTGCGTGTTCGAGGTTGAGTGCGCACAGCACCACTGCGCGGGCCGGATGGGGGCCGATGGCGGCGTTAGCCGGTACCAGGCTCTCGCGGCGCAATGGCCCGGTGGTTGCCCGAACGCCTTCGGCAACGTTGCGGGCACTGGCGAGCGACTCTTCCAGATGGGCTATGTCATCGTTCAGCCGCTGAACGAGCGAGCCGGCGATTGCCTGATCGTCACCGGGGAAGCCGGGGGTGGACCGGCCGGGCTCAGTGGTGCCCGGTGAGGTGGCGGCCAGCGCGTGTGCCGCGCTCGCCTGACTGATCGCCACCGTGAGCCGCATCGCCGTGAGAGCCTCGAGCAAGCTGGTCAGCTGGATGTCGTCCCGGCGAAGCCCGGCGAGCTGCCGGCTGACGACAGGCCGCCCGGTGGTGTGTTCGGCCACCGGGGTCGCCTTGCTGTTCGTGAAGGTCCGCAGGCTCGCGATGGTGTCGGCAACGCGCTGGCACAGCGGCCCGGCCGGCGGGAGGCCGGACAGCATTCGTGCCTCGTAGCGGATCTTTGCCGTGTGCATGAGGTAGCGGGCTAGTGGGGGCATCGAGGCGTCGCCTGAAGGCCACGTCCAGCCGCTGATTTCGGCGCCGGCTCCGGGTGGTGCCACCATGACGAACCGGCGCGTGGTGCCGGCCTCGTCACCCGCTGGGATCTCCCAGATGGCAAGCCTGCCACCGAGCCCGCCGGGCCGCCATGCACCGGCCCCGCACGTGGCAGGCAGCAGGCCGCTGATGGCCGAAGCCAGTTGCGGTGTGCCGGTGCCTGTGTGCTGGTCCTTCGGCAGGTACCCAGGGCCGGCCAGCGTTGCCAGGTAGAGCACTGCGGCACCGGGCAGGTGGCGATCCAGATCTCCAGCGGCCGCCCGGAGTAGCTGGTCAAGTGCGGGCCATGGTTGTTCCATGCCGGCGGTGACGGCGAGCCGTATCAGCAGGATGAGCGTGTCATGGGACCGCTGCAGCACTGCCTGACGGCTTGTGTCCGGGCTCTGCTGGCCCGCGAGCGCGGCCGGATCTGGTGTGGCGGAGAAGTCGGCGGGGAGGGAGGCCGGAATCTCCGGCTGCCGCATCGAGCCGGTCATCCCCAGTACGGCCCGGCACTGTGACCACACATGACGGATCCCGGCCTGGGCGTCCTCGGCGGAAGGCCCATCGACGGGGGCGAAGATATAAGCGATGAGTTCCTGCCCGGTGAGGAACCCGGATTCCCCCGTGAACCGGGCCTGTGGTCGCACGGCCGGGCCAAGCTGTTTGCGCACCGCGCTGACGAGATGCTCCGCCGCCTGCTCGGAGCGCTCACCGAAAAGATCAATGCGCTGGATTGACCTCAGGGTCCGGTCGCCGCCAATCGGGTAATCCGGGATTGCGCAGTCATCGAGCCGGACAGGGATGAACCAGCGATCATCCGGGGAGCGCATCCGCAGCACGTCTATCGCTAGCCGGAGCTCTTCCCGCTGATAACTTGCCGGCCGCTCCGCACTCTGGCTCGAAAAGCAGGCTATGAAGACCATCGCGTTGTCGGTGATGGCGCGGCGTATCCCTGAGCGCCAGTCCTCGCCCGGCCCCAGGTCCTTGGTGTCCCGCCAGACCTGCACTCCAGCCGCCTCGAGTTTGCCCTGCAGCCGGTCAACCTCAGCAGCGTCGGCCCGGGCGTACGAGATAAAAGCGTGTCCCACCGGCCAGCCTGCCCCCTCCCCTTGTTACCCGATCCCCGGAATTTGTCATCGGCTGACCGCCGGCTCGAATCCTGCCACCAGCCTGCTCCATATATCTGCATAGACTGATGGGAACCCTGAAGCGGGCCCATACAGCTCGATCGCATAAGCAAGCTGTCCCGGCTGGACAATAAAGCCCCGGTCGATAACCCGGGTAAGCACACCCTGATACATGTTTCTGAACTGCCAGTCCGCGGCGTTATAGCCACGGTAATCAACCCGCTGAATGCCGATCTGGTGATACGTCGGGTCGGCTTGTGCCTTGTCCGCGGCCTGTTGCTGCCAGTCGGTGAACTGATCGGGCTTTGGATGCGTCGTCCACGCCACGAGTATGACGAACCCCTGTGGCTGGCCGGTGAACTCGGCCTCGGCCGGCGTCTGGGAGGTCACGTTCCACCCGGGCGGGAGCATGATGGAAAATTCGCCGGGGTCCTGGAATGCGCTCCAGCCCGGGCTGCTGGGCGAGTGCGATACTCCCAGGGTGCTGGACTGCCCGGCGGCAGTCGTGGGCAGCGCCGGATTCTGCGCCGGGCCCGGGGTTGTGTGGGTGACGATCACGGCTGCGGCGACCGCAGCGAGGATCACCAGAAGCAGGGCGGTCGCGGCCAGGGCGGCCCTGACCCCATTCCGGCGAGGTGACGCCTCGGCCCAGGGCTGGGGTGCCTGGACATGAGATGACACGGGGTCGGCCGGCACGGCCACCGGTGGGCGGCCGGACGCCTGTGCGCAGGACATGATGGCTGGTGACGCCGGCGGCAGGGCCACCGGTGCCGGCGAACCGGCCGCCTCGAGTGCCCGAAGCCACATCTCCGGGCCCGGGCGCTGGCCGGGGGGAGCTTTCAGGCCGCATTCGGCTAGCCGCCCTAGCCGCGGCGAGATCGCGGCCAGCGCGCTCAGGTCGCGGGATGACTGATCCCGGGCAAATAGCCGGATGGCCAGCAAACAGAACTTATAGGCATCGCTGGCTGTTGTCGCTTTCGGTTCATTGCCGGGAGACTCCCAGTCCGGGGTGTCTACCTGATCGAGTACCGTTTCGCCATGCACCCGTACCGTGTCGCAGTCGAGGACGAAACAGCTTGGCGATGGGCCGGGTGAGAATAGCAGATTCTTTGGCGAGAGGTCACCGACCACGATACCCAGGGAGTGCAGCCGGGAGAGCATCTTGGCCATAGCTGTCAGCAGTGCGACCCGGTCTTGATCGGTCACCAGCAGCCCCGTGCTGGTGACATAGTCGTCCGGGTTGAGAAGGAAGGCCACGTCGGCGAGTCTGGGCTGGGTCCCCCGTGTCCGGGTCCGGAAGCCGAAGTAGTACCGGGCCGGGACTTCGCGCATGAGGAATCCAGCGACCACCCCGTTGTCCTCGACGATCACGGCCGGCCATGCGGTACGGTCATGCAGCCAGCGGCTGTCTGCGGGGCTCAGCCGGCGGGGGAACCCGACTAACTTCTCCAGCATCGCCGGACGTATCGCTGCTGCCGCGGCCGGGGAGTAGGCCTTCAGCACGGCATTCCATTGTCTATTGATCAGGAAATGGTTTACCGCGACAACCCGGCCCTGTCCGCCGACCCCCAGCTCGCCGCCGAGGCTGAGGCTTCCGACGTCTATCCGGGCTACGGGTGGCATGCCCATGGCGCTAGGGCCTGAGGCTGGATCGGAGATCGATGATCCGCCCCAGGGCGGCGTGCGACGTGGCTCTGGCGAGCGCTCCGGTTCGATAGCTGTCCTCCAGGCCCGCTCTGGCTTGCTCTCCCTCGGTGGGATTTTGATCAGAGCACAAGATGAGATCCATCCCGGCCGAGGCCGCCATGGCGGCGCGGCGCTGGATGCTGCCAATCGGGCGCAGGGCGCCAGCCTCCAGGGCGTCGGTGATGGTGACCCCGGTGAAGTGCAGTCGCTTGCGCAGTTCCCCCTGGACAACGGCTGAGGACAGGCCGGCGGGCACCCCCGGGGCGAGCGCCGGGTAGACCGCCCAGGACACCATGACCAGCTTGACCCCGGCGGCGATCGCCGCACGGTAAGGTCGCTCGTCGGTGCCCCGGAGCGTGCGCAGGGAGGCGTTCAGGGTCACCGGCCCGAGGTCGGTGTTCTGTGAACTCGCCGCCGTGCCCAGGCCGGGGAAGTGCTTGGCGGTGGCCGCGACGCGCAGTGCCTGCTGTGCCTTGATGAAACGTGCCCCCAGGTCGGCGACCACCTGCGGGTTGCTGCTGTAGGAGCGGCCAAATTGATCATCGAAATCGCCTGGCGTGCGGTAGATGTCCAGCACGGGTGCCAGGTTCACGTTCATACCTGCTGCGGCCAGGTTCCTGGCCGCGCCGGTCCCGGCAGTTTGCGCCTGCCCGCCGGGATCCGCCGACTCGCCGATCTGCTTTTCCGACAGGAACGGCGCGCCGGGCAGTCGCCGGACCAACCCACCTTCCTGGTCGGTCATCAGCAACAGCGGAAACGAGCGCAGCGGATTCTGCTTGCTGGAGTTAGCCGCGTCAAGCTCGGCCACAACATGCGCAAGCTGGCTGTCACTGGAGATGTTGGGCGCAAAAAAGATGATTCCGCCGACCTCACCGTGACTGATCCAGCCCAGCAAACTCGCCGGCGGCGTGAGCCCGGCGTAGCTGTAAATGATCCGCTGGCCCGCCATCTGTGCCGGTGAGAGCTTCGGTAGCGGCGGAGCGGCGGTCACCGCCGTCGCCGGGTGCGATGTCTGGACCGGGGCGCCTGACACGGTCCGATTCAGATTCGGGCCGCGCGCGGCACCTGTGCTGGTCAAGGTGGAGGTGAGTGCCCATGCTGCCAGGGCTGCCGTGGCGGCGGCCACGAGCCCGCCCACCAGGGCCAGCGGTGCCACGGCACGACCGGACGCGGCGTGCTTCGGCCGCGTGGCCTGCTGGCGCATGTGCCTGTTCACCTGATCTCTCAGCACCCGGTGTTCGTTCCGCTGTCCCCGTAGATGAGATAGCTCCCTGAAGGCTGGGTGAGCGTATAGGTTAGATCCCACTTCGTACAGGTCTGGTTCGGGTTCGCGGCCGGCCCGTACCCGGGATCCTGCGTGCTCTGGAAGGTCACCTCTGCCTTCGTGACCGTGCCGCCACCGGATGGATACAGGCCGGTCAGGACCACATCGGAGTCCGTGCTCGTGGCGTCGGCACTCGACAGATCGTTGAGCATAGTCGACGATTCCGGGTTCAACGGTGAGCTGGGATCGAAAACTGACAGCGCTTTCCGGTAGTGATGATTGTTGATGTTGGAGAAATACGTGTTGAATACTCCCGCGATGGCCTGTGCCTGCGGGTCACCGGTAATGGAGTTCCCGATTGTCACCATGCCGACCGAGGTCGGCGTTGGCGACGCTGTGGGGGAGGGTGGTGGGCTGCTGAATTGCTGGCTGGCCGGCGAGAGCGGCGTATTCGCCTGCGAGTTTGCCGAGGGCACGCCGGCCGGCCCGGTTGAGTGAGTAAGCACGTACCCGGCAATGCTGGCACCCACCACAGCGGTGGCAATGGCGGCAAGTCCCCAGGCGATCAGCGGCCGGCGGCGGCGAGGCGGTGGGCCGGGCACCGCGGAACCTGGTTCCCCGGAGGCCGGCGGGGCGCCAGAGACGGTCGGCATGGATACGGATATGCGGCCGGGCGCCGGGGCCGCCGGCTGACTCATCGCGGCCGGGGCGGTGGAAGCCTGGAGGCTCGCTTCTTGCAGCGGCGCGATCCAATCGCTCAGCATGGGACGTTGCGCCGGGTCCGGATGCTGGCTGAGCGCGGCCAGCCGGCCAAGTTCTGGCGACAGGGCCGACAACGGCCCCCCGTCATAGGAGGACTGGTCACGCGCGAACAGGCGGACCGCCAGCAGCCCGAACTTGTAGACGTCTGCCGCCGCAGTGGCCTTCGGCTCCCCATCAGGGACTTCCCAGTCCGGTGTGTGAACCTGCGTCAGGACGGTCCGGCCCTGCACGCGCATCGCGTCGCAGTCGAGGATGAAGCAGGCCGGCAGCGGGCGCAGGCTGAACAGCAGGTTCTTGGGCGACAGGTCCCCCACATAGATGCCCAGGTCATGCAACCGGGACAGCGTGGCCACGAGCGTGCCGAGCAGGGCAAGCCGGTCATGCTCGCTCACCGTGATACCAGAACTGCTCACATAGTGGTCGCTGTTGAGCAGGAAAGCCACATCTGCCAGCTTTTTCCGGAACCCTTGGGTCTGGGTGCGGAAGTCGAAATAGTACTCTTGCGGGACCCGGCGCATCAGGAAACCGCAGACCACCCCGGCATCCTCAACGATAGCGGCGGGCCAGGCGGTGTTCTCATACAGCCATCGGGCATTATCCGGGCTGAGCTGCCGGGGCAGCCCGACGATTTCCTCGAGCGCGGCCGGATCTATCTCGCCGAGCACCCCGGGAGAATAGACCTTTACCGCGGCCGGCCACTGGCCATTGACCAGGAACCCGCTCACGGTTAAGACGCGCCCTTGGCCACCGGTCCCGAGCTCGTCACCGAGCGGAAGGTTGCTGATATCGACGCGCAGTACTGGATGCCCCGTCATCAGGTTCCCCCTGGCTCGGGTGGACGCTGCCAGAGCGCCACCAGGGTCCGGTCGTCATCGAAGGTTTCCCGCGAGAAGTCGAGCAGGTGAGCCAGTGCCCGGGGCGGCAATGGGCTGGCCAGATGCCTGGCGAAAAGCTGGCCCACCATTCCGCTGCCATCGCCGAGCGGATCTCCGAATCCGTCGGATCCGGCGAGCAGGACCGAGTCCGGTGGCATGCGGAATTCCGCTGGCTTGATGACAGCCGGGATGCGGGGCAGCGGAGATACGGCCGAGGAAATGACCTGCGCACCTGGGTCATTTTTCTCCGCCAGAACGGGATAGTACTTGCCACCCCGGAGAAGCCATGCGCTGGAATCGCCGATCTGGATCATGGAAGTAACCGCTCCTTGAGCAGTCGGCAGAACGTAGCCGGCCACCAGGGTGGTGGCGAGCTGAGCTTCAACATCGGCCGGCTCAACGTGGTCCTGGTTCAGGATGTAGGAGGCCCACGAAGCGAGATCGGACACCGTGTCTTCGACCAGCTGCATCCAGTTGATCTTGGGACCGCCGGCGGACAATTGCCGGATCATCAGGTCGACGGCCGATTGGCAGGCGGCCGCCGCGCCTATGTGTGACCGGGCGGCGCTGGAGAGGCCGTCGGCGACGGCGAAGCAGATGGCTCCGGACCGCGCGTGACATGCGGCCTGCGCATCGTCCTGCCGTGGGATCCCGCTGTAGCGGTGTGAATAGCCCCGAACCGAGGCCAGCCGCACGGACAGACGCCTGGTCGACCATCCATCGAAGACGGTGTCCGGCCGGTAGGGGCCGCGGGCCGGGGGCTTGGGCTCGAACTCGAATACCGGCTCCCCGACGACGATGGGAGCCCAGGGACCGGCGGTTTCAGCGTCCGCGGCCGCCGGGGGGACGTCCGGTACCTTCCGGGCCGCCCGGGCTTCGGCCGGGCGGCCCTGGGGCCACGGCGAGCGCCGGGCCCTGTGTGCACCCGGATCCGGCGCCGGTGCCCCGGGATCGCTCCTGGCACTGTTCCCTCCCGGCATCCACCCTCTTTTCATCGTCATATCACGTCGATTGCCATATGGAATCCCTCGGGCCGTTCCACGACAAGTTGCGGGTTCGCCGAGTTCAGTGACCGCCCCGATTGAACGACACTCGCCGTGAGGGCCAGGAAGAATCTGGCAATCGCCGCGCCGATGTTCACCCCCGGGATGGACACGAAAGCGAAGTCTTGCTGGGTGGCCACCTGGAGGATGGTCTTGGGTTCCACCTCGCCGACGCCGAATGCGATCACATTGGGAGCCACGCCATTCGTGGCCTTGTCGGTGAGCTGCCTGTGCTGGGTGCGCCACTTGGAGTCGGTAGGCTGCCCGTCGCTGAGGAAGAAGACCGCCGGGCGGTGAACCTGATAGCCAGCTTGCTTCAGTGTGGTGACGTCTTGCGGTATACGGTGGAGCAAGTCCTGGAACGCGGCCCGGTAGCTGGTCCCGCCCCGGATTTCCAGTTGCGGCAGCGATGCCTCGCTCCGCAGATCGGCAAGAGCCATGCGAACGACCACGTTGTCGGAGAACCCGAGAACCGAAAGCCGGACCTTTGCCGCGACCATCGGCTCGGATCGCAGCGTCTCATGCAACGAGATCAAGCCCGCGTTGAGCTCTCCGGTATACGGCCTCATTGAAATGGACTCATCGGCCAGAATGTAGACCGGAAGCAGGTGCCCTCTGTTGTCCGGCATCGTAATCCCCTCCCCTTTCATCTCCAGGCACCGCCGCATCCGCGGCGCTCAGGCAAATCTGACGCTCACGGGCCATCGGCAAGACGGAATCCGGCCGGGCCAGCCGCACCCATCTCGGTGCTGCTCGCCGCGTGTGCCCTGACCAGGTTGATAATTGTTGCCCGCACGAAAACCAGGTACTGGGTGGTCGCTTCGGCCATCGGCAGCCCGGAAGGTGCGATCCATGCACTTCCGGGTTGCGTGGCGATACGCCTGACCGCCGAAGGAGATGCCCCGTCCAGACCGCAGGCGATGATGTTCGGTGCGTAGCTGAAGGCGGAGCGGTCGGTCAGCTGGTGATGTGCCCCTTCCCAGCCGAAATCCTGGTTGACGGGCGCACCGCAGAGCAGGTGCAAGGTAGGCCGCCCCAGCGTCAGGCCCTGCCCCTTGAGGCGGTCGACATCTTCCGGTATGCGATTGCGCAGGTACTCGAACACCCGCCCGAGACTTCCGCTGTCACGATGTGAGAACCCCGGCACCGCACTTTCTGCGGTGATCGTCCGCAACGGCATCCGCAGTGCCACATCGCTGCCATAACCGATCGCAGCCAGCCGGATCGCGCCGCTTGTCTCCGGATCGCTGCTCAGTTCCGAAGGCAGGCGTTGCATACCGCGGTTCAGCACCTCGAAGTATCCCTGGTCCGCCACGGACTCATCGATGACCACATAGACGGGAACCACCCGGGCGGGCAGCGGCTCATCCCAGGAGCCGGCCGGCAACTGCGCCTGACCTGTCCCACCGGCGATGCCCTGCACCTTGCTGATCATCTGCTCACGCAGCGGCGCGACGTCCACCGCCCGCATCACGTCCTGTTCGATCATGTAGCGGAACAGCTCGACTGTCCGCTGGTCGCGGGTTTCCCGGCCGGCCAGTTGCGCCTGCTCGTGCTGTCTGAGCAGGTCGAGCACATAGGCCGTCTCGTCCGGGTGCTTCGCCAGGTGCATCTGAATAATGCTGTGCAGGTCCACCGGCCGGCCGGCCATTTCCAGCAGTTCAAGGCGTTCCCGTCCGAGCCGGGCGCGCTGGGCTATCTCCTCCAGCTCCGCGGACTGGTAAGCGTTCGCGACAGCGACGTCGTGCACAGCGGCGTCCACCGTCTTGGTCCGCACCGCCATTTCGAGTGACTGCAGATAAGCCTGAGCTGCCAGGTCCGGCAGCAGGCGCACCCGGCAATGGTAGATCGTGATTCCCTCGGGGAGGGCCACAGGGGCGGCGAACAAGTAGTTGATTTCCGCTTCGGCGGCTTGTGCGTCTTTGATGTCGTAACGCCTTGTCACCGGCCGCGAGGTATCAATTATGTAATTGTAGACAATGGCCAGTGCGTCGGTCACATGACGCTGCACCACAGCAGCCGGGTCGGTCACCCGAAGCCCCACATCAACCGTGCACTGAAAGTAGTACCGGTCGCCGGATGACGGCAGCGGGGAACTCTGCAGCACGCCCGTGCGCCGGTGATCGCTCAGGTCAACCTCGTACCGTATGCGGTACTTGGAAGCCACCTGCTCGGACCAGCTCAGCGGCCGCCCGCCGAGATAAGTGATACGGCCGAAGGCATCGGAATAAACCACGGCGATGTTTGGCTTGGATACTTTCATCCGCGACAGCAGGCCGCGGGTTACGGGTTCCTCGCTCAGGATCAATGGCAGCGTGCTCATGTTAGCTGGTCTCCCCCTTCTGCAGCGATAACCGACTGAATGGCCGCGCTCACCGTGTAAAGCGGCGTCAGGTTCCTGGGGCTGACCCATTCGGCGGCGAACCGGTCCATGATTAGCCGGCAGCGCGTATGACCATGGCAGATAGCCCTGGCCAGCCGGAGGAATACCTCCCGCGCCACCGGATCGAGTTCGGCTGTCGTGGCCCACTGGGTCATGATGCCCTCGGCGATCTCCGGGAACAGTGAATCGTTGAGTACATGACGCCAGAGGGTGACGACGGATTGACGGATATCGGGCATGCGAATTAGCAGACGAAGGAGCGACGGCCAGGACACGATCTCCCCTGTTGCATCCGACTGCACGGGCGTTAGCAGCAGATTCATCATGGTCAGAAATGCTAGTTCCGCATTGCCGGAGCGATCACGGTCGCGGACGGACACTTCGAATGAGGCGAGCACCCTGCGGACCAGGCCGGCTTCACCTTCTGGCAGTGGCCCAACCGAACCGTCGACGGTGGCGGGCACCAGCAGATCTGCCATGGCATAACCGATCGCCCCGGCGACGGCACCGTTGTCCACGATAAGCAGCCGGTTCAGGGCCTCAAGGGTCGAGGCCAGGTCGGTTGATCCGAACGCCAGGCCGTAAGCCCGCGCCGCGGTCGCCTGAGCGTACGGGTTGGACTGATTGACGTACCAGCCCTTGACCAGGGCGCGCACCTGCGGGAGCAACTCGGGTTTCTCGCTGACGGCCTTCCACAGCGCGTACGCCACCGCCTCGCGCCGATACTGGTTCTTGCTGATGGCCCAGTATGCGAGGACCTGAAAGCTTATATACTCGAACGACCAGGTGGCCAGCAGGCCCACGGCACGCGCCGCGAACAGCCTGATATGCACCGTGCCGTCGTCGGCCAGCGCCTGCAGCCAGTCGAGCAAGATGTCCTGGATCTCGTATGAAGTCCACGCATAGCGGAGAACCTCGTTGGCGTAGGAACTGTCGCTGTATTCAATTGATTCCGCCCTGCTTGCTCCATACAATCCACCGGCATCAATCTCTTTGACCTGAGCACCGAGGACCTGAAGGCGTTCACGTCGTGTCGTTATGACTGGGCGCAGCTTATTGAGCCTTGGCGCACGGCCGGGGAACCAGAGGTCTGAAGAGATGGCCAGATAGGGTGGAGCATCGTCAAATCTGCGGTAAAGTGCACGGGCCGCCCTGGCAACGAATTCATAGGGCAGGCCACCGAAAACGGCAAGGGCAACGGCAAATGCTCTCGACTGGGCATCGGGTAAGCTGGCGAACCAAGACTCGAAATGGCCAGCCAGGTGCCGCTCGACGTCGTTTGATATTTTCTGGATGGCGGCTGCATCAGCATCCTCCGCAGCGGGGCATCGATCGGCCACGATCGCGGCCAGCGCAGCAGCGAATGAGCATGACGTTTCGGGAGTCGTATACTTTTTGATTACTTTCGTGATGCCGGGCAGTGCCATCAGCTTGTCGGCCTGTTCACCACCGAGCCGGTGGATAAGGTGGTTGGCGATCAGCAGATCATGTGCCGGTGGGCCAGCCAGCTCAATAATGTATCCGTAGTCACGCAGGCCGTGATCGGGGAGGATGACGTCGGAGCCGGCGGTGAGCACCAGCCGGGCATTGGCCTGTCTCAGCAGGGATTCCAAGCCCTGCAGAAAATCGGCCCGCGAGTTCGCGATGTCCTTGGGCTGATCAATGATGAACGCGGGCTCTGACCCCAGCCAGCCCCAGATCTCACTGTCTGATGCGAGCAGATCGGTCAGACGGTTGAGCGGAGTGCTGCTGCCCAGCTGGTAGATGTGTTCTTGCTGCATCGAAAGCAGCAGCCTGATGGCCGCGCCCTTCTTTCCGCATCCGGCCCGGCCGCGCAGTATCGTCACCCGCTTTTTGGCGAAAGCGGCGCGCACATCGGCCCATCCGTCCGGCTCGGCGAACGCCATCCTGATCGATTCCACTTGTTCTTCGGGAACGGGCAGCGGGCGGATTTTGGGCTGGCTGCCACCGAAGTAGTTGTACTGGACGCCGATAGCGTCGCGTTCGACGTTGCGGAGAAGCCGGTAGCGCAGCGACGCATGCCCCGGATGCGACTCGCCGGCAGCAGCTTCGTTGTCGGACGCCTCATCGGTACCGGGCTGCTGCGGACCGGACGGCTTGGCCTCGGCTCCGCCAGATCCGCTGGAAGCGTGCGCCGGTGCGGCTGGAGACGCGACCGCGGGCTCTGCCGGAGCTGGTGCCGCCGGTGCGGGCACGTCACCTCCAGCCGGTGGCGCCATCACAGGTGCACCGAGCCGGGATTATTGAACGTATTGTTCTGAACGCCGATCACGTTGCCCTGAACCGTTTGGGCGGCGACGTACGGTCCGGTGTGGCCGGTGGCAGGGTGCCCACGTTCCGGTCCGGCACCTGCCGCACTGGGCGCCTGATCGCGCGCTATACCCGGCGGCGCGGAGTATCCAGGGACCGTGATCCAGCCTTTGATACCGCTGAACCCCCCGGCGTCGAACCGGACCGCGGCATACGCCGCGGCGTCAATCAGGCGGTACTCATGCCGGATCACGGACTCGTGTGTCTCGTCCGACACGATGAACGCCAGACGGGCCCGCGTCGCTGCTCTTAGTGCCAGGCCAACCGGTTCAGCGTCAATCAGCCTGGCAGCGAGGTCAATTCCGGCACCGGACCAGCCCTGCGCGGCTAAACCAGCCGGGCCCAGGTGCAATGCGGCCCGCAGCCGCATCGGCGAGACCGGGCTCGCCCCCGGTGCGCCTTCCATCAGACGCCGGTTCAGGTTGCCGATGAATGGGCCGGCCAGCTTCACCACCGGTGAAAGCGCCGGCAAGATCAGCATCAAGCTGCCGTCGTCACGATCCACCAGACGGAAGTCGTCCCAGCGCAGCCCGCTGACGTCGCGGGCGGCCGACTCGGCTACCGCGAGCAGTTCGCTCCGCAATGAGGCCTGGTGATAAGCATCGTGTGCGCCAAAGCCCTCGATGGCAAGCACCATGATCGCGTGCTGAACTGGTAACTCAGCCATTTGCCCTTCCCCCCAACGCCTACGAAAATAGCTCAGCCGCGGAATCACGTGAAGCAGGTTCGCCCCGATTTCCTGAATCGGCTTCCCTCCGTGACGGCATCAGGCATGGCACGTAACCACGTGGTCCCCATCGCCAGTTGAACCGCCGTTCCCACCATGTCAGGGGTTTCTACCGGATTTCTTCCGGCCGCAACTCTGGCCGGCCTTCCCGGCGCGTGGCACTGCCCGGCACCGCTGGGCTCAAGATCACCCGCACCGACTTCGCGCCTGACGGCCGCCGTGCGGTGGAGTTCGGGCTGACGCTGACCGCGCCGTCGAAGGCCGCGAACGTGGAGGTGAACGTCGACGCGCATTCCGAGCTGATGAGTGCCTACCCGTGGGGGTTCACCACACCCGACCAGACCACGTTCAACCTGCCCGACACGGCATCGTTCAACGGGCAGCAGCTGGTGTTCGAGGAAAACGGCACCCCGCCGGTCGCCAACGCCACCCCGCACGCCTGGGCCGCGCTCGTCGGCGCGAGCGGCCTTACCCCGGTATCGCATGCGACCGGCACGGCCTTCCGCGGCCCGCAGGACCCACCGGTCATCTGCCCGGTCAGCTCGCAGCCGGACCTGTTCCGGTGCGATGACACCGCCTATGGCAAGGGCGCGGGCGGTGAGCTGACCTATGCGGTCAGCGTGCCCGCGCACACCAGCCGGACGATCTGGTTCACCGTGGCCGGATCGGACCAGGGAGTGGCCGCCGCCCGGGCCCAGTTCCAGCTGGCCAGCGCGGACCCAGCGGCCGAGCTCGCGGCGAAGATCGCGTCGCGGCGGCTGGTGGACAGCCAGACCCAGGTGTCGCTGCCCGGTGACCCGATGCTGGCCCAGTCCGTCACCTGGAGCAAGCAAGACCTCGCCGACCTGACTCAGCAAGCGGATAACCTGCACATCCGCGACACCGAGCAGGGCACCGTGTACCCGCCGCCCATCGGGTTCGTGCGCAGTATCCGCTTCGAGGGCGCCGGGTTCCCTGACTATCCGTGGATGTTCGCCACCGACCAGG
>Ga0209167_10000770_pt1 | contig 21142 bp, 21 predicted proteins | sample Coa_R1_9_FD_187154 | JGI IMG/M metagenome (GOLD analysis project Ga0209167, IMG submission 187154) | Surface soil microbial communities from Centralia Pennsylvania, which are recovering from an underground coalmine fire - Coalmine... | ecosystem: Environmental > Terrestrial > Soil >... | reverse complement strand
CATCCACAATTTCCGGGTACTGCATTTTCATCACGGGCAGAAAAACGCGCTCGATAGCATGACCGATGAAGTAGTCCTCCTGCGGCGGCGGTCCGACGATGGTCGTGAGGTACACAGGGTCCCTCCGGTGCGTTACGCATTGAACGTGAAACACGGGATATTGGCCCTCGAGCGAGTAGAACCCGGTATGGTCGCCGAAGGGACCCTCCGTTCGCAATTCACCCAGCTCGACATAGCCTTCCAGCACGATCTCGGCGTTCGCGGGGACTTCAAGGTCGACCGTTTTGCATGCGACGAGCTCCACCGGGTCGCGCCGCAGGAACCCGGAGAAGACGAATTCATCCAGATCGGGCGGAACAGGAAGAATCCCCGCCAGGCACGTCGCGGGATCGGCGCCTATCGCAACCGCGACTTCGAGTTTGCCGCCGGGATTCCTGGAGCGCGCGCTGCGGAAGTGCTCCGCGCCATGCTTCTGAGTCTGCCAGTGCATGCCGGTGGTTCGTTCGTCGAACACCTGCATGCGATAGCAGCCGACGTTGCGCTTCCCGGTTTCCGGATTTTTCGTGATGACCATCGGCCAGGTGATATAACGCCCGCCGTCCTGCGGCCAGCACTGCAAGATGGGAAACTCGAATAGAGAAAAACCGTCCGCGCGGACCACGTCCTGGCACTCCCCGCTGCGCACTGTCTTTGGGAAGAAGGAGCCCAGTTCCGCAAGCTTGGGCAACATCTTGACTTTCTCCAGCAAGCCCTGTGGCGACTGCATGTCGAGGAAGGAATGCACGCGCGCGGCGACGTCGTCGAGCGACTCCACTTCGAGCGCCAGATTCATGCGCCTTTCGCTGCCGACCACGTTGATGGCAAGCGGGAATCGCGAACCCTTGGGGCGCTCGAAAAGTAGCGCCGGGCCGCCGGCCTTCATCGAGCGATCGGCAATTTCCGTGATCTCGAGAACAGGGTCAACCTCGGCGGAGATACGCTTCAACTCGCCATTCTTCTCCAGCTTGCGCAGGAAATCGCGCAGGTCGCGATAAGCCACTTCCCCTCCCCACGAACAAAGCCAATAGGCGGTCGTTTTGGCGGCCCAACTCTAACATGGAGGCTTTCAGGCGCGAATCTTTGAATCAAGACGCGGCAGCGGGTCGAGAAACCATCGTCGATGCACCGAAATGAATTGCCTTTGCCGGACTGGGACACTCCTCCGCAGCACCGTGCGGCAATCCTTCTTTCGGACGTGGGAAGAAAGACTCTGGTCTGAACGGCTTCCGCATCGCGTGCAGATTTATTGTCTCGCGGTCAGTCGATTGCACCCCACAGGTCGGAGCTGAGCTGACTGAAGGTTCAAGAGCGGTACAGCCTGGCGGCTCGGATAGCAGCATCGCAACGGCGCCACTCGGCGCGGAATTGGAGTCTTGGCGGCTTGCACTTCTGAGCCCACCGTGTCAGATGATGCCCTCTCTCATCCTTATGTTCAGCTTGGGAGCGCTGGCTCAGTTTGCGTTCTCGTACTGCAGAACTCTGCTGTTCGCGTCGGGCGAAGCTTCGCTGTCCGACCGCGTACAGGAGATCGCCGGAATTTCGGCGAATAACGTCCCGGCGGCTGACTTCGATCGCCTGCTGCAACTCGTTTGTTTCGCTCCACGTTTCGAAGGTGATGCCGCCCAGATGCGAACGATCAAGATCTATTATCGCGTCGCGAGTTGCGCTTCGAAGATCGCGGCGCCGATCTCAGTAGAAATATCTCAGTGGCTGAGCGCTGAACTCTCTCGCTGCGCCTATTTCGCAGCCGTTGCCTTGGACCGGCGCCTGGCAATGACGCCAACGAAGTAATCGGTCCAGGAACAACACGGAAGGCGCTTCCGCACTCCACGCGACTTTTCATCCACTTGGTCGTCTTGCAGCGCACTTGATTTGGGCTCGCGGCCTCAATGCTTGTCTGGAGTTTCGGCGGTCACGCCGCGTTCGTTCGGTGGTTTGCCAACCTCGCTCCATGGAGAATTGGCGTTGTTGCCCTCGATCGGGCTCAATGTTATTCTCATTTCGCTTGAGGCTCGGCGGGCGTAGTTCAATGGCAGAATAGAAGCTTCCCAAGCTTCGGACGTGGGTTCGATTCCCATCGCCCGCTCCATCATTCCGCAAAATTCCCGTTGATTCGGCTGCCCTTGCTCACCCGACGTCCCTCGGTTTGTGCGCATTTAACCAGGGTTTTGCTCCCATTTTGCTCCAAGTTTCGATCGGCAACATAAAGAGGCGCGAGCAACACGATCGGCCTGGCTAGAAGCGGAGACGAATGCCTCCACGGTGGGCGTGTGCGTCCGGGTGTGGCAGTATAAACTTTATACCAGGCACGAGGCGACGGAGACTAAAGGAACGACGCAATGAAGGTTCTGCGGAATGGCTCTCGTCCCGCGAGTGGGCGGAAACCCGCAGGATTCTTGCGGGCGCTGGCTCGTGAGCTCGGCACCTCGCACCGGTTGCTCGGATACTACCTAAAGCACTGGCATGAGTGGGAGGGGCACCCTTAGAGGTTGCACGCGCCTTCGCAATTCTGCAGGTCCGCTTCGGTGTCGGCATTCGCGTGATCAATGAGAACGCCTTCAGAGCCTCCTGCCCGCGGTACGCGAGGCTCGGCATCGGGTTCGGGAAACGACAACTCCTGTTGCTTCTCCAACAATCGTTTTTTGTATCGCTGCAATTCGGCCGGGCCCATGGGCGTTCCTCGCGAGTGGGAAGCGTTCCTATTCGCCCGGCATTTTACACCCGACCGGGTCTGACGAGAAAACCTGACGGATTCGGTCGTGTCATTCGCCCGCTGTCATGGATAATGCCTCCATGCTCATCGGCGACCGTTTGCGGACATTGCGCGAAGAGAAAGGGCTATCACAGGGCGACATCGAGAAGCGCACCGGCATGCTGCGCTGTTACACCTCCCGCGTAGAGAACGGCCACACGGTTCCCTCGCTCGAAACCCTCGAAAAATTCGCGCGTGCGCTAGAGGTTCCCCTCTATCGATTCTTCTACGAAGGAAAAGACAGCCCCGCTCTGCCCTCGGCTCTCAAGCGGAAGGCTGCGGACGAGACCGGATGGGGTGAGACCCGCCAAGAAGTCCGTGACTGGGAGCGATTCCACCATTTGCTCGCTCGCATGAAGGAATCCGATCGGCGGCTCCTCCTCGCTCTAGCGCAGCAGATGGCGGGGCGGTAACTCGTTCATTCTTCGTCGCTCTGCGGGAATCGGTTGATTGGCGAGGGCATGTCTTCTCTTCGTTAAATTCGCTCCACGAATTATTGGGATTATGTGCCAAATGGAACATGCAGGGCGAGGACCGGTGTTGCAAACTGGCTAGTACGACGAGCGTAAGAACGGAATCGCATTCCACCGTCAAATTCTTCGGGGCTCGTGGTGGACAACGAATCAAAATGTCCGGTCAGCGGGAAGCGGAAGTACGCAAGCGAAGGTGAAGCTCTGGCAACAGCAGCACACCAGATCGCAACCGCCAATGCGCCAGAGGAGCTTCGAGCCTATCTATGCTCCTGGTGTGACGCTTGGCACCTAACGAAAAGTGCAGGAAGGGCCGGGAAGGATCGCGGATAACCGACTCCCATGATAAGTCTTTGTCAAGCAGGGACTCTCCTGGTGCGTTTCGGAGGAGCGAGTGTACGAGCTCTCTGTGATGCGTCGGCGCCTGTGCTGACCTCTCAGCGATGGTTCCTATTGGATATCGTACCAGACTTCCTTTCTTCCGGAAGGCAGTGGGAAAGCGGATCGATAGTTATCCATTTTCCATTTCACCCTCGGACACAATCACGTTAATGTTGTCAGGCGAGCCGAGCTGAGTGGGTCATCCGATCCATACTTGCCCCGCCTCCCGGAATCGACTCAATGAAGAAGCCAACGCAAAGGAAAGGCTCTGCAGATCGACGCCTCTCTAAGCACGCGCGTGCCAAGCACCCCAGGCCACAACAAAAGAAGACTTCCAGCACGCTAGATCGTGAGGGGAAGCTTACGTTCAATCACGCCATGGTCTACGTAAAAGACGTGGAGCGCGGTCTCAGCTTCTACCGAGATTTGCTAGGATTCAAGCTTATCGAAGACTTCCGCTATGAGAAGAAGGCCGTATATGCGCGCCTGCGCGCGCCGGGCGGTGACGGCACGATCGCCCTGCACCAGGCGTCCCCAGAAACTTCCGTTTTAAGCGACGCTGTGCGTCTGTACTTCGAAGTCCGAGAACTCGACGACTTCTGCCGCAAGCTCCAGCAAAAAGGCTTTCACATCACCCAACTGCCCCGCATGATGCCCTGGGGTTGGCGACATGCCTATCTCAATGATCCCGATGGCCACGAGATCAGTTTGTATTGGGCAGGCGAAAACCGTATGAAGAAAACGGTGATGAAGGCCGCGCAAAAAGCCGCCCGAGGATGAACCCAGCGTCGGGTGCTCACTATTTCTGAACGCGATGGTGTGTGGTTGATTTGGAGTTGCTGGTGCCCGATGATGACGATCCTTCGCAAAGCAGGCGTGAAGGCTTAGTCGAGGAACCATAAAAACTCGCGCTTACATGACACGCGGAAGGGCCAAGGCAACGCATTGGATGGCGTTGCATCGACCGGTTGAGCTGGCAGGCGTTACCGGACATTCGCTTTTTGCCGCGGACCAATTGCCTCCAGCGGGCCGTCAGCGTGAGCAAGCCCGCTCTATTCATCAGTGCGCCGGATACTTCGCACAGAGGTCTGTAAAGTCCGAATACGTGCCATAGTTCAGTGTCACCGACGCGTAATCGATGTGCAGGCCGGAGCGAAACACCTCTCCTGTCTCGCCGTGATCTCCGCGCTCATCCATCAGCAGTTCCGGCCCGCGCCACCTGCCTTCGAGATCGAAGAATCCCCGGCGCATGCTGTTGCCCAGCAATCGATCACGCGCCGTGTTCCACTCCAGCAGGCGAAAAGTTATGAGGCTACCGTCGGTGGTCCGCCACCTGCCGTAGATCGTGCCGCTCAGGTCAAGTAGGTGAGCGCTCGCTCGGGAAGTGCACAGCCAGGCCCGACCTTGCAGGCCGCCGACAGGACGCAGACCTTTGAGACGAAGCTGAGAAGAATGACTGGATGGGAAGAAGGAAACGTACAGAGGATAACGGTTCCCGTCCTTCGTCTGCAGTTCGCCGTACCCGTGCCAAGTCAACAGCGGGGTCGAGCGTCCGCCGATATGAAACGCCCACGGATCAGTGATCGCGATGACGCCGTAGAAAACGGCCACGCCGAAAATACCGACAGCCAGCAGCTTAAATAAGCCGGTGAGGCACCCGCGACGCAATCGCCGGCCGGCATTCGGGACTTGCGCGGAAAAATAGTTCTTGAAGAGTTCGGCCTCTTGTTCCGGGGGAATCGAAGGATTGTTCATTCTTTTTTCCCTTTAACGCATGGCGCTCGGCAGGCGAGCGATTCACCGTTGTCGCAAGGAGTAACGCCGATCAAAGTCTCTGGGACGGCGCAACGTGTCGGTGAAGGGCTACCGCTGCGTGACGTTCGCCTCGTAGTGCTCTTTTCGAACTGTGCCGTCCGCGTTGTGCTGTGCAACATCCAGGACGAATTTGACCGGGCATCCTTCCCGTGTCACCCACGCCGCACCTTTGATAAAACCATTTGAGCCCAGGACACTCTTGATCAGGCGGGCCTCGCCACCGGTCGCGCGCGTAGTGTCGATCGCATACTGGATTGTGCTCTCGCCGTTCACATTCTCAGAACCCGCGCGAACTGTTGCCGATGAGTTGGTCACTAAGGCAAAGGTGCTGGCCGGCAGTGGCGCAGTCAAAAGCGAGACCGCAGTATTCCAGCTCGTGCCGTCGGAACGAAGGCCGTGGATCGCACGCTTTCCGGAACTGTCGATGAACGTTCCCGTGATCGAATCGGGTGTTACATCCGCCTCCCAATCCGCATTGGTGAGCGGAGGGACGATTTTGTCGTAGGACCAGTGAAACGGTGCGGGGGCCTTTCGAAAGCGGTCCGCATCACATTGCAGATTGATTCCTGGATTGTCGCTGCCCAGCGATCTGGCGGGCGCAGCGGCAAGCGGTGCCGAGGCGTTTGCGAGTCTCTTCGGATTCGCGCCGGAAAACCCGGAACTGCATCCGAAAAGAGCGCCCAGCACCAGTCCCGCCGCTCCCCAAGCAAGCGGCCGTGGCAGCCAAAACGTTCCGTTCATATGCGTTCTTCCCACGCCAGCCAATGAGGGGCACGAAGGCCCGGCTAAAGCCGGAAGTCGCCCGAGCCTTCGCCGCCTTTGCGCTCTTAGTCCATGTTGGCGGGGCAACTCGCGCCAATCCAGTTGCTGGTGTAATCCGCATGCATGTGCACTGATCCGCTGTCGCCAAAAGGAGTGTTGCCACTGAACGTCACATCCATCCATCCTGTGAGGTGTCCGGAGTCCGAAAGACGGAAATGGCCGCCTCCCGCGGCCGTCATGCCATTGCTCACGTCGCACCCTGTGGCTTGCACTTCCACCTCGGTGCCGGTGGATTTCACCACAGCCATGGAGGAACACTTGTATCCAGCCAACCCTTTGGCCCACTCATTCTTGGACAACTGCTCCGGCTTGACGCAACTCTTATACGTATGGGGAGTGGGATTTATCGCTCCCGCAATTTGGGGTGGAAGTCCGCTATATTTCCCCGTCATTGTGGTCTGCCAAAGACCGGTCTTCAGGTTCAGCGGCGTGAGCTGCGCGCTTGCCGCCTTCGCCGCGTCTGTCGTGGGCTTTCCCGACTGCGATTGCGCCAACAGCACCGTGGCCGCGAAGCCCAGAGCCGCCAAACACACTATCCACCCTACAGTTGTCTTCCTCATTTGGTTCCTCCTCTTAAGGTTCACGATAGCGACCAGCACAAGCCTGAATTTCGAATTCATGTTGTTACCTTCCTTGTCAGATTTTGGGAATCGTATCGGCCTGCCGGAAACATCAGAAGCTTGCGTGGGCATCGAGCGTCGCCTTGCGTCAACAGTGAAACGGATGAATCAGTTTTTCCAGGCGGCCAGCCGAAAACAACATTGTGGATATTGGAGAATTGCAGGAGGTCGCGCTCTACAAGCGTTTCGACCTTGGCGAGGGTAATGGAGAACCCCGCCCAATGGTCCTGAAGATCACTGAGACTCAGATCGACGTAGGCAGTGCCGGCCTGAACGGCAAAATTCAGGATGTGGACCGGGGCCTGGCTGAGTGCGGACGCCTTTTCAGCGGCGGCCTCGGCACTGGCGTAAAGCAAGTCGTTCACGTGCAGAACCGTAAGACGTTCCTGAACGAATGGAGACTTTGGAGCAAAGTGGGCTGGCGGACCATTGGTGCTGGCCCACGCGTCCGCTTCGGTTTGGTATTGGTCGTAATTTCTTGGGATGACGACGGTCAGAGTGCTCGTGGCGGCTCCGAATTGCAAAGGGATGTCGAGCGCGGGCAGCGCAGATGGCATGCCGCGCTGGTCCGTCCGGACGGGCGAGAGTTTCAGCACCCCGCTGGCTGACTTTGGGAGGACGAACATATAGCTCCTCAACTGGAACGTCTCGAGTGAGGAGGGACCGGTGCCGCCGGTCCAATTCGGATCCTCACTGGCCTGGCCAGCGGCGAGTTTCTGGCCAGTCTGGTCGTCGAGTTCCCAACTTATGTCGGTGACGCTGCTCGCTGCGGTGATCGCGAGATTGAGCGGATTCGCGATCAGCATGTTTTGCGTCGCGCGTGGAACGCACAGGCTTTGGTCCGCATTGCAAAGCGCATTTGCAGATGGAGTGCGAACGGTTCCACGGTCCGGCGTTGTTCGTGTCAACGGAGGCGAGGAGCGCGGCGTCCGCGCGGGTAAGCGCATTACCGCCGTCGCGCAGAAGACAGACAAGAGAAGCAGCCCTTTCCAGTAGTTCAGCCGGGTCATTTCGCTCCCCAACGCTCCTGTCCAACTCCGGAATCTAAACAACGCAAAAACTCGTGAAACGCTCCATTCAGAGCCGCGCCGCAAGCGCAGCCGCCAAATCCTTCAATGGCTTTCCGTTCGCCCGATCGATCTGGAAAGAAAAGTGGACCTTGCCCTTCAAGACGCCCGGCACTTCCCAACCACGCATGGCCGTACTGTTCGGCAGGATTTTTTCGCCCGCCCCAACAGCCACGCCGAGCACTGCACTCACTTGCCCCTGAGTACGCGGGGAGCACGCATCGCTTGGCGGAGCGACATGCGCCACACGCGTAGACCCAAGACCGAGCAACAAGCATGCTGCTAAGGCCATTGCAACTCTCGTTTTCGTCACTTTCACTGTCCTCCTCCAGGATACCGTCCGTTCTGCCACAGACTGTTCCCCGCGCTGGCGGCGCACGCATGAGTCACAGCTTCGCGAGAATCTCGAGCGCGAGCGTTTTCTCTTTCGCCTTGATCTGGTCAGGCGTAAAGGGCGTGCCGTCGCTCTGCACTCGGATACCGAACGCAACGCCTCCCTTCTTCACGCGGAGCTCCATAGTTGGGGCGCCGGACCTCATGCTGAGGTAGTAGGCGTCATCGCCCAAGCCGCTAACGTGTGTCGCGGAGGTTGGCGCGTTTGGCATCGTAGCCACGGCATACCCTCCCGTGTACCCCTGCATAATCAGAATCACCAGATCGACTCTCCGCCTTGTGGAGCCCGGCTTCACACCCGTCTGAACCCAAATGCAACTCTTTGGACCAAGGGCCCTCCCCGCTGCAGGAACGCCAAGCACGGTGCTCACCTGCGCCTCTGTAAGCAGCGAGCAGGCGTCGGTCGGCGGCGCAGCATACGTCGTTCGCGCAGCGCCTGCGCCGAACAGCAGAATCGCCGTGGCAACCAGCACAATCCTGAGTTTCGAATTCATTGCATCACCCTCCGTACCGGATTTCGCGAATCGTCTTCTTGTGCGCAGGAGACTTCACAACTTCGCGAGAATGTCCTGCGCCACCGTCCTTTCTTTTGCTTTGCGTGACTGTGGCGCCCCCTCTTCTCAAAGTCTTACAGCACATCCTTGGGTGCCGGATATTTCAGGTGCACCGTGCCCATTGACGAGTCGCCGGGGTTCACACTCGCGGGACTCAAGGAAACAGAGCTGGGTCCGTTGGCCGCCAGAGCCAGTTTGGCCTGCACCTCAAGGGTGCCCGGACCTGGGACGGAAGGACACGGGTAGGGCGAAGGAGAAGGCGCGCAGGCGGTTATGACCACGGTTGCCGGACTCTTAACCGTTGAGGTTATAATCTGAAAGGCGACGCTGGTTTGGCCGGCCAGAATCTTCAGACTCGCTGGAGTCAGCGGGGCGATTTTCGCAGCCTTGGAGCTGCTTGCGACCTGCACACCGAGCCCACCTTTGGGCGCGGGCTGGCCCAGTACCACACTGCCGGTTTCGTAATCTCCGCCGACCAGGGGTTTGAAGCTTAGCTTGATCGGGGGGGCGCTGCCGGTTCCCTGCGCATGAGCAGCAGGTTCTGCTTGAGCGATTGACACCACAATCAATGCCGCGACTACGCAGCGGAAGATCTCCAGCAGCCAACTTTCCTTGTTCGTACGTTGCGTCATCCGCGCTCCGTTTTTAGCCCGCATCGTCGCATTCGTCGTCTGGCTCGGACTGGCCGTGCCCGCAAGAGCTGGTCGGACGCTGCCATCGCCCAGCAAGGCCCCAATGCGCGTTTAGGTCCGCAAGCGTGGCCGTAGCGATATCGGGCAGCATGTTGCACTGCGCATTGATGATCGTCACCGGACCAACGATAGGCGTGGCCGACACCACAGCCGTCGAGAACGTCGTCGGTTGGGCGATAGTGACCTCGACGCGGAGCGGCACGTTCTCCGCCAGATTGTCGTACGCGTATGTGCAAACGTCGTGGGCCACTATCTTTCCGCCCACCAGGTAAGACTTGACCTGCCCGATATACTTTGCGCCAAATTGGCCGCTCGAGGTCTGAAGGACGCTTCCCCCCGCAATCACGCTGATGGAGAATCCGTCGCACGCTCCGGCCGGGTTGTGCGTGACCGCTCCCGTGTCCCAATAGACGAACCCTTCAATCGTTCCCGGCAGGGCACGTCCGGACTGCGGACGTTGTGGTTGTGGCCCCGCCAGACTGATGTTGCGGTTCGGCGCGGGCGCCGTCTTCATCACGCCTTGGCCTTCAGCGCTCCGGCACAGCAGCGCAAAGATGACGGCCGTCGAGGCAAGAACGCAGCAGACTCCTGCTGAGGCTTCTCGGCCAAGAAGACTTCCGATGGAGGTGCTCATTCTCTTTTTCATGTCAGTCGACTTCATGGAACCCAGCCTTCGCGAACGATTGCTCGGAAATACCGGAAGATCAACCGGGAGTCAAAACACGAGCTTCCAACCGTTTTGTAACTTGCTAACCGCCTGAAAACAGGAAGTTTCGCACGGTATCTAACCTGCCTCTCCACAAGCGCTCAAGTCGTGGTAGACCCTGCGACAACCTTTTCGATTCGTCGTGAGGCCCAATGAACGTGCGGCTGGCCCCTCGACTATTTCGATTTGGGGTGTTTGAAGCGGCCTTGCAGAATGCCCGCCTTACGCGCAGGGGGTGTGCGCGAGCTTCCTGATGAATGTTGGAGCGAATCCGACTGTCACGAAAGACCAAATGCAGCATTCGGATGCGCGAATCACGCTCGGAGTTTACAGTCATGTGATCGGCGAATCGCAGCGCGATGCGGTCGATAAAGTAGGAGAATTGCTACGGCCCGAAGCAAAATTCTGCTCCTGAGTGCTCCCAAATTGATGAAGAAGGGTGAGTGCATTCAATAACCTGCGGATTCTTGGACGTGGGTTTGTTTCCCATCGCCCGCTCCATAACTCACGATGTTTCAATTGCTCTTACACGGCTAACCTACTTGAATCTGACTTGAAAATGGACCGTTTTGGACCTCAAATGGACCCCACTGGGTTCAATTGGACCCCAACGATTTACAGAGGAAACCAGCCAGTCGTTCAATGGCCTGCTCTGGGACTAGACCAGCGCGACCTCGCGGTCGAAATTGGGCTTTTTCTCCGCATGAAGCTTGAGAGCAATGCTGCAGACCGCGGCGATGCGCTCCAACATAGTGAGCGAGTCGGTTATGAACGCTTATCGGAAACGACACTTCGCCGCTCACGACGCGAACCGAATGCCACTCCGTCTGGTAGAGTTCGGATTGAAGAAATCGAAGTCGTAAACTCAGGCGTCCTCTCGATTCACCGTCCACGGAAACTTGGTTTCGAAAGGCAATCCCCCTTCCGCGAGTTGAACCCTAAAACCGGGACCGTATCGTTCTTCGTGTGAGACAGCGGTGAAATGTGTTGCCATTCCGCCTCGCTTCGACGACTCACGAACGATTCCCTGACGTCACTTTCCGTCCGCGCGAGGTATTGAGGAATGAGAGCTCAATTGGGATTGTTCATTGCTCCGATCAGCAGTCGATTTCGGGACCTGATGGGCGATCGAATGCACGGGAACATGGCACGCGGGGGCCTCGCGGTCGTCACTGTTGTAATGATGGCAATCCCGTGCTGGGCACAACAGGCGTCGAAGGAACTCGCAAAGAAAAGCTTGGAAGATTTGATGAACATCGAGGTGACCTCGGTCTCGAAGACGCCACAGCCGCTTGCGCGTTCGGCGGCCGCCATCTATGTCATCACCCAGGAGGACATTCAGCGTTCAGGGGCAACGTCGGTTCCCGAATTGCTCCGCATGGTGCCTGGCCTGGATGTCGCACAGATTGATTCCAGTACCTGGGCCATTAGCTCCCGCGGATTCAACAGTCAATATGCAAATAAAATGCTGGTGCTGGTGGACGGCCGAATCGTGTATTCCCCATCTTTTTCCGGTGTTGTGTGGGACGAACAAGACTTGGTTTTGGAAGACATTGAAAGAATCGAAGTGATCCGCGGTCCGGGCGCGACGCTTTGGGGTTCAAATGCAGTGAACGGAGTAATCAACATCATCACAAAGAAAGCGCAGGACACCCAGGGCGGCCTTCTCAGTGTCAAAGCCGGCAACGAAGAAGATATCGAAACAACAACACAATATGGTGGAAAGGCTGCGGACAAAGGCTACTACAGAATTTTCGCGAAATACTTTGACCGTGAGGCCTCCGCCACTGCTGCTGGAGAGGATGCGGAAGACGGCTGGCATATGACTCATGCGGGCTTCCGCAGCGATTGGGAGTTATCGAAACGCGATTCTCTTACGGTTCAAGGAGATTTTTTCAGTGGCCGCGAAAATCATACGATCCCCTTCGTCGTTTCCCTACAGCCGATTGTAAGTGGACAATTCGATGTCCCCTTCGAGGCCGCGGGCGGAAACCTGCTGGGACGATGGAATCACGTTTTCTCTCCGCGTTCCGCCGCGACGCTCCAAGTTTATTTCGACGATTCGGACCGCGATCAATCGATCGTCAGTGAGCATCGGCATTCGACCGACATCGACTTCCAGGACCATATCGCGCTTGGCAATCGTCATGACTTAGTCTGGGGAATTGGCTATCGTTATGAGGAGGACAGACTGCCTGGCAGTTTGTCTCTTTCTTTTTCCCCCGTGAATTCCAGTTTGAGCCGGTATAGCTCCTTTGTACAAGACGACATCTCACTCGTGCCCAATCGCCTGCGCGTCATGCTGGGCACCCGTCTGGAACATGACCCTTATACCGGCTTCAATGTACAGCCGGATTTTCGAGTTTTCTGGAGCCCTACGAAGAACCAGTCAATTTGGGGTGCCGTCTCGCGGCCAGAACGGACACCCTCTCGTGCCGATATTGGAGTGCGATTTATTCTCTCTGCCTTTCCGGGTCCCGGAGGAATCCCGACTGCGGTGACGTCTTACGGCAATCCAGGATTGGACAACGAACACGTCGTATCATTTCAGATGGGATATCGGTTTCAACTGAGAGATTCTCTAAGCCTCGACATTACGGCGTATCACAGCCGTTACAGCCAGCTTTCCACTGCCGAACCCCAAGCTCCTTTTATCGAGACGGACCCGATGCCACCTCATCTGTCAATTCCCGTCGTATCTGCAAATGCGATGGGTGGAACGACGGATGGCGTAGAGCTGGAATCGTCGTGGCAGGTCAAGAACTGGTGGAAGGTCGCGGGAGGCTACACGTGGCTACACATGGATATTCACGACCAAGTGACAGGTAATCCATCGAACGTGGCTTATGTCCAATCGACCAACCCGCAACACCAGGTCAATTTTCGGTCTTACGTGAATCTTCCAAAGAATCTCCAGTGGGACACCATGATGTATTACGTTGGGCTGCTTCCGGGCAATCTCGTCTCGACGTACGCGGTCGCCAGCTATACGCGCCTGGATACGCGGGTCGCCTGGCGCTTCAAGGAGCGCGGCGAGGTCAGTTTCACGGGACAGAATTTGCTGCAGCCTCGTCATATTGAATTTGCATCTTCGCAGGTGAGCGGCAGCAGTTTGGTGAAGCGAAGCTTCTACGTGGGATTTTCCTGGCACTTTTAGGAACTTTGGTGCGAGCGACTCTCTTAAAAGCAATTTCGGTTCTCGTCGGCCAGTCCCAGCTCGGAGAGAGGCGCTCAAGACTTAGCAGGAACTTATTCCGCCTGCGGATAGCGGCGGTGCCCGTTTTGCTTACCGTAATCGTCGTGCCCAACGTGACGAAGGCTCAATCCTCCGGGTTAACTGAGTATCAGGTCAAAGCCGCCTTTCTCTATAATTTCGCGAAATTCGTCGAATGGCCTCCGGATGCCTTTCCAAACAACACCACGCCCTTCACCATTTGCGTCCTGGGTGACAATCCTTTCGGAAGTAGCCTGAATGAAATCGTGCAAGGGCAAACGATCAACGCCCGCGGTTTCGTTATCCGCACCAATATTCAGAAGCAAGACGTCAAAGCTTGCCACATTCTTTTCATCAGCGACTCGGAAAAGAAGCAGCTTCTTGAAGACCTCAAAAGTCTGAGAGGAACCAGCGTTTTAACCGTGGGCGAAACGCCCGACTTCGCCGAGCAAGGCGGGCAGATCCAATTTTTCTGGGTCAATGGCAAGATCCGGTTCGCCGTGAATACCGATGCCGCTGAACGGGCCCACCTGAAGATGAGCTCCAAGCTGCTCGCACTCGCGAAAATCGTCCACGATGAGAAGCAATAGGAGAAGAAATGAAGATGCTACAGGACATCTCGATTCGTCACAAAATACTGGGAATCGCGATGCTCGCTTGCGGCGTCGCACTGCTTCTCGCGGTTGCCGTGTTCGCGCTCTACAACCGCCAGGCTTTCCTCAGTTCGAATACTAATGAACTTTCCGCTTCAGCGGAGATAATTGGCGAAAATAGTACCGCGGCCCTCACATTTGGAGATGCCGACTCGGCGCGCGAGATACTCCGCTCACTTCACGCCAAACCGCACGTACAGTTCGCTTGCATCTACGATAAACACGGAAACGCATTCGCGAAATATAGCCGGGACCCGGGCCTTGAAAACTTTACGCCGCCGAGTCCGCAAAAGGACGGAGTCGTCATCGTCAAACAGCAAACGATCTTGTTCCAGCGAATCATCCTCAAGGGAGAGTCGATCGGAACAATATATCTCGATGAAGATCTGGAAGAGCTGAGAACGCAATTGGTCCACTATAGTGAAATCGCGGGGATTGTTTTGTTGGCGTCCCTTTCGATTGCATTCCTCTTATCCTCCCGGTTGCAGCGCGTGATTTCCGGCCCGATACGGGAGCTGGCGGAAACCGCTTCGACGGTTTCCGTGCACGAAAACTATTCTATTCGCGCCATCAAGAAGAGTAATGATGAAATCGGCTTCTTATTCGACCAGTTCAACGGAATGCTCGACCGTATTCAGCAGCGTGATCTTGCGCTGCGAGACGCGCACAACCAACTCGAAACCAGAGTCACCGAGCGCACGACATTTCTTAACGCGCTCATCGACAACAATCCGCTGGCCATCGTCGTTCTGGGCCCGGCGGGAGAAGTACAACTCTGCAATCCCGCCTTCGAAGAAATGTTCCGATATTCGCGCAAGGAGGTTCTTGGCGTTCCCCTGGAGAAATTGCTGGCTGACGAGCAGTTGACCCCGGAGATGCGCAGCAGTCATCTACTGGCGGCTGGCGGCCAATCCGTCAATATCGTTACCCGCCGGCGCCGCAAGGACCATACTCTGATCGACGTCGAGATTCACGGCGTGCCGCTCGTAATCAACAGTCAGGTTGTTGGCTCCTTCGGAATCTATCAGGATGTGTCGGCTCGCAAACGCGCCGAAGAGCAAATGCGAAGCGCCAAGGAAGCTGCTGAGGCCGCCAGTAAAGCGAAAAGCGAGTTCCTGGCCAATATGAGCCACGAAATTCGCACCCCGATGAATGGAATCATGGGAATGACGGAACTCGTCCTGGATACCGAGCTCGATTCCGAGCAGCGCGACTATCTGAATATGGCGAAACGATCCGCGGACTCTTTGCTCTCGTTGCTCAGCGACATTCTCGATTATTCCAAAATAGAGGCAGGCAAACTCGGGATCGAAGCCATCGATTTCGACCTCGGTAACAATATCGGCGACACAATGAAAACGCTGAGCCTTCGAGCTCATCAGAAGGGCCTGGAGCTGGCCTATTATCTTCATCCCGACGTTCCGGAGGCGCTCACCGGCGATCCGGGTCGTTTGCGTCAGATCATTATCAATTTAGTTGGCAACGCCATCAAGTTCACGGAGAAGGGCGAGGTCGTCGTTTACGTGCGTGTTGATTCGCGAACTGAAAACAACGTCCTATTGCATTTCACGATCACAGACACGGGCATCGGGATCCCGGCAGAGAAACAAATCCGCATTTTCGAGGCCTTCACGCAGGCAGACGGCTCGATGACGCGCACACACGGCGGCACCGGACTGGGCTTGACCATTTCTGCGCGCCTGGTGGACCTCATGAACGGTAAAATTTGGGTTGAAAGTGATCCCGGGATTGGTAGCCGCTTCCATTTCACGGCTCTCTTTGAATTAAAAAAGGCGCCTGCGCGAATTGTGGTGCCGAAGGATCCGGCGGTTTTACGCGAAATGCGCGTTTTGGTCGTCGACGACAACGCCACAAACCAGCACATTTTATTGAAGATGCTCGAAACTTGGCACGCGCAGCCGACGGCAGTTGACAGCGGTGCAAAAGCAATGCAGAAGCTGCATGAAGCACACGGATTGGGCCGAATCTTCTCGTTGATTCTGCTCGACGCCCAGATGCCGGAGATGGATGGCTTCGCAGTGGCGGAATCGATTAAGCGAAACCCGGAGTGGAACACCGCCACCATCATGATGCTAAGCTCCGCCGGCCAGCGCGGCGATGCCAAGCGTTGTCGCGAATTGGGAATCGCCGCTTATCTGACCAAACCGATCCGACAGCCCGAGCTGCTGGATGCGATCCTTGTCGCGTTGGGTACAAGCATGGCGCAGGTCAAGCAGCCGGCGGCTCTGGTGACCCGGCACTCGCTGCGAGAAGCCGGCAGGCACCTGCACATCCTTCTTGTCGAGGACCACGCCGTGAACCAGTTACTCGCTCTCCGCCTGCTCGAGAAGCGGGGTCATTCCGTCACCGTCGCTGGGAATGGCAAGGAAGCGCTGGCGGCGCTGGAAAAACGCCACTTTGATTTGGTCTTCATGGACGTGCAAATGCCCGAGATGGACGGTCTTCAGGCTACTGCCATGATCCGGGACAAGGAAAAAGTATCGGGCGCGCATTTGCTTGTCATCGCCATGACCGCCCATGCCATGGTTGGCGACCGCGAGCGGTGTTTGCAGGCTGGAATGGATGACTACATTAGTAAACCGATCCAGGCGAACGGTTTGAGTGAACTGCTGGAGCGTTATTTCGCCGCGGAACCTGCGGAAACAGTTCTCTAGTCGCACGGGCGCGCACATAGGAGTTTGCGCCAGGCCGGTCATCGCCACGACGGTGAGTCATGCCACAAAATGAACGGGGCCTCCAATGGCACGAACGCTCCGCTGTGCTGTGGAACGAGGCGCGGAGTGTAGTCGGCCGCAGGACGAGTCGCCGAAATAAGGGCAGTGTATGTAAAACCGTTGGCGGAGCTAACGAGACGCTCGCCACGATTCATGGGATGGCACACGGAAGCCTCATCGTTCCTCGCTTCGGCATATAGCTCGACTCTTACGGCATCGGGATCGAGATGGTCAAGAAAGACCTGCGTCTGGAAAGCATATTGCCCCGGCCTCTGTTCAACGGTGGCGAAGCCAAAGCGCAGCATTGACCAGTGCTCGACAAGATCGCGGCGCCACCTCAGCAGATTGGCTCCTGGCAAGCCACCGTTGGCAGCGCGAGCAGCAAACGCGGCCGCGGAAAGGAGGTAATGATCCTCCGTGTACTGGCGGACCACGCGGTTCGCGGAGAAGAGTGGAGTTAACCTGCACATGCTCTCGCGCATGCGGGCAACCCATCTCCGCGGAATTCCCTGATCGTCGCGAGCGTAAAACTCGGGGATAATTTCTCGTTCGAGCAAGCTGTACAGCGCGTCCGCTTCAGTAGCGTCCCAACCAGGATCGTAGCCGCGATCGCGGCGGTCGCCGATGGCCCAGCCGACTTCCGGGGCGTACGCTTCCGCCCACCAGCCGTCGAGCTCCGAAAGATTCAGCCCACCGTTGACGAGCACTTTCATGCCGCTGGTGCCACTCGCTTCCCATGGACGCCTCGGCGTGTTCACCCAGAGATCGGCTCCCTGAACGAGCTGCTCAGCCATACGGAGATCATAATCAGCAAGGAAAACGACGCGAGAGCGCACTTCCGGGCGGTGCGCGAACTCGACCCATTGACGGATCAAGCCTTGGCCCTCCGCGTCCTGCGGGTGGGCCTTTCCGGCGAGGACGAGCTGCACGGGGCGGTCTGGGCTCGTCAGAATCCGCACAAGCCGGTCCGCGTCATGCAAAAGGAGATTCGGACGCTTGTACGGAGCAAAGCGACGCGCAAAACCCATCGTGAACGTGTCGCAGTCGAACGCTCGAGCGGCTTGCGCAAGTTCCTGAGGAGAAGCACCGCGGCCCGCGCATTGCTGTGCGCACTTGTGGCGAACGTAGCGCACGAGAGACTTACGGCTGTCGGACCGCAGCCGCCACAAGTCGGAGGCGCCGACCTTGCGAAGGTCACGTTCCACGTTCGCCATCGTCTCGCGCCAGCGCTCCTTGCCGCAGGTCGCTTCCCACAGCCGGTCCGCCTCCATGGAGTCCCAAGTAGGAGTGTGGACGCCGTTGGTCACATGCGTCACGGGAACTTCCCTTTCCGGCCATCTTCGGAAGAGTGGCTGGAAAAGTCGCCGGCTTACCTCACCATGCAGCTTGCTCACGCCGTTGACGGCGCCGCTGCCGCGAATCGCGAGGTAAGCCATGTTGAACGGTTCAGAGGAATTGTTCCGGTCGTTTCGCCCGAGAGCCAGAAGATCGTCGAGCGAAATCGAGAGAGACTCCTCCGCGTACTTTCTTAGGTACCATGCCATCAGGCCGGGATCAAACCGGTCAAAACCCGCTTCTACGGGAGTGTGGGTGGTAAAAAGATTGCCGGCACGCGTGATCGTCAGCGCCTGTTCGAACGACAGCTTGTTATCCGCCATGTACGACCGGGCGCGTTCCAGCACGGCGAACGCGGCGTGGCCCTCGTTGAGATGGCACACTTCCGGCCGCAAGCCGAGCGCCGTGAGGACCCGCCAACCCCCGATGCCGAGCACCAGTTCCTGCCTCAAGCGAAGTTCCGCGCCGCCTCCGTAGAGTTCGGTGGTGATGCCCCGATGCGCTGGAATGTTCGCGGGATCGTTTGTGTCGAGGAGATACAATTTCGCTCTGTCCACCTTCGCCTGCCAGGTTCGGATCCAAAGCTTGGCGCCGGGAAAGTCGATCGAAAGACGCAGCCATTCGCCCTCCGCGTTGCGAACCGGCTGGATTGGCAGTTGGCCGGGATCGTTGAACGGGTACAGGGCCTGCTGATGACCCTGCGCGTCAATTTCCTGACGAAAATATCCCTGCTGGTAGAGCAGGCTTATTCCAGTGACCGGGACGCCGAGGTTGCTGGCGGTCTTGAGTTGATCGCCGGCAACATTTCCCAGCCCGCCTGAGTAAATCGGAAGCGCCTCGCTCAACATGAATTCCATCGAAAAGTACGCGACGGCTCTCAGCGCGGAATTGGGGTGCGCCCTCTGAAACCATGCATCCGACTTCTCCGCCATCGTGTTTTCGCGGTGGAGAGTGGCGACCAACGACTGGAAATTCGCGTCGGTCGTAACATCTTTCAACTTTTCGCGAGAGACCGTCTGCAGGACGACCCACGGATTGTGTGTCGCATCCCAGAGTTCGGGATCCAGGTGTTCCCAGACCTTGTCTGCGGCATGGTTGTAAGACCAGCGCAAATCCAGCGCCAACTCCGTCAGGGCGTTCAAGGTTTCGTTTTCTGAGGGACGAGCGCTGTATGCCAGACTGCTCATGAACCACGCCTCCTCCGCCCGGCTGACGGCGGCTACTCGGGCGGCGCGAGAGCCGTCCTTGCGCTGAAAATGTACCTCTCTGCCTGACAAGATGCGACGACTTGGCATCTGGCGTCGCGAAAACTGACGGACTGCTGTCGCTATACCGTCGCAACCACCTTCTCACGATTTCATTCGGGTCCTCCGGCGAGATCGCCGCAACAGCCTAACCCGTTTACTCGGAGGCAGGTTAGGGATCGAATCTACACCGACAAGAGGTCACGAGCAGAACTAGAAATCGGTGATGACGGCTGAGAGCATGCCCGGCCGCCGCCATGCTCCCGGCTTGCGTTGCTGCTTTTGATCCAAGACCAGAGGTTCAAATTGAATTGAGTTCAGGCGTCGTGTATCGTACTCACACGCAAGCTCATGCCGTTGACCACGGAATGCCCGCACTGCGGATTGGAAAATCCATCCGGTGCAGCGGTTTGCGCCGTTTGTAGCACTCCGCTGCCTGTCACGGACCACCCCTCCGAGGTCACTCCAAGTTCCGATTCGAACCCCTCCTCTCCGGCCCAAGGCCTTCTCTCCGGGGACGAAACTCTACCAAGCACCAGCGGCTGGTCCGCACCGGCAGCCCCGCTTGGCGAAACGGGTCTTTCTTTAGGTGCCCTGCAACCCGGACGAGTGCTCGGGAATCGTTACGAAATCCTGCAGCTTCTTGGCGAGGGCGGAATGGGCGCCGTGTACAAGGCGCGAGATCGCGAGGTCGACCGCCTTGTCGCCATAAAAGTGATTCGCCCTGAGCTTGCCAGTCGCCCCGACATCCTCGCGCGCTTCAAACAAGAACTGATTCTCGCGCGTCAGGTGACGCACAAGAATGTGATTCGCATTTTCGACCTTGGCGAGGCCGACGGGCTGAAGTTCATCACCATGGACTTCATTGAGGGCCGCGACCTCAAGTCCATCCTGCGCGAGAGAGGCAAGTTCTCACCGGACGAAGCGGTGAAGATCGCCACTCAGATTTGCCGCGCCCTCGATGCCGCTCATTCGGAAGGCGTGGTTCACCGCGATTTGAAGCCGCAGAACATCATGGTAGACGCCCACGGGCGCGTCACCGTGATGGATTTCGGTATCGCCCGCTCGATGGAAACGCCCGGCATGACGCAGACCGGCTCTCTGGTGGGCACGCCGGAGTACATGTCTCCCGAGCAGGCCAAAGGAGAAAATGTCGACGCGCGCTCCGACATTTTTACTCTGGGAATCATTTTCTACGAACTGCTGACCGGCAAGACTCCGTTCTACGCGGACTCGGCCTACGCAACGCTCCTGAAACGCACGCAGGAACGCGCCCGCGATCCCGTCGAACTCGATCCGACGATTCCGCCGCAGATCGGCGGGGTGGTGATGAAGTGCCTGGAAACCAATCGCGACCAGCGCTATTCGTCCGCCCTGGACATCATCCACGACCTTGGGCAGCAGACGATGACTTCGTCGAGGACCGCCCTGCCCGCGATCGCTCCGGCCACGGCCGCTCCAGTCGTGGCCCCGCCAGCCACCTCCACGTTTCAGCGGTACCGTCTGTGGATCGCCGCGGGGTCGGCGGTGCTGATCCTGGCGATCGCCGCTGTGTTCTTCCGCGGCCGCATCTTTGGACCTCGGAAACACGCGGCCGGCGGCCCGACGGTCTCCTTGTTGATTTTGCCATTCCGCAATGTCTCCCACGAC
>Ga0209167_10000769_pt1 | contig 21151 bp, 17 predicted proteins | sample Coa_R1_9_FD_187154 | JGI IMG/M metagenome (GOLD analysis project Ga0209167, IMG submission 187154) | Surface soil microbial communities from Centralia Pennsylvania, which are recovering from an underground coalmine fire - Coalmine... | ecosystem: Environmental > Terrestrial > Soil >... | reverse complement strand
AGGGCGCGCATCGCTGCGCGAAAAAGCTCGACGCGAACTCGGGTATCTCAATGGCCGGTTCGTGCTGTTGCTGATCGGAAATCACCTGGCCAATAAGGGCCTGCCCGTTCTGGTGGAAGGTCTTGGTCTGATCAGAGAGTTGCCGATTGATCTCCTCGTTGTGAGTCGCGAGAATCCGGAAGAATATCGATCTTTCATCGAGAAAAAACGGCTGAATGGCCGCGTGCGGTTCCAGCATCCACGGACGGACGTCGAATTCTTCTATGCCGCAGCCGATGCATATGTCGGTCCCTCACTCGAAGACACGTTCGCATTGCCTCCGGCGGAAGCGATGGCGTGCGGCCTGCCCGTCATCGTCTCGGCCGAAAATGGGACATGCGAGATCATCACTCACGAATCCGATGGTCTCGTTCTTCAGAACCCGACCGATGCTGCCGGTCTCGCTAAAATGATCCGCCGTCTGTATGAGGATTCGGACTTTCGCAAACGCCTTGCAGACAACGCCCACAAGACCGCATTGCAATACACCTGGGAGCGCAACGCGCGCGAGCTAAGGGCGATTCTGGAAGAGGCGTTGCGGAAGAAACGAGAACCATGAGCGGTTCAGCTAACGGCGGCCGATGATGGAAGAAGAAACGCGCGGACGCTCGGGCAATCGAATCATCGCACTATTCCCCGATTTGCTCGGCGTCGGCGGCATCCAGGTAGCAGGGCGACTGACAGCCGCAGCCCTGTCTCAGATCGCCGCACAATACGGCTGGATCGTTGATTTTCTTTCGCTGAACGATGCGTTCGGCGCACAGATGTTCTCGTCGAATGGCGAGGACATCCATTTTCGCGGCTTCGCGCGGTCGAAAGCCCGTTTCATTCTCGCCGCTCTGGCCGCCGCGCGAAAACAAGCCCGAGTTGTCGTCGCGGTTCACCCGCACCTTGCATTAGTCGCTGCCAAGATGCACCTGGTAACGCCGCGCATGAAGATCGCCGTAATCTCGCATGGCGTTGAGGTCTGGCGGCCATTGTCGGCAGCAAGGCATAAAGCATTTCTCAAAGCAGATGTCCTTGCGGCGCCCAGCCGCTACACCATCGAGCAGATCGTGCGGCTTCAGGGCGTTCCGATTGGCAGGACGAGACTCCTGCCTTGGCCGCTCGATCCCGACTTCCTCAAGATGGCCGACAAAGCCGAAGTTTTGCCTTCGCTGTCGGGTTTCCCGCAAGGATTGGTTGTCCTGGCAATCGCGCGCCTTGCGTCCGACGAAAAGTACAAAGGCGTGGATCACCTCCTACAGGCGGTCGCGCAACTCGCCCCGAGGATTCCGTCGCTCTACCTGGTTGTAGCGGCGAGCGGAGACGATATTCCGCGGCATCGAGAGATCGCCCGCGAACTGGGGTTGTCGGACCGCGTGCGATTCTTTCAGGGACTGTCGCCTACCGAAATCGCCGGTTGTTATTCGCGCTGCGACGTATTCGCTCTCCCGAGCACGGGTGAGGGCTTCGGTCTTGTGTTCCTCGAAGCCATGGCGTTTGGCAAACCAGTCGTCGGAGCGGCCGCGGGAGGAGTCACGGATATCGTGGAGCACGAACAGAATGGCCTGCTCGTTCGTCCCGGCGATTTGAATCAGCTGGTCGAATGTCTTGCGCGGCTTCTCGAAAGCGCATCGCTCCGCGCCGAGTTTGGCAGGTGCGGCGCTGCGATGGCGCGCTCGAAGTTTCAGTTCGCCAAGTTTCGATCCGGATTGGAAGAAATCGTCGTCGAAAAATAATGTTCCGCGCCTTTATTTATGCAGATCCGCGCGTCTCGACTATAGATGGCGAAGAGGATCTTCGTACTGTTCATTTGCTGATCTTCTCGCGTCGCGCTCGAGCGACTTCGTCACCAGGTCCTTCGATCCAAGGCCCACCGCAAGCGACAAAGCGAGCACGATTCCTCCGAACAGAATGCCAAACGCAAGCTCGACAATTCCGGCTGCAATTCGGAGGTGGTCCAGGGCCATCGCCACGGCGAGGACAATCACCAGCCATTTCACCCCGACGCTGAGAAGCCGGGCGTACTGCAGGTTCATGTTGACCGCGCCGATCAGCACGCTACGCCCCAGGAATCGCGCGATGACGCCCCCAACCATCAAAACGAGCACAGCTCCGACGATGCGGGGGATGTAGGCAAATATGCTTTGCGCGAACAACGACGTCCATTGAGCGTCGAAAGCAGCGATCCCGATCAGGAATCCTGTAAGAATCACCAGAAAAGCGATCGATCGCGACACGAGGAGTGTTGGGCTGTTCATGGGCGACCAATCGGCCATCGAAGAAAAACCCCAGCGCGACAGCCGCTGTTCGAACTGCAAGCTGGTGAGCAAGCGCCGCACGATGACCGCCAGAATGAAAGCAACGATGATCGAGAGCACCAGCGCGACGATCAACGCCGCCAATCCCGGCAAAAGGTCCGCAAATCGGGTGAGGAATCTGGCTGTGGACTGCGCCAGGGCTTGCTTGATTTGACCCCACATAAATACCTCCCCTTGAAGCTTTCCGGAACTACGGGCTGAACCGGTCCGGCCAACGCCATCGGGACACGAGATACGGCTTGCCCGATTCATAAGCCAAAGCGAGACGCTCGAGCCGTTGCACGAGTGCTAGCGCCCCGGCAGTTTGTATTTCCCTCGCATACGACGCCGCCCATCCCAGGTATAGCGGCGTCATCGATTTGAGCAGGTGGTCTCGGCTGATCGTTCGCAGACGATGAGCCAGCGCAAAATCGTAGACGATACGCACCCACAGGGCGTCGTCCATGTGAAACTGCTCCGGCGGCAGCCGCAGCAGTTTCCTCAGTTCGAACAGGGTGGCCGGCGGCAGCACCAGGCTCCAGATTTCCTGAAGCTCTCGATTTCCCAGTTGAAATGATTCCACCATGCGCTGGATGTCCACGCTTCCCGTATCTTGAGAAACAAAAATGGGCTCGCCGATCGCGGTAACCGGAACGGAGCCGCGGATGCGCTGCCAGCAGGGGGCGTTGCGTTCCATATCGACGAAGACAGGATCCAACACGCGAGCCAGCAGGGAACTGATGTTCATCCAATCGGTGGGCGGGTAAACGCGAGCTCCGACGTGCACCTCGCAAACCTCGAGATTGCTGCACGCAGCCATCGGCGCAAGCGAAGCAAGCGGATGGATGCCCCCGCCTCCGGCCCTGAGCTCCGCCCCCAGCATTTTGCTGAAAAGGCGCCGGGAAATGCCGAGATCCGGTCCCATCGGATTGTAGATCCGTTTTCCGTAGAGACTTCGCACGAACGGAGAGATGATCGAGCCGTTGAGCAGTCCTTCGAATTTGTGGCGCGCGTAATGCGGCACGACCAGGTCGACGTCCCGGTCGAGCAAGGGCTCCGCGAGTTGGCGAACCCATTGCAACGGCGGCGCCTCGATTTGGGAGGCTATGACGCAACAGCCCCGTGCTCCGAGTTTTTCGCTGGCGACAAAGACGGACTGGTACGCTGCCATTACGCTGAGGAGCGATCCGCCCGGCGCTTCCGGCGTCGCCAGTGGCGAAGGAACAAAAAACAGGGAAGCGCTTCCTTCCGGGGCGGCTGAATTGGAGACGTTCGGCGCGGGGCCGTCGTGAAGAATGGCAATCCGGGGCGAGCCGGAGACGGTGCGAAGAGCATCGCATACCGCCGCGACGCCGTCCGGTTCGAATTCTCCGAGAATGCCAACCACCAGATCGGCGTTCCCGATCTCCTGCTTATTTTCCTGATCCTGCTTTAGGATGGAATCAGTTTCCACTGCTCGATACTCTACGCTCCTTCATTGCCGTCATGCCTTACTGGTTTCTCCTCGGTCAGTCCGTCCCATGGGAATTGGTGATTATAGCGGTAGAGACAGGATCCCCATCAAAGGAATCCGGACCCATGCTGGGCGCGCGTTCAGTTCGTACAGCAGCTCATAGAGCGCTTTATCCACCAGAAATAGGTCCAGAAGCCTCCGAGTATCGGCGCGATCGGACGGCATAAGGCCGGCGCCCTGCGCCGTTTCGTTGTAGGTGCGCAAGAATTGCGCGGAAGCAGAATGCTCCCACAGCTGAGCCCAGGGCTCGAGACGCGCGATATCTTCCGGATGCCGCGTCGTGTAATTGATTAAACTCGCGTACGCAGCGTAGCTGAAAGATCGCAACATCCCCGCGACGTCCTTCAGTGCGCTCTGTTTCGACCGCCGGTAGGCAAGGGACCGCGCGGGCTCGCCTTCGAAATCCAGGATCACGAAATCCGTCTTGACCTTGAGCACCTGCCCCAGATGATAGTCGCCGTGAATGCGAATGCGCAGCGTCCGAAGGTCGTGGGGATTCAGTGTCGTCCTGAAATAGTCCAAAACGCGGCGACGACGGCTGAGCACAGCCGCGGCAATTTCCACCACTTCATCCGGCAGCCACGAAACGCGGTCCTTCAGCACGTCGAACACTTGGGATGCGTGCTGGCGCAGATCTTCGACCAGGATCTCGAGATCCTTGGGCGTCAACGGTTCCGGGGCGAACGCCGGGTCCTTAGTCGGCGAAGCCAGGGCCAGGTGTAGCTCGGCTGTCCGGCGCCCCAGAGTCGCTGCGGAATCGAGGTAGATACCGACATGGTCGCGAGCCAGGTGAGACGCGGGACGCTCCGACAATTCAAGTGGATCCCCCAGCTCGGCTCCCAGATTTTCAGGAACAGGCAAAGGAGCGCAAGCCTCGAGGTAACGGTTGAGTTCCTCCACCGTCCATTTCCAGCCATCTCCTTCATTCAACACGAGGCCCTGCAACATCGCCACGGTCCCAGGCTCTCCGTCCGCCACGGGTTGAAGCTCGATCGACCCGGCGAAGGGCGGAATTTGAGTGAAACTGGTGTGTTCCGTCAGATATCTCCCGGCCTCCGCGTCCGGGTTCACCCCCGGCTCCTGGCGGCGAAACAGTTTCAGGATCAGGCGGTCGCCGTACAAAATGGATGTGTTGCTTTGCTCGGCGGATCCGCGGTGCACCTGCAGCGCTTTGTGGTCCGCACCCGCGGCTTTGGAAAACACCTCGCTGGGCACGCCGCGCAGTCTGCCGTGCTGGACCTGAATGTCGATTCCGCTTCCTATGATCGACAAAAGTTCCAGACATGTCTTATCGTCAAAGACTCCATCGTGCAGTAGGCCGGGGATTTTTTCAGATACCACCGGCGCGATAACCGCATTCGGAGACGTTCGCCGCAATTCCTCGCTGGTTTCTCCCAGGGTCATAGCGAGGGGCAGAAAATAAATCTCTGGGGCGCCGCTGTCGAATTGCACTTCGACAAACGCCAGTGCCGATCCGGACACAGTCAGTATGGCCCAGTCAACCACGCGCGTCCCCGTGATCTGGCGAGTCTTGCCGGCGAACCAGCGCTGTTTGGGGAGGAATGCCGGGAGGTTCAGCGTCTCCAAACGCTCTCGGCTCACGCCTTCGAAGACGCTCTCCCAACCTCGCGTTGCATTCAACGGGGCCTGTCCCGCCAGCTCCGCGCTCGTGGGAACGGGTTCGATCCTCGGCTGAAGCTCCAGCCAGAGAAAACTGTACGGCGCCATCGTGAGGCGGTAAGGCTGCTGGCCGATTCTGGGAAATTCCACATACCCGAGCATCTCCACGGGCGTCGTGCCCTCGAGTTTCGAGAGATCCAGATCGACGGGCTGCGCGAAGCGCGAGAGATTGGCGACGCACAGAACCTGCTCTTCTCCGTATTTGCGGATGTAGGCCAGCACTTTCCGGTTCGAAGGATCGAGAAACTCGATGCTCCCGCGTCCGAACACGGCGAAGAGCTTACGAAGTGCGATCATGTTCCGCATCCAGTTGAGAAGGGACGAGGGATCGCCCTGTTGCGCTTCTACGTTCACCGCTTCGTAGCCCCACACCGGATCCATGATCACCGGACTGTACAAACGCGCGGGAGTCGCGGTCGAAAAACCGGCGTTTCGGTCGGCGTTCCATTGCATGGGTGTCCGGACGCCATGACGATCGCCAAGATAAATGTTGTCGCCCATTCCGATTTCGTCGCCGTAATAGAGGATCGGCGTTCCAGGAAACGAAAGGAGGAGGCTGTTGAGCAGCTCGATGCGCCGCCGATTGTTGTCGACAAGCGGCGCGAGTCGCCGGCGGATGCCGAGATTGATCCGCATGCGGGGATCGGCGCTATAGGCGAGATACATGTAGTCTCGTTCGTCGTTGGTGACCATTTCCAGCGTGAGCTCGTCGTGGTTCCGCAGAAACAGTCCCCATTGGCACGTCTCGGGAATCGCCGGGGTTTGCGCGATGATGTCAGTGATCGGCAGACGGTCTTCTTGACGCAGCGCCATGAAAATCCGCGGCATCAATGGGAAGTGGAACGCCATGTGGCATTCATCCCCTTCGCCGAAGTAGGGCCGCACGTCGCTGGGCCACTGGTTCGCTTCCGCCAGGATCATGCGGTTCGAAAAACCCGCGTCGATCTCGCGCCGCAGGGTCTTGATCACGACATGTGTTTCCGGAAGATTTTCGCAGCTCGTTCCATCGCGTTCCACCAGATAAGGGATCGCGTCCATCCGCAGCGCATCCACCCCCATATCCAGCCAGTGCCGCATCACCCTCAGGATTTCTTCCACGACGCGCGGATTGTCGTAGTTCAGGTCCGGCTGATGCGAGAAGAACCGGTGCCAGTAATATTGTTTCGCCACCGGGTCCCACGTCCAATTCGATCGTTCCGTGTCGGAGAAAATGATGCGGGCACCCTTGTATTTTTCCTCCGTATCGCTCCAGACGTAGAAGTCCCGTTCCGGTGAACCGGGCGGAGCCTGGCGGGCTGCTTGAAACCAGGGATGCTGGTCCGAGGTGTGATTCACGACGAGCTCGATCATCACCTGCATCTCGCGCTCGTGAGCGGCAGCCAGGAATGCTCGGAAATCTTCCAGTGTGCCGTACGAAGGGTGGACATTCATATAATCCGAGATGTCGTAGCCATCGTCTCGCAGCGGAGATGGAAAGAAGGGCAGAAGCCACAGGCAGGTGACGCCGAGATTCTGAAGATAGTCCATTTCCTGGACGAGCCCCTGGAAATCGCCGATCCCGTCGGCATTACTGTCCTTGAATGCGCGGACGTGTAACTCGTAGATGATTGCGTCCTTGTACCAGAGGGGGTCCGCCGCGCTTCCGGGCCGTTTGGTCATCGCTTCTTCCCGAACCTCATGCATCACCCGCTGATTTGGGCCGGAAGACAAGCACGCCGAGAGGCGGAAGAGTCACATTGAGGGAGAACGGTCGGCCGTGAGTCGGCAACGGCGCCGCCATTAGACCTCCAGAGTTTCCCTGCCCGCTTCCTCCATAGAGAGGAGCGTCGCTATTCAGCGCTTCCTTCCAGAAACCTTCCTGCGAGACGCCCACGCGGTAGTCTTGTCTCACCACGGGAGTGAAATTGCACACAAAGAGCGCTTCCTCGTTCGCGTTCCGCCCCCGGCGCAGAAAGCTGATGATACTCCTTTGGAAATCCGTGCAGTCCACCCATTCGAAACCGCGGGGCTCGAAGTCGAACTCGTGTAGCAACCGCTCGCCGCGATATAGAGTGTTCAGGTCACGCACCCAGCGCTTCATGCCCGCGTGAAGCGGGTGCGATAGCAGGTGCCATTCGAGGCTCGCGTCGTGATTCCATTCCGACCATTGGCCGAACTCGTCACCCATGAATAAAAGCTTCTTTCCGGGGTGGCCGAACATAAAGCCGTACAGCAGCCGCAGATTCGCGAATTTCCGCCATTCGTCCCCGGGCATTTTGCGGAGCATCGAGCCCTTGCCGTAGACCACCTCATCGTGCGACAGCGGCAGAATGAAATTCTCGCTGAACGCATACATCAGGCTGAACGTAATCTCGTTGTGACGGTAGCTGCGGAACACGGGATCTTGGGACATGTAATCGAGCACGTCGTGCATCCATCCCATGTTCCACTTCAGGCCGAATCCGAGTCCGCCGATGTACGTCGGTCTGGAAACTTGCGGCCACGATGTGGATTCCTCCGCGATCATGATCGCACCAGGGAAATCCGCATAGACTCTCTCGTTGAGCGCTCTCACGAGATGAACCGCTTCCACATTTTCTTTTCCGCCGTAGCGGTTCGGTACCCACTGGCCTTCGCGCCGCCCGTAATCGAGGTACAACATTGACGCGACCGCGTCCACGCGCAAGCCGTCCACATGGTATTTGTCCAGCCAGAAGAGCGCGTTGCTGATCAGAAAGCTCCGCACTTCGTTGCGGCCATAATTGAAGACGAATGTATTCCAGTCCGGATGCTCTCCCTGCCGCGGATCGGCGTGTTCGTAGAGATGCGATCCGTCGAAATAGCCCAGCCCCGCCTCGTCCTTCGGAAAATGTGCCGGCACCCAATCGAGAATCACTCCGATCCCGCGCTGGTGAAAATGGTCTACCAGATACATGAAATCCGCCGGTGTTCCGAAACGGCTGGTGGGCGCAAAGTAGCCAATCGTCTGGTAACCCCATGAACCGTCGAATGGATGCTCCATGACCGGAAGAAACTCCACATGAGTGAAGCCGGCGTCGTGGACGTAATCGGCGAGTTGATGCGCCATTTCTCGATAACTCAGCCATCGGTTGCCCTCCTCCGGCACGCGCCGCCAGGAACCGAGGTGAACCTCATAGATGGAAATCGGCGACGCGAGTGCATTCTTTTGCGCCTGCGACGACATCCACGAATGGTCGTGCCACGAGTAGCTCCTGAGGTCCCACACGCAGGAAGCCGTCTGCGGGCGAATTTCGGCCGCGAATCCGTACGGATCGGCTTTATCGACCTTGTAGCCGCCAAAATTCGATTCGATGTGATACTTGTAGATCGCTCCTTGCGCCAGGCCCGGAATGAAGGTTTCCCAAACTCCAGCCGGCGTCGGCTGCATCGCATTCGCTGCCGGATTCCAACCGTTGTGATTTCCAATCACAGAGACACGCTTCGCATTCGGCGCCCAGACGGCGAAATGCACGCCGCGCTTGCCGGCGCGTTCTGTAAGATGAGCCCCGAGCTTTTCGTACGCGCGCGCGTACGTGCCCTCTCCAAGCAGGTATCGATCGAATTCGCTCAGAGCCGATTCCACGTTCCCTCTCGATTCGGTTCGGAGACCCTGTGCTCAGTCAACGTCTACTCGATACAGCCTCCGAGTAGAAACGCCCGTAAGACACTGAAAACAAAGGGCGAGAAAATTTCTACTCGATACAAAATCCGCCGTTTCGCGTTCGCCTCTTCTTCGCCTTTTGCCTGGGCCCGGCCTGCCGCCCCTTCCGCCGGCACTCATTTTCGGATCCGGAGGATGTGCGCCGGCAAACTCTCCGGTGTCAGCGCAACATAATTGCGGGCCCCTTGCCATTGGTAATGTCCGCCGCCCAGCAGGTCGTGCACCTCGAACGGCCGCGCCCGGTCCAAGCCAATCGAGCCCAGGTCCAGGCTCACCCATCCGCTTTGTACGTTGAAGCAATCCAGATTCACCACCGTCACAATCACGTTCGAAAGGTCGTCAGCCGTCTTGCTGTAGCAGATCAGCGACGGATTGTCCGTGTCGTGAAATCGCAAGTTCCGGTTCCGGTGCAGCGCGGCATTCTCCTTTCGGATGCGATTCACCTTGGTAATCACGTCCTTCAAGCTCGCGTTCGAACTCAAGTCCCGGTGCTTCAGTCCGTACTTTTCGGAATTTAAGTACTCTTCGCTCCCAGGGTGTATCGGAACGTTTTCGCAAAGTTCGAATGCCGGTCCATAAATTCCGTAGCTGGAGCCCAGCGTCGCCGCCAGTATGAACCTCACCATGAACGCCGGCCTTCCGCCCACCTGAAGATATTCGTGGAGAATGTCCGGCGTGTTCGGCCAAAGATTGGGCCGAAAATATTCTCTTACTTCGGTCTGCGTCAACTCGGTGAAATAGTCCGTGAGCTCCTGCTTCGTATTGCGCCATGTGAAATACGTGTACGACTGCGAGAAGCCCAGCTTCGCCAGCCGGTACATCACGTGCGGCCTGGTAAATGCTTCTGCCAGAAGAAGCACGTCGGGATATTGATCTTTCAGCTCGCCGATTACCCATTCCCAGAACGCGAACGGTTTCGTATGAGGATTATCGACGCGGAAGATGTACACGCCCTGCTCGATCCAGAACTCGAATACGCTCTTCAGCTCCTGCCAGAGCGCGCGCCAATCGGCGCTCTCGAAATCCAACGGATAAATATCCTGGTACTTCTTCGGAGGATTCTCCGCATATTGGATCGTGCCGTCCGGACGCGTCCTAAACCATTGGCGATGCTCTCGCACATAGGGATGGTCCGGCGTGACTTGAAACGCGATATCGAGTGCGACTTCGAGTCCGTGCTCTTTCGCTTTCACCACGAATCGCCTGAAGTCGTCCAGTGTCCCGAGCTCAGGATGGACGGATTTGTGACCCCCTTCCGCCGAGCCAATGGCCCAAGGGCTGCCGACGTCGTCCGGCTGCGCGGTCACCGAATTGTTCTTGCCTTTCCGAAATGCGCGCCCGATCGGATGGACTGGCGGGAGATAAACGACGTCGAAGCCCATCGACGCGATGTAAGGAAGCCATTGCTCGCAATCCCGAAACGTGCCGTGCCGACCGGCCTGCGGCGAACACGACCGCGGAAAAACCTCATACCACGCCGAAAAGTCCGCTTTTTCGCGATCGACAACGACGGCTAATTCCTTTTCGTAGCGGCTGGCGAATTCGAGTTCTGGGTGGCGCTCCATCACGCTAAGAAGTTCCTCATCCAGCGGAGCCGGGGCCTCGGATGACACGTCGTGTCTTTCGCGAAGCCGGCGCGCCCATCCCAAAAGAAAACCTGCATCCTCGCCGCCTGCGCGTCTCGCCGCTTCTCCGATCAGTTCCGCTCCGATGACCAAGTCCACACGAACATCCTGTCCGGCTGCGACCTTTTTTTCCAGCCCGCCGCGCCAGGTTGCAAACCGGTCGACCCAACCCTCGATCGTGTAGCGATATCGCCCCACTTTATCGGTGGAAAACTCGCCGCGCCAGCGATCGTTGGCAAGCGGCCGCATCGGCGACGCCTGCGGCGCTGAGTCCTCCACCCAGTACACGATCCGGCAGGCCACCTGATCATGGCCGTCGGCAAAGACGTCCGCTTCCACCGTAACTGTTTCCCCCGCGACGCGCCTGATCGCGAACCGCCCGCAATCGATTTCAGGCGAAACCCGTTCAATCACGACGCGGCGTCGGCCGTCGGTTGATTGTCCCGGCATTAGCCCAAATCCTCTCTTCGTGTTTGCCCGCCCGAGACCAGGATCATGGACGCGCAATCAATTCTATTCTATGGCTCGATCGTCATGATGCAATCCACGATTTAAAAACGGTGCGCGCTTTGAACATTCATTCGCAGAGGGCAGGGAAGTGAAATACCTGTACGGAACCCATTCTCTTGGGAGAGAGGGACAATGATCGAGGCCTGTCAGTTTTGTCTTACGATTCGTGCGAGGCCGGGCCGCCTGCTGGTCGGCCGCTACCGGCGGTGTTATCGGACCAAGGGATCGTTTCGCGTGGTGGCGGGCTATGCTCCGCCGGTCAGATCCAGCAGGTTGCCAACAGCTTCAGAGCACCCCCCGCATCATCCGGCACGCGTAATCTTGGGCCGTAGAGCCTGTCGTTGTCGCTCAAGTTCGGATGGCGCAGAGCAAGATCGGCCAAATGACCCGATTCGTCGAACGGTTGCCACTGAGCGGATTCCGCGCTATTTTCCAACTCATCTCCCGTTCCTGGATCTTTTGGAATAGTATTTTGTCCGGGATAGATATGATCACTCGACGTCAGTTCATTCAGTCTTCGTTCGGAGCGCTGGCTGCCGCGGCAAATGCGAGAGCGATTACGCCACGGAGCCAGCCTTTGGGCGTGCAGCTCTACACGGTTCGCTCTCTCACCCAGCGCGATCTACCGCGTGTCCTCGCCGGGATTCGACGAATCGGATACGAAGAAGTCGAAACGTATTGGGACGTTTACTCGCATCCCGCCACCGAACTGAAGCGCATGATTGAAGATCACGGCTTGCGCGTTCCGAGCGGGCATTTCGACTACGACGGGCTGGAAGGAAAGCTCGACTACGCGGCAACCCTAGGCGTCCAATTCATCGTCTGCCCGATGCTGCCTCCGCAGTTGCGGACTCTTGATGGGTTCAAGCGTGCAGCCGATCAATTCAACAAGTGGGGCGCGCAAATCGAACGGATGGGGATGCAGCTCGGCTTTCACACGCACAATTACGAATTCGCTCGATACGGTGGCACGACGGGCTTCGATATTCTGGTGAAGGAGACCGACCCGAATCTGATGTGCTTTGAGATCGATTGTTACTGGGTTACCGAGGCTGGCCGCGACCCCGTCAAAATGATCGAGACGTTGGGCCGCCGCGTCCGGCTCCTCCACATGAAAGACCGCAAGCGTGGTTTTCCTCTTTCCCAGACGCTGAACGCGCAGGCCGAGCACTTTACTCCCGTCGGTACGGGCACGATCGACTGGAAGGCCGTCATAGCTGCGGCGAAACGAGACGGCATCCGCCACTACTTCGTCGAACAGGACTCGGGACCGCCGGCGCCCATGGAATGCTTGCGCATCAGCTACAGGAATCTCCGCCCGTTGATCTGACCTCGAATCAACCGAGGGGCGCGTAAGTCCCTCAGTGAAAGTATTTTGCAACACCGACGATTCGGAGAAAAGTGGTCGGGGCGAGTGGATTTGAACCACCGACCTCCTGGTCCCGAACCAGGCGCTCTAGCCAGGCTGAGCCACGCCCCGACCGAAGGAAGAAACCGGGCGAAACAAGAAGGAGCCAGCATAGCACAGCGCAAATCAGATGACGAACAGCGTAATGATCGTAATGATCGTAATGATCCGCGCCGAACCTCATCAGCGCAGGAACTCAAGTGGCACGCCCATCGTCGGCCGTCCATCGGCGACGTCGAGCTTCGCGCAGCAGCTATCAACTGACGTGCCTCGGCGAGGCATGCTGCCCTTGTGCTTCGACTCGTAGGGCTCCGCGACGAAAAAAAGCGCTACGTGGAACGGACAATCCATTTACAGATTTCCTTGGATTGTTCAACTGGCGTGCTCCACGTAACCTACCTGTGGTTTTCAAGAATCCCGGCCCCAGCTACCGAACCCATATCCGTGTGGGGAGATAAAGAATGGCTGGAACCAGCCCCGAAATCGGCGGGTGGATAAGCCTCTCGCGGGAATGTTCCTGTGCTCTGCGAGAGTCACCCGTGTGTCCCCAGAGACACAGTTTTCCACAGTCAATTGACGTGCGAAAGGTCTTGTCGGGGAGCAAATACGGCTTTCCTTGTATTGCTGAGGGCAGACTCCTGCCATAAGGTTGCGCCCATGATCGGGAGAGGAGAGCCATTGGGAAATGAAAGGAGGAGACGGTGACCGTGACGCTGCGGCAAGAAGAACGGGTGTTCGGTCTTTATCGGGATTTCCCCAGCTTGCGATCGGGTGTCGACAGCCTGAAAGCGCTGCGTTTCGACAACAACGACATTTCGGTTCTGTTCCCGGAAGAGGCCGTGTCCGAGACCTTTTCGCCGGATGAGGGGGATGAGGGGCCGTTCGAGAGCGCGGCTCCAGGTAAGCCCGTTGCGTTCATTGGCGGGTCGCTGGGTTGGTTGACCTACGTGCGTCCTGAACGCCCGGGACTCATCGCCATTGCGCTTGCCGGTCTCGGAGTCCCGCAGCCCGACGCGGAGCTGTACGAGCGGAATCTACGGTGCGGCGCGCTTCTGGTCTGCATCCGTTCTTCTTCGGCGAAGCGAGTCGAAAGCGCCGCAGGCGCGCTCAGCCTGACGGGAGCAGAGCAAGTTGTTTCGGGCCGGTCAGTGCTGCAGTCCGAAGGTGATGACTATGGCCTGGCGGTACCGGGACGGCACGTCGGTGATCAACTCTCGGCGCTGGCATTCATGTGTTGAACCCGCCGATCCGATCTATGGCTTGATACACCTCATAAACATAATCTAGGACAAGGCGGCCGACCGTGTCCTCACGGTCGGCTGCTTGCGCATCTAGGCGCGGGTTTCTTTCACCAGGGTACACGACGAAGTCGTCATCCAATGAATTTACAGAGTGCAAAAACCCCCGGCCGAACATCGTCCGGCTTCCCTGCCAGACGGAATCGGGATTGCGCTTCGGGATATTTGGAGAAAAAGAGAAGGGGGGAAGAGCGGTGCGCGTTCTTCCCCGTCGATCGTTCGTGTCCGAGCCAGCCGTCAGGCTTTTGACGTCCCGCGCGGCGAAGCCTTTGCGAGTTCGTTGTCCAGCATTTGAGCGGACGGCGGAGGTGCGGGCTTGTCTGGCCCTTCGATGATTTGCCGTGCGCTTACGTTGTGGCCATAAAGGGCGTCGTTCCCGTTATCGTCCGGATGCAATGTTGCTCCCTGCAACGATACGCCGGCAAACACACCACGCGAACGGGAATAGCTGAGGATTTCCGCTCTCATGTAGGCGTCCGTGTTCGCCTCGGCCGCCCGTCCTTTTGGCCCCGCCGCGATGGAGGCGTCCGCTCCAAGCTTCACTTTGCTTCGGAGCAAACTGTTCACCCCGCTCTTGTTCATCACCAGGAGAACGACGTCGGTCGCCTGGCCGCCGATTTGAAAGCCGAAGCTTCCGCCTTCCAGCGAATACATGGCCGGTGCGCCCCACGGTCCGTCGAAATTCGCGCCCGTGCGGCAGACCATCGCCCCATGTCCGTAGCTGCCTCCGACGCCGAACGCAGCCTTGACCACCGACGGAAGGACGACCACGCATTTTGCATGATCGAGAAGCTTCTGAGGAATATTGTCGGGCGCATTCAAGATCTGTTCCATCACCGTGCCCGCTTCCTCAAGCCGCTTCTCCTGGTCTTTTTGCGCGAGTGCACAGGGTACGGCCAAAATCAGCGCAATCGTGCAGGTGGAGATTCTGCGCGTGAGCCTTCTCATACGTACTTCCTTTCCCGGAAATGGCCCGCTGGTCTCTCAGGCGCGCCGGGCGAGTCCGCCCAAAAGAGCGACCAGGAAGAGCACAAGAAAGATGAAGAAGAGGATCTTTGCAATACCCGCTGCGGCGACGGCGATGCCGCCAAATCCGAAAACAGCGGCAACGAGCGCGACGATAAAGAACGCAATAGCCCAACGTAGCATAAGTTTTTCCTCCTCGAATTGAAGCGCTCCGAACGGAGCGCCTGTCATGCCCACCATCTTGATCTGATTGTGGAAGCTCTCCAATACACAAAGGTGCGTATTTCCCGGGGAGTTCCTGATGTAAAAAGCGCAAATTCAAGCAGTTGGAGGCCGCGCAACGCCACCCCGCGCTTACAGGAAGACCCCCACGACCTTACAGCATGTCCCGTATGGCGGTCTGATCACTGGTTTGTTCCAATCCGGCAGAGCACGAGTTCGCCCGAATGCGGGTCATCCTGAGCTGTAAATCTAATTGCAGTTGCCTCGCCCGTTCCGGTTGCGCTTTTGGGCAGCGGCAGAGTTTTCGTTTTTGCCGACTCCCGTTCGTGCCTGGTGGGAGATTGGGATGAAGCGTTTTGGGCTGTGTCCTAGTCGACGGTGCACGTGATCGCCTTCCGCTCGCCCGGTTCGTTTGCGCCTCGTGACGCCGTCGGTTGCAGGGTGAATGTGTTTCCTGCGACTGAAGTGATACGACCCGACACGGACTGAACTTGCGCGGTTTGTTCCGTGACGGCTCGCGTTCTGGAGGAAAGGCATGAAAACGCGCCGACCGCCGGAATCGCAATGCAGCAAGAGGCAACCAGAGTGATAATTTTCATGCCGATAAACAAAGAGAACCTTCAGCGAACTTCGCTTTCTATACGATGCGCGCGAGTTTCGAATGGAGTTGTCTATCGAAGCGATCAACCGAATGGTTGGGTCCTTCGGAGATCGGCAGCTTGTTGGCAATGAATGAGGGCGAGAGAGCAGGGGCGAAGATCGGGCAAATTTTTCCGCCCGCCCATCGTTTCTACAGGGGCTTCGACCACTGCGCGACGAAGTTTTGGTAGTATCCGTCTGTCGGGCATCGCTCGGAAGTGGCACAATACTGGAGGTTAGAGGTGAATTAGCATGGAGGTGGCCTTCCTGGCAATGCAGGTGCACAATCTTGTTGGAGGGAGAGGGCGCTGCCTTGCACTGCTACCATAAATTTCAACTGGCTTTCACACGCCCACGCGGAAGACGTAAGGAGGTGTAACGATGGGTTCAGCAACTTCGTCAATAAGGACAGCACCGGCACAAGACTCACGCCCAGGAGGAGCCATGAGACCACTGCGCATTCTGGTGGCCGACGACCATGACCTGATGCGCCGCGGGCTGAAGGCGCTGCTCGAATCGCGCCCGGGTTGGACCATCTGCGCGGAAGCGCACACGGGACGAGAGGCGGTGGCCAAAGCGGAGGAACTCAGGCCTGACATCGTCATACTCGACATCACCATGCCGGAACTGAACGGGGTTGAGGCCGCTCGGCGCATTCTGAAAGCTTCGCCAAACACCGAGGTTCTCGTCCTCTCTGTTCACTATTCCGACCAGCTCATTCGAGATATCCTGGATGCCGGCGTCCGCGGCTACATTGTGAAATCGGATTCGGACCGCGATCTGGTCATTGCGGTTGAGGCGCTTTCGAACCACAAGCCCTTCTTCACGCCTCGCGCCACAGAATTGATTCTGAGCAATTTCAATAACAAGGGAATTCTGGGCGAAGTGCCTGACATCATCGGCGAGCGCTTGACTTCGCGGGAGCGGGAGATCGTCCAGCTCCTTTCCGAAGGCAAGACAAGCAAGGAAGTGGCCTCGGTTCTCGGCATCAGCGTCAAGACCGCCGAGACTCACCGGGCAAACATCATGCGCAAGCTGGAGATCCACTCGGTGAGCGAACTTGTTCGCTATGCCGTTCGCAACCAAATCATCGAACCATAGCCGATCTCTTCCTGCAGCGCGTCGCTTTCGCGAATGCACGGTGCCCCTGCGCGCGACGGTCGAATCCAGAAGTGTCTCCACTCGGCCAAAGCTTTACACGAAGTCCTCAAAGCTTTCTAACAGATTCATCGTATTCCGGGAGCCACGCCCGCCAAGGAATACTCAAGCGTGCGGAACTCGATCCGCAAAGCTGGGAGGGGAAGCGGGGAATCGGGTACCTTGAAAAACAAGGCGCGAGGGCTGGGCCGATTTTCCGCTCTTCTCCCAGAAATTTGAACACCTTCTCCTGAACTTTCCGGTGTCGCGCCCATTGTCTATCCTGTATTCCCTCGTCCATATACCCCGGTGGACTAAATGGCGGCCGCGATGAAGTTGCAGTATAGGCGCCGCCTGATTTGAGATTTTCTCCGTATTTTCAGGCCGGGCGCATCGTGGCCTACTGTGTGCAGCCCGCAAGTCGAGAGAACGAGTTCGGGCATCCCCAGAATGCCGAAAGGAGCTGGCATATGTCGCTTGGCGATTTCATTGGTTCTTTACAGTTCTACCCGTGGAAAGAGCGAATGCTCATGCCCGAGGAAGAGCCAATTGAGCGCGTTCGCACCGAACCCACGAAGATCGATGTTTCGCCGGCCGTCCCGTCCGCTGGGGAGGACCATGTGAAAGGACGGCGCTCGTCGCGCCGCACAGCGCGACAAAGCGGGCGCAGACGAAACCCTAAAGGCGGAACTGCATCATGAGAAACACGAGCGAGCGTTATTGTTCATTTTCTCTCCTGGATGCGCTTTTGATCTTCAATTCTGCTCTTTCTCTCCTGTATTATTGGTTTACCGCGTAGCTGATTCATCCGCGCGAACTGCATGCTGACACTTGGTGCCCACCCCACCGGCGAAGAAGACTGCGAGTTTCTCGTCTGGGCTCCTTTTGCACGGAAAGTTGAGCTTCAAATAGAAGCATCGGAACGCCGCCTCGAACCTATGGATGCGGGCGCGGATGGCTACTTCGGTTGTCGCGTGCGCGGCATGCCCCCGGGAAGCACGTACCTGTATCGGCTCGACGACTCCAAGATCCGCCCCGATCCCGCCTCGCGGTCGCAACCTCAGGGCGTGCACCATCCTTCAGAAGTGGTCAGCGCCAAGTTTGATTGGGAGGATTCCAATTGGAAGGGCGTGCCTCTCGTCGACTTGGTCCTCTACGAAATTCATACCGGAACGTTCACGCCGGAAGGAACGTTCCAAGCGATCATTCCGCGCCTCGCCGCCCTGAAGAAACTCGGCGTGAATATGATCGAGTTGATGCCCGTCGCCCAATTTCCGGGATCTCGTAATTGGGGTTATGACGGCGTGCATCCTTTTGCCGTTCAGAATTCTTACGGCGGACCGCGCGCCTTGCGGGCGCTCGTAAACGCATGTCATCGTGAAGGCCTCGGAGTCGTTCTGGACGTCGTTTATAATCACCTCGGTCCCGAAGGCAATTACCTCAGAGACTTCGGCCCATACTTCACGGATCGCTACAAGACGCCCTGGGGCGAAGCGATCAACTTCGATGGACCCTATAGCGATCACGTCCGCCGCTTTTTCATCGAAAACGCTCTGTATTGGATCTCCGATTTCCACGTGGACGCGCTGCGCCTTGACGCGATCCACGCCATCGTAGATAACTCAGCCGTTCCGTTCCTCGAAGAGCTAGCGCAGGAGGTTCAGAGCCTGGCCGCAAGACTTGGCCGCACCGTTCATGTCATCGCCGAATCCGACCTGAACGATTCGCGCATCGTGCATCCGCGCGAGGTTGGCGGTTTCGGCTGTGACGCTCAGTGGAACGACGACTTTCACCACGCCGTGCATGCGCTGCTCACGGGCGAACGAGTGGGCTATTACGAGGATTTTGGCTCCGCCACTCAGATCGCCACGGCGTGCACTTCCGGCTACGTCTATTCCGGTCAATACTCGGCCTACCGGCAGCGCCGATTCGGAAATTCCTCCTGCGATGTTCCGGCACGCCGCTTTGTTGTTTTCTCGCAGAATCACGATCAGGTCGGAAACCGCGCAAAGGGAGACCGCCTCTCCGCGATCGTAGGTTTCGAAAAACTCAAGCTGGCGGCCGGTGTGGTCCTGCTCTCGCCTTTCGTTCCCCTGTTGTTTATGGGCGAAGAATACGGCGAGACCGCTCCGTTTCAGTACTTCGTCAGCCATGATGATCTGTCTTTGATCGACGCGGTTCGAAAGGGACGAACGGACGAGTTCGCTCGATTCGGCTGGCAGGGACAGATACCCGATCCGCAATCCGTCGAAACCTTCGAGCGCTCGCGTCTGAATTGGAGTCTGCTCCACATCGGCAAGCATCAAATACTGCGAGAGTTTTACGCGGCGCTGCTCAGCCTCAGGCGCTCGGTCCCGTCGCTTTCGAATTTGAGCAAGGAGCACACGAAGTCTTCCGTTTGTGCCGGTTCGTCCGTGATCCTGGAGCGGTGGTGCGGCGCGGACCGCATTCTGGTCGCCTTCAATTTCGGAGAGGAGCCCGTTCGCGTTTGCGCCCTGCCTGCCGAGAAGTCTTGGCGAAAACTGATCGATTCCGCCGGAAGACGCTGGGCAGGCGCCGGCAGTACGTCTCCCGAATCGTTTTCCTCGGAGGAAGCCATAAACATTCCGGCTTTGTCGTTTTCCCTATTTAGGAACTCAACGAAGGATAGCCCGATTGACGCCGCCTCCTGACCGTTACCTCTGCGTCCACGCGCATTTCTACCAGCCGCCGCGCGAAAACCCGTGGTTGGAGTCCGTCGAGGTGCAGGATTCGGCTTATCCCTATCACGATTGGAACGAGCGCGTCACGGCGGAATGCTACGCGCCGAATGCCGCGTCTCGCATGTTGAATGGCGACGGCCGAATCCGAACCATCGTCAACAACTACCTGAAAATCAGCTTCAATTTTGGTCCGACCCTGCTTTCCTGGATGGAGGAGAAATCCGCGGCGCTCTATTCGTCCATCGTAGCCACCGATCGCGCAACCGTTTCGCAGCTCTCTGGTCACGGTTCTGCTCTCGCGCAGCCCTACAACCATATGATCATGCCGCTCGCGAACCCGCGTGACAGGCAGACGCAAGTGGTCTGGGGCATTCTCGATTTCGAGCATCGCTTCGGGCGCGCCCCGGAAGGAATGTGGCTGCCGGAAGGCGCGGTGGATCTGCAAACGCTCGACGTGCTGGCGGCGCACGGGATTCGGTTCACGATTTTGTCGCCCTTTTCGGCAAAGCGCGTCCGCCGCATCAGCGGAACGAAATGGAAAGACGTGAGCGGCGGGCAAATCGATCCCTCGCGCGCCTACAAAATATCTCTTCCGTCCGGTCGCGCCATCAGCATCTTCTTTTACGACGGGCCCGCCTCGCGGGCAGTCGCGTTCGAGGATATCCTCGCGAGCGGGGAAGCCTTCGCGCATCGCCTGCTCGGGACCTATTCCGACGCGCGCGCGTGGCCGCAGCTTGCACACATCGCCACGGACGGTGAAACCTACGGCCATCATAAGGTTCACGGTGACATGGCGCTCGCCTACGCCCTTCACTTCATCGAATCGAACGGCTTGGCCCGCTTGACCAATTACGGCGAGTTTCTCGAGCTCTTCCCGCCCACGCACGAAGCGGAGATCTTCGAGAATAGCTCATGGAGCTGCTCGCACGGCGTTGAGCGCTGGCGCGCCGACTGTGGCTGCAATTCGGGTGGCCATCCCGGGTGGAATCAGAGCTGGCGTGCCCCCCTGCGGCAGGCGTTCGACTGGCTTCGGGATGCCGCCTCCCCGTTGTACGAGGAGCGAGCCGCTCAGTTCTTCCGCGATCCGTGGGCTGCGCGCGACGAGTACATCGGAATCATTCTCGACCGATCGCGAGAGAACGTTTCTAGGGTTCTGCGGAGCCAGTTGAAACAGGAAGTTTCTCCGGAGCAAGAAATTTTGGCTCTAAGGCTACTCGAGCTTCAGCGGCATTTGATGCTGATGTACACGAGCTGCGGATGGTTCTTCGACGAGCTCTCCGGCATCGAGACGGTCCAGGTGATTCAATACGCGGGCCGCGCCGTGCAGCTGGCCGATGCCTTGGATCTTTCGCGGAACCTCGAAAATGAGTTTATCGAACGGCTCGCGCAGGCGAAAAGCAACGTGCCGGAGCACGCGGACGGTAAGAAAATTTACGAGAAATTCGTCAAGCCTTCGATGCTGGATCTGA
>Ga0209167_10000768_pt1 | contig 21167 bp, 22 predicted proteins | sample Coa_R1_9_FD_187154 | JGI IMG/M metagenome (GOLD analysis project Ga0209167, IMG submission 187154) | Surface soil microbial communities from Centralia Pennsylvania, which are recovering from an underground coalmine fire - Coalmine... | ecosystem: Environmental > Terrestrial > Soil >... | reverse complement strand
GGAATTCCAGGGCTACGAGGGTCTGGAGGCATCCGGAGGCGTCGTCGCCTTACTGAAGCAGGGCGCGCCGGTCGAGACACTCAGCGCCGGCGAGGCGGGCGAGGTGGTGCTCGACCGCACCCCGTTTTACGCCGAGTCCGGCGGGCAGGTGGGAGATGCAGGGGAGCTTAGCGGCGCCGGCGTACGCTTTGTGGTCACCGACACCCAGAAGCGCGGCGCTGCGCACGCGCACATTGGATCCCTCGAGCAGGGCGTGGTCCGCGTGGGCGACCGGCTGGAGAGCCACGTCGACGGTGCGCGCCGCCAGGCCACCGCGCTCAATCACAGCGCGACGCATTTGCTGCACGCGGCATTGCGCCAGGTGCTCGGCAGCCACGTGCAGCAAAAGGGTTCGCTGGTGGCGCCCGATCGGCTGCGCTTCGATTTCGCGCATTTTCAGCCCGTAACTGCGCCTGAGCTGCACGACATCGAGCGGCTGGTGAACGCCCAGATTCGCGCCAACACGGCGGCGGAAACGCGCGTCATGGACTACGACGGCGCGGTGGCCGCGGGCGCCATGGCGCTGTTTGGTGAAAAGTACGATAAGGACGTGCGCGTGCTGCGCCTTGGGGATTTTTCCATGGAACTGTGCGGCGGCACGCACGTGCGCCGCGCCGGAGACATCGGGCTCTTCAAGATCGTGAGCGAGAGCGGCGTTGCCGCGGGCGTGCGTCGCATCGAAGCGCTGACGGGCGAGGGCGCGCTCGATTACGTCGAGCAGGGCGATGGCCTCCTGAAGGAGATCGCCGGGCTCGTACGCGGTTCGCGCGAGGACCTGAAGGACAAGGTCCGGGAGCAGCTCGAGCGCACCCGACAGCTGGAGCGCGAGGTCCGCATCCTCAAGGATCGACTCGCTTCCGGGGCAGGGGTGGATCTGGCTGCGGGAGCGGTGGATATCCAGGGCGTTAAGGTCGTCGCTGCCAAAGTGGCAGACGCGGATGCCGGGTCACTCCGCAACGCCGTGGACCAGTTGAAGGAACGCCTGAAGTCCGCGGTCGTGGTGCTGGCGAGCGTCGAGAACCCGACCAAGGTGGTGCTGGTCGCCGGGGTCACCACGGATCAGACCTCGCGTATCAAGGCGGGCGAGCTTGCGGGCGCTGTGGCCGCCCTGATCGGCGGCCGTGGCGGCGGGCGCGCGGACTTCGCCCAGGCTGGCGGCAACAAGCCCGAAGCGCTGGATGCCGCGCTTGCCTCGGTGCAGGAGTTCGTGCGCGCACGGCTGACGGCCTGAGGGGCGCTTTGCCGTGCGCGGGCGCCTTCAGTATCATGGCCGCCCGCACGCGGGCCGTCGGAGTTTCCGACAACCCAACTAACTGAAGCATAAACACTTTCAGCGAGCGGAGAGATGGCCGAGTGGTCGAAGGCGCGCCCCTGCTAAGGGCGTAAGGGTCAAAAGCCCTTCGAGGGTTCGAATCCCTCTCTCTCCGCCAACTAGTCTGAGCTTTATCCCCTGAAGTGGGTTCTCTGCTGAAAACGCCGCCTTGCGCGGGCTTTTCGCGCGTAGGCGTTTCTCAGTTTCCAAGAAAGACGGCTAAGCCAGGTGGCGCAACCCGTTTTTCTCAGTGGCCGGATTCGGGCATGCGACTTTGCCGGGCCGGTGGGGGCTATGAGCCCCGGCGTCCGGGCCGTGAGCCCGATACTGTGAGAGCGCGGAACCGTCTGCGCAAACCAGAGCGAGCGTGTTAGGCACAGCCGCAGGTGCGACAAACGCAGTGCCAACCGATAGCGCCACTGACAACCTTACAAATCGCCCGCGCGCGCTCCTGCAGCTTCTCCTGTCGTGTGCCACGACCCTGATTGAACCGAAGAGCGCCCGCAGATCGGCACGTGCTCGATGTCGGCCTCCGGGAGCGAGCGTCCAAGCGCCTCCACCATCGACCGATATCTGTCCAAAACTAAGCCAACTAATCGCTCGATATCTGCGGTCTTCACCGGACAAGCCGCGACGCAATGGCCGGAAGGGCGACAGTTGCGACGCGAGGCCGCGGTGGATCAGTAGGATTAAGGAGCGCGCGCGCGGGGCCTCGGTTGCATAGACGCAGACAGCCGACGGGCGACCCGGCCCGCTAATGCGCGTCGGTCGAAGTCCTTCACTTCACGCCTAGCCATCAGCAACTTGACATAACGACACGTCGCCAGTCGGCACACTTGGAAATGGTGCAGCGCAATGCTGGCTGATGGTCCCGGCTCCCCGAAGAATTTGGTATAAGCTCAAGGCGACTTTTGGGCGCGTCGATATGGACCCTCGCGGTACCTCGCCGCGACGAATTACAAAAACGTTCTTTGAGGGGGAATTCCGACCATGAAGAAGGCGCATGACGAAATCGTCGTCCAGCCTCAGCCCTACGACTTAACGTCCGTCGGACCGAAGGTACATATGCGCCGCTCGCTGCTGCTCGGTTCTGCCGTGATCTGCTGTACTTGGTTCGTCTCAGGTTATGCAGCAGACGCAATGCCGGCGAGAAGCGCCGCCCTGGAAGGTGCCGGGACTCAGCCGACGGTGCTGAACGCCAGCGACGAGGTGCTCGAGCGTGCCGTGATTCACCGGACCGTTGAAGCGGTAGAGAAGGCCCGCGCATCCGGCGCCGCCGCCACCACGAGCGAGCTGACGTACCACGGCGGCACCGCCGACGGTGCAGCCGGCACCATCGGCGTCGAAACCGCGCCGAAGATCTACCTCGTGCTCTGGGGCTCACAGTGGAGTAACGACCCTTCCGGTGAGGCCGGAATCCTCCAGGAGTTCCTGAGCAGCATAGGCAACAGCTCTTGGCTCAACAGCGTCACCCAGTACTGCGAGGACGTAGCGACCGGGACCACGTTCTGCAACGGCGCCGGGACGGCGGCTGGAAACCCGAAGGGCATCTTGCCCACGGCCGGCGCGTGGTACGACAACGCGTCGGCGGCACCTAGCCGCCCGAAACAGTCCCAGCTCGCGGCCGAGGCGGTGCGGGCCGCTCAGCACTTCGGGAATACGACCGCAACGAGCAACGCCAGCGTCCAGTACGTGATCGCCACCGCCCACGGCAACAACTCGTCCGGATTCGGCAGGCAGTACTGCGCCTACCACAGCTCGACGTCGTCGACCGTCGGCAACGTCGCCTACACGAACCTGCCGTACATCACCGACGCGGGTGCCAGCTGTGGCGCTAACTTCAACGGGCTCGGGGCTGATGCCGGCATCACCATCGTCGAGGGGCATGAGGCGGGCGAGACGATCACGGACCAGTTCCCCAGCACCGGCTGGCTCGACTCGGGCGGCGCCGAGAACGGTGACAAGTGCGCCTGGATCACGAGCGGCCAGGGCGCCGCGGCGAAGGTGACCTTCACCACCACCAACTACACGTTCCCGGTGCAATCGCTCTGGAGCAACGCCTATAACAGCGGCCACGGGGGCTGCGTCCTCTCCTATCCGTAGCGCTCGGGTACCTGGCGGGCGCGACCGACTGGCAATATCCGGATCGGCGATGCGTTCGTCGCCCTGCCGCACGTGACCGCTTTCGGGCGGGAGGCTACGGGAAGCCCGCAGAGCGTTGCGCTCAGCGCCACCGTAACGAAGAGCGGTGCACTGACGGCACACACCGGAACCCCGAATGCGCGCACAGGCATCCGAGGATCCCCGTCGATCTAACCGTCCGCTCGCAATCATGCGGAGCCGGGAGAGCTCGGACTACTTCAAACGTGCCGACTGCGGAGCGCTAGTGTCCGCGCTGATGCTGCTATCCGTGCGGGATTGATTCACAGCGTGGGAGGGACGCAACGGAATCCCTGACTAAATGGCACCGGGCGCCACGATGCCATCGCCCTCGATCTGCGAGCGCGGCTGCGATTTCAGCACAAAGTGGGCATCGTAATCGGCGAGCTTGGGATAAGTGATTGTCGGTGCCGAGGCGAGCCCGAGCACACGCTCCCGATAGAGCGCGAGATAGGCCGCTCGCTCGTCATCCTTGATGCGCACCGGTGCATGCACGAGGAAGGGCTCGATCACGGTGAAGCCGGTGAAGTAGAGCATCCCGTGATTGATCGGGAAGAGGAGCGAGGAGATGGGACCGTTCAGCCCGCGCTCGGAATAGATCGGCGCCTCGCCGCCGATCGTGACGGAGCACATCGCTCGCTTGCTGAGGAAGACGCCGCGGTCGTACCACTTGCCACCGCCGTAAGTGCGGCCGCCCGAGGCGAAGACACGATCGACCCAGCCCTTGAGGATCGCCGGCAATCCGAACCACCACAACGGGAACTGTAGAATCAGTACATCGCACCGAAAGAGCTTGTCCATCTCCGCCTGGATGTCCGGCGCAAATCCGTCGTGCGCGGCGGCGTAGGCTTCTTCGCTCTGCTGCCGGTAGTACTCCGGGTTGTGCACAGTCACGAAGTTGCGCCGGTCCGACACCGGATTGAAGCCCATCGCGTAGAGATCCGAGATGTCGACGTCGTGTCCCGCTGCTCTTAGCGCGTGTGTCGCCTCGCGTGTCATCGCGCTGTTGAAGCTCTGCGGTTCCGGGTGGGCATGAACGATGAAGACGCGCATCGTGCTCCTCTGATTTGAATCTCGTCTGCATCCTGGCGCTGCGGAGCGACCAGGTACTCATTGCCTTCTGCGCCGCCCAACCTTGGCGCGGTGTACAGCAGCCTTAGCCCGGTTGCCGCACACCGCCATGCTGCACCATCGGCGCGCGTGTGCCTTGGTGCGGTCCAGAAACATCAGCGTGCAGCCCTGTCCCTCGCAGGCGTGGATCAATTCGAAGTCTGCATGACAAACGAGATCGCCGATCGCGTGGGCGATCGGCAACAGTAGCTGCTCAGGTGTCGACCATCGCCGCACCAGGCGCCAACGGAATGCATAACCGTCGTCACCAGCTTTCTGTTTGCGCGTTGTTGCTAACTCAACTCGACCGTAGCTGTCATCGCGAGATAGGAGCCTATTCAATGGGGTCAGTTCCCTTAACGCACTGGCGCCAAGCGCATGCCCCGCATGCCGTATGACGAACCTGCGCAGCCACTCGCGCAGGGTTCGCGCCTGCCCCGCAACGGCATCGAGCGCCCGCAAGGCGCTGCCCTCCGCGGAAAAATCCGACGCGATCTCGGACTCGATCGCACCCGCGCGCTTGAGCCAGTCAACGAGGTCGGGGCCACTCAGTAACCACTCGATCCGTTCACCCGATGGGACCGCCGTACTGTTAAGGAAATCCATCGCCAGATGATCGCCCACAAATATAGGCGCAGGGCGAACTGGGTAGAGCGTCACTTCGTCTCCTGAGCCACCTTGGGGCAGGGATACCCGCCAAGACAGTAACCTGAGAAATGGAGATTGACAAGTTACGCGCGTAGCGTAACCTGTGCAAAAGCACTTTACAGGTTATCTATTTACCAACCCGCCGCGAGGAACTAAACCAATGGTGCGCTATCACTCCGTAGTTGTAGACGGTCATCGCGTGTTCTATCGCGAAGCGGGCGCCCCCGAGCACCCGGCGCTGCTGCTGCTCCACGGCTTCCCGAGCTCGTCACACATGTTCCGCAATCTGATTCCGCGGCTGGCCGATTGCTATCACATCATCGCTCCCGACCTTCCGGGTTTCGGCTTTTCCGACGCCCCAGACCGCCCGGCCTTCAAATACACCTTCGACAATCTTGCGAACATCATTGACCGCTTTACCGAGACAATGGGCCTCGAGCGTTACGCCATCTACGTATTCGACTATGGAGCGCCCGTTGGTTTCCGGTTAGCGCTTTCCCATCCCGAACGCGTGACCGCGATCATTTCCCAGAACGGGAACGCCTACGAGGAAGGCCTGAGCACCGGCTGGAATCTGATTCAAGAGTACTGGCAGGAACCCAGCGCTGCCAATCGAGAGGCGCTGCGCGCGCTCCTCACGGCCGAGAGCACCAAGTGGCAATATGTCCATGGCGTCTCGGACGAAACGCTCGTGGCGCCGGAGTCCTACACGCTCGACTCCGCTCTCTTAAGCAGAGCCGGAAATGACGAGATCCAGCTCGACCTGTTTCTCGACTATGCGAGCAACATCGCGCTCTATCCAAAATTCCACCAATACTTTGCCACGAGGCAGCCGCCCCTTCTCGCTGTATGGGGCAAGCACGATCCTTTCTTCCTGCCGCCTGGGGCCGAGGCGTTCCGACGCCACAATCCGAACGCTGAGGTCTACTTCTACGATACGGGTCACTTCGCGCTAGAAACACATGTGGACGAGATCGCAAACGCCATTCGCACCTTCCTCTTCGGCGCGCTAGCTGCACGAGCACCGCGCACAGCTGCATAAAGACGTCGCGCCAGAGCACGCGCGAACATTAGGCTTCGTCCCGAATCTCGCTATCGCCGTCACTCCGGCGCGCTGCAACGAGACCGTTCCCGGGCACGACCGAGGCTGGCACGGCAAGCAGCGATGAACCTCACACCGCACGCTTGACTTAAAGTTGACTTTAACACGTAACCTCCGCTTAACGCCCAAGACAGCACGCCTCAATGCTCGGAGAAATCGCTATGCCCTGGCTTATGTCGATCGCAGCTGCAATCGCTCCCGCTGTGCAATGGCTTTGCTCAATCGTATCTGCCATCGCTCTTGCGACGCCGACGGGACTGGCTGTCGCGCAGCCACGCTCGAATACCGAGCTAACCTCGCCGGTTTCAGTAGAGCGCGCAACCTCGGCGTCAGCCGCTTTCGTCATGGCGGGCGATGTCATGGCCACGCTGAAGCAGCTCTCACCGACACTCACAGACGATGAGCCGATCCGTGTGCTTGCGGCCGGTCCGAATCGAATTGGCGTATTCGTCGTCGGTAGACCTAAAAAGACCGGGCCGGCGCGGAGCTACCCTGATGGCTCTGTCCAGGTGATAGAAGGACTGCAGCTCGATCAGGTCAGTGCAGTCGTTCGCGTGCTCGAGGGTGCCGGCGCGATTGTGACCGGAGGGACGTTGGTCAATGCACAGCGCATGCCGGCTAACGATCCTGATGCGGACGTCATCGGACCGGGCGTTCGTGGAAAGGCGATTCTTGGCGGCCAGAGTCGGCGCGTTTCCGCCGGCGATATGGTGATTATCCCGGCGGGCGTCGCGCACGGATTCAGTGAGATCGAGGGCCCGATCACTTATCTCGTCATACGGGTCGATGCAGCGCGGGGACTGCCCCTGAAGTGAACGGCGATTCCCCTTGACTTCAAGTCGACTCGAACCTTTACGGTACGAGCCGGCTGATTTGGCTTTCTAGTTTCCATCCGTAGTACTTAAGGAGCACGTTGATGAACCGCCTCGCAACAACTTTCATTGTAATGGCCCTTCTCCCTATCGGCGGTAACGCGCTGGCGCAGTCCCGTGCTCATGCGGCGGCACCCACCGCCAAGCAAAGTCCCTTCTACTGCGATCAGGGCGCCCTGACTCCCGCGGAGCGCAAGCGACATTTCGATGTGCTCGGGCCTGCGCTGGTGGCCAAGAGAACGGCCGTGCGCGAACTGCCCAACGGCTACGAGATCCAGTTTCCCTCGGACGCGCAAACCTATCAGCAAGCGGCTGAATGGGTTGATGCTGAGCGAAGATGCTGTCCGTTCTTTGACATCAGTCTGCGGGTAACGCCCGAGGGCGGCCCGATATGGCTGCACTTCAGCGGCCGACCGGGCACCAAGCAGTTCATCGAGGCAGACGGGGCTGATTGGATCAAACCCATCTCCGCCCAGAAGTAGCACGAGATGCTTGCGCGCGTTACACATTCAATGGGATAGACGATGTCCGCACTACCATTGCCGGTGGCGGCGTTCCTGGCCGGACTGATCTCCTTCCTCTCGCCGTGCGTGCTGCCACTGGTACCCGGATACGTCTCAATGATCTCGGGGGTCGGCGTGAAGGAGTTGCAGCGCCGGGATGCCAACGTGAAACGTGTGGTGATTCTGCACGCCGTAATGTTCGTGGTCGGCTTCAGCCTGGTATTCGTCACTTTCGGGGCGGTCGCCAGCAGCCTCGGGCAACTCGCTGGGCGGCACATGAGCCTCCTCAGCAAGATAGCGGGGCTGATCATTGTCCTTTTCGGACTGCATTTGACTGGCATGCTCAAAATCCGCGCGCTCTACGCGGACAAACGCTTTGATGGACCGTCCGGAAAAAGAGGCCCCGCGAATGCGTTCCTGGTGGGCTTGGCATTCGCCTTCGGCTGGACGCCCTGCGTGGGGCCAATTCTCGCCGGAATTCTGGCCCTGGCCGCCTCGGAGGCGACCCTACAGCAAGGCGTGGGTTTGCTAACGCTTTACTCCCTGGGGTTGGCGGTTCCCTTTCTGCTGACTTCACTGAGCGTTGAGCGCTTTCTGGCCGCGTACGGCCGATTCCGCCACCTATTGCGCAGGGTCGAAGTGATTGGCGGCTCCTTGATGATCGTCGTGGGTGCCCTGGTATTCACGCGTCACCTGACGATTCTCAACTCCTGGCTGAATGACATCCCCCTCTTCCGCAGCATGGCTGATCGGTTCCTATGACGACACTGTCCAAGATTCCCATGAAACGCCTCCTCTTGGCTCTTGCCTGCGTCGGAATCGGCATCGGGGCGGTGCTCCACGGGAGAAACTCGGTCTCGGCCGATCGATCGCCCGCAGTGCCGGCAGCAGGACCACCTGCAGCCCGTGGCGATTGGGTGGGAACGCCGGCGCCAGACTTCGAACTGAGCAGTCTTAATGGGCAGAGGGTCAAGCTGCGCGATTTTCGCGGTAAGGTCGTTCTGCTGAACTTCTGGGCGACCTGGTGTGCGCCGTGCAGAGTCGAGATGCCGTGGCTGGTGGAGTTCTACCAGCACTACCGAGCCCAAGGTCTCGAGATTATCGGCGTGTCAGTCGATGATAACGATCGAGACAAGGTGGAGAAATTCGTACGCGACAGACACGTCAACTACACAATCTTGCGCAAGGATGAGACCGTCGGCGACGCGTACGGTGGTCTGCGGTTTTTGCCGCAAACATTCTTCATTGGCCGTGACGGCAAGATCATCGAACGCACCTACGGAATACGCGCTAAGGGCGATTTCGAGTCCGACATCAAAGCCGCCTTGGGTAGCGCACCGTCGCGGATATAGACTTCAGGGACTCCTTCTCGAGGATCCCACCTCCCCAGAGGCCAACCTCCATGCCCCAAATGAGTATCACACAGGTTGCACAGCGATTTGGACTGCGCACGTCGGCGCTGCGTTACTACGAGGCAGTAGGGATTCTGCCTCAGGCCAATCGCATGAGCGGTCGGCGACGCTATGATTCCCCGATGCTTCGCCGGTTGGCGGTCGTCCAGCGTGCGCGACAGATCGGCTTCAGTTTGGACGAGATCCGTGAGCTGTTCTGCGGCTTTCGCCCGGACACGCCCGCATCTCAACGCTGGCGCGAATTGTCGCAGCGAAAGCTCGCGGAACTGGAGGAATCAGTACAGCGAATCAATGTAATGCAAGAATTGCTTCGGAGGATGTCCAAATGCGGTTGCGATGCCTTGGACGAGTGCGGAGCTGCACTATTGAGAAATACGTAGACAAGAGTCCCGGAACGCTGCTGGTGCTTTACGGCTTGCGGGTAAGCCGAGGACGAGAGTTACGGTCTACCTTGAGTCAACTACCGGCCTCATAACGCAGGAGTTGAGATAAGGCCCTGACGGTCACGCACGCATAGCGGAGTCCTGAAATTTGTGGGTACTTTTGATGGTACCGATATTCAGTGGCTGAAATAAGTCGTTGAAAATTAGATGCATTGTGGATCCCTCTCTCCCGCCATACATTTCTCCTCGTAGAACAACCACCTACGCGATCTCTCGATTTCCCTACTGCGAATCTACTGCCAAATCCTGGGGCCTGTGGGCCTGTGGGGGAGCGATGGGCATTCCCTCACTCGCTCCCTCGGCGACGCGCTGAGTGGGTAGTGCGAGCAGCGGACTGCCTTGCATCGCGTGTTTGATTGCCTCGATGTCCGCCTCCTTCGAGCCCTCCGTCCACGCGGCATAGACCTCCAGCATCGTCTGCACACTGTGGCCCTGTTGCTTCGAGACCCACAGCGGATTCTTGCCGATCATCAGATTCCAGCTAACGGAGGAATCGCGTGCGTTGTACGGCTCGCGCTAGCGGGACTTCATTCGCGCCCGGGTGCTCTTCCGCCGAACCCAAGGGTACTGAAGGTTGCGAATCGGACTGCCGTCTTCCTTGAAGAACAGATCCTCGTGATGGATTTTGCCCGCGAGCTTCAGATGCGCCCGAAGACCCAGCACAGGTCAATGCGCCGGAATACTTCTATGAGGCGATCGACCCTTTACTTTGGCAGGCGGGCGGCGCAGGGACGCGTCCTCACGGACAGGCCTAGAAGAACCCCAGGCGCTGCAGGGAGACCTCGGCCGCGACGAGGTCCTGCGCTCCGATGCCCACCAACTTCGCGATCGTAATATCGAGGTCCGAGATGCGCCCGGCCTTACTCCCAGCCAGCACCTCGCCAAGTTCGCCCGACACCTCATCGAGGGCGTACCGACCAGTGCGGATTGCGCGGCCAACGTCGCCGTTGGTTGCGGTTGAGTCCAGAGAGTCCACGAAAACGCGGGCTCGCTTGAGGGCCGCAACATCCACTTCGCACTTGGTGGCGTCGTCAGCGCCGACGGCCGTTATGTGTTGCCCTGCCCGCAGCCACTCGCCTCGAACGATCGGTTCACGCGACAGCGTTGCCGTCATCAGAACGTCGCAGCGCCGCACCGTTGCCTCGATGTCCCTGGTGACGCGAATCTCAACTTTCGGCAGGACACCACTGAGCCGCTCCTTGAGCCTCACCGCTTTGTCGAGACTTCGCGCCCAAATCAGCAGTACTTCGAAGGGACGTTCCCGATACAGCGCTTGCGGCTGCCAGTAAGCCTGAACACCAGCTCCCAGTACAGCCGCAGTTGTCACGCTCGCCGGTGCCAGCACGCGGGCCGCCAGACTTGCGGCCGCTGCGGTACGAATGTCGGACAGATAGTGCTGCTCGTCCAGCAGGGCGAGCGTATAACCGGTCCGGCTGTCGAATACACCGATGAAGCCACCCTGCGGCTCGCCGCGCTCGACATTGACCGCGAACCAGGGGGAGACTTTGACGATGTAGACGCTGCATCCCTTGAGCGTGCCCGTCTTGACGTAAACATCCCCGCTCGCGGGACTGTCGCCCGGAAACATCACGACGAGCCCATTCTGGGCAAGCCGGGAGCTCGAGTCCTGGAACGCCTTCGAAACCGGTTCGACCAGGTCTTCGAATCGCACGTGAGCGCGCAACTCGTCGGCCGCGACCACGCGAAAGCCATTCATGGGAGGACCTCCAACGCGCCGCGCCCCACGACTGCCACGTCTCCCCCGACCTTGACCGCCCTGACGGCGTCGGGGGTTCCTTCGGGCTGAACGCGAAGAACGCTTGGGCGCCCAGCATACTGCCCCTGCTTCAGAACGAACGCGGCGCCGCCCTGCGTGCGCCGGTGCCTCAAGCGATAGGCGCCGATCGTGCCCGCGGCGCTGCCCGTCGCTACGTCCTCGACGATGCCGTCGTTGTTCCAGTGTCGGGCCTCGATCGAAGCTTCGTCGTAGAGCACCGCGAATTGCGCGTTGACGCTCTTGAGCAGTTCCGTAATGTCGTTGTGGATCCGGGCGCGTACGAGCGCACCGTCGGTGACCGGAATGATCAGATATCGAAGCCCAGTGCTGACGACCTCTAGCGGCAGCTCGCGATTCAGGTCGGATGGCCGGAGACCAAAGGCGGCGGCGAACACGTCGCGTCGATCAACCGTCCCGAGGAACTCCGGCGGGCCCTGGTCGAGTAGCCCGTAGTATCCTCGCTCGGTACGATCGGTCGTGACGCTGACGGTCTTCTGTGGCAGTTCGATGCGCCACGTCTGTGGCGCGTCGCGCCCGCAACGTCTGTGAAGAACGGCTGCGCCGCCGATCAGGGGGTGGCCCGCGAACGGCAGTTCCTCTTTCAGATCGAATACGCGCGCCCGTACAGTGGACAACTCAGCTGTCGGTTCGAGAAATATCGACTCGAAGTGGCGCAGCTCCTGAGTGATGCGCAGCATCTGCGCGGGCGTCAATCCGTACGCCTCCGGAAACACGGCGAGACTGTTGCCGCTGTACGGCAGCACGCTGAAAACATCGACGTGGACATAGTTCATCGTCATGGCTGCGTCTTATAACTCAGTCTTGAGCCGCCTCGCGAGGCGCTCGATGGCTCGATTGTCGCGACGGTAGAAGGTCCAGCCTTTCTTGCGCGTAGCGATCAACAGCTGCGCATCGGTCAGCAAGGTCAGATGCCGCGAGGCCGTGGCCGCGGTGATGCCGAGCTTCTCGCGAATATTGTCGGCACACACTCCGTCTGCCCGAAGATCACCATCCACCTGCGGCGGGAATTCGGCGACCGGGTGCTTAAGGTGGCGGAGAATAGTGAGCCGCACCGGGCTCGCCAGCGCTTTCAACGAATTGAGAAGCCCGTTGCGATCGGCTATCGATACGTTATTTCGCATAATAGCGAACTGTAGATATGTTAGATCGACGGCGCAAGCGCAACCTGGTAGGCAGGCGCAGCTTTTCGATCCACGCGTAGCGCCGCCATGGCCTTATGAGCATTTGGATTCTGCACCGATGTTGTGCAAAGCAACGAACAGGTAGTGGCGAAGGACAGGAGCGGGCCGCTGGGTCGCCACCGGCGCCGGAAGACACCGGGGCGCCGCTGTGGAAGCTGTCGGCGGACGCAGCACCCGGCAGCCCAGGCAGGCCAAGCAAAAGAAAGTATGATTGCTGGGACGCGCCTGAAATCCACCAGGTGATGGGCCCCGTGATGGATAAGACCAAGGTTGCCATTGTCACTGCTTCTGGTCGCGGAATTGGTGCAGCAATTGCTCGGGAACTCGCGACTGATTACCGTCTCGTGCTCATGTCGCGCTCGCTTGAGGCAACACAATTGGCGCGTGAACTGGGCGGGATCGGTCTCACAGGTTCTGTGACGCAGCCGGCCGACTTGCAGCGGCTCGTGCATGCGGCGATGGAGGCTTATCATCGCATTGACGCGGTCGTCAACAATACTGGTCACGCTGTGAAAGGTGAGTTGCTCGAGGTGACGGATGAGGAGTGGCATGAGAGCCTCGATCTGTTGCTACTGAACGTCGTGCGGATGACGAGGCTCGTCACACAGCAGATGGTCAGCCAGGGCGGCGGCGCGATAGTTAACGTCTCGACATTTGCGGCAGTTGAACCTACGTTGCGCTTTCCCATCTCAGCGACGCTGCGCGCAGCTCTCTCCGGTTTCACCAAGCTCTATGCCGACCGATATGCAGGCGCGGGCGTACGGATGAACAATGTCTTGCCCGGTCATCTTGGTAACTACGAGAGAGACGACGAGGAGCTGCATCAGATACCGATGCGGCGCCCCGGAATGGTTACTGAGGTTGCGAAGACAGTGCGGTTCCTGCTCTCGCCCGACGCGAGCTACGTAACGGGACAGAGTATAAGGGTAGATGGTGGCTTGACCCGCTCGCTATGACCCGGGTCGTAAACCTGCTCCGAAAAGGGCGAGAGCAGGCGGTGGTCCAGTAGGGCGCGAATGATGTCGGCGCAGGTCTCGTTGGTCGGCACGATTCGACCGTCTGCGTCGAATTCCAGCTTCAGCTGGTACTTGGTGTGATCCTCCCGCAGACGGGTCATACCCGGACTACGGTCGACGAACAGCCAATCGCATTGTGGTCCCTGGCACTGGTGCACGGCAGCACTGTCGATTGACAACAACAGGGTGTCTGCTGAAGCGGCAAGCCGAACCACAACGTCCCCAGGTCTTTAGATCGGGATTTGCCAAGTGAAACAGCAGCCGGCGCCGCCCGGCCTCGCGCGGGGCCTTTCAGGCGCGTTCCCAGCATACCCAACAGCTCCGTACACGCGCGGGCCGACGGCTGCGCTAGCCTCAGGGCTGTAGCCGCATTTCTTGCTCAGCTATTTCGCGACGCGTGCGGGAAAGCCCCCGCGTTCTGCAGACCTGCGTATGGATCATGGTACAACCGGCAGCAGCACGCTGCTGGCCGTGGCCGCGCCGCGATAGACACTTTCGGTGACCGCTTTGTAGTCCCCAGCCTGGGCGTTGAAGATATTGTCGACATAGGTTTGCGGATTGCGGTCATAAAGCGGGAAGAGGCTCGATTGCACCTGGATCATGATCTTGTGGCCGGGCAGGAAGACATGATCAACATTGGGCAGGCCGAACTTGTACTCCTCGACCTTAGCGGGAATCAGGGCCTGCGGTTTGTCGAAGCCATGGACATAGCGACCCCTGAAGATCTCAATACCGACGGGCAATTCGAACCCCGCCATGCCGGGCTTTGAGCCCTGATCGGCGGATTCCGGCGAGGTATTCGGATACACGTCAACGAGCTTGACCACCCAGTCGCTGTCTGTCCCCGAGGTCGCGGCGAACAGATCGACCTGCGGCGCGCCCATGATGTGCACAGGTTTGTCGAGCGTCGCTGTCTGATAGACCAGAACATCGGGACGATCAGAGACGAAGCGCTGATCGTGCACCAGCCAGGTCTTCCACTGCGTGGAGTCCGCCATATTGATCGGGCGCGGAATGAAGGGCACCGGCTTTGACGGATCGGAGACGTAGTCGTCATGGCCGGCGGCGGGAGCAGTGAAGCCGGCCGTGTACCGGTCGCCCAGGTAGAGCGGCACCCGTGTCCCCATAGGCCATCGCGGCGATTGTTCCCAGCGATTGATGCCCGTGGCATAGGTGAGAACGTGCGGCGTACGCGGATCCGGCGCGCCCTTGAGGTGGTGGTCGAAAAAGGGCTTCATGTATTTGACGCGGAACTCCTCTGCCGTGTCGCCGGTGAAAGTCAGCGCCCCCAGATCGTAGCCGTAATGATTGACGCCGGAATGTCGCCACGGTCCGATGACCAGCGACACCATGTCGTTGTTCTTGTCCTTGAGCGCCTTGTAAACGGCTGGCGCGCCGTAGGAGTCTTCCTGATCCCATTGCCCCACCACCAACATCGTCGGCACGGTCAGCGGCCGTGCCGCCATCCACTTGTCCACCGCCTGCAGCGCCCAGAAGTCCGTATAGGCTGGATTGCGCATCAGCTTCTGTATGAAGGGATACTGGTCCATGCCCCATTTGCGCGCGTAGTCACCGCTTGATCCGGCCTCGAGATAGCGCGTGTAATCGTCACCGACGCCAACGGCCAGCCCGCCGCCCTCTGCCTTGGCCGTACTCTGTTCAACAACATAGTCCATCGTCGGGTTACGGAAGGCGCCGTTGTGAAACGAGTCGTCACCGATCCAGGTGTCCACCATGGGGCTCAGCGGCACGGCGGCCTTCAGGGCCGGGTGAGGGTTGATCTCCGCCATCAGCGTGGTGAAGCCGAGATAACTGCTGCCGATGACGCCGACTTTGCCATTGGTTTCCGGCACGTTCTTCACCAGCCAGTCGATCGTGTCGTAGGCGTCGGTCGACTCGTCGATGCCCGTGGTATTCAGTGGCCCGATGATGGGCCGGGTCATAACGAACTGACCCTCGGAATTGTGCAGTCCGCGGATGTCCTGGTAGACGCGGATATAGCTGTCTTCAACGAACTCGGCGTCCCTGGCAGGCAGGATTTCGGTGATCGACTGGCTTCTGGTACGTGCCGTCGAACCCTTGGCGTCATACGGAGTGCGCGACAGCAAAATGGGTCCGTTGCGAGCGCCCTTTTTCATGACGATGACGGTGTACAGCTTCACACCGTCCCGCATCGGAATCATCACTACGCGTTTTGTGTAGTCGGCTTGCGGGCGGGCCTGATCGTAGCTTGGCACTACATCAGGCGTCATGGGGGTTATCTGGGGCATTGGTTGCGGCGCGGCCGCCAGAGACGCTGAAATCGGCAGCAGTAGCGGCACCAAGACCAGCGCGCCGGGCAGAGCTGGTATATATTTCATGGCTTTGTTCCTGCAGAGAGAAGCTGAATTTACTAGCTAACCGTGTCCGTGGCGAAGCCGGCGAGGACGGATTGTTGGTTCGGATCAGTCCGCGAGCTCACGGAACCGATCCGCGGCGGCTACGAGATTCTGGCGGATTCCAGGCTCCGTGGCGGAATGTCCCGCGTCGGGCACAATTGATAGCGTCGCTTCCGGCCACGCGGCGGCGAGCGCGACCGCACCTTCGACCGGACACAACATGTCGTAGCGCCCGTGTACGATGACCGCTGGCACATGCCGGAATCGCGGCACCGCCTCGATGAGTTCGTTCTCGCGCAGGAAAGCAGAGTTTCGCATGTAGTACGCTTCGATCCGAGGCATCGAGAGCACGATACGCTCCCGGTCCTTGTCGACGGCGTCCCACGGCAACAGGTGTGCGCAACTCATCTCATACGTCTCCCAGGCGATCGCTGCAGGTAGGTGGACGGTTGGGTCTGGATCCAGGAGTCGACGCAGATACGCGTCGAGCAGATTGCCGCGTTCGGCGAGCGGAATATGCTCCGCGAACGCTCGCCAATACTCCGGATACACCAGGCGGATGCTGTCGAACCACCAGGTGAGATCGATTCGGCGGCAGTGCCAGATACCCCGCAATATGAGCCCCCGGCACGATTCCGGATGTGTCGCCGCATAGGCGAGAGCCAGGGTCGATCCCCATGATCCGCCGAACACGAGCCATCGCCGGATATTAAGATGGACGCGCAGAGACTCGATGTCCGCGACCAGATGCTGTGTCGTATTTTCTACGGTGCTCGCGCTCGGCGTTGATCTCCCGGCGCCCCGTTGGTCGAACAGCACGATCCGATATGCACTCGGGTCGAAGAATTGCCGATGGCCGGGCGTACAACCTGCTCCTGGTCCGCCGTGGAGGAACACGATGGGCCGACCGCGGGGATTTCCGCATTGTTCGTACGCCAACTGATGCCCTCCGGATACCGGAAGAATCGCCGAATCGTATGGCTCGATCGGTGGGTACAGATCTGGCACGCGATTGGTGTGGGCGTAGTCGCTGGCTGCGTCGTTCACGCGGTAAGGGCCGCCAACGCTTCAAGGAATCGATCGATGTCGCGGTCAGTCGTGTGCAAATGCGGGGCGACGCGGATGCAGTCTCCGCGGATTCCGACGTAAATGTTGCGGTTGGCGAGCGCTGACCCTAGGCCGGGTTGGAGGCCACGCTCCGATCTCAGCCCGACCATGTGACCGGCGCGCTGTGATGGCTCGGGCGCGGTAAGGCGATAGGACTCCCCCCGGGCGATGAGAGTGTCAGTCCACACGCGCAATCGCCGATTGATCCCGTCCGGTGTCCACTCGGCAATCTGAGAGAGCGCGGCGACCGCCATCGGTAGCAAGTAGAACTGAGCAGAGCCACCGTGCCCAAACCGTTCAGCGCCTGGCTTGTACACCGGGGTGTAGTCGACAAGCTTGGCGAAGTTCTCGCTGCCTTCGCGATGCAACCAGGACTCTTCCAGTGGTTCCCCGTCCGTATGCCAGCGCTCCGCCACGTATAGGTAGGCGACGCCGTAGGGTCCGAGGAGCCATTTGTAGCCGACGCTGATTAGATAGTCGGGCTGGCAGTCACGGACATCAAGCGGATACGCGCCTAGTGATTGGCTCGCATCGACTACAAGTGCGGCTCCGTGGCGCCGCGCCATTGCACCGATGCGAACGAGGTCGAGCACACGACCGTCCGTCCAGCGGCAGTTGGCCACAGCCACTACCGCGGTTTGCCGATCGATCGCGCACAGGACGGCCTCCGTGAGACTCTCGTGGTGCGGCGCGTCGACGCTCCGAATCGTCGCGCTCTGAGCGTCCGCCAGGCGTCGCCAGCTGTAATAGTTGGACGGGTACTCGTGTGCGATCACCACGATATTCTGTCCCGGTTTGACCGGAATGTTGCGCGCGGCTACCGCGATGCCGTAGCTCACCGAAGGAACCAACGTTGTGCAACGCGCCGGCGCATTGATGAGTCGCGCGAAGGTCTCCGATAATATTCTTTCATCCCGAAACCAGTCCGGCACCTGGACGATCCAGGGTTGGGCCATTCGGTCGAGCGCAGCACCACCGGCTGTCGTGACGCTTCTGAGCCGCGGCGCAAGGCTCGCGCAGTTCAGATAGACGACGTCATTGGGTATGTCGAAGGCGCTCCGCACCGACTGTGAGGTGTCTCTAGGCCCCTCTGTTCGCGGTTTCATGCTCATGTCGTCCTATTCATTTTGATGAGCGAGGGAGCGACGTTCGCGGTGCAGGGCGAGGCCGCCCATAACAAGAGTAATCCCGAGCAGCTCGGTCACAGTCGGAAACTGCCGCAAAACTAGAGCGCCGATCATCGTCGCCAGCGCAGGGAGCATGAACAGCATGAGCGCAAAGGTCGACCGGGACATTCGAGCCATGGCAAGCTGATCGCAGACGTACGGGATGACCGACGAACAAACACCTACACCGATGCCCGCGCCGAGTAGAAGTGGGTTGCGCAGGGCGGGCATCGCGGCGGCAATGCCAAGGGGGCTCACCACAACCATCGCGATCAACATTGCGGCTGCGAGGCGCTCAATGGGCCTTCCACGCCCCTCGCGGACGATGCGGTGGCCTAGTACGACGTAGAGCCCGAATAGGATGGCGTTCGCAAACGCGAAGACAAGGCCTGAGGGCGCCCCGGTGAAACGGACACCGGTCAAAAGTAACGCACCACTCGCCGCCGCACCGACGGCGATGGCGTTGCGCGCACTGCGTGCGCCCCATGCGGCGAGAACCACAGGGCCGACGCACTCGATTGAGCTCACGGTCGCCAGGGGTACTTGGCTTATCGCGAGATAGAACATCGAGTTCATGACTCCGAGCACCAGCCCCATCCCGACCAACAACGTGACCTCACTTCGGGAGACTCGCGCGATTAGCGTCCACGGGCGACACCAGACGCCGAATACGAGCGCGGCGGCGGCAAGTCGCAGCCACGCTACGCCGAGGACCTCAACGCGAGAAAAAAGCAGGACCGCGAATGCGGGTCCCAGGCTGTGAAATATAGCGCTGACCGCGAAATACGCGTGCGGGGGGACAGTGAATTCGGTCGAATCGAGGGGCGCTCGGCAACCCCAGTCGGTACTACCTGATTGGTGCTCACCGCGCACACGCGCATCATGTAAAATGTACAGCCCTCCGTGAAGACACTTTGAAAGGTAAAATGCCGTACAAGCCCACCAAACGAACTGAAAAGAAGCTAAACACCTTACACTCTGAGAGTCCCCTTCTCGATACCAGTAATCTAGCAATCCTCGGATACCTGAGCGCTGAACCGCGGATCTCCGTCCGGGAGTTGGCGCGGCGCGTGCATATGTCGGCTCCGGCGGTCGCCGAACGAATCCAGCGAATGCGGGAAGCGGGTGTGATCCGTCGTGAATGGCTCGAAATCGATCAGTTGGCGATCGGATTTGCGGTCCTCGCATACGTGCGAGTCCGACCGATGCCAGGCGCGTTGGCGAAAATTGCTGAGTTAGCTCAAGGCACGCCCGAGGTTCTGGAATGCCACCGGGTGACCGGTGAGGACTGCTTCATCATGAAGATAGTCGCCCCCGACATCAGCGGCCTGGAAGTCCTCCTTGATGAGTTCTTGCTCTTTGGAACGACCACCAGTTCACTCGTCGTGTCGTCGCCAGTCCCGCTGCGGTCCGCGCCCCTGCCTTGTCGGAACGCGACTTCGCAGGCCACTCGGCGAGCGAACGCCCGCAATCTTCTGCGGTGAGAACGGGTCTCGACCGACCGCTGCCGCCTGGCTGTCCTCGAAGCGGATGACGAGTTCGCCGGCCTCAGCCGCCGAGTGGAAATCCTCCGTGTGGAGCTCATCGTCGGACCAGTGTCCGATGTCCCGATCGAGCAGCCATTTTGCACGCCCGTCAGGATCGCAACGACTGCCGCGATCTGGCCAAACCCCGGTCGCATAAGCCCAGAATTCTGGCGTAGGCGGTAGCCATTTGGGGACCAGCGGGGCGGTTAGGGTCATATAGACAAAATGCGCTCCACCGAATATCAGCGCACAAACCCCGAACGTCAGTTGGCCCAGGCGCGTGAGGCGTGCGGCAGGGCCGCATCGATCTTGGCGCTGGCGGCGTAGACGATCAACCCGCCCGCCGCGATGGCGATGATCAGGCGGAACAACAACGTGGCCGCCAGGTTCTTGGCGAAGTTCAGCGGCCTATGAAGGGTCCCTCCCGGCGGGAGGTGATTCTTAAGTTTTAGGCGCTTTCCTCGTCGCAATCTCCCTTAACTATGACGCCGGCGCCGTTGCGCGCGCCTGACCGAATGTCAGAACCACCGTCCTGCTGCGCACCTGCCCGAGTCGCGCGCTGCCGCGCAGATGAGGCGAGCGCCAGAACACGGCCGGGCCGCGTCGGACAATGTGCCCGCGAACGTGATGTAGCCGCGGGCTCATTCGGTTCGATGCGTTGGGTAGTGACACTCCTCGTGTCAGCGGCGGCTTGTCAATCGGTGCGTGAACTTCGATGTGCTCCAGGAGCGGTGGCTTTCCGGCGTGCCGTCGGACGCGGTTGATTCGCTCACGGGCAATGACCTGGCGCGGCAAGAGATCGCGGGCGCCGAGCAGCAGGAAAAACGCCATCAGCATTGGCGCATCGAATGCACATCCGCCAAGACAGCTGCGCAGTACCCTGGCCCGAAGTTCCGGGGTGTGGCATCGGGCGTGGAAGTACGCGGACCACTCATCATCGAAGTGGTAGCGCAGGTGCACGAGCAGTTCCTCGATCGCTGGTTCCCCGTCCATTTGCAGAACGGTCTCCCCCCGCCAGATGGCAGGGCCAGCGGTCGCGAGTACCGGAGGTGGCCGATCAAAATCGAACGTGGTGACGATGGGTGACAGGTACGCTCGCTCATCCGTCCCAGACCAGAAAGTGCGCACCTGCCCCGAGCGGCAATTGGGCGCCGCGGTTATGAGCGCCCCGCTGTGCCGTGTCGGTGCTCCGTCCTTCACCTCAAGCGCTGGGATGGCCTTAAGGGCCTCCCGCCGGGGTCGATCAGGCCACTCGACCCACAGGCAGTGAGCCGGAACGTGAATCAAGTCCAGGCAGGCGCTGAGGCGATCGCCTTCCGCGTACGCGAGCTGCGTCGCGCAGCACGCCAGCTCATCCGAAAGCACGTAACGCACAGGGCAACCGCGAATGGCCT
>Ga0209167_10000764_pt1 | contig 21266 bp, 19 predicted proteins | sample Coa_R1_9_FD_187154 | JGI IMG/M metagenome (GOLD analysis project Ga0209167, IMG submission 187154) | Surface soil microbial communities from Centralia Pennsylvania, which are recovering from an underground coalmine fire - Coalmine... | ecosystem: Environmental > Terrestrial > Soil >... | reverse complement strand
CCTGGCAGCATTCTTCCTGTTCAGACAGATCCACACGGACGAGAATCCGGAAGCGCCCTGACCGGCCGGAACCCTCCTGGCGGCGCCCTGCGCCGAGTACTCACCGGAGCGGTCTGAACGCGCCACTAACGCAACGATCGGCAAAGGTGCTTGACCGGTGCAGCCCTTCAGTCGTAGTTTCCTCTTAGTTAGGAAAGTTCCCTAACTTATCTGGAAGCATCTGGATGACACGAAAACGTCCCCGGCGCGCGGCCAGTCAGCGACCGTGCACGGACCTGGGCCGGGGAACTAACCGGCGCGCTGGCCGCCGAAGAGGCCGCACCGCTCGGCCGCGCGATGGCGGGCGCGCGGCCGAGCGTGCCGCCGGGGGGCACCCACTCGGCCATCCGGCTGGTCGGCTGCCGCCGAACGCCGGCTGTCCGACTGGGTGCCCCCCGCTACGTATTGCACTTAACGCTTCAACGCTCCTGGTCAGCGGGGCCAGGTGGCCGGATAGCGACGTTCGGCGCCAGCCGGTCAGTCGCAATCCGGGCGGCCTGGCCCCGCCGCAAGGTCCAACCCTCTAACGGATGACCGGCGTGCTCCGCAGCGTGCCCGTGTAGCTGGCTGGGTAACAGCTCCGCTTGCCGGCAGCGGCGTAGCAGCGGCTGTCCGGCAGGTCGATGGTGATCTTGCTGTAGTAGCCCGCCCCCGCATGTCGCGGCAGCGGCTCCGGCTGCCAGAGTTTTACGGTCGCCGCGAAGCTGTGGAACGTGCCGGCCGCGCAGTTGGGCACGCAGTCGTTGATGCGCCAGGTGCCGGTTGCGGCTGCGGTGGATCCCCATGCCGTCCATCGCAGACCTGACAGGTAGGCGTTGCCGTCGTCGCAGGCCAGCATCAGCGTGGCCGGGTGGACCTGCGGTTTGCCGGCGCAGTCGACGGTGACGTCGGGTCTGGTGGTGGCCAGGCTTGCCGCCAGGCTGGCGGCTGGGTGCGGGGAGGGGGTGGGGGCGTGGCCGACGATGACGGCGGCTGCCGAACCGAACAGGATGGGCGCGAGCGCGGCGGCAAGGCCTGGACGCCGGATTCTCACGACTGCTCCCGTTCCCCGGATGGTTCCCCCGCGTGCCATGGGACGCGTTCAGGACACAAAGCTCCGCCTCTTCGACTCATGCCTCGGCCCGTCTGCTTGTTAGACGCGGTCCGATGTTAGACGGTTGCCGCCCCGCTCGCCCGGCATCTGCGCAGAGGTTAGAAAGGCCTCCACAAACCGGTAGGGGAGAGGCCGTCTCGGCCTACCGAGACGACCCTGGCGGCCTGAGGGTCGGCCCCGGATTGGCCGGAGTCCCGGTGATGGGCCGGCTGACTCCGTTCGTCTTGATTTCGCCGTGCGCAGTAGCGGCGGCGACAGCCGGAGGCTGACGCGAGCCGGGGCCGTCATAGTAGAACTGCTTACCGCGCAGCAGCGAGACGATCGCGCCGATCACCGACATGGCGGCGGCCGTGGTGAACACGATGATCAGGCCGTGATGGAACGGCCCGGCGATGAGGTGGGGGAAGAACTGCCTGCCGGTGAGCACGGCGGCGTTGTGCGCCGGAAGGGCGGCCAGCGTGTGGCTGCCGAGCAGGTGCTGGATGGGGTTGTAGCCGAGCAGGGCGGCGAACATCGTGCTGACCGGCGGCAGGTGGGCGACGTGTGAGGCGATGGCGGCGGGCACGCCCTGCGAGCGCAGGCCGCTGGTCAGCGTGTGCGGCAGGGTGGACGCGAGTCCGGCGATCATCAGCGAGAAGAAGATGCCGATGGACAGCGACATGCCGGAGTTCTGGAAGGTGGCCCGCATGCCCGAGGCCGAGCCGCGGTGCCGGGCCGGGACCGAGCTCATGATCGCCGAGGTGTTCGGCGAAGCGAACAGGCCGGAGCCGACGCCGTTGCCGAAGATCAGCAGTGCGAACGTCCAGTACTGGAAGTGCACCGGCAGCAGCATCAGGCCGGTGAAGCAGACCGCGGCCAGCAGCAGCCCGGAGGTGGCGAACGGCCTCGGCCCGAACCGGTCGGACAGCCAGCCAGAGACCGGCCCGGCGATCAGGAACCCGGCGGTGAGCGGCAGCATGTAGATGCCCGCCCACAACGGTGTGTCCACGTAGTTGTAGCCGTGCAGCGGCAGCCAGATCCCGGCCAGCCAGATGACCAGCATGAACTGCAGGCCGCCCCGGGCGATCGAGCCGAGCAGCCCGGCCGCGTTGCCGGCCGCGAACGCCCGGATCCGGAACAGCCCCAGGTTGAACATCGGCTCGGCAATGCGTGCCTCGATCAGGCAGAACAGCACCAGCATCGCCGCGCCGCCGGCCAGCCCGCCGAGCACCCACGGGTTCGTCCAGCCGGTCGGGTGCCCGCCGTACGGCTGGATCCCGTAGGTGATCGCGACCAGCAGCGCTCCTGCGCCCAGTGCGAACGTGACGTTGCCAGCCCAGTCGATCCTGGCCCGCTTGGTGGTGGCGATCTCGCGCAGGCTCCGGTAGGCCCACACCGTGCCGAACACGCCGATCGGCACGTTCACCCAGAACACCGCGCGCCAGTCCCAGGCGGCCAGCAGCCCGCCCAGCAGCAGCCCGATGAACTGGCCCGAGATGCCCGAGATCTGGTTGATGCCGAGCGCCATGCCGCGCTGGTTGGCCGGGAACGCGTCGGTCAGGATCGCCGCCGAGTTGGACATCAGCATCGCGCCGCCGAACGCCTGAACGAACCGCCAGCCGATCAGCCACAGCGCCCCGCCCTGGCCGAGCAGGGGATCCAGCGAGAGCGCGATGGAGGCCAGGGTGAAGACGACGAAGCCAAGGTTGTAGATCCGGACCCGGCCGAACATGTCGCCCAGCCTGCCGAGGGTGACAACGAGCACCGACTGCACCAGCAGGTACCCAATGATCATCCAGAGCAGGTAGGTGACATTGCCCGGGGTCAGCGGGTTCAGGTGGATGCCACGGAAGATGGCCGGCATCGAGATGATCACGATGGACGCGTCGATGGTGGCCATCGTGATGCTCAGCGTGGTGTTGGAGAGCGCGACCCACTTGTAGCGATCGCCCTTGCTTCTCGTATCGCTGCTGCTCAGACCCTCGGTAGCCGCGTCACCTCGCACATCTTCACACTCTACCCACGGCTAGTTGCTTGATGGCAACTATTTATCCGGCTGGCTGACGACCGGGTCAGGTACGCGGCTCGTACTTCAGCCCGCGCTCGCCGGTGTAGACCTGCAGCGGCCGGGCGATCTTCTGCTCCCGATCCCTGATCATCTCCAGCCACTGCGCCACCCAGCCGCTGGTCCGGGCCATCGCGAACAGCACCGTGAACATCTCCCGGGGCAGGCCGAGCGCCTGGTAGATGAGCCCGGAGTAGAAGTCCACGTTCGGGTACAGCTTGCGGCTGACGAAGTAGTCGTCCTCCAGCGCCCGCTTCTCCAGTTCCAGCGCGATCCGCAGCAGCGGGCTGGTGCCCTTGGCCTCGAACACGTCGTCGGCGGCCTGCTTGATCAGCCGGGCCCGCGGGTCGTAGCTCTTGTACACCCGGTGCCCGAAGCCCATCAGCCGTTCCTTGCCGGCCTTGACCCCGTCGATGAAGCTGGGCACGTTCTCGATGTCGCCGATCCTGACCAGCATCTTCAGCACGGCCTCGTTGGCCCCGCCGTGCAGCGGCCCGTACAGGGCGGCGATCCCGGCGGCCACGCAGGAGTACGGGTCCGCGTGCGCGGAGCCGACCACCCGCACCGCCGTGGTGGAACAGTTCTGCTCGTGGTCGGCGTGCAGGATGAACAGGGTCTCCAGGGCCCGCTCGATCCGCGGGTCCGCCTTGTACTCCCGCTCGGACATCTTGAACAGCATGGCCAGGAAGTTGGCGGTATAGCTGAGCCCGTTGTCCGGGTAGACGTAAGGCTGGCCCAGGTTGTGCCGGTGGGCGAACGCGGCCAGCGTGGGCACCTTGGCGATCAGCCGCCGGATGTGCAGCTCGATGGCCTCCGGATTGTCGAACACGTTCGCGTCCGGGTAGAACGTGGACAGCGCGCCCACCGACGCCAGCAGCATGCCCATCGGGTGCGCGTCGTAGCGGAAGCCCTGCATGAAGTTCTTGATGTTCTCATGCACGAACGTGTGCATGGAGATGTCCTCGGTCCACGCTGCCAGCTCGTCGTTCGACGGCAGATGGCCGTAGATCAGCAGGTAGGCGACCTCCAGGTAGGTCGCGTTGGCGGCGAGCTGCTCGATCGGGTAGCCGCGGTACTCCAGCACCCCGGCCTCGCCGTCCAGGAACGTGATACTGCTCCGGGCCACGGCCGTGTTGAACAGCCCCGGGTCATAGCTGACCAGGCCGTGCTTGTCGTCCTGCACCTTGATCTGCCGCAGGTCGGTAGACCGGATGGTGCCATCCGTGATGGGAATCGTGTATTCCTGGCCGGTGCGGCTGTCCGTCACGGTCAGGAAGTCCTGCTCGGTCATGAAGCCTCCGCGGGCTGTGCACACTCTTCAGTCACTGACCACGTTAGGGCGTCTGGGTGACGGCCCGGTGGCCGGGGGTGCTCGCCGTTACGGAGGTTTTTACGTTTCCGCCATATTTTCAGGATTTCTCAAAATTGACGGAGGGGGCGACCTAGCCGGAACCGCCGGCGCCGCCGGTGAGCTCGACCTCATCACGCAGCACGCTGTACAGAATGCTGTCGTGCCAGCGGCCATCCCGGAAGCCCGCCCCGCGCAACACACCGTCCTTGGTGAACCCGGCCTTCTCCAGTGCCCGCTGCTCGGCGACGTTGGTTATCTCCGTCGCCGCCTGGACCCGGTTGACCTGGGAGTGGGCGAACAGGTAGCGCACCAGCAGCCGCTGCGCCCAGGTGCCCGCACCCTGGCCGCGGGCCTCCGGCAGCAGCCTGATGCCGATTTCCCAGCAGTAGGAGATCTGCCCGGTGGACATCTGATGCCAGTTCACGAAGCCGATCGCCTCGGCCCCGCGGGTCACCATGAGCACGCCGCCCACCGAACCGAGCAGGCCGTTCTCGTGCCACCGCTGCCGGTACAGGTGCGGGTCGCTCCAGCCGTACCACTCGTGCGGCCCAGCGCCCACCGGGTCGTTGGTCAGCCGGTCGATCACGGCGAGATCCTCTTCGGTCACCGGGCGCAGCGCCACCGGATGTGGCGGAAGCTGATCATCCATGACCGGACATGTTAGGACGCCGACCGTCAGCCCGCCCGGGCACCCGGCCGATGCGCCGGTCAGGCTACGTCGAACCGCCCGGCCTTGACCTTGCCGGTGAAGCTCTGCCAGCCGGCAGGGGACAGGACGAGCCTCGGCCCGTCAGGGTTCTTGCTGTCGCGAACGGCGACAACCCCCGGCAGATCACGCGCGACCTCAACGCACGCACCACCGTTACCTGTGCTGTAGCTGGCCTTGCGCCAGGTGGCGACCTCGACGCAGTTTCCGCCGTTACTGTTGCTCATGCTGGCCTTGCGCCACACGGCCCGGCTCAAGTTCATGACTTCGCTACTTCCTCGATCAAACGCAGGGACGCGGCCCGTGGTAGAGCCTCAGATTTGATCGTATCCCACAGGGTCATCAGGGAGGCGACGTCCTCTGGGCGATCTACGATCTGGCCCTGAACTGCCGTGTCCTGGTAAGCCACAGGTTGGGAGTCCGCAAATTCCGCAATGACGAACGGGCCGCGGAATCCCTCGTGTTCTCCCTGCTCTGTCGGTATCACCTGAAGAGTCACGTTGGGCAGCTTGGCCATCTCGATCAGCTTGTTGAGCTGCTCGCGCATCACGGATGCGCCACCCACCGGGCACCGTATCGCTGCTTCGGTGATGACCGCCCAGAAGATGGGCGGCTTGTCCTTGGTCAGGATGGACTGCCGCGCCATGCGCGCAGCCACCATCTCCTCGATCTCATCTTCGGTGGTATTGATCCGTGTCCGCAGCACGGCCCTCGCGTAATTCTCGGTCTGAACCAATCCAGGAATGGTGATCAGCTCGAACGTTCGCAGTGCGGTGGCCTGGGCTTCGTAGTCTGGCCAGCGGTCGAACCAGCCGGGATATGCGCGATGCCGGGCACTTTCCCTTAGCCACCCCCAGAGACGAGCCAGACCGCCCCGCGTGTCGAGCTGGGGTATCGCGTCCAGCCGTGCGGGGAAGCCTTCGGCCGGTGGGCGTTTACCCTTCTCGATCTTGCTGATGACGTCGTTGGAGCAGTGCGCCAGCGCGGCCAGCTCGACCTGTGACAGGCCGGCCCGTTCGCGGTAGTAACGCAGTTCAGAGCCGAATACCCCTTCGGGGGTCCGGCTGCGGTCACCGTTGTCTGGCATCGGCTCTCCCGTTCGCCCCGTAGCTGGGCAAGCACCTCTCCGGTGCCCAGCTGCCTACCAAGCGTAGAGCTGGCACAACAGACCGTGTAGGAACTCGCGCGGATCCCCGATGGGCAGGCTTGGGCACTGTGACGCCCGGATCGGCACGCGCCGCCACTCGCGTGATTGCATGGACCACGTGCTGACTGGCGCGCGGATGAACCAGAAGATCGCCGTCAGCGCGGTGTACGTGGCCGCGATGTTCGTGTCCATCCTGGACGCGACGATCGTGAACGTGGCGTTGCCGACCCTGGGCCGCGCCTTCGGTGTCCCGGCCACGTCGGTCGACACGGTGGCCATCTACTACCTGGTCAGCCTGGCCGTGTTCATCCCGGCTTCGGGGTGGCTGGGGGACAGGTTCGGCGGCAAGCGGGTGCTGCTGACCGCGATCGTCGTGTTCACCGCCGCGTCCGCGCTGTGCGGCGCGGCCACCTCGCTGACCGCACTGGAGATCTTCCGCATCGTGCAGGGGTTGGGCGGCGGGATGCTGGCGCCGGTGGGGCTGGCCATGCTGCTGCGGATGTTCCCGCCCGAGGAGCGGATCCGGATGGCCGGCCTGCTGACCGTGCCCACCACGCTGGCGCCGGCCATCGGGCCGGTGCTGGGCGGCCTGCTGGTCACCGAGGCGTCCTGGCGCTGGGTGTTCTACGTCAACGTGCCGCTCGGGGCGGCGGCCCTGCTGTTCGGCCTGCTGTTCCTGGAAGACGGTACCCAGCAGCGGCCCGGGCGGTTCGACGTGGTGGGGTTCGCCCTCGCCGGAGCCGGGTTCGGCGCGCTGATGTACGGCGTCTCCGAGGGCCCGGTGACCGGCTGGGATTCGGCGGCGGTGCTGGCGACCATCGCGGCCGGCCTGGTGATCCTGGCTATCCTGGCCCGGGCCGAGCTGGCCCACGAGCGCCCACTGATCGACCTGCGGCTGCTGCGCAACCGGCTGTTCCGCTCCTGCAGCGGCGTCATGGTGCTCGCGTCGGTGGCATTCATCGGCAGCCTCTACCTGGCCTCGCTGTTCTTCCAGGACGGCCGGGGGCTGTCCGCGCTCGGGTCGGGGCTGAGCACGTTCCCCGAGGCGTTCGGCGTCATGCTGGGCGCCCAGCTGGCCAGCCGGGTGCTGTACCCGATGCTCGGCCCGCGCCGCCACATCGCGCTCGGCCTGGCCGGCGTGATGACCACGATCGCGTTGATGGCGCTGATCGGGGCTGCTACCAGCCTGTGGTGGATGCGGGCCCTGATGTTCGCGATGGGCTTCATGCAGGGCCAGGTGTTCGTGCCGTCCCAGGGCGCCGCCTTCGCGACGATCTCGCGTGAGGCCAGCGGGCGGGCGTCCACCATGTTCAACGCCGGGCGCCAGCTCGGCGGTGCGGCCGGCGTCGCGCTGCTCACCACCGCCGTGGTCGCGGTGGGCGCCAGCCATGCCGTAGGGCGCGGCTCCGGCAAGGAAGGCGCCGCGGCCGGCCGTGTGCTGCCCAACCTGACCGCCTACCACGCCGGGTTCCTGCTCGCGGCCGCGGTGGACGCGGTGGCTGTGCTGGTCGCGCTGACCATCCGTGATGCCGACGCGGCGGCCACGATCCCGGCCAGGCGCGGCCGCCGCCTGGCCCGGCCCGGTGGCGGAACGGCGGCGGAAGAGGCCTGACCGCGCTGGGCGCGGGCCTGGTCGCGGGGGAGCGGGCCGCCTCAGGCGGTGGGGCCGCTGCCCAGCCAGCCACGGCGCTGGAACAGCCAGACCAGCAGGACGACCGCGACCAGCTCCAGGCCGATGCCCAGGCCGACGAAGGCACCCAGGCTGACCTGCACATGGCCGACCAGCCAGCCGAAGTTCTGACCGAAGAACCCGGTCAGGAAGCTCAGCGGCAGGAAAAAGGTGGCGATCATGGCGAGCTGTTTCATGATCACGTTCAGCCGGTTGGACACCATGGACAGGTGCGTGTCCATGGCGCCGCTGATCAGGTCGCGGTACCCGTCCACCAGGTCGCTGATCCGGATCAGGTGATCGTACAGGTTGCGGAAGTAGGCCGCGCCGCCATCGGTCGTGCCCGGAATCGACACGATGCCGGTATTCAGGCTGTCGATCATGTCCCGCTGCGGCGTGATCACCTTGCGGATGGTCAGGATCATCCGCTTCATCTCGAACAGCGTCCCGAGCTGTTCCTCGGTCGGCGTCTTCAGGATGGCGCTCTCGAGGTCGTCGATGGAATCGTCGAAGTCGGACAGCACCGGGAAGAACGAGTCGACCAGGGTGTCCATGATCAGGTATGCGACGGCCACCTGCGGCGGTGCCACCCCGGTGGAATGGTGGCTGACCAGTCGCTCCCGCACGCCGGCCAGGGCCGAACAGTTCCCGTGGTGCAAGGTGATGATGGCCGTCCCGGTGACGAAGCAGTGCACCTCGGCCACGTGCTTGCCGTCGTCGGCCATGCCGAAGGCGATGATGTGCACGAAGGCGTCATACTCGTCGATCCGGGCTCGCTGGCCGAACGTGTCCGCCGCCTCCACCGCCACCGGGTGGAAGTGGAAGGTGTTCGTCAGCAGCGCGGGCACGTCGTCATCGGGTTCCGGGTCATGGATGTCGAGATCCAGCCAGAAGAACTCGCCACTGGCGACTGCCTGGCCGATTGCCTCCGGCGTGGCGGCCGCCATGGCGCCGCCCGTCTGGGTGAGGGTGCCCTTCATGTGGGGAGATACTGCCACGCTCCGGGCTCAGCCCGGCGATGATCCCGCGTCGTCCGGCGCGGCGGCGTCCTCGGTGCTGGCGCTGGCGTCAACGGCGGCCAGCCCGGCCGGGCTGGCGCCCAGGCGGCGCTCCACATCGGCCAGCCGCTGGCCGATGACCGCGAGCTGCTGGCTGATGTCGGCGTGGCCCTGCTTGTACACCTCCTTGTTGGCGTCGGTGTGCTCCTTCATGAACACCGAGGCGACGGTCGCGGTGAGCACACCGATCAGGCCGATACCCACCAGCATGAGCACCGAGGCGACGATCCTGCCGCCCCCGCTGACCGGGAACCTGTCCCCGTAACCCACGGTGGTCACCGTCACGATGGCCCACCACAGCGCGTTGGGGTAGCTGTGGATGTTGCCGCCCGGGGTGTTCTCCTCGAACAGCAGCACCAGCCAGGCGCCCAGGAACAGGCTCCCGGCCGCCGCGATGAGCACCCGGAACAGGCTGTGGTGGCTGAGGATGAACGCCACCCTCAGCTGCGCCTCGCGAGCCAGCACGGTCATCCGCTCGATGCCGATCAGGTGCCAGCCCTGCAGCGGTGGCAGCAGCACGGTGGCCGGTTCCACCCAGCGCCGCCTGAGGTAGCCCCTGGTGTCCGGGGTGACCACCAGCCGGACCAGATACTCCACCAGCAGGATCACCCAGAGCGTGAACAACGTGGCCACCAGCGAGATCGAAATCGTGCCGTTGGCCCTGGACGTGACGACGGTCACCCCGATCACCAGCCAGGCGATCCCCAGCAGGAGCAGCGGGTACCTGGTGACCTGCTCGATCCGGTCCACCAGGTCGTGCCGCCCGCCGGCCGGCCTGGCCCCGGCGATGACCTGGCGCCGTCGCTCTTCCTTGCGGGCCCTGTCGTCCAGGCGCTCCCGCTCCAGCCGTTCCAGCCGCTGGATCCGCTCGATGGAGGACGGCTTACCGCCACTTTGTTTCCCCACCATGCGAGAAGAATGTAGCGGCTGAGCGGCTCATCCGCTGGACGGGACCTGGGCGGCACGCTCTACCGGGCGGCAGCGCCGTCCGGTCATCTTCACGCACTAAGGCTACATATGTAGCCCTGCATATGTCGGGTGCAGCTTCTTCAGCGAACTCGCCGTCGCCCCGGTCCGCTGACCCGCTCCCGCAGGGCCCAGATGGTCGTGTGCTTGACGTCGCTGTCCTCCAGTGCCCCGACCCCCGGCACGTCATAGGTGGCCAGCGGTGTCAACCGGTCGCGGGGCAGGTACGCCCGGCCGAAGTCGGCGGCGAGCGTGCCGGCCCGGCGCCCCCGGGCCCGCTCCAGGAACCGCATCACCCTGGCCGCCAGGTCGCGCTGGTAGAACGCGTCGGCGGCCAGCACCAGCCCGGTACCGGGAGCCGGCGTATCCTCCCGGTCCAGGATGTCGGCGCAGATGGCAGGCACCCGCACACCGTTGGCCGCGGCATTGACACCGATGGCGGCCACGGCCAGCGGATCGATGTCGTAGGCGGTCACCGCCGCCGCACCGGCCAGCATGGCCGCGATCGCCACCAGCCCGGAGCCGGAGGCGATGTCGATCACCTGCCGCCCGCGGGCAACCTCGGGATGGTCCAGCAGGTAGCGGGCCAGCGCCTGCCCACCCGCCCAGGCGAACGCCCAGAACGGCGGGCCGAGCCCGGTCTGCCCGGCCAGCCGTTCGGTCCGCTGCCACAATTCGATCGGCTCAGCGGCCTGGTGCAGCCGGATCTCCGGGACCAGCGGAACCGGCAGCAGTCGCGTGCCGGCCTCGATGAACCGGGCCCGCGGTGAGGCCGGATCGCCTTGTGCCGTTCCCATCCCGGCCAGTGTCCTCCACGATCGGTCAAGCGCACCGGAAAATGGCGGCCCGGCCGGGCGCGATGTCAATAGATTCCGGCGGCTGGGCGTGCCGGAAGCTGTCAATTCCCGATAGCCACGATCATAATTGAACGACGCGGATACGGGGGTGGGGCGGCCGATGTGCTCCAGCCCGGAACTGCCTTCCAGGGAGGTACTAAATGTCGGCCGATACCAGCACTGCACCCAGTAACCCGACACTCCAGCGGTTCAGCCTTGACGACCTGGCCGTCTACACGGCCGAGCAGGCATTCGGCCCGACCGCCAGCCCCGACTTCCGGGTCTTCTACGTCGGCCGGGACGACGTTCACGGCGTGCTGATGCACCTGTTCACCCGGGTCACCCTGAGCGTCAAGATGAATATGTTTGGCTACGACGACCAGGAGCTCAACAAGGCTTTGATGGGCCTCGTGCAGAACCCGTCGGTGATGGTACAGGTAACACTGGACAGAACGCAGGCTTCCGGCCCGGCGGAAAAGACAATTCTGAGCAGCGACGCCGCACAGGACCAGCAAGGCTTCGCCAACGATTTCGTTATCGGCACGTCATCCACCGGCCAGATCAGCCACTCCAAGGGCGGCGTCCTCGACGGCATCGTCGCCTTCGAGGGCTCGACGAACTGGTCATCCTCGGGCGAGGGCACCGGCATCAGCCTCACCGCCGCCGAGCAGGCCCCCGGCTTCAGGGCACAGAACAACACGCTCGCCGTCTATGTGAACCCCTACGAGATCGCCAAGTTCGCCGCCCGCCTGGACTACGAGCACGCCGTAGCGGCCGCCCAGAAACAGCCGGTCATTCCCCGGGCGGTCGCGTCGTAGCTGTCTTGGAGGGTCGCAGCTGCTCCGAAGTTAGCGACCGGACAGCTGGCACGGGACCCAGTTCGATCTCGACGGCCGTGGCTGCAAGCAGCTGGCCTGTGGCGGAGTCGTGCAGCATCATGTCCGCGATCTCGGTCTCCGGCCTGGTCTCGCTGTGCCATCGGCGGACGTTGATGCTAAACACGGCGCCGGGGTCCGCGTTGCCGAAGTAGCCCATCTTCTGGTCGACGATCCGGCGCCGGAGGAACTGTTCGTCACTGCGGCCGAGCGAGCGCCACAGGCGCAGCAGCGCTGTGTCGAAGATGGAGAAGTAGGACGCAAAGTACACCAGCCCCACGCCATTGATGTCCCGCGCGGCGTCCAGCGCGTACTCGAAGGTGTGTCCGGGCCCTGCCATGGTGAAGCCCTCGGGGGGCGGGGAGCAGAAACCGCCTGCGTGGCGTGCCCTGCCGACCAGCGTGCGTGGCGAGTACTCGTTCGGCAGCCGGGGGAGGTCGGCGAAGGCGAAGTCGGGCGGCACGATCTCGGCGAGACCCCGGTTGCTGTCAGGGTCACTGCGAGAGATCCAGCGGTTGAAATTCTCCGCATACATGCAGTCCGGGTGCGGCAGCTCATACACCTCTACCGGATCCAGCGGAGCGTCGAGCAGGTTGAGACCGGCGGGAGCGAGCCGGTGCAGCGTCAGCACCGCCTGGCCACCGAAGTGGAACACCCGCGAATTCACCTGGAGCTCGTCTCCGAATGTGAGGCCATGCGGATGGATGAGCTTCCCGCCACGCACCCGGTAATAGTAGAAGGACAGGTAGGCTGGCTGCCCCTCGGCCGTGCGGGCCGCATACACATTGGTGCGGCACGCCGCCGCCACCGCCTCCCACGTCCAGTCGCCAATGGCGCCGAAGACGAGCGAGCCGCCGCTGCACATCCCCGGGGAGACGACCACCTGCCGGGACAAGCTGCTCCCATCGATCATCCGGACGGATCCGGTCCGGCTGTGCGCTGTACCTGTCATCCCGTTCGCGGAGATGCCGACCGTCCGCATTCGCCACTCGTTCGCCGCAGCGATGAAGGCGTCGTTGTCTTCGGCCAAGCCGATCGAGACACGGATGCCCTCGCCGTGGAAGGTCCGCACCGCGACGCCCGCGTCCGCACACCACCGGCCGAACGCAGCCGCGTCCTCGCCGAGCCGCAGCCACAGGAAGTTGCCCTGTCCGTCGGGCACGTCCCAGCCTCCGGCCAGCAGGCTGCCCCTGACCCGGCTACGCTCCTCGACCGTCGCATCAACCCGGCCCAGCAGCTCCTTCCCCAGGCCGAGGGCCGCGAGTGCCGCCTGCTGCGCCACAGCGTTGACGGAGTAGGCCAGGCACGTCTTGCGCAGTTGCGTCACGAGGTCGGCGGCGCCCACCAGGTAACCCACGCGCAGGCCCGCGAGTCCGTACGCCTTCGAGAACGTACGCAGCACCACAAGGTTCGGGTACTCGTTGCAGAATTCCAGGCCGCTGCATGCGGTCGGCTCGCGGACGTACTCGAAGTACGCCTCGTCAATGGCCACCATGCAGGTCGGCGGGACCCGATCCAGGAACGCGCGCAGCTCGTCGCCGGTGGCTATTGTACCCGTGGGGTTGTTCGGGTTGCAGATCAGCACCAGCCGGGCGGCATCGGTAATCCGCCCGGCCATCGCGCCGAGATCGTGCGCCTCGCTGGTCAGCGGCACGCGCACGGAGCGGGCCCCGGCAAGGTCGGTAAGGACCGGATAGAGCTCGAACGACTGCCACGCGTACACGATGTCGGCACCTGGCTCGCCGACGGCTTCGAGCAACGCTTGGAGAATCGCGACGGAGCCCCCGCCCACCAGGACCTGATCCTGGTCGACCCCGTAGTGCCGGGCGAGCGCCCGGGTCAGTTCGGCGCACCCCGGGTCCGGATAGCGGTGGATATTCAGGCTCGCCGCCGCGATCGCGGCGACGATACCGGGCAGCGGGCTGTGCGGGGACTCGTTCGCCGACAAGGGCCGGAGGCGTCCGGGACCATAGACTCCATCGGCCGGCTGGTACGAGGCGATGCCGTCGAGAGCGGCGCGCAATCGTGGCACTGGCATGAGACTCCAGGTGGTGACATGTGCCCCAGCTCAGGGGCGCGGCTCGGCAGGTCGGCCAGCGGCAGCGTAGTGGCGTTCCGCCATCAGCCGGGCGATGTCGGCGACCGTGGCCAACTCCAGCAGTTCATAGTCATGAATCTCGATGCCGAGCTTGCTGCTCAGCGCGCTCGATAGCTCCAGCACGGTCAGGGAGTCCAGGCCCACCTCGACGCAGGTCGCCGCCGGGGTGATGTCCTCCGCCCGCGTCTGCAGGTCGTCCACCAGGATGTTCTTGAGCACGTCGTACACTGCTCGTCCTCCCGTTGCTGGCTGCTCACCCGGTGCGTGTGCTGGCTGCGGATCCGCGCAGAGCGAGCGCCACATCCACGATGAGGTCCTCCTGGCCGGCAACCGCCTGGCGCCTGCCCAGCTCGAAGAAGACGTCGCGCGGATCGACGCCCTCGCGTGTGGAGATGTCGAGCACCCGATTCTTGAATCCGGAGAACACCCCGGCCAGGCCACTGACGATGGCGACGGAGTCGATCGTGGGTGGGGCTGGCATCAGCTCCCGCTCGGCGATGTCCGCCGCGTCCAGCAGCCGGTACAGGTCGATTCCTGTCCGGAACCCCAGCCGTTCGAGGACTGGCACCAGGACCTCAAGCTGGGTGTTGCCGGCACCAGCGCCGAAGCCTCTAGCGCAGGCATCCAGGATGTTGGCGCCCGCCTCGGCCGCTGCTATGGAGTTCGTCACGGCCATGCCGAGGTTATTGTGCCCGTGGAACATCACAGGCACATCGACGGCGGCCCGCATGGCTGTGATGCGCTCCGTGACGTCCGCCGGAAGGTAATGGCCCGAAGAGTCGAGAATGCCCACGCCGGTCGCCCCGTACCCGACGAGGCGCACACACTCCTCGGCCAGCCGGTCCGGGCTCGCCATGTGGCTCATCAGCAGGACACCATGCGCCTCGACGCCCTGATCACCCAGGAAGCCGAGGTGACGTTCGGCGAGGTTGGCCTCGGTGCAGTGCGTGCCGATCCGCACGACATCCACACCATGTGAGATGGCATTCTTAATGTCCCGGATGGTGGCCCATCCCGGTAGCAGGAAGACACCGAGTTTGCTGGTCGTCAGGGCTTCCCTGACGATTGACAGCATCTCGTCGTCGCTCAGCCGGGCCAGGCCGACCTGGAGAGAGGACGCACCCAGGCCGTTGCCGTGGCCTACCTCGACCACCGGCACGGCTGCGGCGTTCGCCGCCTCAGCGTAGGCACGAAGCTGCTCCCCGTTGAGTTTGTGCCGGACCGCGTGGTGGCCGTCGCGCAAACTCGGATCGTGGATTTGGATCGGCCTGCCCGGGGCAGCGTCCGCCTGTGCTTCCTGGCTCATAATGTCTCCACGCCTGCCATCTCAAGCCGATCCACCGCGTAACACTCGGCGACGTGGACAGCGACGGAATTGATGATGTCGAGATTCCCGGCATACCGAGGAATGCGGTCGCCGGAAGATGCGACCTCTACGGCTACGAAGGCCTTGCCGTCGTTCACGGTGCATGCCTTCACTTCGAAACCGTCGGCGAACGCACGGAGGTCATTGGCGACTTCCATCACCAGCGGGCGCACCGGGTCCTCGGTGAGCTCGTCACCGAGCAGGGTCATGGCGACCCGGAAGGTTGCCGGAGGCCGCGCGGGGCTGATATTGAGGATTGCCTTGACGTCTTTGACTCCGGTGAAGTCGCGGACCGCTTCCTGGGTGGTCTCCACGTACTCATCGAGGTTCAGACGCGTCCCGCGGCCCACGCTCAAGGTGGCAGCCGTGGTCACCACCTCGATGTAGTCGACCCTGCGAGCCCTAGTGATCGCGTGCAGGATCGGTATGGACGCCTGCCCGCCGCAGCTCACCATGCTGAGGTCGCGATGGGCGTGGATATCCGCCCTGTTGACGGTCGGGATGACCATGTGCCCAAGCTTGCTGGGCGTCAGGTCGATGAGCATCGTGCCACTGGCCGAAAGCTTCTCCGCATGCTCGGCGTGTGAGGTCGCGTTGGTGGCGTCAAAAACCACGTCGAACGGGTCCTCGGCTCCGATGAGGGAGTGAATGCCCTCGGTTGCGATCGGCAGGCCGAGCTGGGCCGCCTGCCGGAGCCCTGGAGTAGCAGCGTCCCGACCCGCGACGAGCCGCAGATCGAGATAATCCGAACGCATGATCTTGGTCGTGAGGTCGATGCCGATGAGTCCGGCCCCGAGCACCGACACGGACAGCCGTCCGGCAGTTTTCATGCTGAGATTGCCCTCCTTGTCCGTGGGCACGGCCTCGTGAGCCTTGACGATGTTCGGTTGAGCCGAGGCCTGGCCCTCCACTCGCCGGCTCATGCTCCCGGACCGTCGACGTGCAATGTGATCGAACCCAAGTGATCGAACTCAGCTGTGAAGGTGTCACCGGGGCTCAGCGGAACCGCGGCGTGCAGCGCACCGGTCATGATCATCTGCCCGGCCTCCAGGATGACCCCGTGCTGGCTGAGCACGTTCGCCAGCCAGGCCACGACCGCCACTGGATCGCCTAGCGCCGCGGCGCCTGCACCGGTCGCAATGGCCTCACCATTACGGGAGAAGACCATGCCGACCAGTCGGCAGTCCAAGTCGAGAGATGGTAGGACGGGGCGTCCGAACACGGCAGCGCCGTTTGAGGCAAGGTCGGCGATGGTATCCGCGAGCTTGATGCGCCAGTTCTCGATCCGTGAGTCGACGATCTCAAGCCCGGCGAGAACCGCGCCGATCGCCGCGCGCGCCTGCTCCACCGAGACTCCAGGACCGGCGAGCGGTGCCGCCAGCCGAAACACGATCTCCGCTTCCACCTTGGGAGCAATGAACATGTCAGTGGAGACGGTCGCCCCATCGGGGCGGATCGTGGAGGCCAGCACCGGCCCATAATCCGGGGTGTTCACTCCGAACATGTTCTGCATAGGCGCAGACGTGAGTCCCGCCTTGTACCCAATGACACTGTCGCCGTCGGCGACGAGCAGAGTGGTGAACTCCCGCTGGATGAGGTAGCCGTCATCCATGCCCAACGTCGGATCCGCGTCCGTGAATGGCGGGATTGGAACGCGTTTCGCCCGCGCCTCGTACAGTGCCTTGGCTCTGCGAATAGCTTCATCAACCGACATGTTCAACTCGCTTCCGTCCGAACCCAGCGCTTGGCCTGCCGTCCGTTAGCAGCCCAACCGTGGTCATCCGGTGACCACGAACACGCGACTGCCGGGCATTCTCAGCGGTGTGCTGGCCACATTCGAGAATCCAGCCCGCTGGAACGCAGCGCGCCATTGAGCCTCAGGCGGTAGTTGCACCCCCATCGCACTCAAATGCAGATATGTGAATAGAGAGCTGAAAGCTCGCTCTCTCGGGTTGTCCATGTAAGGGACCGCGTCGGTGGCAATGACGCACCCGTTGTCGGCGATGGATGCGCGGCAGGTGCGCAGGACTCCGTCCAGCACATCCGGATCCCTTATGACGTCGTGGAACACGAAACCCGCGTGAACGACGTCCGCGCCACGCACAGGCGCGGGGTCATCGATGAGCGACTCGATGGAGCGGTTGACGACAGTGAGCCGGTCGTGAACGTCCGCACGGCGCGCGGCTTGCTCAGCCTCCTCGCACGCTGCCGCACTCAGGTCCAGGGCCAGGCCCGTGCTATCCGGCAACCTCATCAGCAGGTGGATCAGCAACCCGCCCGCGCCGGCGCCGAGGTCTACGATGCGCTGCGGCTTCCGGTTGGTGATCTCCGAGATCACGCCTGGATAGAAGCCGTAAGAACCGATCCAGCGAGAGGAGACTGCCACGCGGCGGCCGTCGCGCTGGTACAGGCCGGCGGCGGCCTCGGGCTGGCGTAGAATTTCCGCTGCGTGGTCGATATAAGGACGATTCGCATTGAGGGCCCACGAGAGGTAGCCCGCCTCGTAGCGACGGTCGGCCATATCGGCGCACGGCTGGAAGTGCCGTTCGTCCGCGCCCGGCTCTACAAGCCCAGCACAGAGCAAGGCCTGAAGAAATGAGTGGGCGCTGGTGTCACTGATGCCGGCGGCGTCTTTCACCTCATCGAGGGTAAATGGGGAAAGCCGATCTAAAAGGATGGAGATGCCTAAGACTTCGGCCATTTCCAGGAGGGCAGCATTCGCGGCCAGATCGGCAGCAAATTCCCTGGAATCGTTGCTGTTCATTCATCACTCCCAAAGAGGAGAAAAGCAGTTTCCCTTGAGCGTGCCCCGTAAATGATTCGCCGGTCCGAGGCAGATCGTCTAGAAGTGGAAGGGCTTGTTCGCTTTACCCCTCTTCCTACTTATCCGGGCAATTCTGACCAACTCTGTCCCCAGCCAAGAGAATTTCAGCCGATGCACGCACCGCCAACACCGGATCGGAAAACTGCCTCTCGACTGCATGCGTCACCGATTTCCGGCATCGGGTATCAGGGAGCTGCCGCAACTGCCTGCGGCCCGGCAGAGTGACCGGATGTTACTGGGTGGGACCCATGGTCGCCAGAACGCCGAACCCTGCACGGAGGCCGGACAGTGCACCGATTGTTCAGCGACGGGCGTGCGGAAGGTCAGCCTCCATGTTTGCACAACTTCAGGCTGTGAAGGTCCTCCTTGCAGCCTGGCATGGTCATAGGCTGGCCTGCCGCTGCGCAGGGCCTGGTTGCGGGACATCCTGGGGGAATCTGCCCTGTAACTGCCTCCTCAGGTGCCGGTCGTGTCTGCCAATGCACACCAGCTATCTACTGCTTAACGTCGTGACCTCGGTCGATAACGGCTTGACCGGAGTTTCGCTGTCCGAATTGCGAGCTATGTCGCTAGACAGGCTTGCTAGGGTGGGCGCAGTGCGAGGTGGAGGAGACGGCTGCGGTATGCCTGTAAGATCGAATTGGGCAGAGGTATACATAACCGTTTTTGCGCGGGCGGTGTCTGCTGCGGGGGACTTGCTGGCTGCTGTTGCCATCATTCTGGTATTACAGCAACGGGGTTCAGGTGGGTTTGCGGTCGCGGCTGTCCTGATCGTCGCAGCAGTTCCACCGGTTCTTCTGGTTCGCTGGACAGGCCGTCTCGTCGACCGTGCAGACAGCAGAGTGCTGCTGGTCGTTACCGGATTGATCCAGGCCGGGGTATGCCTGGCGCTGACGGCCACAAGCAACGTCGTAGGCATCATCGCCCTACTGGCTGTCCTGGCCGCCGGCCTTGCTGTCACACAGCCGTGCATGTCCGCCCTGCTTCCGGCAATGGTCGTGCCGGATGACCTACCCCGGGCAAGTTCTATCGGCCAGACTGCCGTCTCTCTGGGCATGATGGTCGCGCCAGCTATCAGCGGAGTCCTGACAGGCCGGTTCGGGGTGCGGGTGCCGTTGGTGGCCGATGCGGGCAGCTACATTGCGATCGTCTGCATTGGATTGGCAATCCGTACCCGCCGCGGTGGTCAGGGCAGCGCCCCTGCGCACACTGCCGCTGCTCCGGTTCCTAACTGGAAACTTCGTGACGACTCTCTGCTGCGCAGCGCGATCCTGCTCACCGCGACCGTCGTGGCCGCAGCCAGCCTGGTGAACGTAGCAGAGGTATTCCTTATTAGGGCGGTTCTGCATTCCTCAGCGAGTGCATACGGGCTGATAGGTAGCCTATGGCTAGCTGCAGTCATAGCCGGAAGCTGGCTTTTCGCACACGGTGGTCAAACCGACGCCAGGATGGCTCGGCGATTGCAATACGCATTGATGCTTACCTGCCTGGGAATAACCTTGATGGCGTTTGTTCCTGCTATTATATGGCTAGTCCCGGCCAGCATGATTGGTGGCTTGGGAAATGGTGGAGTTAATGTTTCCGCTTCTGTTCTGCTGGCCCGCCGGGCGCCGCCGGATCTCCGTGGCCGCGTATTCGCTGTGTTTGTTGCTATCACCAATGCCACGAGCACCGTGGGCTATCTGGTCGGCGGCGTGCTTGTGATCGTCATCTCGGTACGCGCAACAATCGCTTCAGCCGGGATCCTGGGTATCATCCTGGTGATTGCGCTGGCTCGCCCGGTAGCCCACGCTGAACACTCCGCACCCGACGGGCAGAACGTGGGCCTCGTCCCCGGGCCGCTGCCTGATCACGAGGCCGCGGCAGACCACGGTAGCGATGCCATACCCGAGAAGTTATCCCACCATACGTTTCCTTTCGATATGGACTAGCTGAAAATGCATTTCGAGATACTCGGGCCATTGAGGGTGGTCGCAAGTAGTGGCAAACCTGTCCCCTTAGCGCGTGGCCGTATCCGGCAGCTTTTGAAAGTCCTGCTGCTGGTCGGCGAGCCGACGAGCGAGGATCGGCTCTGCGACTGGCTGTCCGACCGCGGTCGGCCCATGGGGGGCAGCACGTTGCGGACTCACATCACGGCACTCCGGCGCCAGCTCCGGTCAGAGGGGTACCGGATGCTCAGCACCTCAGAGGGGTACCTGATCGTTACCTACCCAGGTGAGGTAGACCTGCAGATTTTCAGGGAATGTGCGGCTCAAGGCTCCTCCGCGCTGCTGGCCAACGACAACGTAGCCGCCGCCCGGTTGCTCGAGCAAGCATTCGCGCTGTGCCGGGAGCCGCTGCTCGCCGACTTTCCGGATTCGGTTGCGCTCTCGTCGCACCGAATGGAACTCCTGGAATACACGCGCCTCGTGGCTGAGCAGCTGATGGAAGCCCGAATGCGTCTGCACCGGCATCGTGAGGCTGTGGCGGGATTGCGCGCGCTGGCCGAGACCGATCCGCCCAATGAGCACACCTATGGGCAGCTCATGCTGGCGCTGTACCGAAGCGGGCGGCGGGCCGAGGCCACCCAGGCCTTCCTTATCCTCCGCAAGCGCCTCGCTGAATCCTTCGGGCTTGATCCCGGTCCTGCAATCACCGATCTGTATCACAGGATACTGGCCGACGCCCCCGACCTTCATATGTCCTGAAGTCCGGGTCTGGTGACCGGCCGCACGCGCACCGGATCCATCCCGGAAACTCGGCAGCGAATGCCCTGGCGGCACAGGCCGAGGCCGTATCCGCCCTTCCCGGGGCAGTTGCTGCTGGTAACGGCGGTCCCTACCGCAACCGTTGGGATCTATGCGACCCTTTAAGCGCGCGCTGGAACACAACGGCTGAAGTGCCGGCTCGGCTTTTCCTCGGCGGGACTTCGGCAGACGTCATGAAAGGCTTGTTCCCACTGGGAATTTTTACGCGGCCGAACCATTTATAGCAATGGCAGGGTACCTTGGTAATTCCGCTTTCCTACGGGCAGCAGCGCCTTTTGTTCATGAATCAGGTTAACCCTGGATCCCAGTATAATGTTCCAATTATCTTAACAGTTTCTGGTGGGTTGGATTGTGGGGTTCTGGCGGCGGCGTTGAATGATGTGGTGGAGCGGCATGAGGTGCTGCGGACGGTTTTCCCTGAGGGTGGCGGTCAGCGGGTTTTGGCGG
>Ga0209167_10000763_pt1 | contig 21286 bp, 23 predicted proteins | sample Coa_R1_9_FD_187154 | JGI IMG/M metagenome (GOLD analysis project Ga0209167, IMG submission 187154) | Surface soil microbial communities from Centralia Pennsylvania, which are recovering from an underground coalmine fire - Coalmine... | ecosystem: Environmental > Terrestrial > Soil >... | reverse complement strand
GGGGGCGCAGAGCGTGGTCCGATTCTAGAGATTTGTAAAGGTCTGATTCGACGCGCGGGGCCTGCAGGCGAGCACGCACCCTTGCCAGCCCCGCGAGCATTCGAGTGCGGGACGCTCCATCGGGCAAGATCTCCTTGATTCTGGAAGCGACATTGGCTGCGGTGAAATCGTGTTGCACCAACTCGGGGACAACTTCTTCTTCGGCGATCAGGTTCACCATGGCAAACCTTGGAACCTTTACCCGCGGCTTGCCCAGCACGTAAGTCAGGGATGACACCCGATAGACCATGACAAACGGCGTATTCATCATTGCGGCTTCGACCGTGGCCGTGCCGCTGGCTACGATTCCGGCGCGGGAGTGGAACAGCGCCGGCAGGGCCTGAGGAACGATATGAAGATTCGCGATCGGCATCTGGCTTTTGCTCAACTCGCTATGCAAGAATTGGGGATCGAGTGTCGGCGCCATCGGGAGAATGAATTCGTAGTCGTTGCCCAGCAATAGAGCCGCATCCACGATTGTCCCAAGGTTCATGCGGACCTCTTTCATCCGGCTGCCCGGCATGAGCGTGATCCATGGCTTGGCGGGATCGAGGCCGAACTGCGCCGCATAGTCGGGGCGGGAAATCGAAGGCTGAGGCAAGTCGGCCAGAGGATGGCCCACGAACGTCGCATCCACGCCGTGGTCGCGATAAAACTTTTCTTCAAAAGGGAAGATGACCAGCGCCTTGTCAACATAGTCGCGCAGCAGCCGCACTCGACCCTGCCGCCACGCCCAGAACTGCGGCGCAACGTAGTAAACCGTCGGGACGCCTCGCTTCTTCATCTCCCGGGCGACGCGCCAGTTGAAGGCAGGAGAATCAATCACGATTGCCAGGTCGGGCTTACGCCGGTCGGCTTCACGGATCAGATGCTGAAAGAGGCTATAGATTTTCGGCAACTGGCCGAGAATCTCGGTGATCCCGACCACGGCCAGATCCTTTGCATCCACCACGGTGTCGCAGCCGGCTGCCCGCATGCGTTCGCCGCCCACTCCGAAAAAACGCAGGGTCGAATCGCGCCGCCGCAGCGCTTCAATCAGCTCCGCGCCGTACATTTCTCCAGAGGCTTCACCGGCCGAGATGAGAACTTGCACGCTTGCATTCTAAGCGAGGGCTCGAAGTTTCCCGCCACGACGTGCTGAAAGGCTCAACGCTGGCGCTGGTTGCGTTCGGCGGCCGGAGGAAGCGGGCAAGCCCGCGAGATGCGATATCGGTTCCGATTGAACCAGCGATATCCCAGGTGAAGAAGCCAACGAAACCCCGGCAGGCTGAAGAGAGCGTAAAACGGCCAGGCCCACCAGACGCGGCGGGCCACGTAGAGGTACGCGTCCGCCCCGGAATGCAGTTCACCTTGCGCGGTCAGCACGCGAATATCGTCGAGCAGGTTGTCAGCGGGAATGTTTAGAGAGCCTTCCGCCGACACCGATTGCAGGTCTTTGATTCCGAATCCCCGCCGTCGCACGATCGGTTCCCAGAAATGCACCCAGCGGAAGCAGAATCCGCATGCGCCGTCGTAGAGAATCCAGCCTTGGCGGGGAGTTCGGTCGCTTACGCTCGGGACGGTCATCGGCTGCGCTCACCTCTGAAAACCACCACCGGCGAGCCCTCGGCAACGAATGCGGAATCGGGATCGCGCTGCAAGACCGCGGCCAGCTCACGTCCATAGAGATCGCTGGGATCTCCCTCAAATCTGGCATTCGCATGCGCCACCCGCCAGCGTGGATGCGCAACCCTGTATTCGATCGTCGTGCCGTTTGACTGCGAAGAATATCCCCAGTAATGCTCGGTGATGAACTCTTCGATACTGCCGGCAGCGGGGAGCGACGGTGCGCTCCGCGTTTGGGCCGAGATCCGGCACTGCCGGCTGCCCGATCTCCACTCGAACTCAATCGAAGCCGACTCGGGCTTGTCCGTAATCCGATGCGTCATGGGAGCGAATCTGTAATTCTCGCCATACAGCGTCCGCGCGACCGCCGCAATCGCCCGGCGCGGGACAATCTCGGCAATGAAAACCACACCGCGACGCTCCTCTTCCTTCCGACCCTCGCCGCCAATGAGCCGCCGGACGTAGAACCTAAGATTCACTTCAGAAAACCCGGTGTGGAATGGAACCGGCAGGACAGACAGCAGCCGGGTGCGCAGAAATCGAAAACCGACCAGGCTGATATAAGTTTTTCCCGCGAACGAATCCAGAGCAGTAGCGGCCGGAACCAGCCCCGACAGCAAACCCGGGTCTATGGCGTAATTCAGCATCACCAGATTCCGCCACTCCGCGGTAAGAAAAACGCTCTTGCTCGAACTGCTTGCGCCGATGCTGGTCATGGCGCTGGTCAGTCGTCCGCGCTGACTGTGGATTGCGCGACGGGCGCCGCCCCGGTAATTTCCTGATCCTTGTACTGCAACTGATAGAGCTTGTAGTAAATGCCGCGCTGCGCCAGCAGTTCCTGATGCGTGCCCATTTCTCGAAGCTGGCCTTTGTGCATGACGAGAATCTTGTCGGCGCGCTGAATCGTGGAAAGCCGGTGCGCGATGATCAGCGAAGTGCGGCCTTCGACCATGCGCGCCAAGGCATCGCGCACCCGGAACTCGGTTTCCGTGTCCACGCTCGAGGTGGCTTCGTCCAGGATCAGGATTCTGGGTTCGTGGGCCAGCGCCCGAGCGAAAGAAATCAGCTGTTTTTGCCCGGTCGAGAGGGTCGAGCCGCGCTCGCGGACTACTTCGTTAAAACCGCCGGGCAGGCTGCGAATAAAATCGCCGAGATTGACGTCCTCGGCGGCCTTGGCCACTTGTTCCTGTTGAATGCGACCGGTTCCCAGTCGAATATTTCCGCCGACCGTGCCGCTGAACAGAAACGGATCCTGGAGCACAACGCCGAAGCGTCCGCGCAGATCAGTGAGATCCATGTCTCGCACATCCACGCCGTCTATCCGGATCGCGCCTTTCTGCACATCATAAAAGCGCAGCAGAAGCGAGATCATCGTGGTCTTGCCCGCGCCGGTATGACCGACGACAGCCACCGTCTCTCCGGGTTCGATCGTAAAAGTGACGTCCCGCAAAACCCAGTCGGGAGTGCTCGGGGCCGCCTCTGGCGTTTGCATGTCGTCCGTCTCGCGATAGGCGAACCAGACGTGATCGAATTCGATCCGCTCCGGCCCGGTCGCAGTTCGAGTTGCAGCCGGAGAAACAATCCCGGCCGGCGTATCCAGCAGTTTAAAGATGCGTTCGCTCGCCGCCATCGCCGACTGCAGCGTGTTGTATTTTTCGCTGAAATCCATGATCGGACGAAAGAAGCGCTGCGAGTACCACGTAAACGCGATCAGGACGCCTAGCGATGCCGGTTGGGCTACGGTGTGAAACGCAAGCAAGCTGTGCCGGCTGAACTCAACGCTGATTGAGGTCGAGACGATGCCGCGAATGATGTCTTTACCGCCGAACCAGATGACCGAGGCAATTGCGATCGAGGAAAAAAGATCAACCAGAGGATAGTAGACGGCATAGGCCAGAATCGCGTCTTTGTAGGCGTCCATGTGGCTGCGGTTGATTTCCGAGAATCGCCGGTACGCCTTCTGTTCGCGGTTGAAGAGTTGCAGCACCATCATCCCGCTGACGTGCTCCTGCAGATACGCGTTGATGCGGGCGATGGCGGTGCGAATTCGCCGGTAGGAATCGCGCACTTTATCGCGGAAGATCTTGGTCGCGACCACGATGAGCGGAAGCACCGCAAACGTGATCAGCGCCAGCTTCCAGTTCATGCTGAGCATGATTCCGACAATGCCGGCGAGCACAAAGAAGTCCTCAAAAATCGAGACCACGCCGGAGGTGAACATTTCGTTCAGCGCATCCACGTCGGTGGTGACCCGCGTCACCAGCCGCCCGACCGGATTCCTGTCGTAAAAAGCCACGTGCATGCGCTGGAGATGCCGGAAAATCTGGCTGCGCAGGTCAAACATCACTTTCTGGCCGGTCCACTGCATGAAGTAGGTTTGCAGGAATTCAAAGACAAACGTGCACAGCAGCAGGCCGAAATAAATGGCCGAGATCTGGGCCATCCCCACAAAAGGCCGCGGACTCAAATGGCTCCATAGTCCCGCTGCCGAGCCTTTAACCGGGGCGAGGAAACGGTCTACAGCCACGTTGACCAGGTAGGGACCTGACACATCGCACAGCGACTTGAGAATGATTGCGCCCAGAGCAATCGCCACCGGCCAGCGGTAAGGGCCGAGATAGCGCAGCAAACGCCGCATCAGGCGGCTGTCGTAGGCTTTTCCGAGTACTTCTTCTTCGGCCATGGCAGGACTTCGGCCCGGTGGTCGCGGGCTCAACTACAGGTTAAATCAACGGGGCTAAATCAATATAGATGGCCGCGGTTGCGCGCCGGATGGAAAAGGTTGGAAAGGTTGGCCTTCAGCGACGGGCCCTTGTGGTTTGCGTACGCGGTTCAGCCTCGATCATCGAAGTGGGATAATCAAGTTCAATGCCCTTGGGAGTCTACATTTCCGTACCTTTCTGCCGAACCAAGTGCAGCTATTGCAACTTCGCGTCCGATGTTTTTTCGCGAGCCGCATTCCAGCGCTATGTGGAGCGGGTTTGTGGCGATATCGAGAATGCGGGAAAAACCGCCGTCGAGATGGGCGGTCGGCTGGATCGAACGGTGGACTCGATCTATCTCGGCGGGGGTACCCCCACGGTCCTCGATCCCGGACAGCTGGAGCAAATATTTGCTGCCCTGCGCCGGGAATTCTCCGTGCAGCCCGGCTCTGAAGTCACGGTCGAGTGCGCTCCAGGGACGCTCTCGCCCGGCATGTTGGAAGGATTGCTGCGCTGCGGTGTAAATCGCGTCAGCCTGGGGGTGCAGTCATTTGTGGACCAGGAAGCCGCCGCCGTCGGCCGGTTGCACAAGCATTCGACCGTGAATGACGACATCGCGCGTTTGCGCGCCGCCGGGATCACGAATATCAATGTAGATTTGATCGCCGGCCTCCCGCACCAGACCGCTGAGAGCTGGCAGACGTCATTACACGAGACGGTCGCTTCCGGCGCGCCGCACGCGAGCGTCTACATGCTTGAAGTGGATGAAGACTCCCGTCTGGGCCGGGAGTTGATTGCCGGCGGCACGCGCTACCACGCGCATTTTGTCCCCGATGACGACGCGACGGCCGATTTTTACCTCGCGGCCTGCCGGGCGCTGGCGGCCTCGGGCATTTCACAATACGAAATCTCGAACTTCGCCCGCCCGGGGTTTGAGTCCAGGCACAACCTGAAATACTGGACCCGGCAGCCATATCTGGGTTTTGGCGTGGACGCGCACTCGATGCTGTATTCGTCTTCGTCAGAGAATGAGTCAGTGCGATTTTCGACTCCAGACTCGCTCGATCAATACCTGGGGGCGCCGGTGTGGCGGAAGACCGCCGTCTCGCCCTCGGCGGCCATCGAAGAAATGTTTTTCCTTGGTTTGCGGCTGAATCGCGGCGTCGACCTAAGAACCATCGGCGGACGGGCCGGCTCCGACTCTCTGCAGTCCGCCAAGACCGCGATCGCGCGGCTCGCCGCCGAAGGTCTTATGGACGAAACCGGCGACGTCGTGCGCCTCACCGCCCGCGGGCGTCTGCTCTCCAACGAAGTATTTCAGTCATTTCTTGTTTCTTAAGCAGGAATCCCAGACCATCCGGTCGGTTGGAGAGACGTTGACAACAACGGTTTCATCCAATGTTTACGCGGAGATTCTGTCTGCCTCGGTCTATTTCCGCGGGTAACTTTGCGCTCCAGCGGGGCTGTGCTCTAATCGGAAACTAACCCGCGGGGCGATGCGTCGCCTCAGTCTGCCGGAGGAGCCGTGGACTTCCAACTCAACGAGGAACAGCTGCACCTGAAGAAAAGCGTTCGCGAATTTGCCGAGCGCGAGATCAAGCCCCACGTCATGAAGTGGGACGAGGCCGGCGAGTTTCCCCTGGCCACGCTCAAGGAACTCGGCAAACTGGGTCTCATGGGGACGATTTTTCCTCCCGAATACGGTGGCGCGGGCATGGGCTACGTCGAGTACGTCACGGCGATCGAGGAACTCTCGCGCGTGGATGGATCGGTCGGCATCATCGTGGCCGCGCACACTTCGTTGTGCTCGAATCACATTTTTCTTGCCGGCAACGAAGCACAGAAAAAGAAATATGTCAGCAAGCTGGCGACCGGCGAGTTTATCGGAGCCTGGGGACTGACCGAGCCGTCTTCGGGATCCGATGCCGGCAGCGCCCGCATGACCGCGGTGCGCCGCGGCAACAGCTGGATTTTGAACGGCACCAAGACCTTTTGCACCAACGGACACTATGCCGACGTGCTGGTCGTGCTCGCCGTCACCGATCGCACCGCGCACACGCACGGGATCTCGGCTTTCATCGTAGAGAAAGACACAAAAGGATTCCGTCCGGGGAAAAAAGAGAACAAGCTCGGACTGCGGGCCAGCGATACGGCGGAGTTGATCTTTGAGGATTGCGTCATTCCGGCGGAAAACCTGGTCGGCGGCGAAGGCCAGGGCTTTCCCGACGCGATGCGCGTGCTGGACGGCGGCCGCGTCTCGATTGCGGCGCTGTCGCTCGGAATGGCTGAGGGCGCTTATGAGGCGGCGCTGAAATACTCGAAGCAACGCAGGCAGTTCGGCAAGGCGATTAGCGATTTTCAGGCAATCCAGTGGAAGCTGGCCGACATGGCCACTGAAATTGACGCGGCCATGCTGCTCACTATGCGGGCGGCCTCCATGAAAGACGCCGGCTTCAAGACCACCCAGGAATCGTCCATGGCGAAGCTCTATGCCAGCGAGGTCGCGGTGCGCTGCGCCAATGAGGGCGTGCAGATTCACGGCGGCTACGGGTTCATCAAGGATTATCCGGCGGAAAAGTTCTACCGCGACGTGAAGTTGTGCACCATCGGCGAAGGCACCAGCGAAATTCAGCGGCTGGTGATCGCGCGGCAGTTGTTGAGGGATTAGGCGCAGCCCGGCATCCGGGATTTGAGCGCCTGGTCTCGACAGTTTCCAATGGCAAGCTGTATCGTCGAATAGCGACGATGTCGCATTCGCTCTGCGCTGGTGATGCAGATTGCAAGTGTCCTTCAGGAGGTCCTAAATTTGAACGGGAAGAGTCTCTTCGCCGTGATTCTCCTTTGCGCTCTCAGCAGCGCAGAGACAAAGGTTGCGGTAGCCCCTCGCTCAACGATGGCAACGTCACAATTGTTGAAGGGCTTCAGAGAGTCGTGCCCAGACGTAGCGATCACCTCAGACGAAGGATCTGCCGATTATGTGATCGAAGCGAGCGGTCCTAATGCCGCAGAGTACTTAAAGCACTACCGAATAACGCTCTTCGATAGGAAGGGAAATGCCGTGTTCAGCACGGACAGGCGTCATCCTGGCGCCGCCACGAAAGACGTTTGTAAGTTTCTGAGCCGGGCGAGGTGAAGCTATCTGAGCTCCAATTCTTTTTCGTTGTAAAGAAGCTCTCGCCCGCAGGTCGGCAACGGGCATTTTAGGGTTAGATATCGTTCGCCATTATCAACGGTTATTGTGACCGGGCCTTCCACAAATATTTTCCTCTCGTGACACGCCTTGCAGGCTACGCTGGTCCCTCTGCCGTAACTTGCCGTGATTATTGAGGACATTTCTCCGTCCTTTGCCATTCTTAAATTTAGGGTTCAGATAGGCCATTCTGCGCGCAAGAGGATGTTTACGCAAGGACGTCTAGTACCGAAGCCTCAAGAACGTACGGGGGCGCTGTCGAAACATTGCGGGCACACTCATCGGACCCATCCAGATGTGTTTTCTTCTCTCCCTGCTTTACACTGTTCGTTTGAACGCCGCTTCCGAAAACGACCTCCAGTCTTGGATTTCTTCGCTTCGCTCCGGCGATGCGCGGGCGCTGGCGCGTGCGATCTCAGCCGTCGAAAACCGCGCCCCGGGATCGTCCGCGCTGCTGAAGGCGTTGTTCCCGTACAGCGGACGGGCGCGGGTCATCGGTCTGACCGGCGCTCCGGGAGCGGGGAAGAGCACGCTGGTGGATCAACTGGCGAAGCTCTATCGCAAGACTGAAAATCCCCACTTCTCGCGCAAGAATCAAGAACGCGCGAGAAATGGGGCACCCGGCGGTGGGAAGAGCGAAGACGACCGATATACGGTGGGCATCATCGCCGTGGACCCGACGAGCCCGTACACCGGCGGGGCGATTCTCGGCGACCGTATCCGCATGCAGGATCATTTTTCTGATCCCGGAATTTATATTCGCAGCATGGCGACGCGCGGCTCGCTCGGCGGGCTGGCGCGCACCACGGCCGACGTAGCCACAGTGCTCGATGCTTCCGGGCGCGACGTGGTCCTCATCGAGACTGTCGGCGTGGGCCAGGATGAAGTAGATATCGTGCGCCTGGCCGACATCACGGTTGTGATTCTTGTGCCCGGCATGGGCGACGATGTGCAAACGATCAAGGCCGGCATCATGGAGATCGCCGATATTTTCGTCATCAACAAGAGCGACCATGAGGGCGCGGAGCGCGTCGAGCGCGAGATTCGCGCCTTGCAGACACTTGCAGTAAGGCACGACGGTTGGACGCCTCCGATTGTGAAGACAGTCGCCAGCGAAGGCGCAGGCATAGCCGAACTGGCCGCAGCTATTGCTGACTATGAAGAGTATCTGCAGAAAGAAAACCGGGCGCTGAAGAAGAGCGTCGAAAACTGGCAGGAGCGGCTGATCGAAATGCTGCGTGATGCCATGCTCGAGAAAGCGCGGGAACAGCTGGGCGATGGCAACGTGGCGCGCCTGGCGGCGGAAGTGGCCGAGCATAAGCGGGATCCGTATACGTTGATCGAGGAGATTGCAGGGAGAAGCGGGCTGCAGAGTTGAAAAGCAGGTTCCTCACCGGGCTTCCCAGCCCGGTTCGGAATGACAGGACTAAGCTGTGAATGACAAGACTGAATGACATATGAGTTACAGCATTGATCATCTCGGCATTGCGGTGAAGTCACTGGCGGCGGCCAAAGCGATCTACGAGAAGCTTGGCCTCACAGTTTCTCCAGAAGAAACAGTGCCGCAGGAGCAGGTGCGGCTAGCGATGATCGCGGTGGGCGAGAGCCGTCTGGAACTGCTGGAGGCGACTTCGGAGAATTCCACGATCGCGAAGTTTATCGCCAAACGGGGCGAAGGGCTGCACCATGTGTGCCTGAAAGTTCCCGATTTAACCGCGGTGGTCGAGCGGTTGAAGAAAGATGGCGTGCGCCTGGTTTCGGCCGAGATTAAGACTGGAGCGGGCGGCCATCAGTACGTATTTGTGCATCCGTCGAGCACCGGGGGCGTGCTGCTGGAGCTGGTTCAGTGTTAGAAACAAGCAATCACATTGCGGATTGAGGCCGACTCCGCAAAGCGAGGAACGTATGAGGTGGTGCTGCGCGACGTTTCAGGGCTGGTTCGAGGAGGCTGGCAAGCGAGGGCTAGGCGTCTTCGTGACCACTCGTGAAGAGTCTGCTCCTGTTTTTATTTTGCAGTTCCGGGCGTTGGACCCTGGCGTGCCAATTCCATATACGAACTCTCCATTGACATCTATTTCTGAAGTGCATATCCACTTCTGCCCTTGGTGCGGTGCCAGTTTGAAGAGAGTGTACCGGGATACATTTCGTGAGCTTGATAGGTCTGAGTTGCAGGTTCCCCTGCAGCAGAAATAAGCCAGTCGGCCCCAAAATAATGCTTCTTCTCGTCACCGACACTTCAGGCAAGAACGGGTTTGTCGCCCTGGTGCGCGCCGCAGAGGATGCAAGAACAAAGACCGTCGAGGCGATCGAAGAAGTTCCTCTCGCCGGCGGCACTTTTTCGGCGCAACTGGTACCGCAGATTGCCGGGCTTCTCGCGAAGCATGGATTCAGCAAAACGGATATTGCAGCCTTCGTCGTCGTTTCCGGTCCGGGATCATTCACCGGTCTACGCGTGGGGCTGGCGGCGATCAAAGCGCTGGCCGAAATTCTCCTCAAGCCCATCGTTCCCGTCTCTTTGCTGGAAGTCTTGGCAGTCGCCAGCGGTGTCTCCGGCCGCGTGCTGGCTGCGCTGGATGCCGGACGTGACGAGGTCTTCGTCGGCGAATATCTGGTTTCCAGCGAGGCCCCGGTTCTTGTCAGCGAAAGGCTGCTGACCCGGCAAGACTTTGTAGCCGCGTCGCAGGGAGCCAGCGTCGCTACCAACGACGAAGCGCTGGCTGAGTCTGTGAAGACGGCGGCTCAATCCGTCTCGCTGGTAGCGGTGAATGCTGGCAAAATCGCTGGCCCGGGCCTGCGTCGGTTGCTCGCCGGAGCTTCCGTGTCGCCGGAGCAACTGGATGCGAATTACATCCGCCGCTCCGACGCCGAGATCTTTTTCAGGCCAAATCCTGGCAAACCACATCTTGCTAAACCCTGAATCCGGAATGACCCTCCCGATCAAAGTGCGCTCCGCCCAAGTCGCCGACATTCCGCGAATCCTCGAAATCGAGCAGGCGGCGGCCACTGCCGCGCACTGGTCCGAGGCCGAATATCAAAAAGTGCTGGATCGGGGTCGCGCCGGACCGGAGCGCCTGGTCCTGGTTGCGGAAGCGGAGGATGTTGCCGAAGAGGCTGGAAGGGTCATTGGATTTCTGGTGACACGCCACGTCGCACCAGAGTGGGAACTGGAAAATCTGGTGGTAGCGCCGGCGGACCGGAGACAGGGCGTAGGCGCCCGCCTTCTTGACACCTGGTTGACTTCCAGCGTGCAGACAGACAGTCGCGAAGTGTTTCTTGAAGTTCGAGCTTCCAACCTGGCCGCCAGAAAGCTCTATGAAAGAGTTGGATTTATCGAAACTGGTGTGCGGCCGCGCTACTACCACAATCCTCCAGAGGACGCGGTCGTTTATCGCAAGAGCCTTCCTTAGGTTTGTCTCACAGTGAGACTCGGCCTCTCGAAATGCACCATTTTTTGGCATTGCCCCGCTATTAGGGCTGTGCTACGTTGAGCGCATATATCCCGGTTTGGAGGTCCGCTGGATGCTGACTCCGAGAGACCAACTCCTGACCAGTCATGACGAATTCCGCAGACTGGTTCAGGAGCATACGCAGTACTCGCAACGTCTCGAATCACTCACCCAAAAACGCTACTTAAGCGAAGATGAAAAGTTGGAAGAGGTGCGTCTGAAAAAGCTGAAGCTGCGGCTCAAAGATCAAATGGAGTCCATTGAGCGGCAGTTCCGGCAGCAGTATAGCGTGGCGTAAAGCGTCACGAGGTGGCAGTGGCCCGTGCGGTGGCAACCGCGGGGAAAGAAGCATCTGCAAGGAGGCGCAAACAAGCGCCTTTTTTTATTTATACTTAGGCGGGATCGTCGTCCCGTTGCTCGGCGTTTACTGGCCGCGGCTATAATTGAATCACTCCCCATGGTTCGAGATGGCTACCTCTACGCGCTGCTCTTGATTGCCGCTGCCGCTCTGCTCGAGTGGCTGGCTAACCCCGCCTGGACCGTAATTCCTCTGCTGCTCGCCCTTTTCTTCCTGTGGTTTTTCCGCGATCCCGAGCGCGCCATTCCTCAGGAAGCCGGAGCCGTGGTTTCGCCGGGCGATGGCAAAGTAACTGATGTTTCAGCAATCCAGGGTGAGGGCGGCAGCAAGCAGACTCGCGTCAGCATCTTCCTCAGCGTGTTTGATGTGCATGTGAACCGCTCCCCCATTGCGGGCGTAATCCGAGACGTGCGCTATCAGCGGGGCCAGTTTCTGAATGCCATGAACAAAGCCTCAGCGGAGCAGAACGAACAGAACATCGTCACCGTGGAAGGCGATGGGCAAACCGTGATCTTCAAGCAGATTGCCGGTCTGCTGGCCCGTCGGATCGTTTTTCATCCCAAAGTAGGCGACCGACTGGAGCGCGGTCAGAGGGTCGGGCTGATCAAGTTCGGCTCCCGCGTTGACGTGATTTTCGATGCTTCGGCCCGTGTCCACGTGAGAGTGGGTGACCGCGTGAAGGGCGGAGCCAGCGTCCTGGCGTACGTGGCAGCCCAGCCTGAACTGGCCGCAGCGGGCGCCGCTTCCAGCGCGGAGATGTCGCATTGACGGAGCCGATGATGGACCAGGCCATGTTCAATCAACCCGCGATCGAGCAAACCCTTCCCAGGCCGCGCCGCCGGATGAGCAAGGGAATGTACATCCTGCCCTCGCTGTTCACCACGGCGAATATGGCCATGGGTTTCTACGCCATCCTCGAGGTCATGCATTCCAGCGTCACAGAATATTTTCACCTCGATCACGCTGCCGAGGCGATTGGATTTGCAGTTTTATTCGACGGCCTCGATGGTCGCATTGCCCGTATGACCGGCACCAGCAGTGATTTCGGCAAGGAGCTTGATTCGCTCGCGGATGTCATCACGTTCGGAGTGGCGCCGGCGTTGCTGGCCTGGACCTGGGGATTTCATCTGATGCCGACGGTGCTGCTGACCGAGTGGCACGTCAAACTGACGCAGTTGGGAGCGGTTGCCAGCTTTCTGTTTTTGATGGCTGGAGCGAGCCGTCTGGCGCGTTTCAATATCACCAACAACCCGCAGCCCTCAAATCCGGGCCGGCCGGGCAAGAAATACTTTGTGGGGATGCCGATTCCGGCGGGCGCCGGCGTGATTGCGGCGGTCGTGCATTTTTCCGGCGGCGATCCGCTGGAGTCCTGGTACACCGCGCTGACCTGGATTGCCATGGTGACAACTGTCGGCTATCTCATGGTCAGCACCTGGCGTTTCTACAGCTTCAAAGACATTGACTTTCGGTCGCGGCATCCATTTCGCCTGATCGTAGTGCTGGCCGCGATCTTCGCCCTGATCTTCTTTTTCTCCCGGAAGGTGTTATTTGCCATTGCGTTGCTGTACATGGTTTCGGGCGTATTCTGGCGGCTGCAGTGGATCTTCCGCCGGCGTTCCGATCCACCTCCGCCCACCTACAAGGAAGCATCGCAGACCTCATGAATGAACCGGTGAAATCGCAGTTGGTTCCGGCTGCGCGGGCGAAATTGTATCGCGCGGCGATCGTGGGCGCGGCTTCGCTGAGAGGCAAGGAAGTCGCCGAGATGCTGAACGAGCGCAACTTTCCCGCCGCCGATGTCCGGCTGCTCGACGATGACGAATCCCTCGGCCAGCTTGAGGCCATGGGCGACGAAATAAGTTTTATTCAACGAGTCCGTTCTGAACAATTCGAGAACGTGGACTTTACTTTCTTTGCCGGCGACGCGCAGTCCACCCGCCAGAACTGGAAAGCGGCGCGGGATGCCGGCAGTGCGATCATTGATCTTTCCGGAGCGGTCGAGGATGAGGCGGGCGCCAGTGTGCGTTCCCTGTGGCTGGAGCGGGAGCGGGGACAGGTTGCTCCTCCGGAACTCCAGCCCGGTCCGTGCGTGACGGCGCATGCCGGGGCGGTGATGCTGGCTTTGCTGCTGCTCCGGGCCCGGAAGGCGGCGGAGATTCGCCGCGTGGCCGCCACGTTGTTTGAACCCGCATCGGAGCGCGGACAGCGCGGCATGGACGAACTGCACCAGCAGACCGTGAACCTGCTCTCTTTTCAGCCGCTGCCCAAGGACGTTTTCGACGCGCAAGTGGCGTTCAACATGCTGGCCCGGCTGGGGCAAATAGCCGAGCCAGCACTTGATTCGGTCGAAGCGAAGGTTCTTCGCCATTACCGGAAAATCGGCGGAGCGGAAGCGCCACCGCTTTCCCTGATGGCCATCGCAGCGCCGATTTTTCATGGGCACGCTCTGTCGGCGTTTCTGGAAACCGAGCCTTCGGTGAACCTGGCTGGCATCGCGAGCGCGCTTGCCGGCGATCATGTGGCCATCGCCGAGGGCGATCAGGACTGGCCGAGCAACGTCAGCGCGGCCGGACAGGGGGACATCCTGGTGGCGCTCAAGCGCGATTCGGTTGACCAGAAAGGCTTCTGGATCTGGGCTGCGGCTGATAATCTCCGGATTTCTGCCCTGACGGCCGTGGATTGCGCCGAGAGCCTGATGGCTACACGCCCGACGGGGAAGATTCAGTGATTCGCGAGCCGCGGGCGTGCAAGTGGGTGCTCGCGCTCTTCCTGGTGTGGCTCTGCCCCGGCTGCGGCTATCACACGGCTGGACACGCGGTGCAGCTTCCGGAAAATGTAAAGACAATTGCGATTCCTGCCTTCAAGAACGAGACTACGACCTATCGGATCGAGCAAATGCTCACCAGTTCGGTGGTGCGCGAGTTCAACACCCGGACTCATTATCATGTCGTAAACGAGGCCGGCGAGGATGCTGACGCGACCTTGCGCGGGACCGTGGTCTCGACGGCGGCATCTCCTCTCGCTTATGACACGTCTTCCGGGCGCGCGGCCAGCGTGCTGGTGGTGGTCAGCATGAGGGTGGTACTGTCGGACCGGAGCGGCAAGGTTCTGTATCAGAATCCCTCATACGTTTTCCGTGAGCAGTATGAAGTCTCGCAGGATCTGACGACGTTCTTTGAGGAAGATTCCCCGGCCTTTCGCCGCCTGTCGCGGGATTTCGCCCGAACCCTGGTTTCCAACATTCTGGAAGGGTTCTGATGCTAGAGTGATCAGTGATTGGTGGCCCGTGCACGAATCACTGACCGCCGCTTTATGCGTGCCTTCGCCCAAGCCGAGCGTTTCGTCAGCGAATTGGAATCGCGCAAGCTGCGTCCGGCTTACGTGTTCGTGGGCGACGAAGCATTCTTCCGCAAGCGCTTTCGCGACGCGATCTTGGAGCACCTGGTTCCCACAGATCTGCGGGAGTTCAGCATCTTCGAGTTTGATCTTGCCGAAAACGATCTCGCGGAAGTGCTCGACCGCGCGCGTACGCCCTCGCTGATGGCGCCTTTTCAGGTTTTCTTTGTGCGCGGCGTCAAAAATCTTTTTGGCCGCGGGTCGAATGAAGAGAAGCTGGCCGCCATCGAAGACTATTGCAAGAATCCGAATCCTGACGCGCTGCTGGTGTTTGTGGCCGACCACATCAGCATTCCCGCCGACGTGCGCAAGATGGAAATGCAGGATAAAGAGCGTTATCAGCGCATTCGCGAGACTATGGGGCAGTATTGCGGCATGGTCGAGCTGGCGCGGGTGGAAGAAGGCGAAGCCGTCCGCTGGATCGGCGATTACTGCGCTACCCGCGAGGTAAAGATCGAGCCCGACGGCGCCCGCGAACTTGTGGACGCGCTCGGCGGCGACATGATGATGATCTCCAACGAACTGGAAAAGCTGATTCTGTATGTAGGCGAAAAGAAGCGCATCACTTTGGGCGACGTCGAAACCATGGTTCTGGCCGCAAAGCAGCGCTCGCTCTACGAATTGACCGATGCCATCTCCAGCAAGGACCGCGTGCGCGCGCTTGAAATTCTCGATGCCATGCTGTCGTCGGGCGACGGCGAAGAAGCCGCCATCGGGCACATCTACATGCTGGCGAAAACCTTCCGCCAGATGCTGGTGATTCTGGAGCGCAACGTGCGCGATCAGCGCATGCTCTGGGCGGCGCTCTGGCAGGGCTTCCGCGTGCCGCCGTTTGCGGCCGACGACATCATCAAGCAAGCGCGTCGTTATAAATCGCGGCGTGAACTGACGCGCGCGATCCGGCTGGTCGGGAAGGCCGATCTTGCCTTGCGCTCGAACCCTGTGAGCAAGCGCATGCTGCTGGAGCGCCTCGTCATGGATCTGACCACCGAACCGAAGCTGGAAGCGCCCGGCTGGATGCAGGAACAACTGCCGGTGTGAAAGACATCTTCAGCCTCTCGGCGGTTGGCTTCAGACTCTCGTCAGTGGATACTGATTGCTTGATCGAAGCGTGATCGGCGGCCAATCTTGAGATCTCTCCCGCGACGCACATTCCTGAAGGGTGCGCTCAGCAGCCTGGTGGCTGCGCCGTTTGTCCTTCGCAAAAGCTACCGCATATTCGCGCAGTCAGCGCAGGAATACCCGGAACGTGTGGTGCGGCTCATGCGCGAATCCCTTGTGATTGACATGCTGAACCAGTTTCTCTATCGCGCTGATCAGAAGGCACTGAAAGAGAAGTGGCTGACCCAGCCTGGCGCCTTCACCGAGGCGGATTTCCGGCGTTTCCAGAGCGCCGGGGTTTCCGTCATCAACTTCGGCGACGGTGCCGACGACTTTGCCGACGCCCAGCAACTTTTCGCCAAGTGGAACAGTTTCATCGCGCAATATCCACAGTGGTTGATGCGCATCAACGCCTCCGCCGATTTGGCGAAAGCCAAGGAGCAGGGCAAGCTCGGTATTCTTTTTGGGCTGCAGACCAGTGGTCAATTCCAAACTGTGGACGATGTGGACCGCTGTTTTGGCTATGGGCTGCGGGTCTCTCAGCTCAGCTACAACTTCAGAAGCCTCATTGCCGATGGCGCCTTCGAGCCCTACGATGGCGGCGTCAGCGAGTATGGCGGGAAGGTTATCGACCGCATGAACAGCGTAGGCATGGCGGTTGACCTCGGCCACGCCAGCGACAAGACGAAACTGGATGCCATCACGCGATCCAAAAAGCCAGTCATTCTGTCACACGGGAACTGCCGCGCGCTGAATCCGAACGCACCCCGTACCACCACCGACGACGCCATTCGCAAGCTGGCCAGCAAGGGTGGCGTCATGGGAATCACTGACATCGCATTCATGGTAAAAGGCAGCGAACCGGTCACCGTCGAGGATGTGGTGGACCATTATGATCATGTCCGCGATCTGGTCGGCATCGAGCACGTCGGCGTCGGCTCCGACGCCGGGATCGAGAGCAACGACCTGGGTTCCGCGGCGGTGCTGAAAGAAATGCTGGCTAAGGCCGATCCTCGTTATCACGTGCATGGTGAACACGAGATGGTCGTGGGCCTCGGCGGAACCACGCGAATGTATGAATTGACGGCTGCCCTGGTAAGGCGTGACTACACCGATGAGCAGGTGCGCCTGGTGCTGGGCGGGAATTGGGCGAGAGTCCTGAAAGACATTTGGCCGTCCTAAACTGAGAACATGCCTGCCGGGATCAAGCCTACTTCATCGCCGCGACGCGAACGCCCAGGCGGGACTTGTAGCGAGACGAGGTGTTCTCGTGCAGCGTGCCCTTCTGGATGGCTTTGTCGAGAGCGGAGACGGTCTTGCGGTATTCCTGCTCGGCCACAGTCTTGTCGCCCTTTTCAATGGCTTCGCGGAGAGTGCGCAGCTGGGTGCGCAGGGAAGACGTGTTGGCGCGGTTGCGCGTGGTTCGACGTTCGGTCTGCCGGGCGCGCTTGAGCGCCGAGAAATGATTCGCCATGTCTGCTTTAACCCTTGTGTCTACAACAGGATATTTCGGTAGGTCCGAAAGAACGATTATAGAGGAGCAAGTCCCGGCTGGTCAAACAGATGCGCGGTGAAATCCGCCCCATTGACTCTCCCATTCGCAGCGGGTAGGCTTGGAATTAATGTTTGTCGTTCGCCCCCAGGGCGCGAATTCGTTTGATCCCGTCTTGCAGCGTAAACCCTTGTTGTCTGAAAAGTTGTCTGAAAAGCGGCTCGCCAGTGTCCCTGGCTGCGTCCGGATTACCAAGAAAACTGAATGAAGAAGAGCATCGGGATCAGTCCCAATATCGAGACCTTGTTTGGTACGCGCGACGAGAATGTGCGCCTGCTCGAAGACGGGCTTAACGTAACCATCAATCTGCGTTCCAACGCCATCGAACTTGAAGGTGCCCCGCGCGACGTGGCCCGCGCGGAACAGGTTTTTTCCGACTACGAGAGCCTGCAGCGTTCCGGCCACGCCTTCAACAACGGCGATCTGAACAGCATGTTGCGGGTGGTCACGTCCGATCCGTCGCAGACCCTGCGCAGCCTAGCCGATGCCGGCCGCCAGCGCTCCTTCGGCCGGCGCGCCGTGCAGCCTAAGAGCAGCCATCAGCGGCACTATCTCGAAGCCATCGAAAAGCACGACATGGTGTTTGGCATTGGTCCTGCCGGAACGGGCAAAACATATCTTGCCGTGGCGATGGCGATCTCAGCCCTGCTGGCCAAGCGCGTGAATCGAATCATTCTGGCGCGGCCGGCGGTAGAGGCGGGCGAGCGCCTGGGGTTCCTGCCGGGCACGTTGCAGGACAAGATCGATCCTTACCTCCGGCCGCTCTACGACGCGCTGTATGACATGCTCGACCCGGAAAAAGTGGACCGTTACCTCGAGAAGAACGTGATCGAGATTGCGCCCATCGCGTTCATGCGGGGGCGCACTCTGAACGATTCTTTCGTAATTCTTGACGAGGCGCAGAACACGACTTCCGAACAGATGAAGATGTTCGTCACGCGCCTGGGATTCAATTCCAAAGCCGTGATCACGGGCGACGTCACGCAGATTGACCTTCCGAACGCACGGCGCAGCGGCCTGCTCGAGGCCATGGATGTTCTCAGGAACGTGAACGGGCTGGCCTTCGTTTGTTTCGATGAAGGCGATGTCGTGCGCCATCATCTGGTGCAACGAATTGTTCGCGCCTACGACGAGCACCGGTCGAAGATCGCGGATAAACAGCAACCGTTGCTGCTCACCGATACCAGGGATGGAGCTTCGGGGGCGGAGGTTCAGCCATCGCCTGAACCTAGGGCCCCGTCGTCGGCTGCCAGCGGGCAGCCCGAAAGCACGGAAAGCAGAGGCTAGAACGGGCATCGTGATGGGGAGGGACGCTCTTGAGCCCTCCTGTTTTTGTTTCCGGTGAAGCGCAAGCGGGCACCAGGGCAAGGACTACTTGGTCATTCTGAAGAAAAAAGCAGGGATCAGTCGGGCGATGCTCGAGCGTTTCGTCGCAAAAGCGGCGCGGGCTGCCGGCTTAAAAGGTGCGGTGCAGGTGCTGGTCGGGAGCAGCGCAACGGTGAGACAACTGAACCGCCAGTTTCGCCGAAAAGACCGGGCAACCGACGTTTTGTCGTTCCCCGCTACGGAGACGCTGCCCGATCGCCGGAAAGTGGCCGGTGACATCGCCATCTCGGCTGACATTGCGGCGCAGAGCGCGAAGCGGCTGGGCCATTCGGTAGCGGACGAAGTGAGGATTCTGGCTTTGCACGGCATTCTTCATCTGGCGGGCTTCGATCACGAGCGCGATAATGGTCAGATGGCGCGTAGAGAAGCAGCCTTGCGCCGCGCCCTTCGGCTGCCAACAGCTTTGACCGAGAGAGTCCAACCCGTAATCGGGAAAGGCAAGGCGGTTCGGCCCCGCCGCGCAGCGAGGAACGCATGAGCCTTGCCGTCACCCTCGCACTGTTCCTCCTGATCGGTCTTTTGACGCTCGTCTCCTACGTAGATCGGGTCTATCAGGAAGCCGGGAAATTTCTCTCGCGCGAGTTTCAGGACAACATAGACACGTTCGAGCAGAAAGTGGAACCGGCGCTTGGGATCAGCCGCTCGCGAGCATCACTTTCCATGGCCGTGTTGACCCAGTTGACCATGGCGGCGATTGCCCTCCTCGTCGGCTACGCTGTGTTCAACGAACAACTTTGGAACATTTACGTGATCCTCCAGGCTACGATCAGCTTGATCCTGGTTGTTGTGGTCTGCAACCGCTTTCTGCCATTTGTTTTCTTCTCGCGCACGCGCGGCGACTGGCTGCTGAGTTGGGTTCCGTTGCTGAAGATCCTGATCTACGTTGTTCTCCCGGTCACCATTGTTCTCGGGTTCTTGCAGTCGGTCGCGTCGCTGACCAATCAGAACACGAAAGAAGAACCGGAAAGCCCGGGCGAAGCAGTGGATGCCTTGATCGAGGCCGGCCAGGAGGAAGGAATCATTCAGGAAGGGGACCGCGACCTGATTCAATCGGTGGTCGAATTCAGCGGAAAAACCGTCCGCGAAGCCATGAAGCCCCGGCCGGCGATGTTTGCGGTTCCGGTGGATACGACGCTTGAGCAGTTCATCGAGATGTTGCGCACCCGGCACTACTCCCGCGTTCCCGTCTTTGAAGGCAGCATTCATAACATCAAGGGCATCGTGTATGCGCAGGACGTGCTGCAGGTTCCCGACAGCGAGGCCCATGCGCGGCGCGTGGATTCGCTCATGCGGCGCGACGTTTATTTCGTGCCCGAGAGCAAGCTGGGTTCCGATCTGCTGCGCGAAATGCAGAAGCAGAACATCCGCATGGCGATTGTGGTGGACGAATATGGCGGGGTCGCGGGACTAGTTACGATTGAAGACCTGGTGGAAGAAATTGTCGGCGAAATCCGCGATGAGCGGGATAAGCCGGAAATCGTTCGCGAGGGCGATCATTCCTTCGTCGTCTCGGGCGGAATGGATCTGGATCGCTTGAACGAACTCTTCGGCAGCAAGCCGGAGGGCAAGGAGTCCGCCACGATTGCCGGCCTGGTCAGCGAGCTCGCCGGGCGAATTCCGCGCAAGGGCGAAGTAGTTGAAGACGATGGCCTGCGTTTTGAAGTTCTGGAAGCCACGGACCGCAAAGTTGAGCGCGTCCGCGTAACCACGGCGCAGCCGCAGCAAATGAAGCTGATATGAAGGCAGTTCGATCCGGAAGCGAGAACGTAGGCTGGCTCCGTTGCCCGGAATGGTACCGTACCAGGAAGCCACTGCATAGCAGCTAAGAAGCTTTCTTATGTCCTTCCGCTCCGGTTTCGTTTGCATCCTCGGCCGCCCCAACGCGGGGAAGTCCACCCTGCTCAACGCTCTGGTGGGCGAGAAAGTCGCCATAATTTCTCCCAAACCGCAAACCACGCGCAATCGAATTCAAGGTGTCGTTCACATCCCAAAGAAAAACGGAAAAAACGGCGGGCAGATCGTACTCCTGGATACACCCGGAGTGCACAAGCCCGACAGTTCGCTGGGCCGCAAGATGATGGTCGAAGTGCGCGAGGCGATGGAGGGCTGTGACCTGGTGCTTGTGATTATGGACCTCACGCGCAAGCTCGATCCCCGCGACCAGTTTGCGCTCGACCTGTTGCGGCAGTCGAAAGCCAAGGCATTTCTGATTCTCAACAAGGTTGACCTGATCCGCGAGAAATCGAAGCTGCTGCCGCTCATTGAGGAATACCGCAAGCTCTACGACTTCGCCGAAGTTATTCCGATTTCTGCTCTTAAACGCAAGGGCCTGGATACGCTTCTCGATCGCCTCCTCGCAGAGTTGCCCACTGGGCCCGCGTATTTTCCCGAAGACGAAGTCACGGATCAGCCGGCGCGGTTCATGGCCGCTGAGTTGATACGTGAACAGATATTGTTGAACACTTCTGAAGAGCTTCCCTATGCGACAACCGTAATCGTGGAGAGCTTTGA
>Ga0209167_10000761_pt1 | contig 21442 bp, 16 predicted proteins | sample Coa_R1_9_FD_187154 | JGI IMG/M metagenome (GOLD analysis project Ga0209167, IMG submission 187154) | Surface soil microbial communities from Centralia Pennsylvania, which are recovering from an underground coalmine fire - Coalmine... | ecosystem: Environmental > Terrestrial > Soil >... | reverse complement strand
TTTTTCTGTGCCAGATTGCCGGCGATGGCCAGCATCGGGATGATCATGAAAAACCGGCCGATCAGCATGGTGAAGCCGATAGCCGTGTCATACCATGCCGTATTGATCGTCAGCCCGCCAAACGCTTACCCGTTATTGCCCGCTGCCGAAGTAAAGGCGTAAAGAATCTGGCTGAGGCCATGCGGCCCAGGGTTGGATATGCCGGCAGTTCCGAAATTCTCAACCATCGAAATGCCGGTCAGGGTGAGGATCACAAGCGGGAAGACCAGCGACACCAGCATCGCCATCTTCACGTCGTAGGCTTCAATCTTCTTACCGAGATATTCCGGCGTGCGCCCGACCATCAGGCCGGCAATGAAAACCGCCAGCACGATATAGATCAGCATGCCGTAAAGCCCCGCCCCGACCCCGCCGAAGATCACTTCGCTGAGCATGATGTTCACCAGCGGAACCATTCCGCCCAGCGGCGTAAACGAATCGTGCCATCCGTTGATGGCTCCGCAACTCGCGTCGGTCGTGATAGTTGCGAAGAGTGCCGTGTTGGCGATGCCGAAACGGACCTCTTTGCCCTCCATGTTTCCGCCGGGCTGGGTGTCGCGTGCCCGCTGCGCCACCGTGGCCGGGTATAGCGGATTGCCCTGGGCCTCGGCCCAGTACGCGACCGTGACTCCAGCCAGAAACAGAATGGCCATCGCCGCCCACACTGCCCATCCGTGAGCGCTCGAACCGGTCATGCGTCCCAGCGTGTAAGTCAGCCCCGCCGAGACCGCGAAGATGGCAAACATCTCGATCAAGTTCGAAAGAGGCGTGGGATTCTCAAAGGGATGCGCGCTGTTAGCGTTAAAGAATCCGCCGCCGTTCGTTCCCCATTCCTTGATGATTTCCTGCGAGGCCACCGGGCCTTCGGCGATCGTCTGCGTCGTGACCGTATCCATGACTGGCTTGCCGGCGGCGTCCACTACGGGTTTTCCGTCAGCTGCGACGCGCTGAACCTGCTGCGGCTCGACTAGTTTCACGGTGTCGTAAGGCTTGAGATTCTGAACCACACCTTGCGACACCAGCAACAGCGCGCCCACAATGCAAAACGGCAGCAGCACCCACAGGCTGGCTCGCACCATGTCTACCCAGAAGTTGCCGATGGTCTGCATCTGCCGCCGCGCCACGCCGCGAATGAAGGCAATCGCGAGAGCGATCCCGGTCGCCGCCGAAATAAAGTTGTGGTAGGCCAGGCCAGCCATCTGCGTGAAATAGCTCATGGTGGTCTCGCCCGAATAGGCCTGCCAGTTCGTGTTGGTGGTGAATGAGGCCGCAGTATTGAAAGCCAGATGTTCCGGGGTTACGGCTCCAAAATGCTGGGGATTGAGTGGCAGCATGCCTTGCACGCGTTCGATCATGTACAGCAGCAGCATCGAAACGCCGCTGAATACCAGCATCGCGGTCGCATATTCCTTCCAACCCATCTCGTGACTCTCGTCCACACCGGTCAGCCGGTAGAGCAGGCGCTCGACAGGACGCAGAATCGGGTCGAGAAAAGTCTTCTCCCCCGAGAACACCCGGGCCATGAAGATTCCCATCGGCTTGGTGACCGCAAAAATCAGCGCCAGGAATAAGAAAATTTGTACCCAGCCGTTAATGGTCATTGCCGAACTCCATCAGAATTTCTCCGGCCGCAGCAGCGCATAAAACAGATACACCGTCACCAGCGCGCTGATGATCAGCATGATTAGAGATTGAGCGTCCACCGAAATCCTCCTATTTCACCCGATCGCAGAAGTGCACATACGCGATCGAGGCCGCGAAGAACGCGATTGTCACCACCACCCACAGCAGATCCTGCATCGTGGTATCTCCTCGCTAAGACCTCACGCTAAAACTTCACCAGAATTGCCATGGTGGCCCGGTCCTCAGTGTGGCGCAGATCGGGGTACCAGGTATTGGTCGGCGATCCGTTACACGTCGCAAAACCCGACAGGCATGTGTAGCTCCCCGGATTTCCGTTGTTCCCTCCCGGTGGCGTGATCCCGCCCGGCCCCGTCCAGTACGGCACATTGGCATACCTGTGGTTAAACTCCCAACGGAATGTAATGTACTGGCTGGGCATATAGTCGTAGGTCGCCGAGATGTCCCAGGCCTTGAACGGATCGCCCGGATTCTCAGGGAAATATGGCGTTCCCGAGGTCGCCGTGGCTCCGTCAATCGGCGGCAGCAGGACCAGATAGCGGCCGGGATTGTTGATCTTGCCGCCGCCCACTGTCAGGCCATAGCGGTCCTTTTTGAACCACCACCGGTTGTAGACCATGTAGCCAAGGAAGCTCTGCTTGTAATCAATTCCGCCAGTGGCATTTTTCTTGTTCGTGGTGCAGTTCACCCCACCGCCGGTTTCGCAGCCCATGTCACCGGTCAGAGTGAATGCCAACTTGTCAAGGAAGCGCTCTGGGTGGTCGTAGTACTTCACCTCAATGCTGTTGTCCGTGTGCAGCCGCGTCCGGTTTGGAATCCCCAGCGCGTCAGCTCCGAGCCCGTAGTCGTTGCTCAGGATCGAGAGCCAACTCGTAGGCCGGTAGAGAACCTGTCCGCCTACACCCAGGCGGTTGTTGTACCGCCCATAGGACTGCCAGCCGTTGATGATCCAGGGCTCGATCTTCAGCTTTGCCGTGGGGAAGATCTGAATCCGCATGCCGGTGAAGAACCACGGTGTGTTCGATGAAACATAGGAGGGCTGATAGGCCCAATTGTCGAAGTTGTAGTAGCTGAACAGTCCGACATATGACATGAAGATGCCCGCATCCACGTTGATGCCGTGCAACACATCCCAGTGATAGCCGCCGTAGGCCTCGGATACATAGCGGTACGCGTCGGCCAGATCCCACTGTCCGCGAGAGTAGCTGGCGTCATTGCGCGGCGTGGTCGTCGAGTACATGCCGAACTGCGTCATCAACCGCGCCCGCACATGGTCATAGTGAAAGTCGCCGCCGACCCCGAGCTGAGTGAGATTGACTTCGTTCGAGCGAAATACTTCGCTCGATCCGCCGATGGTATCGTCCGCAGGATGATTGAAGTCGTAGGTATAGTCCACGTCCGCCCGGATTTCCGGGGTGAAAAACTTGGAATCGAATGCAGCTTCTTTCGTGCGCGGATTGCCGTTCAGCCAGGTCCAGTCGGCAAAGGCGAACGGTTCCGCGGCCGGCTTCTTCTCCGGCGGAGCGACGGTCTCGGATTGCGTCGCCACGGCAGCGGCTGCAGAGACCGGCTGGCCCGGATTCGCCATCACGGCGATCGTCGGCGTGGCCGGCGTCGTTGCTGCAGGAGTTGGGGATGCGAGCGGCGTCACTGCCCCTTGTGTCCCCACTGGTGAGCCTGCCGAGGCATCGCGCTGCTTGAGTTCGGCCTCGAGTTGCTCGATACGCTTCTTCATCTCCTCGAGTTCCAGAAGGATCTCCCGCGGCACTGGCTGTTGCGTACTGCTGGTTGATACGCCGGCGGGAATGTCGGTGGGCTTAGGACCGTTCGCCACTTGCTGGCTGCGCAAGGGCAGCGATAGCCCCAACACTGCAAGCCCGATCACGGCGGTCCGTCCGCCCTTGTGCGTAGATGATTTACTTTGGCGCTCTTCCGGATAAAGCACTATGAGTTCTCCTCGTCGCGGTGATCCTGTGACTCTGTCTGGCTCGAACTTTGCCAGAAATCCGGTCCAGGCCGGAGGCTGGCGCTCAGTGACTCCGTCTTTCACGAAGGCGCACAGAACGCGCAGCAGAAAAATAACTGCGCCGATGCACAACACTACCAACGTGACTCGCATAGTCCGCGACGCGACCTGCCAAGCCGGAGCCTGAGCAGAGTGCAACACGCCGTTCATAAAGCCCGGCTTAGGATTTCGTAAAGAATTCGTAAAGATGAAACTACTCGGTCAGCCAGATTCGCAGGACGACATCGTCCGAAGTCTGACTGTAAGACCACGATCAGAATGCTGGAGGTCAGCAGCCCCAGTCTGCTTCGCCGGGCTTGGCGAAGTACCGGCTATTCTCCTCCCCTTGCGCATGCGTGGCGGCCAGTTCGAGCAGAGCCAGACGAACGGCTGCGATCGTCAGCTTGCGTTCCTGCTGCGGGGTGTGATCCCACTCGGAGGCCTCACTCTGCTCTGGCGTGCATTCAAAGTCCGCTGCGAGCGCTCCCCGGTAGTGATGAAACAATTTGGCCAGCTCTTCCGCAGAAACGTTCTGAATCGATTCCATGCTCTTCGGTCTCCTCGTGCGGCGAGCGGGATCATCTCCTTCGCCGTTCGTCTATTGGACGCGGAAGGCCGTAAGGATTGAATAAAGAGTTCGTAGAATGTTCGTAAGAAATGCCCGTAACAAATGAGGCAGGAAAGGGAAGCGACTCGAAGCAATGCCGGCAACTACGTGCCGGGTTCGAAGCGGTATCCAACCCAGGGTTCGGTGACGATGTAACGGGGCGTGGCGGCGTCTGGCTCCAATTTTTTTCGCAGTTGCCCGACAAAAACCCGCAGGTACTCCACCTGCTCGGTGCTCTGCCCGCCCCAGATTGCGCCCAGCAGCGCGCGATGCGTTACAACTTTTCCGGCGTGTCGCACCAGGTACACCAAAAGATCAAATTCCTTCGGCGTCAGCCGTACTTCGCGGCTGCTCACCGTCACTTTGCGCGCCGCCGTGTCAATGCGGAAGTCGCCTGCCTCGATCACGGCCTCGGGTTCGCCTTCATTTGAGACGCGCCGCAGGTTCGCCCGCACCCGCGCTAGCAATTCATTCATGCCGAAAGGCTTGGTAACGTAGTCGTCGGCTCCGGCGTCGAGCGCTTCGACTTTTTGCCGCTCTTTGTCACGCACGGAAAGCACGAGAATCGGCACCTGTGAGACCGACCTTACCGTCCGGCATAGCTGTACCCCGTCAATCGAAGGCATCGAGAGATCGGTAATGATCAGATTCGGCGACCAGTCTTTCATGATTTCGAGGGCCATTTCGCCGCTGTTGGCCACGCGAATGTCGTATCCCTGCGCGGACAGGCTGGTCCGCAGCACGCGCGTGATCTGAGGTTCGTCATCCACCACCAGGATGTGCGCCGGATCGGCCATCTACCGCGCCTCCTGGGTCACAATATGCACGTCCACCGAAGGCGCGTCCCGGAGAAAACGCTGAATTGCCGACATATACAGATAGCGCTGCCATCCGGTTCGCGCCGAGCGCCCGAAAATCACCTGCGTGATGTGATGCTCGCGGACTAGGGTTGCAATGCCGTCAGCAATGCTGCCCCCAACTCCGCGCACCACCTTCGCGCCCAGATTTTCGGCGAAGCGGATGTTCTCCGCCAGCGTCTTCTGATCCTCCGGCCGCGTATCCCGTCCCACGTCCACGTAGAAGACATACAGTTCGCCGCCAATCGCCTGTGCCATACGCGAGCCGCGCGCGATTAAATACTGCGCCGCCGGGTTTGAACTTATGCAAACCCCGATCCGCTCCCGCACGGTGTGCGCCTGCTGGGCCTGGTCCTTGTCCAGGAATGCATCCAGGCTGCGGTCCACGACTCGGGTGACTTGCCGCAGCGCCAGTTCGCGTAGCGCAATCAGATTTCCCGGGCGGAAAAAGTGTGACAACGCCCGCTGTGCCCGGTCCACGGGATAGACATCGCCCCGCAGCATGCGCTTCTCGAGGGCCTGTGGAGTAAGGTCGGCCAGCACAATCTCATCCACGCGCTGCATCACCCAGTCCGGCACCGTTTCGCGCACCTGCACTCCTGTGATCTGCTGCACCGTCGGACCGATGCTCTCGATGTGCTGCACGTTCATGGTCGAAAGCACATCGATTTTCGCCTCGAGGATCTCGATGACGTCTTCGTATCGTTTGGCGTGCTTGCTGCCTTCGATATTGGTGTGGGCCAGTTCGTCCACCAGGATCACCGAGGGCTTGCGCTCGAGGATGGCATCCACGTCCATCTCCTCGAAAACCGTGCCCTTGTACTCAAGCCTCTTTGGCGGGATACGCTCCAGCTTCCCCGCCAGCTCTGCGGTGGCCTTGCGTCCGTGGCTTTCCACGACTCCGACCAGCACGTCTTCGCCCCGGCTCGCGCGCCGCATGGCTTCGCTGAGCATGCTGTAGGTCTTCCCGACGCCGGGAGCGTAGCCGAGGAAGAGCTTGAAGATTCCGCGGGCTTTTCCCGGCGAAACCTCACTCAGCCACTCTTCGGGCGTTTTTGTCATCGGACCCATTCTCTTGGCAGACGTGCAAATTGTCACGTCCATCGTACAATGCGGGGGTGAAATCCGCGCCCCGGACGCAAGCTATACGCTACACGGTTGCATTAGTAGCGATCGTCGCGATCACCGTTTTCGGCTTCCGCCTGCATCTGAATCACACCACGGTTGCCTTGATGTTCCTCGTGACCGTGCTCCTGACCTCGGCCTATTGGGGGCTTCGCTACGCGGTGGTAATGTCAGTGGTCGCGACCGCCGCTTTCAACTTCTTTTTCCTTCCCCCCATCGGCACCTTCACCATTGCCGATCCGCAAAACTGGGTCGCGCTCCTGGCCTTCCTGGTCAGCGCGCTGATTGCCAGCAACCTGGCCGAACGGGCCCGCAGTGAGGCCGAGCGAGCCAAACAGCGCCGCCGCGAGGTGGAACGGCTCTACGCTCTCAGTCAGCGCATTCTCTCTTCAGAAAATGTCCCCGACCTGCTGAGTTCGCTGCCGCGCTACGTTCACGAGACGTTCAACGTCGGCGACGTCGCCGTGATCTCAGGGGATCCTCCCGCGATCTACTCTTCCTCGCTTGCCGCCACCTTTGAAGAAAGCGTGCTGCGCTCCACCCTTCTGCGAGGCGAGCCGATTACTCAGACCGGCGTTTCTTATGTTCCGCTGCGGCTGGGTATGCGCACCGTGGGCGCCCTGGCCGTCAAAGGCTATGAACTGTCCCGGGAGACTCTGGATGCTCTCGGCAGCCTGGCCGGTCTTGCCATCGAGCGCGCGCGGGCGCTCGAAGCCCTCAGCAAGAATCGCGCCGAACAAGAGCACGAACGCCTGCGCTCCGCGCTCCTTGACTCGGTTACGCACGAGTTCCGCACTCCGCTTACGTCCATCAAAGCCAGTGTCACGACCCTGCTTTCCGCTAGCACTCTCGACGAACCGGCGAGGAGGGAACTGCTCTCGGTCATTGATGAAGAAACGGACCGCCTGAACCGGCTGGTCGGCGAAGCCGCGGAAATGGCGCAGCTTGACGCCGGCATGTTCAAGCTCGATCTCCAGCTGCATTCGATTCGTGAAGCCCTGCAGCCCGCGCTGCAGGATGCCGCCGCTTCGCTCGAGAAGCATCCCGTCGAGGTCATCGCGCCCGAAAGTCTTCCCCGGGTCCCCATGGATCTTCAGCGGATTCGCGAAGTGATGATGCATTTGCTCGAAAATGCCGGCAAGTATTCGGCCCCAGGCACTCCGATCAAAGTGATCTGCGAGGTTAACAACGACCGCATCGAAACCAGCATTTCCGATCACGGTCCCGGCATCGATCCGTTTGAGCAGTCGCTCATTTTCGAGAAGTTCTACCGCGGACAACATCAGCGCTACGCCGCGCCCGGAACAGGCATGGGACTGGCCATCGCCAAAGTGATTGTGGAAGCGCACGGCGGGACCATCGGCGTGGTCAGTCAACTGGGCAGCGGGTCAGTTTTTTCCTTTACCTTGCCCCTCGAGAAGAGCAACCGCGCTAAGAATCTATGATCCCTGAGGCCGGAATGTAGTAAGCCGCGTCCTCCGGCCTTATCACGCGCGGAATCCATAACGGGCGCCGCAATCCGCCCGGTCCCGGCGCCGGCCGCGTCAACGCCTTCCAGCGCTGGTAAACCGCGTAGGACAGGTTTGTGTCCACGAAAATGTCGCCATAATGGTCGTCGGGCCCGGCTCTTTCCACCCGCACCATCTGATGCCAGCAGTGCATGCCGCTGATCGGATCGGGATGCACGGGGAACGTAATGTCCTGATGCACGCCGGCGTCGCTCCACCACACTCTCTGCGTGTCCGCATCCTTGCTCCGATACGATGCAACGCCTTCTATCTGCCGCATCTTCCACTGCCCGCGGCCGACTTCCTTCAAATCCACCCATGCGCTGGACATGCGCTCGACCTGGTTTTCGTTGTTGATCCGCCAGCGCCCGAGATGATGCGAGCAGGCCACCACGCCCGGTGCCAGTCCCTCGGTCACCCACGCATGCAGAACGAAATAGCCAATCTCGGTGTGAACCTTAATCAGGTCCCCGGTGCGGATGCCGCCCAGTTTCTTCGCATCCACGGGATTGATCCACAGCGGATTCTTGTGTGAGATTTCATACAGAAACTTCGCGTTACCCGACCGGGTATGAATCAGATTCGGCAGCCGGAAGATCGGCAGCAGGGTGTACACCTCGCCGCGCGCATCCTTCGGCCATTCGACGATCGGGATGTAATTCGAGTCGAAATCCGCGGGTTGCTCCCCCTGCGCGGCCTCCCGCGCGGAACGGTGAATATGGCTCCGGTAATACTCTGGCAAGGTAAATTCGGGCCACTTCCAGTCCGCCATCGTCTTGGAGAACAACTCGAGCTTCCGCGACGGCGTGTTGTAGCCCGCGACCGCCTTGCCTTCCACCATCACTCCAATCGCTTTCCCATGCTTGGTGACCACGCCGCCGGCCGCCACTTCCGATCCCGCCAGATCGCCTTCTCCGAGCGGCTTTTCGTTGAGCTGATAAACGTCGCGCGTCACTTCATAGGCGCCGTACTTTCGCATGTACTCAAGCGGCGTCAGCCCTTCTTTTATTGCGGTTTCCGGAAGTCCCGGAACTGAGTTCTCAAAGATCCAGCCGTAATAGTCGTCAACCGTCAGCTTCTGCCCCGGCCGATAAGGTGATTCAAAGTACTGCCGAATTCCCATCGAGCCGTCGGGATCGATCGCCCAGGACAAGTTGATCCAGAACTCGTCTTCCTCCCATACCTCGCCCGGATTCGCCTGATATGTGTACTCGAACTTCTCGCCGGCCCGCTCCCGCAGCACGCGCTGCACCGGTTGCCGGAAGCCGATCCATTTTCCGGCATAAGATTCCTGGCTCATCAGGTCGTGACGCTCGGAACTGAATCCCATGGGCAACACGTAATCCGCAAACCACGCCGTTTCGCTCCAGGTCGGCGTGAGCGCCGCATGCAACCCGACTTTTTCTTCATCGCGCAACATTTCGATCCAGGAAAATCCATCCGGATAGGTCCACACCGGGTTGAAGACGCGTGTGAAATAGGCTTCGATGTGCCCGCGCCCCTCGCGCAGAAAATGCGGCAGCAGGAACGACATTTCATGCATCGCCAGCGGCCATTCCCGCGGATACAGCAGCTCGCTCCAGCGCTTTTGCGGCGGAGGCACGCTGAATGGCTTCGGCACAAACTTGTTCCACGCGTTCGGATTGTGGCCGCCCTCGGTTCCGACCGAACCCGTCAGCACATGAATCAGCATCAGCGCCCGTGCCGATTGCCATCCCCCGAGATTGCCCGATGCGCTGCCGCGCCACAGGTGCGACGCAAACCGGCTGCCGGCCGCTGCGATCTCGCGCGCGATCCGGACAATCACCTCCGCTTTGACTCCGCTCTCTTTTTCGGCGAACTCCGGCGTGAACTGCGCATAATGCTTCTTCAACGCTTCGATCGCAGCCTCGAAACACTGCCCCTTGGCATGGAAGTCATCCACTTCGAGTTCTTCCCAGTTCGTCCAGTTCTTGACAAACGCTGCGTCGAAGCGGTTTTCTTCCAGAATCACTTTTGCCATCGCCAACAGAACCGCTGCCTCCGTCCCCGGATATGTCGGCAGCCAGTAATCCGCCATGCTGGCCGTGTTCGAAAGCCGCGGATCCATCACCGCCAGCTTCGCGCCCGCCATTTTTCCGTCAATGATCCGCTGCGCGTGCGGATTGAAGTAATGTCCCGACTCCAGATGTGCCGACAGCAGCAGAATGAAGCGGGCGTTGGCGTGATCGGGCGACGGTCGGTCCGCATAGTGCCACAGCATGTATCCCAGGCGCGCCGAAGACGAGCAGACATTCGTATGCGAATTGTGTCCGTCAATGCCCCACGCCTGCAGCGTCCGGTCCATGATGAAGTCGTGCCCCGGCCGCCCCACGTGGTACATCACTTCTTCGCCGCGCCCGTCCTGAATCGCCTTCCGAATGCGTATCCCGAACGTCTCCAAAACTTCATCCCACGAAGTCCGCGCCCACTTGCCCGATCCTCGCGGACCGCTGCGCTTCATCGGATAAAGCACGCGTTCGGGGTCGTGAATCTGATTGATCGTGGCCGGGCCCTTCGCGCACAGGCGTCCTCTGCTCGCCGGATGCATCGGATTGCCCTCAAACTTCGCGATCTCTCCCGTTTCTTTGTCCACGTAAGCCAGCAGCCCGCAAGCCGACTCGCAGTTGAAGCAGACTGTCGGCACCAGTTGGTAGTGCTTCTCCACGCGCCGCGGCCAGGCTTCTGCGTCCAACTCCGTCCAGTCGTTCCATTTCTCAACTGGAGGGCAATACGCCAGGTGGCTGCCGTCACGCTTGAAATCGGTCATTTCATCTCCCCTGCGCTAACTGTTCGGCACGCTCTGTCCCGCCATCACGAAGCACCACTCAAAAATCAGCAGCCCGCCAAGTGCGAGCACAGCTGCGACTTCGTTGGCATGAGATCCCGCAGCGCCCATTCCGAGTAAAAGCAGCGGCAAAATCCCGCCCAGAACCACCGCTCCCGCCCAGAACCAGTTTCTGAACGGTCCATGCGTGATCAGCCGCGCGGCGTAGGCGGCATTATCGGTTGAATGCGGCATCATGAATTCCGCCGCAACGATCACCAGATGCAAAATCACGCCCGCTCCGAGCGCAATCTTCGCTGTCTGCATCGCGGCGTCCGAGCCACCCGCCGATTCCGGCAGCAGCATCAGCACCGCCGCTCCGCTGAGCAGCGCCTGTACCAGCAAATGCACCGGCAGCAACGGCGTCTGCCAAAGATCGCGCCCTTCGCACTGCCCGAAGAGAAACGCCGTATAAATGGCCGCGAAAAATCCGAGAATCACGGTCGGCCATAACAGTGCAGCCGCTGCCGACGACATTCCGAACCATGCCGCCAGCCAGAACAGCCCGCACAACCCGGTGTATGCGATCAGGATGAACGCGCCTCGCGCCAGCCACGAGCGCTTCTGCGCCATAAAGATTACCCGCAGAAAACGCATCTTGTGCTCAAGATCCCAGACCAGCAAGAGCGTCGTCAGCGCAGTAAACAGGAGCGCGATACTCGACAGTACGAGGTCTCGCATGCGGTCCGGTCCCAGCTTCCCAAACAGCATCGCGATTGCCGGAATCGCCAGCGCGCCGCCGCCGATGCTTTTCGTCCAGCAATAGGCCGGGACCTGCCAGCCCCAGGGCCGCGCGTGCGACACGTCATACGCCGCCAGTGCATTCTTCTGCAGCAAAGGACTGTCCGGCGGATAAATCGCCCCGCCACCGTGCACCTGCTCGTTCCGCTGCGACCACATGTAAATCGGCTCATGACGCGCCGCCGTCGGCACGATCGCGTTCTCATCCGAATCAATGTAATAAAGCTTGGGCCTCGTCCCCTGTTCGGGCTTTCGTACCCGCACCGGTTCCCGCGCGAGAAGCTGTCCGATTTCTCCGTCGCACTGATCGAGGTCGCCCGCGATAATTGCGTGCTCCGGGCAGACGACTACACACGAAGGTTCCAGTCCTACTTCTGTGCGATGAGCGCAGAAGTGGCACTTGGCCGCCGTGCCGTTGTCGGGATCAATGTAAATCGAATCGTACGGGCACGCCTGCATGCAGGCCTTGCAGCCGATGCAGCGCTCGGACGAGAAATCCACGATTCCATCCTTGCGCTGGTACATCGCCGTCACCGGGCAGATCGTGACGCAGGGAGGGTTCTCGCAGTGATTGCAGCGCGTCACCTGAAATACGCGCCGCGTGCTCGGATAGGTCCCCTTCTCGACATACTTCACCCAGGTCCGGTTCACCGTCAGGGGCACATGGTTCTCGGTCTTGCAGGCCACGGTGCAGGCGTGGCAACCGATACACTTCCGGTTGTCTATGATGAATCCGTATCTCATTCGGGGAGAAATCTCACGGCGTGTCGGGAGCCGAAAGCCGATTTATTGTAGCCGATCATCTCCGCCGATCCGCACCGTAATAGCCCATGGATCCCCGGGAGCACGGATTGTCACCTCTTCCGTTCGCTCCGTCGGCTACAATCTTTTGAACTTCAAAGCCAGCCGTTTCCCCAAGGGAGACCATTCAACTCTATGGCGGTTGACCCTTCAGCCAGCACTCTGGACCGACTCGACAGTCGCAGACCTTTCTACAATCGCTTTCTGCTGATCGTCGCCGGTCTGGGCGGTCTGCTCTATGGCGTGGACGTCGGCATCATCGCCGGGGCGCTCCCCTATCTCGAAGCGACTTCCGGTCTCAACGGCGGCCAACTCTCGATCGTCGTCGCCGCCGTTCTGCTGGGCAGCGTCATCTCGACGCTGTTCGCCGGCCTTCTCGCCGACTGGATGGGCCGCCGCACTCTGATGGTGCTGAGCGGCGTGATGTTCGTGGTGAGCATCCCGATGATTGCGCTTGCCCACGGATACGGCCCTCTCGTCACCGGCCGGCTTCTACAGGGCGTCAGCGGCGGTCTCATCGGCGTCGTCGTTCCGCTCTATCTCGCCGAATGCCTTACCGCTTCCGATCGCGGCAAAGGTACGGGAGTGTTTCAATGGCTTCTAACCGCGGGCATCGCCGCCGCCGCGATTGTCGGTCTCTATTTCAGTTTCCGGGTGGATCAGGTTGCTCGGTTGAGCGACGCGTCCGCGCTGCTTGCTTTCAAAGACACGGCATGGCGGCGTATCTTCTGGGTGTCGTTGCCTCCCGGTCTGCTTTTTGTAATCGGCAGTTGCCTGGTAGCTGAGTCCCCGCGCTGGCTGCTCCGGCGCGGCCGGGCGGATTCCGCCCACGCCGCATTGTTACGCTCCCGGACTGCGATCCAGGCCGATCTCGAACTCAAGGAGATGCAGGCAATCGTCGCCGCCGAGGCCGGCAAAACCGCTTCCAAAACTACCGACACTCTGCTGCGCCGCAAATATGTGATCCCGTTCCTGCTGGCCTGCGTCATTCTCGCCTGCAATCAGGCCACCGGAATTAACTCCATCATCGCCTACAACACCAATATTCTTCTGCAGAGCGGACTCTCCGATTTCGCCGCGCATTTCGGTTACGTTCTCTTTACGATCGTGAACTTCGCGGTGACCTTCGCCGGTGTCGTGCTGGTGGATCGCAAAGGCCGCAAATTTCTGCTGACCCTCGGCACGGCTGGGATTATTTTGTCTCTCATCTGCACCGGAGCGATTTTTCACGGCTCGGAAAAGTTGCGCGTGGACGCGCGCGATATCGTTCAGGCCATGGTCGGCCCCGACCACAGCCTCAGCTTGCTCTACAATCCCGGCCTCGAAAGCCGTCTGTTACCGGCCGCTGGAATCGCCAGACAGCCTACATCGCTGGTCGTGATCTATTCTTACGGCGATTTTCGTGCCGCCAGCCAGGCCGTCCGATCGGATGACCCCGCAGCCAAGCCCATCGTCCTTACGCGTGAAAGCTGCGTTCCTGCCAATAAGGTCGTGGCTTTCTTCTCGAACCCCTTCGGCAACCTTGAAGCAGCCAGGACTGCGCCGTTGAAAATCGAGAACGCCCTCATCAGCCCGGTTCCCAGCCCGCAAAACGGATGGCTGGTCGCCGCGACCCTCTTCATCTTCATGGCGTTCTACGCCGTCGGTCCCGGTGTATGCGTATGGCTGGCGCTCTCGGAGTTGATGCCCACGCGCATCCGCTCCAACGGCATGAGTATCGCCCTCGTGCTCAATCAGGCCGTCTCGACTACGATCGCCGCGATCTTCCTGCCCACCGTCGGCCGCTATGGCTACTCGACCATGTTCTTCGGATTCGCCGGCTGCACCGTGATTTACTTCGTCACCGCCGCCTGGTTCTTGCCTGAAACCAAAGGCAAGACGCTCGAGGAAATCGAAGCTCACTTCGAAGGCGCGTAGGGGCAGCGGCGCTGGCATGTCTCTGCGTTCGGTAGTGAGTCAGTCTTGAATTCATGCCCTTTCGATTGGGTTATCCCGGGCGGAGTGCTCAGCTGGTTCGCGCTGGATCCCTCGGCCCGCCGGTGAAAGCGCGGGCCGTCGGATGACGCCGAGAAGGTTGGAAGTCAACCTATCGCCCTCCGCCGAACCGGCGACCTGAGGTTTGTCCGATACAATTTCGTTACAATTAGGAATGATTTACCCTCGCAGCCTTTATGACTCCTGTTGACACGAAGAAGAAAGCCGCGAACCACAAGCCCGCGCACGTCATGCTGCGCGAGATCTACGAGCAGCCCGAGGCTATCGCCAAGACCGTCGCCCGGCATCTGCAGGACGATTCCATCTTTCCCGGCGAGCTGAATGCCATCGAGAGCGCCCTGCTTACATTTTCAAAACTCATCATCGCCGCCAGCGGCTCCAGTCGCCACGCCGGCCTCGCCGGAGAAATCATGATCGAAGATCTCTCCGGCGTTGCCGTGGATGTCGAGTATGCCAGCGAATACTGTTACCGCTCCACGCACGCCGCGGTGGACCCAATCGTCATGGTCATCACCCAATCGGGTGAGACCGCGGATACGATCGCGGCGCAGCGCGAAGCACTAACCCGCGGCGTCAAGACGATCGCCATCTCGAACGTCTCGCCGGCCACGATTGTCCGCGAAGCCGGCGCGGCGCTTATCACCGGGGCAGGCCCGGAACTTGCCGTCCCCGCAACAAAGAGTTTCACCACCCAGCTGACCATCCTCTACCTGATGGCTCTGTTCCTCGCCCGCAAACGCGGCCGCATGACTTCCGAAGTCACTCGCACTTACTTGCAGCGGCTGCAGCGTCTTCCTGAAGCCATCGAGAAGAGTCTGCGCCAGTGGGATGAACTCGCCGAAAGTTTCGCCTCATCTCATTTCAAGGCTGAGAAGTTCCTCTACCTCGGACGCGGTGTCCACTACGCCATCGCGCGCGAAGGCGCGCTCAAGCTGAAGGAAATCTCCTATGCTCACGCCGAGGGCTATCCCGCCGGCGAACTCAAGCACGGCCCTAACGCGCTGGTGGATGAGAAATTGCCGGTCGCGGTGCTGGCTACATGCGATCCCAGCGATCCCGATTCCATGCTCCGCTACCGTCGCACGCTCGAGGTGATGAAAGAAGTCCGCAACCGCCGCGGGCCGCTTGTTACTGTCGCCACCGAGGGCGACAAAGAAGTGCGCAGCATTGCCGATCAGGTTTTCTACGTTCCCCCGGCGCCCGAACTGCTGTTGCCGATTCTTGAAGTGATCCCCCTGCAGCTGTTCGCCTATCACGTCGCGATCAAGAAAGGCTACGACGTGGATCACCCACGCAATCTGGTCAAAGCGGTTGTTACCGAGTAGCGGTTTTGCAGCTCACTTCGGAGGCCCGGCGATTTCTTCTTCTTCCGCCTGATGGCTCTCCGCCGAGAGCTTCCGCAACGACAATCGCTCGTGATGCGCCAGGGCCAGTCCGACCGGCACGACCGCTGCAAACGTCACCAGCCAGAGCAGAATCCCGCAGCTCGCCGCCATTTCGGCCGGGACATCAAACACGCGCGAAAGTATGGTGATCGTCGCCACCTGCGATCCTCCGCCCACCGCGGGCAGTTGCAGGATCGATCCCACCATGCTTGCCAGAATCAGAATCAGCAGCTGCGACACCGGAATTTCCAGCGCGTCCACGCCGTAGGAATGTGTGACTTCGTGGTAAGACAGCGCAATCAGGTACCACATGCCCACTGAGACCGCCATCAACGCGAGCAGCGACCACGGGCCGTGAATCGTGTTCAGCCCCGCGCCAAACTCGCGCACCTTCTGCCCCAGCTTGTGCCCGAAGTTCTTCGGCAGATGCGCCAGCCGCTTCTCCACCCAACTGGCGACGGCCTCGCCGCTGCGACCAATAATTGCAGCCGCGACGGCCATGCCCAACACCATCGCAGTCAGCACGAAGCCTGCCTCGCGAAACCACGCGTAGTATTCCGGATGCGGAATGGATTGCAGTGCGCTCGGCAGAAAAATCGCGAGAATCGTCAGGACCGCAAACGCGCCCGCGTCAAAGATCCGTTCCACCGCCCACACCGCGAGTTGCGAGGAAAACGGCAGGTCGGTCCGACGCGCGATGAGATACGGGCGAATGAATTCTCCCGCGCGCCCCAGCAACGCCAGCCCGGTGAACCCGATCAGCGTCGGCGAGAGCATGTCCCGCACCTTCGTTTGCGGACGCACCGGCCTCAGAAAGAGCTTCCAGCGCACCGCCCGCATCCAGTAGGCGACGTAGATCAGAGCGATCCCGTGCAGCACATGCAACTTGTTGACGCGGTTGGTCTGGCTCCAGAATGTTCCCCAGTCAAACGTGCGCCAGTGCCGGTATTGCAGATAAACCAGCACGGCCAGAATGAGAAACACGACCACACTGGCCAGAATGCGCTTTTTATCCATGAGCAGGAAAAACTCCGCGCCGCGGCCCCAGGCAACGCGAAGCGGGAAACGGCAGTTACAAGGTAAATGAGCACGCCGAAGGGGTCAAACCACGCGGCTCGCACCTATCCGACGGGCGGAGGTCATCCTGAGTGACGCCGTTCGTCAGGTGGAGCGAGGGATCTCCTTACCAGGGAATGCCGCATCGGCAGCGCTAGGGAATTGGCTTACTGGTTGGGCTGAAGGCTGCTTTTCGCAAGACTGGTCTTCGCCGGTGGTCGCGCCTTGGTTGCAGTCTGCGCGGCCACATGCGGGTCAGCGGCCGGCTTCTTAGCGTTGACCTTCGCCTTCAGGGTCGAAGTTGCCTGCGTTGCTTTCTGTTGCGCCAGTTTCTTCTTGTTGAAGTCCTTCACGATGCGCGCCACATATCTCCGCGTCTCGTAATACGGAGGCACGCCGCCAAATCGCTCCACACGCTCCGGCCCCGCGTTGTAGGCCGCCAGCGCCTTGACCAGATCGAAATCGTAGCGCTCCAGCAATTCGCGAAGATACCGCGCGCCGCCTTCCACGTTCTGCTGCGGGTCGAATGTATTCGGCACGCCCAGTTGCGACGCCGTTCCCGGCATCAGCTGCATCAGTCCCTGCGCGCCCTTCGGAGATACTGCCCGCACGTTGAATCCGCTTTCCGCCCGGATGACGCTGTTCACCAGATCGGGATCGAGCCGGTAGCGTCCGCTGGCTTCATTCACCACCTGCGAGAGATCACGCTTGGGCACGGCAGCCGCCGCTTGAGAGCGAGTGCTTGTGACCCGCGCTGCGGTTCCTGATCCGAACCCGGTGGTCGTCGCCGCCCGGGATGCCGCTCCTGAAGATGGAGGATTCACCGGCGCTTCCGGTGCCGCTTCGAAGTGCTCAATCTCTTCGGTCGGTACATCTACATAACTCGATCCCTCGGCGTTGACGTAGAGTCGCGTGACCGCGCCCACAATTTCCCGCCGTTCATGCCTTATCGAAAATCCGTTCTTCAATACCGCCACTTCCGCCGCGTGCCCGGCGGAGCCAAGGCAGAAAAATACCGCGACCGTGAGCACGGCCCCGGCTGCCTTCGGCAATGGATTCCAGCTGCGCATTCGATTACCGCCAATTACGGCAGGACCGGCAATGCGCCGTCCAAAGCGATCTCCACGGCGCCTGCCACGCCACACGCATCGTTGCCGCGAGTCACCGCCCAACCCCGTCCCAGCAATTCCTCACAGGCATTTCCCATGATAACCGGATGCCCGGCAAACTCAAGCATCTCCACGTCATTGTGGTTGTCACCGACGGCCATGACCTCGTCGCGCCGGTAACCGCGAAAATTCGCCCACCGTTCCAGCGCATGTCCCTTCGAACAGCCGGCATTCAGTACGTCAATCATGGATAAATCCCGCGCCGGATACTCCGTGCGCAGCACGGTAGTCAGCCCTTCCAGACCAGCCCCCTCCAGCGCCATCAGTGCTTTGCCCATGCGCGCCATCGTCCCGCAGAACATCGCCTGCACCGGATCCTTCACCAGCGCCCGCTCCACCGGCACCACAAACTCGATGAACTCCATATTCTTTTCGACCCACCGCCGGATGCTCGCCCCTACCTCGTCCAGCCGTTCCAGCACGATCGCGCCTTTTCCCTCCTGATCAAAGGTCAGAACCGTGTTCCCGCGGAACTCTTGCATGGCGCCGACCAGCCGCCGGCACGTCTCCGCCGGCATCAGGTCGCGGTGGAATGTTTCTCCGGCCAGCGAGCGCGTTACCGCCCCGTTTGAACTGATAAGCCAGAGATCGAATCCAAGTTGTTCGGCGATGGGAAGGGCGAAGCGGTGCCGGCGTCCGGTAACTAGTACGATTTCAATGCCCGCGGCGTGCGCGCGCCGCAGCGCCGCCAGGTCGCCCTCGGAAATGTGAAATTGGGGATTGAGCAGCGTCCCGTCAATATCGGTCGCCAGCAGCCGGATGGCGGGCTTGGAACTCTGTACCATCCTTGATTTTAACATCCGAATCCGGCCGCTCGGGACCGGGGTCAGGGGATTCTCAATTGGTGTAATCGCCTGTTTTCGCCAGTTACCGTCGTAAGCCGCAGGTTTGGCACGGGGATGCTTTAATTCCTCAAGGGCTTTACGAGCGCCCCGAACATGTCTCAGTGTCCTGATTGCGGGTGTCAACTTCCAAGCACCCAAACCCTTTGTTCAAAGTGCTACGACGCAAGGTATTCCGAGGTCGGTCGCCCGAAGTCCCTTCTGGAATCGATTCGGGCATTCGGACCGAATCCGCGAAGACGGCAAGTAATAGACGACCGCTATGATTCGGCGGCATCGGGGACACTGCTGTGGCCTGTCGTTCTAGCGGTCGCATTGGGCGTGGGCTTTGACTGGCATTGTGGATTTGGGTGGTTCGCAGGAAGATACTCGCCCTTCTCCGCGACTGTTCTGTGCACGGCTGGCATGATTGCGGCGTATTGCGGCGCTGGGGCGGTTCTCGCAGCCTGCCTGATACCGCGAGCAAGATGGCGAGATGCCTGGTTCCTGTTCTTTGTCTTTTCGCTGTTTGTTTGGAATTGGTTGTGGGCCGACTGGATTGCTGATCGCTGAGCGGAGAGTTGTAGACAAGATTGCAGCGATCGCTCTTGAAACATTCCGATTTCACTCATCGTCCCCGGCCCTCAGGGAAGATATCCTTAAACGAGGTGAATGCCGTGGAACCTGATTTCCTGACGGGATTTTGGCACTTCTCGCGGCCCTAGCGCTGTTGGGTTGTGCCGCCCTCATACTCTTCCTCGTTCATCCCGGTGGCTTCGAGGGACAAGTTGGATGGTTCTTGGCGTTGATGCCGGGCGCGATCCTGGGCCTGCCGTTCGCGGACCGCGTGTACCGGATCGCCCCCGGCGTGGAGCGATTTGCGCTTTGGGGGACGATCATCCCTGTTTCTCTGCTTTGGTATTTCGCCCTCAGTTACGGAGCAATCACAGCATACCGCTTCATCGTCCGCAGACCGTGAAGTACGATTGTTGACGAAAAATCCTGATTACACTGGTTGACCTCGGCCCTATTTCCCACCCCTACCCCCTCAGCCTCGCCAGCAGTCCGCTCGCCTTGCGGAACCACGGACGTTCCCGCCGCCGCAAATATCCCGGCATAGTTGGCTTCTTATCGAGGATCCTCTGCGCCCACTCGCGAGCCTCGGCCTTTCGTCCCTGCGACTCCAGAAACAGCGCGTAGTGATAGTACGTCTCCGAGATCGTCGAAATCCGCGTCGCCTCGCGGAACATGGCATTCGCCTTTTCCGCCTGCCCGGTCTGCGCGTAGGCCCACGCGAGCAGTCCCTTTCCGCGATGGAAATCGTAATCCGGGTCCGAACTCACGGCGCGCTCCAGGTCCGGCACCGCCGCCGCGAAATCTCCCAGCTCAATCTCTGCCACGCCGCGCCGGTAAAAGGGATCGGCGTGATCCGTGCGCGACGAGATCGCTTTGTCATAACACGCCCGGGCGCGCGCAAAATCGCCGTCATCGAGATAGAGCAGGCCCAGTTCTTCGTAATTTCCCGCCGAAGGATTGTCGAGGATCGCCCGCTCCAGTTCCTGAATCCGCCGCCGCCGCGGAAACACCTGGAACGAATCGCGCAGCAGTCCGGCGTCGGGGATCACTTCCACCAGGATGTACACCAGCGCCCCGATCCAGTGAAACAGGATGATCCACAGCCAGAAGAAATTCGGCCGCCGCCGAATGAAGTGGATGATCGCGATCACGCGCAGCGCAATCGCCCACCAGGAGAAAGCAAAGAAGAGAAACGATCCCATCGCGAAATCGCACTATAGCACGCGACCGCGTCAGGTCGTGCGGGGAGGTCCGAAGACGGCTATCTTACTGACCTACTTTTTGATCACGGGACTCGGCGCCGGCGCCGTCGCCGGCGCTGCGCTCAAGCTGTCCATCACCGACTTCGGCAGCTTGTCGGCATCAGCCAGCAGCAGGCTCACCTGCCACATCTCGGTTGTCGAAAGCGCTTTATCGAAGCCCGGCATTCCCGTCATGCGGATTCCGCCCGAAACTTTCCAATACGTTTCGCCCGCCGGATCGTCCGTCACCCCCTTGCCTTCCATCAGCTTCGGTGGCTTCGGAAACATGCCTTTCGCAATCGCCGTCTGCGGCTGCCCGGGCAGCCCGTGACACACCGCGCAATTTTCCTTGTAGACCTGCGCTCCAGCCACGTACGCGGATTCGTCCGCGGTGATCGGCACCGACTTCGGCATTTCCTTTTCCAGATGAGCGTGCTGCGCCATCTTCGCAAACGTCTTTTCAAAGGGCATTGGAGGCGCCGCCGTCGCCACCGGCGCGCCGCCAGTCGCAAAATACAAATACACCCCCGCAAACACCCCAACCACTCCCAGGATCACTCCAAATACGACCTTCCCCATATTCTCGCTTTCTCCTTCCTCGCTCGAATGAGTCTTTGATACTAACCGAACCCTCACTTACTGGCTAGCGAACCAGCACTAAGCGCTAGCGCCAGCGGGAACAGGGCCTCTGGTGGCACTTACCAGATGCCCACGACCCCCTGTTACACTCAGCTGTTCACTATGCTGACTCACCTCGAATGCACCCGCTGCGGCGAGCATTATCCCGCGGATCGCCCGCAAACTGTCTGCCCCAAAGACGCCGGCATTCTCTACGCCCGCTACGATCTCGCCGCCATCAAGCGCAATTTCTCCGCCACGCGCCTCGCCGGACGTGCTCCCACCATGTGGCGCTATGACGCCGTGCTTCCCGAAGCGGATCCGGTCTCGCTCGGCGAAGGTTTCACTCCCATGCTCGCCAGCCGCGAGTACCCGAACGTCTTTATCAAGGATGAAGGCCCGAAGCCCACCG
>Ga0209167_10000759_pt1 | contig 21495 bp, 24 predicted proteins | sample Coa_R1_9_FD_187154 | JGI IMG/M metagenome (GOLD analysis project Ga0209167, IMG submission 187154) | Surface soil microbial communities from Centralia Pennsylvania, which are recovering from an underground coalmine fire - Coalmine... | ecosystem: Environmental > Terrestrial > Soil >... | reverse complement strand
AAGTCAGGTCCTCCATGCGTCAGTTGCAAAACAACCCGGAGAAAATCCGTTCCTTCTACCAGAAACCCTCGCTCAGATATGCTGCATGAATATGAATATACTTATAGACTGATTAATAAATATCTTTACAGTAGACCCGGAAATACTTGTGTCTGAGGCGGAAACGTTCTCCCGCGGATAGGTCCAGCACAAAATCCGTTTCCAGCTCCCACCCGTAATTGCGGAGTGAAGCGGTGATTTGAGCGCGTTTCCTTTTGCCGGCATCCTCCGGCATATCAAAAAGTGCATGCGGGATTGTGGTAATTCGGATCAGCTTATCGCTGGGAAAACTGGCCTTTTCATATGATTCGGGCGTGGTAATGCTCAGCTCGTATCCATCGCGTGTCTGCTTCACATAAAAATCCGGGGAAAAGGGGGTAGACGCCAGGGTTTCGATTTTTATGTCACGGATGACTTCTCTAAAACAAACCCCGGAATGGAAGCTGTGGCGATTATCATGATAAATCAACCCCCTCTGCAGTACGGTGAAGCTTAGGTCATCTCGGACGACGTTATAAGAAGCCTTGTTCTCTCTAATCTTCTCACAGAATTGTGGCCATGTCTTCTCGTCCACCAACTTATAATCGGCCAACAGTTCTTTCCACTTTGGCTCGATATGAATACGAAAGGGACGGAACTGCCTGGAGTTCTTCTCCTTATACCAAAGATGAACTCCTGCCAGGAGTAGCAGGGTTAGGAGCTAATTCGGAATGTACATCTACTGCTCACCTCCTTTCATCCGGCTTTTTCCGGATCGACACCCTGGGGAAGACAGATCCCGCTGAAATAGATCGGATCTTGTTTCTTGCCCGAAGAGTTTTCGATCTTGTCGAGGAGTCGCTGGGCGAAGTCCGCTTTCTCTTCTTGTCCTATGAGGGCATTTTCACATTGATCTTCGATTCCCAGGCCGACTGTAACTTCCAGTGGTCATCGTGAGAGTGAGTCGTCCCAGTTTTCGCCCACAACAACCAGGTACCGCTGAAACAAGCCACTGCATCTCAGACCCGATTCTCTGGAGTTTCAAGACTGCCTCCCCGAGGTCGGAGCCCCTTTCGCGCCTCCTCGAATAACTGATCAAATTTCTTCTCGCTGATCTCCGGTGCAAAAAACCTTTTGTCGGACCTAAACAGGATCGGATCGAAATGGCCGAGCTCTTCGACGATCTGGTCAGGGATTACGAGGTCCGGGGAAAGGCCACGCTCGATTTTTTGAGCCATCTCAAGCCCGTCCAAGGAGTATTTCTCCGACATGCGGGCCGTGGACGTGACGGAGGAGATTATCGACCGTTTCATCTCTTCCTGCCTGGCCGAGGGGAAGAGCCCCGGAACGATCAACCGGGAGACCCCGCTCCTGGGCGAGCCCTTCGCCTGGCGGTCGAGCGAAAGCGGATCGCGGCGGCCCCCAAGGTGAGACGCCTCCCCGGAGGAGTGGTCCGGAGTGGATTCTTCGAGAGGCCCGAGTTCGAAGCAGAGGCCCATAACCTTCCCGCCGATCTTCAGGACTTCGCCCGATTCGGCTACCTGACCGGCTGGCGCAAGGGAGAAATCGCCTCCCTGCAACGGACCGACGTGGATATCCAGGGCCGGATCATCCGGCTTCGCGGGGAGAACGCCAAAAACGGAGAACCCCGAAAAGTCGCCCTCGAAGGAGAGCTGTGGGATATTGTCGATCGGCGGCTCAAGGCCGGGGAAGTGATTACCGAGAGCGGCGTGAAGATCAACCCTTCACTCTTCCACCGTGAGAACGGCTCCCCGGTGAAGAACTTTCGCAGGGCCTGGGCGACGGCGTGCAAGAAGGCCGGAATCAAGAAGATGCTCTTTCACGACCTCCGGCGCACCGCCGTCAGAAACATGGTCCGGGCCGGTGTCTCCGAATCCGTCGCCATGAAAATTTCGGGCCACAAGACCGCCTCCGTCTTTTGACGTTACGACATCACCTCGGAGGCCGACCTCCGGCAGGCCGTTCAAAAGACCGAAGCCTACGTCCGGAGCCTGCCGGAAAAAAGAGAACAGGGACAATCCGGCCTAAAATGGGGTGGGTGGGGGTTGATTCGTCTTTATAAGTATTTGATTATTGGGGGTGTCCCCACGGGGATTTGAACCCCGGTTACCGCCGTGAAAGGGCGATGTCCTAGGCCAGGCTAGACGATGGGGACTTGATAAAAAAAAACGAGGTGAATCTTAGCCTACGCCCGGACCGTTGTCAAGGCGGCGTCGCGAGAACAGCCACAAGAGGTGAGTTCTCCAGCTGGAGAATAAGACGCATTTGTCTTTGGATTTCAGGAGACCGCTGCTTCCGCCGCGCCGTTCCTGGCCAAGTTCGCCATCAGAAACAGCCATCGTTCTGCCGGAGGACCAGACAAATAAACCGCCGCGTCGCCCGGTAAGGTTTACTGAAATTAAAAGGGCCTTTACGGTGTTACCGTAAAGGCCCTTTATGGTCCTCCACCCAAAAGGCGCGGACCCAAGACAGCCCTCCTCGGCCTTTGCCTCTTATGCCGCTTCATCCTCGGTACCCGAAAAAATACCTTCCGACAGAATTTCTCCGATTTCCCGATACATCGCAATCGCCGTCGGATCAACCTGGTTCTCCAGGTAAGGAAGAAAACGGGCCACCGCCCAGTATCCATCTAGGAAAGCCTGATACTGCACCTGGCTGACGCGAATCTGGTAATGCTCCTCCAAGGTGTCGGGATCATAGAAAAACTTGATCTCCGGAATGGTCTCACCCGTGAACTGATAGTAGAGTTGCTGCAGGTGCTCTCCGAAAGTTTTCTGAGACTCCACCAGCGAGTCCAGGATCTTCCGATACGCGAATACCTCACGTTCGTTTTCAATATAGTACAGAGGAACCGGGCTAAAATCATTGCTCTTTCCGTCTTTGTTAGGCATAAATACACCTCCAAACTTGCCCATCAAGCGGAACGAAGGAGCAAAACCGTGCGCTTTCTCTTCCTGCTCGTTCACCGTGTCACAAGGTTAGCAGGTTTTACGGGTTTGTCAAAAAGTCAGCGGAAACGAGTTGCAAAGACCAATCTACGTAAGAACGGAGGGACAGGAGAGAAAGAGGCCGGGCTTTTTCGCTGAACGCTAAGACCTCATTTCAGCGATCAAACTCTTCCGATTTCGTTGCTCCCCTAATTGATCGAGTATCCCATCGCCTCGGGAAAACCAACAAGATCAACACCGACGAGCACGTCACGAAACAGTTTTGGCGTCAAGGCATACCGAGAACGACCCCGATCGCCTTGGTCGCCGTTAAACCTTCCATGCTTATTATTCTAATCAGTCGTCGGGTCAAAGTCAACTTGCCCCGATGGGGCGCCGCCCGAAGAGGGAAGTCAGCCCTAGAGGGGCTGCGGGGAGTTTTTCTCCATTCTAGGTCCTTTTCCCGATTCCCGGCCCCTGCGCTCCTGGTGTAAGATCCCACGCGACAGGGGGGTGGCCCGTCAAACGGGGTGCTTGAGCCGTTTCACCGCCTTCGGGGCGCTGTTGCGGGAAAGACTACGCTGGAGAAGGACCATGAAAAAAACCGCGATGATCCTCGCTCTGATGTTCCTGTTCTGCGCGTTTAATCGTCAGGGTTTCACCTCCGGGCTTTGCGGGCGGGTCCTCACCAGCTATAAAGGGGTGGATGTCTTTTCCAACGACGGACATGGCGGCGAAGGATGCGCTGGACGGGGTGCGTACGGCCTTCAGTATCAGTGTGTAGAATATGTGCGGCGTTTCTATCACCAGATTAAAGGGATTGAGACGCGGGAAGGCATGATGGGTTTTCGCTGGAACGGCGATGCAAGCACCTATGTGGTGACCGCCAGAGAGAAAGGCCTGACGTTTTACGCCAACGGGGGAATCGTGGCTCCCGAACCGGATGATATCTTGGCTTTCTCCGGAGGTCTTTATGGGCATGTCGCTATCATCGCGTTCGTCGGCCCAAACACCGTCCACCTCGTTGAGCAGAACTCATCTACAGTCGGAGAGGCCTCTGTTTCCTACAATCCTCAGACCCATCGCCTGGAAGACTATTGGGTCGGGAGCACCCGTTTTCATCCGGAGGGATGGCTTCGGGTCGCGACAGACCACCCCCCTGTGACGGGGACCCAGGCCGTTCTTCGCGAATCCGCTCCCTCCCGCTAGTCCCCCTTGGTCCCGCCGGCCTCCTGCAGGACACGACTAAGCCTTCGACGCATCAAGGTGAAATAGAAACGAAGGGCACTGTTGGAGAAAATCTGAATCGACGAAATCGCCATGATTTGGTAGACCCTCGCGCGCCGGAACTTGACCGGTCTTTGCGGATCGAGCAGATACGGGGAAAGAAGGACTTCGCTCAGGGTCGCAATCGCGAAGAGAAGCGGCCAGAGGCAAGCGAGGCGCAGGCGGACCTCGCGCCGGGGAATCGATCTAAAATAAATCCATCCCTGATCGATATGGTCGAGCGCTACATGGGTAAGTTCCACGACCAGCGGAAGGACCTGGGACCGCGAGGCAGGATCAAGGAGCTGTTTCGCCACCAGGCCCTGTTTCTCAAGGAGAACCCGCGGAATATAGCAGCGACCCCGCGCCAGATCCAAAGAAAGATCCTTGAGTACATTGGTCATCTGGAGGCCTTTGCCGAAGCAAACACCCAATCGCTCCATCGCCCCCTCGTCCCAAGTTCGTAGCGAGGTCAAACGGCTACGGCAGATCCGGGTCCAAAACTCTCCGACGCAGCCGGCGACGAAATAGGTATAACGGTCTAAGTCGGCCATCTCCTGGAGCTCCTGAGGCGCTCCAGGCCTCCCCTCCGAAAAACAGAGCAGGTCCATCTCCATTCCCCGGGTGAGAGTTCGCACCAGCTCGCCGATGAGCCTCCGGTCTGCTTCGTTTAACGCCATGAGGAGCTCAAAACAGCCGGCCAGCCTCTCCAGAAGAAGGCGCTCCCCTGCCAGGGCCTTTCCCGAGATTCCGCCAGAGAGCTCTGCGATTCCCCTCCAGTCTGGAGAGGCGGGGAAGAACTGGTTGCGGTAAAAGAGAAGAGCCGCGAGCCTCTCCGTTCTCGGAATCAGGTCGGTGTCGGCGATCGTATCGGCGGCCCGGCAGAACAGATAGGCCAGTCCGACCTGGAGACGCAACCGGGACGGGAGCGCGCGAAGGGTCAAGTAAAAAGAACGGGAGACCTGGCGCAGGAGGTCCTTAAGGAACCACTCGGGACGGTGCTGATTTTCCATGAACGATGCTCATCGGCGCCAGCCCCCCTCACGGAGCAGGGAGGCCGCCTGGTCGAATAACTCGGACCCTGAGAGCTCATTTTCCGTGTTGTAACCGCCGGTATAGGTAGATCACAACGAGGGCGTTTAGGCCGACTCCGAGCGCGCGCAGGGCATTCCACCGCTCCCAGAAATGGACGACCTCAAAGGGGATCAGAAGGGAAACACTGACCAGGGTGAAAAATTCAGCCCACCGTTTCTTGTAATAAAGGCCAATCGCCTGGATCCAATCCAGGACACCGAGGATCAGGGCGGCCAAAGAGATTTGAATGACCGCCTTCCCGGTCAAGAGCTCCAGGCGGCCTACCACGGCCTGCACGGAGCGCCGGTCGACGTCCAGATTCAGGGCCCGCACCACTTCCTTGATCACTTCGCCCGGTCCTCGGCGGCCGAAACTGAGAAGGCCGATCCCCAACAAGATCAGCAGGGTCCCCTTGCACGCCCTCTCCCAAACGATGAGACCGAGTAAAAAACCCCCTTCCTCCTTGGCCTTTCGGGACATCGCTCATCCGCTATTGAAGGAGGCTAATGGCAGGCAGGCCCCGGATGCAACACAAGCCGGCCAACTTCGACGGGCGCCGGCAAGGATTACTGCTGGGAAAGCAGATACTCCAGGTGGCCTTTGATCCTCGGGAGATAGCTCAAGGGAATTCGTTCCACCTTCGGATTCTTCAGAGAGAGGACAAACACGGTCAGGGCCTCCGATTCCTCATCGCTCAGCCCAAAGTTGGGCATGATGGTGGGGTAGGTTCGGTCTTTGGGATCGGGCGCGCTCGGATCTCCGGGGGTGATCTTTTGAGGGTCCTGAAAGTGCTCATAAACCCATTGGCGGGTGGTATGCGGACCCTTGACGTGGCTGAAATCATGGACCAGATAAAAGGAGAGCTCGGTCTTGCTCCCGAGAGCAGAAAGCTCCGGGGCGAGCGTGGCGTTCGTCCCTAATTGGCGGATCGTATGGCACGCACCGCACCCGAGCTGACTCGCCAGCCGCTTTCCTTTCATGAGAAGGGGCGTTTCAGGCCACGACACGTCCGAAGAGTAGAGCTCTAGATGGCACTTTGTGCAAGAGCTCTGCACGGCGGTCCCCGTCAACAGCTGCCGATCGAGATGTTCGACGAGACCGTGGGTTCGCTCCACCCGGGTCGCTTGTCCGTCGCCATTATGACAGATGGTGCATCCGAACTTCTCGAACGTGTGCTTAAACATATATCCCCGATCGCCCTGGCCATTGATGAAATCCGGGTGAGTCTTCAGGGGCTGCTTTTCGTTGGCGAATTTTGGGTTGTCGATTCCCATGTGGCAGGTCACACATCGATCGGCTCGACCCAGATCGGCGTTCCAGATCTGCTTGATGGCGAGCGGTGTGGCGGCGACCTTGGGATCGCCGGTGATCTGAGCGAGCTTCTGGTAATAAGCCCGCTGATAGGGTTTCCACTCGGCGGTCTCCTCCCGAAATGCAAATGCACCTAACAAAAACAGGATCGTAAGACCGCAAATACCGAAGAGAAGGTGCTTTATCATCGAACTATCTTTTCTCCCGTTCCTTCTTAAAATGCCGCTCCAGAAGAACCGTGATCCCTAAGAATACCAACATGAAAACTAGGGTGCCGCCCACGACAAAGAGGCCGATTCCCAGCCGATAAGGGTATCCCCACATCTCATGCCAACTCACAGCAATCCCCCGCTTTGCATTTACAGATCCGTCCGGCGCACCGCCTAAATTTTAAACCAAGGGGTGACCAGTACATATTTGATGTTCGCCAGAAGCCGCAAAAAGATCTTTAACGGAACCCCCATCATCGACAGAAATAAAAACATGACCAGATTATAACGGGCGAACCCCAGGCGCTTGAAGAAGCCGCGCATCAACACGAAGGGGAGGGTTAATCCAATGGCGTAATAGCCCAAAAACAAGAACCAGGTCAAGATATTCGGGAGGGTGAAAGAGAGCGATCCGATCGTAAAGAGCGGTGCAGGATCGTTCCCCATTTGCATCAGGTTGCTGAGTAGCACTTCGAGGTCGACCAGCTTGACCGCCGAGGCAGGCTTGTGCACGGTCGGATCGTCCCAGGGCCAGTACCATTGCCAATCCAGCCCGCGAAACCAGACCCCAATGACGATCAAGACGTACCAGAGCGAAAGTCCGAAGAGAAAACCGAGCACGGCGAACTTCCGTTCCGAAAATGAGTAACTCCCCTTCGCCTTCGGATTGGGATCGATATAGGGGATCAGGATCAGTCCGATAATGATCATGCTGGGAAGCACAACCCCTGCCAGCCAGGGATCAAAATAGACGAGAAGCTCCTGAAGACCGAGAAAATACCAGGGGGCTTTGGTCGGGTTCGGGGTCGTGTCGGAGCTGGCCAACTCCTCCAGGGGAGCCGGAGAGACCAGTCCGAGCACCAACAGCAGAATCGACGCCAGGAGCAGGGCGATGAATTCAACGTAGACGAGGTTCGGCCACACCAGAACCGTATTCTCCGGGGCGACCCGCTGGGAGAGCGGGCTTCCCTTTCGAATGAGGGCGACCACATCGGTCTTTTTCCCGTCCTGAACCACATCACGGGAACCTGTGGATTTCTGATCAGCCATTGCTCCCTCTCTCCAACCTTCGCCGCACCGCCGACCGGAGATAACCGCTCAGGTCAAAGAGGCCCTGAAAAACCGTCCTTCCGAATTCTCCAGAAATGGACCGCCATAAATAGGGCGGCAATCAAGGGAAGCGCCAAGCAGTGGAGGACATAGAACCGCAAAAGAGCACTCTGCCCGACCACTGTTCCGCCCAGCAGCATGAAACGTATGTCGTTGTTCACCGTCATCCCGAGCTGGGGTCCGAAGGGACCGGCATTCCCGATCAGGGGGGTGGCCTCCGCCATCTTGCTCCCCACGGTCACGGCCCAAAGGGCAAGCTGATCCCAAGGAAGCAGGTACCCGGTCCAGGAAAGAACCAGTGTCACCACCAGGAGGATGACGCCCACGACCCAGTTGAACTCTCGGGGAGGCTTATAGGAACCGGTGAGGAAGACGCGGGTCATATGCATCCAGACCGAGAAGACCATCGCATGCGCCGACCACCGGTGGAGATTACGGAAGAGGTTCCCGAAGTAGACGACATTCTGAAGGTCCTTGATGTCGTTATAGGCGCGGCGGGTGTCGGGTACATAGTAAAACATCAGAAAGACGCCGGTGATTGCCAGCATGATGAAGAAAAAGAACGTGAGCCCCCCGAGACACCAGGTAAAGCGCACCTTCACCGCTCCCCTTTTGACCCTGACCGGGTGAAGGTGAAGCAGGACATTGGAGAACATGATCAGCGCGCGGTTCCCATCGTTGCTCGGGTAGCCGTGGCGAAAGATTGATCGCCAGACCTGGGTGTTGACCACCCCATCGCGCACCTTTTCCAAAAGCTTGCTTGCCATCTCTCTCTCTTATCCTCCCTCAGCGCGCTCTTCTTGCGCAGAAATCCGAACAGACCTCTCGTCACACTTTCAGAAAATAGGGGGGTTCCTCTCGCGATGCCTCATTCACCATCAGCCCTTCCGGCGTCGACTTGGGGTCCGGATCCTGACGCTGCGTGAAATTAACGACGATTTGTCCGTCGACCGGGTCGAGCGAGACCGCCGCCCTCCAAAGGGTGCGTGGAGCGGGCCCACCGACCACGTTTCCGTCGATGTCATAGATGCTTCCATGACAAGGACACCGAAAGCGCCGCTGGTCCCCGAACCAGTTCGGGGTGCAGCCCAGATGACGGCAGATTGAAACCAGAACGTAAATACCCCGTTCGTTTCGAACCACCCAAATCTGCCGCTCTTTCTGCAGACGGGTATCCACCCCTGCTCCAAACTCGTCAGGGCGTCCGATTTTGAACACGGTCGGAGGCTCGTAAAGCACGGTCGGGAACATGTAGCGAAAGCTCGCCATCGCGGTTCCCCCCAGCGCCGCCAGGAAGCCCCCCCATCCGACACCCAGTCCAACCAGGGTGAAAAACCGCCGGCGGCTGACTCCGGGATCGGGTGTTCCCTGCCCGGGTACCGGAGTCCCGGCTCCACGTGTCTCTTTCTCCGTCTTCATATCCCCTTCTTCGCGTGAAGATCCTCTCCCGAGCAACCTGCGGACCTCACGCCGCCCTCCTGAATCATGGTTGACGCCCCCCAGCCAACCGGATCAATGCCGCTTCTTTTTCGGGGAGCGCTTCGCCGAGCCCTTCGCACGGCCCCTTGTCTTCTTACGGAGATAGCCCCAACCCGCGTACGCGAGGGTTCCGGCCCCAAGGACCGCCGCCCCCATGACGAGAGTGCGTCCCGGTGACCCTTTGCCCGGGGCCCCAAAATCGACCTCGGCGTTGCGCGGTGTCACGCGGTCATCCGGGTTAAAGTCCGCCGACGTCCTCTTGGTTTCGTCAGCGGCGACCACATCGATTTCGTCCCCCCGATTCTCGCTGTGCAAATGTAGAACGACTTCGTAGTAGCCGTTCGAGGCCGTCATCGTCTCCTTTTTCTCTCCTCCAATGTGGGAAACGGTCACGGGCCTGCCGGAGAGCGGGGTTCCCTGAGCATCTCGAAGATACCCGAAGACGGTAAAACGGTGGTCGTTCTCATGCATGCCGAGCGCGGACTGGGCCGACAGGGATAAAACAAGGGCGGCAACATACCCCGCCCAGCCCTGATTTGCTCGAAACCGATTTGATACCCAGCGCATGAGATGTTTATGATACACAATCAAAATATCTTGTCAACCCGAAGGGCTAAACAGCCAGGGCCACGCCAATGTTTGATAAGTAGTGGTGATTGAAGTCTTTTCATTTTTCTCCGGACTTTGTTCCTGCAAATGGGTTAACCTTCGGGTGTGGAATTTCAAAGGGTCCATCCGGGCCTCCTGAAGGAAATCATCGTTCGGCCGATTCTCCCGGGGGAGCGCTGGGAAGAGCTGATGTGCCGGCATCACTACCTGGGCTTCTCGCGCCGGGTGGGAGAGTCGCTGCGCGATGTGGCCAAGCGCGGGGAGTGATTTGCCCTGCTTGGCTGGCCTGCGGCGGCCCTCAAGTGCCGGCCTCGAGACCGTTTTATCGCCTGGCCCCCATTCCTGCAGTATCAGCGCCTTCAGCTCATCGCCAACCATGGGCCATCGAGAACCGCTCCCACTGGGTGCGGGATCTGGCTTAGGATGAAGACCGCCAGCAGATCCGCCGAAGAAACGGCCCGCGGGTGGCCACCTTGCGTAACTTCGCCATCGAACGGTTACGCCTCGCGGGCTATCCAAACATCACGGCCGCCCTGCGCCGCTGGGCGGCTGATCGGCGGCTCGCTTTTCCCTTGGTCGGCTTGCGCTGCTGAATCCCATCTCTACCATGGCCCCATCCCCTCTTGAGCCCCAGCCCCCAGAGCGATGCACCCCTCCGCCCAAAACCGCCCTTTCCGTATCTCACAACAGACGCATCCTTCCCCCGACACCCCTTCCATCCAACCGCAAGCCTCCCGAACCCCGCTCAATTATCGCTCAAACCTGACTTTGACGGGGTCCTGGATGAACAACGCTTGGGAAAGGCCCTTTCGTGGGCCTGGGCTTCTTTATCCGGCGCCGAGATCGGAAGACGCCACTCGAGATGGAATAAACCCGAGCGGATCAAGCTCAGTTGACGGCTCCCCGAACCCTCTCGGGCCGGAAGGGGTTCATTGAGCCGGTTGATCCATCCCACATCGGTTCGGCTTTAAATTCTGGCCGGAAAACGACGTTTTAGATAACATACCCCTACTTCCTTGTCAATACTTTTTATCGTTTCTCCAAGTCGTTTTTCCCATTTTTTCGGATACTTCACTCTCCCCGGCGCCTCGATCCCGCTCCGGAAGCTCTGGCTTTAGACCGTGGCTCTCGTGACTTCATGCTCCGATCCGTTTCGACCCGATCGGAGTCTGCCCTTGGGTGAGCCATTCCTTAAGGCAAAGGCCGAAAAGAGGCTATTGAAGATCAAAGAAGACCGCTCAGACGCGATTGAGGCGCTGGGGCAGGTCGGGGTGACGGATGGGAGCGGCTCCGAAGACTTTTGACCCGACCTGCGGGAATGCTTCCGGCGCAACTGGGACCCTTGTGCCTCCAGAGGGAGGGAGACGGGTGCCCAGGATCCAATGCCCGGGGGGGCTTCTCGAGGACGCGGCGCCATTTCGTCGGCCGCTCCCCGGATCCGGCGAGGGGTCGTTCCCGCCGGCCCCTGCTCACCTGACCCCGCGTTTCGCAAGGGCTCTAGACTCAGGACCGGGCCGGGCGGCGGTTTCATCTCCCGATCCCCTTCGACTCGGATTAGAGGCCGGAGACCTTCACCGGGCTAAGGCTGTTACTTGCGTTTCCGTTTCCCAGCTGGCCGGTCAGGTTGTCACCCAACATTGAACGGCGCCATTGGAGAGCAGGACACAGGTGTGGGATGATCCCGCGGAGACGGCACTGACACCGTTGATGGAGACAGAGAAGGGACTGGAACTAAACGGCGACGTGATAAACCCACCTCGCCGGAATAGTTTCCTCCCGCGCATTGAAGCGTCTGGTTCGAGAGGAGGGCACAGGTATGGAATCCTCCGGCGGTAATGGCGGTCGCCCCAGCATTGGACGGTGCCGCTCGAGAGAAGCGCGCAGGCATGAAAGTCTCATCCGGCCGCAATCGCCGTGGCCGTGCTGATTCCACTCACCGCGACCGGAATAGATACCGAAGCGGAGGGAGCCCCGCCGTTGCCCAGCTGGCCTGAGAAGTTATCCCCCCAGCAGAAAACGGCTCCTGCGGAAAGGACACAGGTATGGTATGACCCCTGGCGCGATGGCAGCAGGGTTGCTCAGGGGTGGGGTGCTGACCGTCACCGCAGAAGGAGAGGTTACCGTCGTCCCGCTGCCCAGCTGGCCGCTACCGTTCTCTCCCCAGCATTGGAGGGTGACTCCGGAAAGAAGAGCGCAACTATGATAGAGGCCGGTTGAAATGGCGACGGCGTGGGTGACCCCGACCACGGGAACCGCGGTAAAAGCGGTTACGAAGTTACCCGAGCCGAGTTCCCCATAGTCGTTGAGCCCAACACTGGACGGTACCGTCGGAGAGAAGCGCACAGCTGTGAACTCCTCCAGCCGATATCGAGGCCGCGGTTGAAACCCCGGTGACCGATTCGGAAAGGGAAAACTGAGGCGGCGCTCCGTTTCCAATCTGCCCATAGGAATTATTTTCCCAGCAAGAAACGCTTCCATCGGAAAGAAATGCGCAGCTGTGCCCGGCCCCTGCTGAAACCGCGATCGCGTTGGCGATTCCGGGGACCGCGACGGGTGACGAGGAATCGACAACGCTTCCGTTCCCAATCTGGCCGGCGAAGTTATGCCCCCAGCACTCGACCCCTCCACCCTCCAGGAGAGCGCACGTATGCCCAACGGCCGAAATCGCCATAGCATGGTTAAGGCCGCTAACCGGGACCGGTGCCCCGACGTTGAGAGTCGTTTCATTTCCGAGCTGGCCAAAAAAGCCGCTTCCCCAACATGCTACGGCGCCACCGGACAGAAGCGCGCAGCTATGGCTCCCTCCGGCAGAGACCGCGACCGCGCCCGTCAGCGCCCCCACCGCAACGGGCGTCGCGGAATTGGGCGTGGCTCCGTTACCGAGCTGACCGGAAGCGTTGTATCCCCAGCACTGAACGGTCCCCCCCGACAACAGCGCACAGGTGGGCTGCGCACCGGCGGATACCGCGGAGGCGCCGCTCAGCGCCGCCACCGCGACCGGCGGATACTCGGCTCCCGAAGGATTTTCATCTCTCGGGTGTGGCCTTGAACCCCGGGCTCTCCCTTGACCCCGGGGCGGCCCCTTTTGTACAATGACGCGGACGTTCGCCGCGATCAATTCCCTGGAAGATCAATGGATCGGATCGAACAGGCCTCTCTGGGCCGGTGGAGCACGAAGCGGCCGATGCGGATCGCCCGCTCTCATTTCGGTTCTGCCGTCTTCCAAGGGAGAATTTATGTCTTCGGGGGGGGTGGGGAGGGATTTCGGAGTTTAAATCAGGTTGAAATCTATGACCCGCCCGCGGACCAATGGACGGAAGGCCGTGAAATGCCGACCACCCGTTCGGGAGCGGTCGCCGTAACGTTAAACGGTCGAATTTACGTGATGGGAGGAGGGTTCAGGGAGGCCGACGGGACGTTTCGGTTCCTCAGGACGGTAGAGATCTACGATCCCCTCGAAAACCTCTGGGAAAGCGGCCCAGATCTTCTCCAGAGTCATGACGCTCCGGCCGCCACCCTTCTCGACGGCCGCATCTTTTTGCTCGGGGGCCACCACCCGGAGGCCAAGGGGGGGCCCCTCAGCGATCCTGCTTTCCCCGTTTGCGAGCAATTCAACGAGCGCTCCGGCCGCTGGCAGGAAATCCCGCCGATGCCGACCCCCCGGTTTTCCCTTGTGGCATTATCGTGGGGGGGAAAGGTCCTGGCGATGGGTGGGGGGGCCTTCACCGGAAGAGAGTTTACGAACCATGATCGAGTTGAGGAGTATGATCCCGATAAGAGATCCTGGTCCGATTCCCGATTGACCTTACCCTGGCGGGCCGCCGGACCGGGCGCGGCCCTCTTTGGCGGAGGGATCCTTCTATGCGGCGGCAACAACGGCAAAGCGATTCAGCGGCGCGCCGCCCTCTATGACCCGATCGACGAGAGATGGACGGAACTTGCCGTGATGCCCGAGGCACGGGCGGTCATGGCCGCCCTGTCCATTGGAGAGACCCTCTACATCGTGGGTGGACGAGACGCGACCGGCAAGGCACCGGTCAATACGGTCTTCGCGTTCGAGGAAGGGAAGATCCGGTCAAACGATACCGCTCTATAGACGAGGCCGGGGTGATTAGGGTTCGATCCCGTTCTCGGAATGATCGCCCGCACCGATGCGCACCGGGATCCCGTCCCCTTGATCAGAGCCGCCCGTCGTGATTTAGGGCACGCCATCCAGATCTTCCGGAGAGGATCACCGCCGGGTCGGGCCGCCGCCTCAAAGCGATCGCCCATCTGAATTTCCTTAAAACGGGAAGTCTGATCCCACAAAGATCGTGGTTCCTTCTTTGCCGAAGCCGATGTCGATCCGCCCGACGACATTGGGCCGGACAATTCCCCGCAGGCCCAATCCCGGGTTGAACTCGGCATATTTCCCGACCTTGTCGGAAAACCCGCCGAAGACCTGCCCGATGTCCAGGAAGGGTGCGATGGAAAATTCAGGGACAACGCCGAAGAGCGGATGCGAAAAGACACGGATACGCTCTTCCAGATTAAACAGGAGGAGATTTTGATCGATAAATCGGTTGCGGCCATAATCGCGCAGGCTGTCCTCCCCCCCGAGCGTCGCCTGTTCGTAAAAGGGAATCTGATGCCCGCCGGTCATGAAAATCTCTCCCCGAATCGCCGTTCCGAATCGCCCGTCGGCAGTGGAGACGTAGGTCCTTCCGTCGAGGAGCGTACTGGCATAGAAGCGATCGTTTCGCGGCTCGAAGTTTCGATTGATCTCCGAATAGAGCGTGACCAGCGATCCTGACGAAGGGGTGATCTCCAGGTCCCGGGTGTCGTATGTGAAGGTGAGACGGTGGCCTAGCACCGTCGATCCGAGCGCCCCGGGTATGGCCGGAAACCGATCCCGGAGAAACGGCAGATTGTTGACCCTTCCGGGCCCGATCTCCACCTCTCGAACCCTTTCCGAGAAACCGAGCCAAAGCAACCGGCTCGGCTGATACCTCACTGTCACCAGGTATCCAATTTCTCCATCGGCATAATTGGTTTCGTTGCTCCTGAGACTCTGGGGGCTGAATCCAAAGAAACGAAAAGTGGAGTCGCGAAGCCGGGTGAATTTTGTATCGAGCCCCAATCTTCCTCCCCACATACCCAGATCTCGGTATTTCAGTGTATATTCCTGGTCGATCCCGGTGCTCTGCAAGAGAATGAGGCTCAGATTTCGGCCCCCGCCCAGGTACTCAAGCCAGGTGAAGCTCAGTTGCGGTCCCGTCAGACTGTTATCGGTTGCCATCGGCGCGAGAATCCGATAGATCCCCGTGTTATCGGTAAAGAGGAGAACCGTAAAGAGCCCGGCGGTGGTTCCTTCGTTTCGCGCCGTAGAAATGGCGGGAAGAGGCAGGACGGTAGACTCCGCCCGTCCGATCCCTTCGAACAGGAGGATCAGGCCAAACAGAAAGAATAAAAAAAGAACCCTAAAGATCCGGGGCGAGGTGATCTTGAGTCTGCAGGACCTCACGCCCCCCACCCGTCCGCACCTCGCTTCACGCGGGAAAGTCACAGCGTCGTCAGAAAGCGAATCAGAAATTCGTTGAGGGTCGCCGCAGCCCGAAAAGATTGCTGCCGAAGGCGCCAGAGCAGACCGAGCCGGTCCGGTCGCCGGAGCAGACCGGAGAAGAGCCGATGGTAGCCGATCCCCCCGCCCGGGCCGATCAGGCCGCCGATCCAGGGGTCGAGCGCCTGCTCGGAAAGATCGGAAATCGACCGGATGGCGAGAAAGGGCACCCGCGCCCGGGCCGCCACTTCCGCCACCGCCCCGCTCTCCATGTCAACCGCCGCCGCCCCCTCTTGAACGAAGAGATCCCTTTTTCCCTCCGATGAACCCACCATTTTTTCCTTCGAGATCAACAATCCGCGACGGTACCGTAAACCGAGGTCCTGCACGGCCCCCTCGCCATGGCGCAAGAGCCGCGCGTCGCAGGTAAGCAGCCTCTTGAAACAGACTCGATCGGCGAGGACCAGATCGCCGATTTGAAGTCCGGGCTCCAGTCCCCCTGCAAAACCGACCGAAAGGAGCGCCTCGATCGGGCGCTCTCGGATCAATCGTTCGGCGAGCTCGGCGGCGCAAGAGGGTCCCATTCCGCTGTGACCCAGGAGGACTTCCCTCCCTGCCGCGCCTCCGATCATCAGGGGCAAACCACCGGCCGAGAGGCAACGCAGGGGGCGCAACCTGCGTCGCAGGTCCCGGGTCTCGGGAAAAAGGGCTGCAACGACTCCGATGGGTTCTTTCAAGCTGAAGGCGATTTCAATCGAGGTGGCCCGCGCGGTATATCGCATCTTTAATTAGACAAGGGGGCCGAGGAAGGTTAACCTATGACCAACCCAAAACCTTCGGCAGACCTGCCGACACCCCCGAGCCTAGCGCCTTAGGGAGGAGATAGAGGGCCGGTTGGAACAGCCGATTCTTTTTTGAGCCCTTTTTTGAAGATCAGACGGACCTCGTCGTTTCGAATTCTCCCCTTCGATCGCATCATTCGGTACATGGAGAGGGCCCAGAGGGGAAAGTGCTTGCAATACATATGATAACGTAAATAAAAGACGCGGGGAAACCCGGTTCCGGTGAAGAGCTCCTCCGACCAGACTCCATCCGAGCGCTGATGGTCGAGGAGGTACTGGATGCCCCGCTCCACGCTCTCCGAACCCACCTCTCCCGCGTGAAGGAGCGCCATGACTCCCCATGCCGTTTGAGAAGCGGTGCTGGGACCGCATCCGGCCAGGGACGCGTCCTGGTAGGTCTGGCAGGACTCTCCCCAGCCTCCATCGGGGTTCTGGACGGACTTCACCCAGGCCGTCGCCCGCAGTATGTGGGGCTGAGTCATCTCCTCTCCGAGCGCCCGCAGGCCCGCCAGAACAGACCAGGTTCCATAGATGAAGTTGACGCCCCAGCGTCCATACCAGGGTCCGAAAGGTTCCTGCTGCTCCCGTAGAAATTTCAGGGCCCGGGCGACGGGCGTGAATTTCGAGTCATATCCCAAAAGCCCCAGGGCCTCCAGGACTCTGCCAGTCACATCGCAGGTACTGGGATCCAGCAAGGCCCCGTGGTCTGCGAAGGGAATCTGATTGAGGAAGAGCTTATTGTTGTCGACGTCAAAAGCGCCCCAACCTCCATCCTTTCCCTGCATCGCCAGCAGCCAGTCGAGCCCCCGTTTCAGGGCGGGCTGCCAGTGCCGATCGGTTCCGAACACCTTGATCAACGCCAGAAGTACCACTGCGGTATCATCGTTGTCCGGGTAGTGTTCATTTTCGTACTGGAAATACCATCCTCCAGGGCTCGCCTGCGGCACCTTGACCTTCCAGTCTCCTTCGAGTCGGGTTTGTTTGGAAAGCAACCATTCGCCTCCGCGCGACAAGGCGGGGTCGGTGCGCTCCACCCCTGAATCGACGAGGGCATTGAGGGCCAACGCCGTATCCCAGATCACCGAATGACAGGGCTGGACCAGCATCTGATCCCCCTGGTCCACTTCCAGTGCCTCGATCTCGCCGAGCGCCTTTTGCACCAAGGGATGGTCTTGCGGATATCCGAGGGATCTGAGCGCGATGACGGAATTCGCCATGGCGGGATAAATGGCTCCCAGTCCTCCGCTGCCCCGCATATGATCCACGATCCAGCGATGAGCGCGCTCCAGCGCGATTTCTCGAACACGGCGAATATGATGTCGATCATAGAACTTGAACACCCGATCCAAAGTAAGGAAGAAATTCCTCGCCGTAAACCACCGGGAGTCTTTTTTGAGCAGGGTCGACCCCTGGCCCGGGAGCCGGAGTTCGGAGCAGCCCATCTCCGGGGAAAGTTTGCGCAGCGGCCGCTTGGCGAAGATCGCGAGGAGGGGCATAATGACGGTACGGGACCAATAGGAGACTTCATAGAGGCTGCAGGAGGATCGGGGCGGGATGAGGAAGACCTCTGGAAGAAGTGTCGGGATCTCCTCCCAATCGTACTGCCCAAAGAGCGCCAGGGAGATCTTTGTGAAGACATTAACCTGGGCGAGTCCACCAAGAGCCAGGATTCTCTCCCGGGCGCGAACCATGCTCGGCACGTCCGGCGAAATGCCGCAGAGCTTGAGCGCAAAGTAGGCCTTTACCGAGGCGCTGATGTTGCTCTCGCCACCCGGGAAGATGTGCCATCCCCCGTCGGAGAGCTGCTTCGATAACAGGTAGCGGACCTTCTTTTTCTCTTTCTCCGGCTCGCGAATCCCGAGAAAAAATCGTAGTAGAAGACTTTCCGCGGTAATCGTGCAGTCGGCCTCAAGGACGTCGACCCAGTAACCCTCGTCGGCCTGAATGCCTAAGAGGGCCTTCTGCCCCTGCGTGATCGCGTCATCGAGCCGACGCAAAATCCGGGCTAAATCGCTTTTCGATGAGGAGAGCAGATCGTTTCGCGGCGTCATTTACCCTGTCCCGTCCGTCTGGACCGGGAATCTATGAAAAATTCCACCGGACCATTTCAACCAGATCTTTGAAGGTGGTGCCGGCCTGACGCGCGATGGTCGGTTCCACGCTGCAATGCATCATGCAGTGTTCGCAGCGCGGGTCCTCACGTTTCTCATATCGATCCCAGTCCGTCTTCGCAAACATTTCCGCCATCGACTGGTAGTGACCATCGGTAATCAGGTAGCAGGGCCCTTTCCATCCTTGTGGGTTGACGGTAATGTTTCCCCAGGGTGTGCAGTCGAAGTGCCGCTCCCCGGTCAAGAACTTAAGGTAAGGAGGAGAGTTGAAAAAGCGGTATTTTCTGGCGAGACGTTCGACTTCCTTAAATTTAGAATGGACCTCCGGCCGGGTCATGAAGATGTCTTCGTCCGCCAGGGCCTCGTAGTGATAGGCTGGCGCGACGAGAAAACCTTCCACCCCATAGGAAGAGAGCTCCTCCAACATGGTCTCCAGTTCGGAGACCTCGGTCTCCTTATAGACCGTTGTGTTCGTCACCACCCTGAAGCCTTGGGCCTTCGCTGCACGAATGGCGCGGATATCCAGCTCGTAGAGTCCTCTCCTTCCACGGGTCGCATCATGGGTCTTCGCAAGCCCGTCCATCGAGACATTGATCGTCATATACGGCGTGGGTTCCCATTTCGGAAGGTGCTTCTCCAGGTTAATTCCGTTCGTGCAGAGATACAGGTGCCGCTTTCTCCCGACCACCCCCGCCACCAGCTCATCGATCTGTGGATAGATCAAGGGTTCTCCCCCGCAAATGGAAACGACCGGGGCGCCGGATTCGTCTACCGCGGCCAGACACTTTTCAAGAGGCATAAAATCCTGGATGGTCTCCTCGTATTCGCGGATGCGCCCGCAACCGTCGCATGCCAAGTTGCACAGGTGAAGCGGCTCCAGCATGAGCACCAACGGATATTTCTTGTTTCCCTTCAGCTTATTTTTCAGCAGGTAGGTTATAAAGGAGTAGTGAAACTGCCACGGGAACTTCATCTTTTGCACCCTCTAGCTTCGATACGGGACATGCATTTAACGGGTGGAGGAGAAACGGGCGTTCACTCTCATCCGAAGTTCTTGCGTGTTCTTCTTGCGTATTGCTTGAAAGGCTCGGCCTTGTAGACTGGTGAATATTAACAAAAAGATATCGAGCGTGTCAATAACGACGCGCCAAAAAAAAGGTAACGGGCAAAAAAAGGAGAACTCCCGCCAACCCCAGAAAGATCTCGCCGATCCAGAAGGTCACCGAGAGATTGAAGAGCAGCACACCATAGTAAAGCCCCGGACCCAAATAATCACGAATATCCCCCCTCGGGAATGGGGGATTGCTCCGACCTGCTTCCACGAGCCATCGATCGATCCGCTGGATTAAAAAAAACGTTATCCCGCCGACGATCCCCCAGCCGATAAAATTAGAAAAAGGGACACCAAAGTAAAAGCCGGGATACTGGTAACCGAAAATTCTACCGAGAAACCACCGGTCGCCCCGCACCGCCAGCGGGTCGATGACCACGTCGATCAAAACAAAAAAGATCGTCCCCAGGATCAGCACCCGGGCGCAGGTCCGCTCCTTCAGGGGGTCCCGGCGCTCCTTGCGGTGGCCGAGCCGGCGGCCCTCAAAAAGAAGGGCCAGGGTGAAGCTCACATAAGAGAGAAACGTGAACGACAGCGTGTCCATCAGAGGGATATTCGAGATAAAAAGCTCCTGCTGCCGGGTATCCTCCGTGTAATAGTATTGGCCGAACGGGACGCCGACCCGCGTGGAGGCCCACTCAGCGGTATAGGCCACGGAGAAGGAGATCAAAACGAAAAGGACCGTTCGAAGAAGCCCAATGGAGTACCAGGCGGACAAAAAAAAACGATAAAGAAAAGGAAGACATACGGCCTTAAGAAAACCGTCCCGAGCAAGAGCTGAAAAAATAGCACCCCGGTCTCCTCAGATTGGCAACCCGCGCGATCCCATCGCCCCGGCCCTCTTTTGGATGGAAGGCCTTGCACCGCAGCAGGATTAACGCCGCTTCGAAAAAAAACCCCAGTTCCTTTACGAACAATGCCGCTCTGACAAAGGCCTCCGGCCGCTCTTTTTTCGGGGATCCGCATACCCGTGCTCCAGAAACCAGCAGACCGCGCGCTCCAGGGCCTGTCGGACCGGCCGCTGGGGAAGTCCGAGCTCTCTGACGGCCTTAGAGGCGTCAAAGAACATCCGGTAGCGGGCCATTTTCACGGCCGCCACCGGGATCTGGGGGGTTCGGCGGGTCAGGTGATCGGCGACCCATTCATTGAGATAAGCCAGTGGGAGGACCAATCCCTGCGGCGCGCGAATCCGCGGAGGCTTCATCCCGGCGATCTGACCGAGCGTTTCAAAAATCTGCTGAAGCGTTAAATTTTCGTTTCCCAGGATATACTTTTCGCCGATCTTTCCCCGTTCCATGGCCAGCAGATGCCCGGCGGCCACGTCTTCGACGTCGATCAGGTTGAGTCCAGTGTCAAGATAAGCCCACATCTTTCCTTTGAGAAAGTCGAGGATCATCTGCCCGGTCGGTGTCGGCTTGACGTCCCCGGGACCCACAGGGGTGCTTGGATTTACAATCACGACCGGGAGCCCCTCGCGGGATAAGCGGAGCACTTCCTGCTGCGCCTGGTACTTCGATTTTTTATAGTCTCCGCAGAGGAACTCCGGAAGGACGGGGGTCTCCTCGTTTGCGGGCTTTCCATCCTGGGAAAGTCCCAGCGCCCCAACGGTGCTCGTATAGACGATCCGCTCCAGGCCGGCACGTCCGGCCTCCTCAAGCAGGCTGACCGTCCCTTGCACGTTGGTCTCGTACATTTCTCGGGGATCCGGGACCCAAAGGGCATACAGGGCGGCGACGTGGTAGAGCCGGCGACATCCTTGGAGGGCTTCTCGAAGGGAATTGCGACGCCGAAGGTCGCCGATGACCACCTCGACGGGGAGGTCGGCAAGATTGCTTCGGTCGCTTTCCTTGCGGACCAGCGCACGGACC
>Ga0209167_10000758_pt1 | contig 21498 bp, 20 predicted proteins | sample Coa_R1_9_FD_187154 | JGI IMG/M metagenome (GOLD analysis project Ga0209167, IMG submission 187154) | Surface soil microbial communities from Centralia Pennsylvania, which are recovering from an underground coalmine fire - Coalmine... | ecosystem: Environmental > Terrestrial > Soil >... | reverse complement strand
CGCCGGTTAAGTTAACGGCACTGCGTGCCGGCAGTGCCGAAGTACATGCAAGGCAACTCCGTTTACGGGAAGCTCGCTTCGAGTAGCGCAACGAGCGCTTGCCAGTGCCGTTCCGCGCACGCTGCATCATAGGTCGGCGTATCGGAAAGCACCCATCCGTGTTTGGCCGGATACGTTTCGATCTCGTGATCGACGCCCGCTTCGGTCAGTGCGCGCTCCAGCCGCTCTTTCATGTCGTCGGGGAACGATTGATCTTCGGTCGCACCGGCGACATAGACGCGTGCCTTCATCTTCGGTGCGAGCAGATGCGGACTGTCGGGTGCGTCGGTAGCGAGACGTCCGCCGTGGTAGGAGGCGGCGCCGGCAATTCGATCGGGATACGTGCCGGCGGCAGTGAGCGACATCAGCCCGCCCAAACAGTAGCCGGTCGTCGCAACGGGTCCCGCTCTAACCTCCGGTTGCGCGGCGAGGAACTGCAAGAACGCGCTGGTATCCGACATTATGTTGGCCGGAGTTGCAAGTGCAAAGAACTTCTCCATTAGCACTTTGCGCTTTTCCGGATCGGAAAAGACCGCCTGCGGATCCATCGGCTCGTACGGACCCGAGCGATAGAAAAGGTCCGGCAGCAATACGAAATAGCCATACGTTGCAAGCCGCTCTCCGATGGCGAGCATCGCCGGGCGAATGCCGAGGCCGTCCATGAACACCAGCACGCCCGGCCATGGGCCATCGCCTGCGGGCCGATATACGTGCGCGGGGCAGTTGCCGTCGGCGGTTTCAATCGTTATCTTTTCAGGCACGCGGCAAGCGTACGGCGGCCGGCGCGTGAATCCTCGGAGGGGTAGCGCGCCGTCGGTTTGGAACTAACAAGACTGTGAACGTTTTCATTGCAGGTCTCGCGGCGGTATATCTAGCCGTGGCCGTTCCGGCGCTTGCGTCCGCCGATTCTGCTCCCGGCACCGCCGCGCAGCTCTTCGCCGCCGGCCGATTCGATTCGGCGGCGACGGCGTACGAGCGCGTGCTCGCAGCGCATCCTGGCGATCCCGATGCCAGCCTCAACCTTGGCGCCATTCGATTGTACGAGAACGACTTGGCGGCAGCGGAGCCGCTGCTGCGCGCCGCATCCGTGGCGCAGCCTTCGAACCGGCGCCCCGGCGCGCTGCTGAGCGAACTGGAACGGCGTCGTGCCGAAGCGGCGCGCTCCAGCCAGGTCGCAAACGGGGAAACGACGGTACCATTTGTTTATGCCGAGCCGCTTCCGGTGGTGCGAGCCGAGGTCAACGGAACGCCCGTTAACCTGATCGTCGACACGGGCGGCACGCTCGACTTGGATCCCAGCGTCGTCGCGCGCCTCGGCATCCCGACGCAAGAGGCCGGCAGCGGTATCTTCGCCGGCGGGATGCGCGCGCCGATGCGCAAAGCGATGCTTCACGAACTCGTTCTCGGCGGTGCGACCGCCTTCGACGTGCCGGTCAGCGTACTGCCGGCACGCGGATCGGAACTCTTTGCTGGCGCACACATCGACGGCATCGTCGGCACGACGGTCTTCGAACGCTTTTTGGTGACGATCGATTATCCGAAAGCGCGCCTCGTCTTACGGCCGCGCTCGGCCGAAGTTTCGGCGCGCTTTGAAAGCGAAGCGAAGGCCGCCGGCGCGACGATCGTTCCCTGTTGGCTCGTCGGCGATCATTTCGTTTTTGCAGACGCGCGCGTCGATGCCGCACCCGACGGTCTCTTTCTCTTCGACTCCGGCTTGGCCGGCGGCGGCCTCATGGCAACGCGCGCGCTTATCGACGCCGCCGGAATTACGCTCGACGAAGCGCACGCCGCCACCGGCATCGGCGGCGGCGGGGCCGTGCAGGTGGTGCCGTTCGTCGCGCGCCGCGTCGCGGTCGGTCAAGCACAGCAGAGCGACGTGCAAGGTTCGTTCACGCCCGAAGGGTCGCCGCTGAGCATCTTTCCGTTCACCGCCTGGGGTGCGATCTCACACGATTTCCTGAAGCACTACGCGTACACCGTCGACTTCGACGCAATGCGCATCGTGCTCGAATGAGAACGTAAAAGGGGATAGCCGCCGGCCATCCCCTTTCGTTGAGTTTTAGACCTTTTTGTTTCGCGGAGCGAAGTGCCCCGTCTCGACGTCGTTTTCAGTTCCTGAGGCAAGACCGTTGTTGAAGGTGTACGAGTACGTTGCCCCCTTGGTCGGGCTGTAGGTGTAGATGTCGACCTCTTGGTTTTCGAAGTCGCCGAGTGCGAGGTTCTTGCCCTTCTTGTCGAGACCGCCGAAGAATGACTCGCCGTGAAGCGACGAGGTGCTGACGAGCGAGCATGCCGGATTACAGCCCGAATAAACGTAGAGCTTGCTGCTAACGGCATCGACCGATCCGAGCTGGCCCTTCGTGTCGATGAAGAGCCCGCCGTAACTCGCGTTTGACGTACCGGTGGCAGCCTCGCCCGCGCCGGTGCATCCCTTGAAATAGACCAGTACGAAGCCCGACGTCGTGCTCGTCGCGCCCGAAAGCCAGCAGTCGCCGTTCTTGGCCATCGCAACGCCGGCGACGTAGCCAGTAATGGACGTGTTGGTGATCGGCGTGCCGCATCCCGCCGATTCCGTGCAGAGCACGGCCGCGCCGTAATCGTTGTTGCTGTAGTCGGCGAGCAAGCCTACGAGGACCGTACCGGTTGCCCCGTTGCTGCTATATGCGTCGGCCGGCTGGCCGCTGCTGATTTCGGCTTGCCACAGCAGCGAACCGCAGTTCGGAGCGAAAACGTTGATCGAGAGGTAGCCGTTATCTTGCCCGGTGTAGCCTGGAACCAGCACGTCGCCCTTCGGGTCGATACCGAAGCCGTTGACGTCATCGAGGTACTTCGACGAAGTACCGAGCGTGCAGGTCGCCGGGCCGTTGCTATTGTTCGGATTGGGGAAGCCCCACATCTCCGATTTGTAAAAGTTGCTTGCGTAGATTAGGCCCTTCTTCGATTTCTTGGCGGGCAGCACCGGGGTGTCGAGATGCAGTCGCTTTATGCCGGCCGGCAGCATCCAGGCCCCGACCAAGCTGAGGGGGGCGTGTACCAAACCGCGCGCGCCGGACTGTTGCCCCGGATTCGGCAGCGAGGAACTCGTCGATCCGGCGTTGGTGCCGGAGCACGCGGCCAAGAGGCCGATGGCGACGGCTGCGCCGATTATTGAATTGAAGAATCGCAATTGAGAAACCTCCCTTGTGTAGCTGTTAGGGAAGTCAGGCCGCGGCCTTGAAAGAGAGCCGAGCGTTCGGCCGATTGACGGCGGCAGCGTACCCGAACGGATCCATCTTCGAGCGGATCGTTTCGGCGAAATGCAACGTCGACGTTGGTGCATCCTTCGTGCCGAGCGGCCTCCTGTCAGCGGCTTATTATTCGCGGTTTGCGAGACGGTTGGCGCGCGCGAGGAGATTGGGCGCGTCGAGCCGCTCGCACATGGCGGGGAATTCGGCAGTAGGGCCGCGCCACTCCAACTCGTCGACGTCCGCAAAGAGGTTCGCATCGGTTCGAAGCGTGGCTAGTACCTTGAATAACAGCGCGAGACGCTGACGTTCACCGAGCACGTCCGGCGGGAATAGCTCGATCGCGCCGTAACGCGTCAGGAGAGCGGCCGCGCCTTTCGGCCCGATGCCCGCGAGGCCGGGATAGCCATCGGCGGCATCGCCAACGAGTGCAAGATAGTCGGGTATCAGCTCGGGATTTACCCCAAACTTAGTCCGGACGCCGTCGGCGTCCCGGACCACCTTGCTCCTCCGATCGATTTGGACGATCCGATCCTCGCGGACGCATTGCGAGAGATCCTTATCCGGAGTCCAAATGCAAACTTGTCGTACCCGAGAATCCTGCGACGCGATCGTGGCCGCCGAGGCGAGCGCATCATCGGCCTCCAGTTCGATCATCGCCCAAACCGGAACTCCCATAGCTTGCAGCGCGTCCTCGAGCGGTTCGAACTGCGTGAAAAGCGCGGGGTCGATTCCCTCACCGGTTTTGTAGCCGCTCCAAAGCGCATTGCGAAAGGACTCGATAACGTGATCGGTGGCGACGCCAACGTGCGTGGCACCCTCGTCGACCATTTGCAGCACGGTATTGAGCACGCCAATGACCGCGCCGAATCGCCGCTCCTTTCCATCGGTGAAGCGCCGCAGTCCATAGAAATGGCGGAAGAGTTCGTAAGTTCCGTCGACCAGATGAACGATCACGCTTTCGCTTCGACGATTGCGCGCATCGAGCCGATCGCGCGAAACGTCCGCTCCTGCTGGCGAATCGGCAGCCAGCCGAGGATGAGCGTATCCATCGGTTGCCACATGATGACCCAGCCGGCGATGACGAGCGTTTCGACAGCCAGCGTTCGGATTGCGTCGGGCAGGAAGTCCGCGTGCTGCACTCCCGCCGTCAACAGCAGGCTCAGGGCAAAGAACGCCAGACCCCATAAGAACGTGCTCAGCGCTCCGTGACGCCACTCCGCCATTTGGAGGTAAGCCTCGGCGATCTTGTGCGAACAGTATCGGGCAATTGCGCGTTCGACGCGCGCTTGCGTCTCCGGCGACACCTCCGCCGCGGGCAACAGAACCCGCAGGCGCATCTTCCCGAGGCTCGACGTGACGTTGGGAAAGCGGGCGACTTGCGCGATGCTGGCAAGCGCGTCGGGGTCGTCGGCAAATGGGTCGAACTCACGCTCGGAAAAGAGTTCGCGCAACTCACGCGGGTGAATCGTCAGTTCGGTAGGCGCGTCATGACGCATTGTTTTCATTCGATTCGTCCTCTCGTGGCGCGAAGAGCGGCGAGTGCGTCGCGCGCTTCTTTCGTCGATGGATGGTCGGGGCCCAGAGTCTTCTCTCGGATCGCCAGAACCCGCAAGAGCAGCGGTTCGGCCTCCTCGTAACGGCCTTGGCCGCGGTAGACCTTCGCGATGCCGTTCAAGGTCTCGGCGATATCCACATGATTGGGTGCGAGCGTCTTTTCTCGGATTGAGAGCGCGCGCGCGAGCAGCGGCTCCGCCTCGGCATAGCGCTCCTGCGAACAGTAGAGGGCCCCGAGGTTGTTGAGGCTTTGCGCGACGTCGGGTCGATCCGGTCCGAACGCTTTTTCCCGAATCGCGAGCGCGCGCAGGTGATGCGCCTCTGCCTCGGCATAGCGTCCTTGCGCCGCGCACATCAGCGCCAGGACGTTCAAGCTCATGGCAACGTGCGAGTGATCCGGCCCGAGAGTCCTCTCCCGAATCGCCAGCGATCGCAGGTTGAGTGGCTCAGCCTCCGCGTAACGCCCTTGCTCTTGGTACAGGATCGCGAGGTTCGTCAGGCTGAACGCAATGAGAGGGTCGTCGGGGCCGAGTGCCTCTTCGCGAATCGCTACCGCGCGCAGCTGGAGCGGCTCCTCCTCAGGGTAACGCGCTTGATCGTGATACACGTTCGCGAGATTGTTCAGGCCGATTGCAACGAGCGGGTGATGCGGGCCGAGCGCCGTTTCCCAAATTGCCAGCGCGCGAGCATAGAGCGACTCCGCCTCCGCATAACGCCCTTGGTCGCGATACACGTTCGCGAGGGCGTTCAAGGTCCTGGCAAGGTCGGGATGACCCGGGCCGAGTGCCGCCTCCTCAATCGTTAGCTCGTGTAAATGAACCGACTCCGCTTCTGCATAGCGTCCCTGCTGCCAGTACACGATCCCGAGATTGTACAGGCTTCGTGCAACGTCGGGATGATCGGATCCGAGTGCTCGTTCTTGAATTGCGAGGCCGCGGTTGGCCACGAGCTCCGCTGCGGCATATTCGCCGCGCTGCCAGAGGTAGCTCGCGCAGTGGTTTGCGAGGCGCCCGGCCGGCAAAAACGCGCTATCGGTTGGCAACTCATCCAAACACGCGCGTCCATGCGGCAAGAACCGTTCGCACTGCGGCCACTCCGCAACCGCATTTTCGTCGGGAAAAGCGATGTCCGCAACCCCGACCGCGCATTCACGCCACGCACGAGCGCCCTCGCCCTCGAGATCCCGTGCCGCGAGTCGCACGAGCCGGTGCATGCTGTAGGTTTGCGAACCCTGCGCAAAGGAGAGCAGCGAGAGCCGGTCGAGCGCGCCCAAGGCCTCATCAACGAGCAGTTCGTCGGCCACTGCGGAGCGCAAATCGAGTGCGACGCCGTCGGACAGCGTCAGTTGCAGACCCTCGGCATAGTACTCGATCCCTTGGCGAAAGAGTTCGTCCGGAATCGCGTCGGGGGCAAAGCATGCGGCAAAACATAGCACGGCGGCGGCACCGGCGGCCTGCTGCTCGGCTTGCGCGATCGCGGTGCTGAACGTCGCAAAGACCGAGCGCGGATACTCTGCGCCGCGTGGAGCGTTGTGGAGCCGCTCGCTGATTCGCTGCAAATACCTCTGCGGACTGACCATCCGCGCGCCGCGCAACGAGGCGGCCGCGTGCGCCAATGCGAGCGGTAACGCGCCGACGGCCTGCGCGATCGCGCGAGCATCGCCCTCGCTCAGGTCAATGCGCCCGCTCGCCCGCGAAAGATACTCCGTTGCCGTCTCGAGCGTCCAAATCTCTAACGGAATGACGGTAATGTCGGCGCTCCACGCGGTATCGCGCGAAGTCGCCAACCCTCGGGCCCCGGTGCGCGGCAGCCAGGCCCGCATGAGCCCTTCGTCTTCGAGATTGTCAAAGACCAACAACACCGGCTTCTCGAAGCCGCCAAGCAGCGAGTTGAGCACGCGTTCGGCGGCGATCCGCCGGTCGGCCAGCTGATCGAGGCCCTGAACGAACATCCTGCCCAAGCGCAGCAAGCCCTCGATAATGCCGTCTTCCGTCTGGGAGTTCAGCCACCAAACGACTGAGTAGTGTTCGCGGTCGCGCCAGCCGTATTCACGGGCAATCGAAGACTTGCCCATGCCGGCCAAACCGTGCACGACCGCGATTGCCCCGTCGTTCTTTAGCACCGCCTGCAGCGTCGCGAGCTCCTCGTCGCGTCCGCTAAAGCTGGGGACGGAGCGAAACTCCTCCGAATCGATTATGGAAAGATCGCTGGGCAGCGTCCCCAGCGAACGCAGCGGCGGAAAAGTGGATGGCAATCCCGGCGCCGCCAACTGGTATAACCGCTGCGGCCCGCCGATATCTTTGAGATGATAGGCCCCCAGATCGCGCAGCGTCACGCTGGCCGGCAAAGTGCCGTCGACGAGCGCCGCCGTTTCGGCGGTCAAGAGAACCTGGGCACCGTGGCCGATTGCCAGAAGTCGCGCGACCTTATTGAGCGCTGGACCGAAGTAATCGCCCCCGCGCATCTCTGCGCTGCCGGTATGGATTGAGGCGCGCACGCGCAGCCCGTCGACGGCTGAAAAATCCTCGGCGCTGAGTGCCTGTTGCGCCGCCAGCATCGCCGCGACGGCATCTCGAGGCGCCGCGAACGCACTGTAGAAAGCGTCGCCGGCCGTCTTGAAGACGTGGCCGCCATGTTCCGCAATAGCCGCCTGCACGATCGCATCGTGCCGCCGCACGGCGTCTTGCATCGCAACGCGATCGCGCTCCCATCGCGCCGTGCTGCCTTCGATATCCGTGAAGGCAAAGGTAAACTCGCCCGTCATCGTCTGCTGATTCGGCACGCCTCCGGCTACGTTTTCAGACGCGCACCCAATCTCCCGCCCAACCGCTCAAGCGGAGTAGCGCGGGAAGACCGCGATAACTCGCCTAATGCCGCCAAGATGCCGGCCTATGTAATCGTCAACGTCAATACGAGCGATCCCGAAAGATACGAAGACTATAAAAAGATGGCGCAGGAGACCGTCGCGAAGTTCGGCGGGCGCTTCTTAGTGCGGGGTGGCAAGATGAGAGTGCTCGAAGGATCCTGGAACCCGACGCGCATCGTGGTGCTCGAGTTCGATTCGTACGAGCGCGCCAATGCGTGGTGGCATTCTGCCGAGTACGCCCCCGCTAAGGAACTGCGGCAGCGGTTGAGCACGACCGATCTTCTGATCGTCGACGGATTCGACTCGCCGGCAGTCGTACCCGGTTAGTTCGCGCTCGTCCGTTCGGTGGACAAGACGATCCGCAGCTTCGTTCCCTTACCCGGTTTCGTTTCGATGTTCACGTCGCGAGCCAGCGAGGCAATCAGAAAGAGGCCGCGCCCATTTTCGTTTAACGCGTCGGCGGGGAGTTGCGCCACGAACCGCGACAGTCCGGGGCCGGCGTCGACTACGGTTACGATCGGATTGGTGCCGGTCCAATCGAGGTCGACTCTCACCGAACCTGGCGCGTGTTCGACGGTATTTGCAAGCACCTCGCCGATAACGAGCTCCGCAGCAAACATTTCCTGTTCGCTTGGAGCGAAGGAGCGCATGAAGCTCGCAATCTCGAGCCGCAGCAAGTGTGCTGCCTGCGGGCTTCTCGAATCGAAAATCCAGGATTTTTGAGGCGCGACACCGAGCTGCACGACGAGGAGCACCGTATCGTCGGTCGGCCGTTCCGAGCCCATGACGACCTGTTGAATGAAGGCCGTTGGTTGCTTATTGATCGACTCGTTCACTAAGCGCGTCATCGCCGCTAACACAGTCCGTTCGGTGCGTAAGATGTCGCGCTTGAACTCGGTGAGCCCGTCGGTGTAGAACAGAATTGCGGCACCGGGCTCCAACGCCGCCGTGTGCGTTACCGACGTGATCGGAATGCCGACTCCGAAGGGTATGCCGCCGCATTCCAGCATACGCGCCGGAGCGTTCGGACTCGCAACGACCGGTGGCGGATGCCCGGCGCTCGCGTAGCTCAGCGAGCGGAGATCGCGGCTGAGAATGGCGATCAGAGCCGTGGCCGGATCCTTCTGACGCGATCCCTCGACGCGGTCGGCCTTGAGCAGAATCTCCGCGGGATCCTCGGTCTCGAGGGCCGCCAGCAAAATACTTCGGCGGAGGCGTGCGGCGCTGACCGCCGCATCGAGACCATGGCCGGTCACGTCCCCGATCGAAAAGGCAACCCGCCCGTCGGGCAGGTCGTAGGCGTCGTACCAATCGCCGCCGATGAGGGCCTCGCGCTCCGCGGCAATGTACAGCACGTCGATGCGCAACCCGGTTCGCTGCGGCAGTTGCTCGGGAAGAAAAGCCGTCTGGAGCGTTTCGGCCGAATGTTTGGTTTGCGCCAACAGAACCTGAAGCTGTTCGCGTGCGGCGCGCTTTTCGGCCGTGATTGCGCCAAGCACCAACCCCGTTATTGCCAGAACCGCCATCCAACTATCGAGCTGAACGAGTCGCGAGTCGAGGCTCCCGGAGTTCCAAGGTCCCATCCCGTGAGTCGTCGCCCAGATCGCTAGCGCGCAGACGACCGCAACCACGGCGGTCGTCTCGCGTTGCCGGAATCGCAGCGCCGTCCAGACGATGAAGGGATAGGCCGAAAAGCGCAACGGGAAGTTGGTCAGGAACGATTCCCAGGCCGAAGCTAACAGAGCGACGACGAGGATTGCGAGTTCCAGAGTACCGCCCTCCGCGCGTTCCCTCCGTTGGATGCTCGTGATCCACGTGAGCAGAAGGGGAGTGATAAAAAGCACGCCCATTGCATCGCCGCTCCACCAGACCCACCAAACCGACGGGATGGCGTTCCATGGAACGATTAGGGCTAACGCGAGTTGGATGACCCCGTTGGTAGCCGACACGGTCATCGCAACCGCCGAGCCGAGGACGGCTAGAAGGAGTACGTCGCGGACGCGTTCGAGCCGATTATCGAATCCGCCCACGCGCTGCAGGAGGAACTTCCCGAAGACCGGCGCCAGCGTGTTTCCTGTCGCGATCGCCGCCGCCGTCCACACGGGCTCCGAACTGATGAAGTTCACTGCGAATGCGCCGACCCAAATGCCGGGCCAGGCCCGATATCCCCAGAGAAGAAGAGCGGTAAATGCGATGCCCGTCGGCGGCCACACTGCCGTCACTTGCTTCGTCGTGAACGCCAGCGTGAAGCCGGCCTCCGCTCCGATGACGTAAGCGAGTGCGACCAAGAGCGGGATCAGTATCTTCCCACCGAGGCGATTCAATTACATTGACCTCCTCGCGGAAATACCTGAAAGGCGACGCCGTCCCTTCAAGCCTCTTCGCTTCGAGTCGTGAATACGGCGCCGGAAGGCGCTGCGGGTGGAGCGCAGCTCGACGCTTTTGCAGCGGTACCCGGCAACGCTGTCGCACCCTCGCATGAACGTTGCGCCTGAAGGTCTGATCGGCTTCGAATACCTCGCGAACTTCCGCGTCATCGTGCGGTATGCCGTACCGTCGCCCGCGACCGGCAACAGCTTGCGCGGCGTGAGCGTTCACGGTATTCCGGCTAACCCCGCGGTAGCGTGGTGTAGGAGCCGCGCCTCGCACCAAGTAACTACTCAAGACCCCAGGCCGACTTTTGAAAAGGAACATTCGTGAACGCATCTTTGAAGCTCTTCGCGCTGGCGGCGGCACTGGCGATCGTTGGCTGTAACGCGGCCAACTCGCCGAATATGTCGACGCCCGGCGCTCCGTCGCTGAGCGGGCCTTCCGCCTCGGCGCATTTTGTACCCGAGTGGCAAGCCAAGCATCAAGCCCGGCGCGCCTGCAAACCGCTGGCCGGAGGCGCCGAATGCCACGTACTACTCCAGACGGGCGTAAAACCCGACTGCTCGCCGTCCGGCGGCAGCTGCGGCTGGCGGCCCATCGACTTGCAGACTCGTTATAACCTTGCGGGATCGTTGAAGAATGCGAAGGGGACGATCGTCGCCCTCATCGAGCTTGGCGACTTGGCCAGCGCCGCAACGGATCTCGCGACCTACCGAACCACGTTCGGACTGGGAAAGGCGAAATTCAAAAAGTTCAACCAGTACGGAGAACAATCCGACTACCCTGAGAGCTGCCAGGATTTCGGTTGGTGTCTCGAGACCGACCTCGACATCCAAATGGTCTCCGCAAGCTGTCCAAAATGCACGATTTACCTAATTGAGGGCGGCAACTGCAGCGGCGTCGTCTGCGGCTTAGAGGGTGCAGAATCCACGGCCGTGACCCTCGGCGCGAAGATTCTCAGCAACAGCTGGGGATGCAGCAGTTCCAACTACGGCGAGAACTGCGGCGACTCAAACTTCCCGAACTACTTCAACTCGCCGGGCGTCGCCTATGTGGCGTCATCGGGCGACTCCGGGTATCCTGAGATCGAGTGGCCGGCGGCGCTTGCAAACGTGCTTGCCGTCGGCGGCACGCAGCTGGCAGAGAGCAGCGGGTCGAAATACAGTGAAACCGTCTGGGACGGTGCCGGAGCGGCCTGCGCTACAACCACCACGAAGCCGTCGTGGCAGCACGATCCGGATTGCAGCGGTCGCACGATCGCGGACATCTCCGCCGAGGCCGGTTGTTCTCCCGGCGTCGCCGAGTATGATACCGACTACGGCGGCTGGACCGGCGTCTGCGGGACGAGCGTCGCAGCGCCGCTGACGGCCGGCATCGTTGCGCTCGCCGGCAATGAAAGCAGCTTAACCGGCGGCAAATCGTTCTGGCAGCTGAGCACCAAAAAGCACAAGACCGAGTTGAACGTAATCACTTCCGGCAGCGACGGCAACTGCGATAACTATATCTGCCAGGCTGGCCTATCGAAGAAGGATGGCGGCTACAAAACGTACAGCGGCCCCGCCGGATGGGGTACTCCAAACGGCATTACGGCGTATTAAACTCGCCGGTACCTGAAACGAAAAGAAGGCGAGCCGCACTGCGCGCTCGCCTTCTCTAGTAGACGAAGCTAATGAAAAGCCCCAAGGACGCCGATATGATTAGCATAATCGGCGGCTTTCCGGAGCGGCCTGTCTTGGCTGTCCGGAGGCGCCTGAGGAGATGGCATGATGGGCATCTTCGGTTCGATGATGCGCGAGGACGAAGGCGCAAGCATGGTCGAGTACGCGCTGCTGCTGTGCCTTATCGTGTTGGTAGTACTGACCGGGGCCAGCGACCTCGGCAAGAGTCTCGATCGGGTATTCGATTCTGTCCGCGAAGCCCTTCGCGGACTGGGTTATTGAGGAATTCGCCGCTCAAACGCCAACGATAAAGCGTTGCGCGAGCCACGCCTCGACGTCACTTGCCGCCGCGGCCAAGACCGAACCATGCGTCGCCCCGACGTACGCCTTAAAGGAGACCGGAGTGCCGTGGCGGCGATAGCGATCGGCGATCTCGATCGTGCTTTCCGGATTGATGACCGCATCGGCGACCCCTTGCACCAAGAGAGTGGGAACCGCTATCGGGAAGTATGCAGGATCGTTGATTAGAAGGTCGTTGTAGAAGGTCGCGATCGCGGATTCGGCTTGCGGCCGAAAAATCGTCTGCGGAACGAGGTTCGCCCACTGCGAGCTGCTCTGGACGTCGGGCAAACACCACCGCGCAAGCTCCGGCATGAGGTGCACCACTTCGGGCACGAGGATTTCCGAAGGTACGATCCGCGAGTCTACCGTTGACAATCCCTGCAGCATGAGTACCACGATCGGAAGCCCGTCATTGGGCGTGCCGTTGCGGGTCTCGTTTTGCAGCATCTCCTCGGTGAATGCAAGCGGCGCATACGCGACGACGCCCAGGAGCTTCAAGCCGGGTGCCAGGCGTTGCCCGAGAGCCGCGGTGGCAAGCGCCGCCGCGCCGCCCTCTGAGTGTCCCATGACCACCCACGCTCGCCCAACCTGCGGGTCGATCGTGCGAGCGGCCGCGACGATCGCGGTGACGTCGCGCGCCGCCGAGAGCGCAACCATATAGGGATGAATCCCCGGCGTTCCGTTTCCTTCGTAGTCGGTCTGCACGACAGCATAGCCGCGGCGCACAAAGCCGTCGAGCATTCGTTGCTCGATGTTTGGCTCGGCGGAGCGCGACGGGGCGCATTGCGGTCCGTTGCCGGTGGTTCCGTGCGCCCAGCTGATGAGCGGCCATCCCTGCGCCGGCGGTTCGCCACGCGGTATTGCTAGCGTTCCCGAGACCGCGACGAGCCGGCCGCTCGCCGAGGTCGTTTCATAGAGAATGAGATAGTTTATGGCGGCCGATGGCAACGCCGCGCCGCCGGTAAATCGTCGCGCCCAAATGACGGTGCCGTCGCTCCCTGGCGGCAACCGAACCGGCGGCACGTAGAAGGCGTCGCCGGGTGGCCCGGCTGCAATCGTTGCGGTGCCTGCGATGGCGAGGACTGCGGCGAGTATCACACGTGAGGTCGCTCGAGTTTAGAACGCCCCCATGCCCTTGGGCGAGCCCCAGCCGCCGGGACCAGAGTAGTTACCGTATTGGCCCGTTCCGGCGGTACAGAGGTAGGTGTGGGGTCCGCTGCACGAACCGTCATTTCCGCTTAGGACCGGATAGAGGTGCACCTGATGCGCCGGAATCCAGAATGTTTTGCCTCCATGCTGCGACGTCGCATTGCCCTTGAGTCCGAAGATGCCGGCGAGAAACGGCGACCCTACGCTGGTGCCGCCGACGACGATCCAGCCACCGTAACCGTATGTGTCGTACTCCGCGACGCCCGTACTCGGATTAGCATCGGCAGAAACGTCGTTCGCCGTTCGGTAGGTGCAGCCCGGATCGGCCTGCCATGCTGGCTTCGTGTCGGTCGAACAGCCTGCGCCGCTGCCGCTCCATACAGTTTCCGCCCAGTGACGCGGCGGTCCCGCGGGGCTGAGGGTCGTGCCGCCGACCGAGACGACCGTGTCGAAGTCAGCCGGATCGGCGATGCCATAGCCGCTATCGCCCGAGCTGGCGAGATACGTTTTGTTCGGAGTACTGAAAAACGCTTGATTTGCGCCGGTTCCACTGAAGCTGTTGCTGATGATGGTCGCACCTTTCGTCACCGCCTCGGCTTCGGCGGTTTGGAGATCGCTCCAACCCGTTGAGTTGGCTTCGACGAGAATGATGGTGCACTTCGGGCAACTCGCCGAAACCATTTCGACATCGAGGTCGATCTCAACGCCCCAGCCCGAGCTGCCGGACGGGTAGTTGCTCATCTGTCCAAGCTGATTGTACTTGGTGAAGTTCGGTGCGCCTAGTGCAAACTGGCTGCGGTAAGCCGCAAGATCCGTGGTGACGTTAGGATTGTCGTATGCGTCGACGACTGCGACGACCTGTCCCGCGCCATGGACCGGCACAAGAGTCGCTAACTTGTAGGCCGACCAGAGATTGGCCGGAGTAAGGCCCGCAAAGTTTGGATCGACGCCCGAACGTACGAGCACGTCGCACTGCGCCCTACCGGCGCGGCTGCCCTGGCAGGCGGCTGTCGCTTTTGCGACCTGCGGCTGCCCGTTCGTTTGGGGCATCGAGGTGCTGCTGTTTGCATTGCAAGCCGCGAGCGCAATCGCGGCAATCAACGGTGCCGAAGCTATAAAAATTCTCTTCACGAAACCGCCCTTTCATAAATCGTACGTGGAAGAATGGAAAGTTGCTTTCCGGTCGCCTGCTTTCCTGTTTAGGTCGAGGCGGCTCGATGGTGACGCGCTTTCAACTCCTAGCCGGGGCCGGCGCCGGCGCAGCTGTAGTCCAGCGTCGTGCTGCAAAGCACCAAATCGAGGGTCGTCTGCGTTTGCGGCTTCACGACGACGCTGCGATTTTGTGGGGGCACGTCCTTGGAACTGGCCGACACCGTATGGCGGCCGGGTGTGAGGGAAGTAAGGCGGTAGGCGCCGCGCCCGTCGGTGGTAGTGTGGTGCGACCCGATCGAGATCGTCACGTTGGCTAGGGGCTGGCCCGTTGTCGCGTCGGTAACGTGCCCGACGAGCACGACTAGTGCGAGGGTGGAGGCCGCAGTGAACGTTGACAGCTTCATACGTACCGTGCTTCGTTGCGCGCACGCATCCCCGCCTTTCCCGGCGGCTTGACGCAGCGTCGAGTTCGTAGTATAAAAACATTGTCCTATTTAACTAGGACAACTAGGACAATGCGTGAAGGCAACTGACTTATGGATCGATTCGGAGAGCGCCCTGCCGGTGTACGCGCAGCTTCGCGATCAGATCGTCCAAGCTATCGGCTCGGGTGCCTTGAAGCCGAGCGTGCAACTCCCGACGGTTCGGGAGATTGCCGTACACTTGCGCGTCAACCCGAACACGGTGAACCGCGCGTATATCGAACTCGAGCGGGAGGGCGTGTTAATCACGGCGCGCGGGCGCGGCACGTTCGTCGCTACCGGGACGCGCCGGGCCGCTCCCGACGTGCGCGCGGCGCGCCTGCGCGACGTCGCCCGCCGTTGCCTTCATGAGGCAAAGGCGCTCGGCTTCGGAGCCGGCGAGTTAACCAAAGCTATTGCCCTAGCCGCTCGAAAAGAAAGATAGGAGAGAGAAGGATGGCTATACTCACACCGCCCTTGTCGGCGCCTCGATCCGGGTCGGCATTTAGTGCAACCGCGAGAGTTCGGGTGAACGCGATCGCGCTGGTTCTCGGTATCATCGTATTGCTGGCCGGCATTCGAACAGGGCAATCGTTAAATAACGTCGCGCCGATCGTGGCGGGCGTGATACTCTTCCTCGTGATCGTCTTAGGCATGCAAATGGCATACCCGTGGGAATCGGCAATCGTCTTGCGAGCTGGAAAATTCCAAAAACTCGCCGGACCCGGGCTATTCTTGATCGTGCCGGTGGTCGACAGCGTCGCCGCCTGGATCGATCAACGGGTCCAGACATCCACGTTTACCGCAGAGGAGACTTTGACGAAGGATACCGTTCCCGTCGACGTCGATGCGGTGCTCTTCTGGGTGGTCTGGGACGCGAAGAAAGCCGCGCTGGAAGTGGCCTCGTACCAACAGGCGATCCAGTGGGCCGCTCAAACCGCTTTACGGGATATTATCGGCACCACCTCGCTTGCCGATCTGCTCTCGAGCCGCCAGATCGTCGACGAAGCGCTGCAGAAGGCGATTGACGCGCGAAGCACTCCGTGGGGAATCACGGTGAGTTCGGTAGAGATCCGAGACATCAAGATTCCCGATAGCCTGCAGGACGCGATGTCGCGTCAAGCACAGGCGCAGCGCGAAAGCCAGGCGCGGGTTATCCTGGGCGCGGCCGAGCAAGAGATCGCGCAGTCTTTCGTCGACGCGGCCAAACAATACGAAGGCAATCCGATGGCGTTGCACTTGCGCGCCATGAACATGCTCTACGAAGGGCTAAAAGAAAGGGGCGCCATGATCGTGGTTCCGAGCACCGCGGTTGAAACGATGGGCCTCGGCACGATCGGCGGATTGGCGGCGTTGTCGGGAACGGCGATGCCGAAGTCGAGTTGACGCTTGAAACATCAGGCCCTCGCCTGCCGTAAGGGGTGTGTCGGAGGGCCCCTATGACGAAGCTGGTTTTCGCGCGGTTGATGTTGGTGATCGCCGCATTGCTCATTGTCCCGCTGCCGGCGCTTGCGTCTACCTTCGGGAGTACGGTCGAAGCTGCAGCGCAAGCGTACGACGCCGGTCAATACCGGCAGGCGGCAAGCCTTTACGAGCAAGTGGTTCGCGCCAACCCGGTCAACCCCGGATATTGGCGCCGCTTGGCCGCCTCGTATTACCTGGCGGGCGAGTACCGCGAATCGATTCCGGCCTATGCCAAGGCGATGCAGCTGCGTCAAGATCAACCGGCGACACTGGCCTACTTCCTGGCGCGCGCTTATGCGAAGTCCGGCGACCCGGTGTCGGGGATGCGCTGGCTGCGTCAAGCGATGGTTTGGGGATATGCGGATCTCGAAGGGGCACGCGCCGACGCAGCTGTCGCGCTCTTACGCACGCAACCGGGGTTTGCCGACCTCCTCGGCATCGTCGACTCGCAAACGATGTCGCGGAACGCCGGATGGCGCTACGACCTCGCCTTTCTCGCCCGCTGGACGAAGGCCAAGGCCTATCATCCGTTCCGAACCGATACCGGCGACCGTTTCGTCTCCGATGCGATCTACACACAATCCGAGTTTAACGCGCAGGTGCGCATGCTAAGCGACGCAGTGTCTCACCTGACCGATCCGCAGATCGAGCTGGGCATGATGCGTTTGTTGGCGGCGCTCGGCGACGGCCACACCGAACTCGCCGGCGGGCCGCGTCCGGAGTACGCGCTGACCATTCCCGTCAAGTTCGAGTGGTTCGAGGAGGGATTGTTCGTCACGGCTGCGGCGCCAAAGTACCGGAATCTGCTCGGCGCCCGCGTCCTGGCTTTCGACGGGCATCCCACCGGGAGCGTCATGCAGAGCGTTGCGCCGTACGTCAGCCGCGACAACGACTACTGGCTCTCCGCCGTCGAGCCGTACCGGCTTCGCGCGATTCCTTTCTTGCACGCGCTCGGTCTAGTATCGCGCGCCGATCGCGTCACGCTGCATCTGGAGCTTCGCGACGGGCGAACTGGGGACGATGTGGTCGAAACGACCGCCGACTACCCCAACATTTGGAATATGCTTCCCAGTCCGGCGGGTTGGATCAATCTGTTCGACGTGCTCGCAAAAGCGCCGCCACTCTACCTAACGAGAACCAACGAGCATTATTGGTTCACCTACGACTCGAGCGCGCGCGTTGCGTACTTCCAGTATAACAACGTAATCGACGAGAAAAGCGAGCCGCTGGCCGACTTTGCACGGCGCCTAGGGCTGTTTCTCGCAGCCCATGACGCCGCTAAATTGATCGTCGACATGCGCTGGAACAACGGCGGAGACTCGTTCCTCAACGCCCCCTTGCTGACGATGCTCCAGTGCTCCGCAGTCAACCGGACGGGCCGGCTGTTCGTCATCATTGGGCCGCGCACGTTCTCTGCCGGGCTCAACGCCGCCGATTACTTCCAGCGCGATCTGAACGCCATCTTCGTCGGCGAGCCGACCGGCGGCAAGCCGAATGCTCCCGGCGACGAGACGTTCTTCACGCTCCCGTACAGCAAGATCGCCGTGAACTTCTCGAGCGTCTATTGGGAGAGCGGTTGGCCGCAAGACGCCCGTCGGGCGATCGCTCCCGACGTCTATGCGCCGCGCACCTTCGCCGCTTATCTCGCAGGAGACGATCCGGCAATGGACGCGGTCCTCGCCGGCTCGTAATCGGCAACTGAAGGCGAGCTCTCGCATGCGTGCCTTTAGTTCGGCTAAGCGTTCGAACGGTGCTTTTGAGACCCGAAATATCGGGTAAAAATTGGGGATGCAAAGTTCTCCCCGGCTCACCCTCATTACGACGCTACTAATTTTGGCACTCTCTGCTCCCGCTGCCGCGCAGGTTTCGGTCGGCGTTGGCGTCGGGTTCACGGTCGGTGCGTCTGCACTGGTCGTTGCGGGCCCTCCGCCGCCGATTCCGTACTACGCGCAGCCGCCCGCGCCCTATCCTGACTATCAATGGACGCCCGGTTATTGGGGCTGGGGATCGGCGGGGTATTATTGGGTTCCCGGAGTCTGGGTGCCCCCGCCGGCGGTAGGTCTCTACTGGACGCCGGGCTACTGGGGCTACGCAAATCCCGGCTACGCCTACTATCAGGGTTATTGGGGGCCGAGCGTCGGCTTCTACGGCGGTATTAACTACGGGTTCGGTTATTTCGGCACGGGCTTTGTCGGCGGCACTTGGATCGGCGGCGCTTTTAGCTACAACACCGCCGTCGCGAACGTGAATCGGACGACGATCCGCAACACGTATATCAACAAGACCGTCATTAATAGGCACATAGTCACTCGCAGCCGCGTAAGCTTCAACGGCGGCCACGGGGGAATATCGGCGAAGCCGACCGCGGCCCAGGTAGCCGCGGCGAAGCATCGCATCCCGCCCACGGCACAGCAGCGAGAACATTCGATGGTCGCCGCGCGCGATCGAAGCCTGGCCGCCTCGGTCAATCACGGCAGACCTCCGGTCACCGCGGTCCGCGATTCGCTGAGCGCGACGAACAAACCGTCGCACTTTGCACCCGTCACCGCCGCCGACAGGCGCGTCGCGCAACGGGAGGTTCGACACACGAGCGGCAAGGTTTCGGCGGTCGCGCACCATCAGGTTTCGCACCAACAGGTCGCGCACCAGCATGGAACGATCCAGGGACGTTCGCAGACCGCGATGCACGGCCAGCCATCGCACGGGACGATCCAGGGACACTCGCAAACCGCGACTCATGGAGGGTCATCACACTTTCAGGGAGTGATGCGCGGGCAGTCGTCTCACCCGCAGGCAGCGATGCGTGGTCCGTCACCCGAAGGCAGAGGCGGCGGCCGACCCCCGCGAGGGAAAATTTAAGCGCTGCCGGCCGTTCCGCCGGGTCGAGCGGTGACGCCGCCCTCGGCAGCGTTTGGAGAAAGACGCGATGCGACGTTTCTATAGAGATGTCGCATCGCTTCATTGAGCAGCGTCGAAATTCGGAACAGCCCGTCACCCGATATTCTCAGTGCCATCCAGGGAGTCCCTTGGTGCCGCTGCACCAACAGATACGTTTGACTGCCAACGGCATAGATTGCAAATAGATCGGACTCGGCAATTTGCTCCAGGTTGTCGATAACCGACTGATCGATATGTTCGTTAAAATACATGGCGTCGCTCCAGTTTCTGCGCTGAGGTGCTACATCCGGCTTTTTATCCGAGTCGGTCACGGTTTAGCTTTCGGTGGCCGCCTCGGCGAAGGAAGCAACCTTCGCTTTCCCGTAGGAGAGACGCCATGCATGCTCTACGTGCGGCACTTGCCGCTGCAGGGATCGGCGTAATCGCCTGCGCCGCTGCCGGCGCTTATCCGTCCACCCTGAAGTTAAAACTATACGCTCAGAATCGCCCAGGTGAAACCGGCACGGTGACGCTCGAGCAGATTGCCGGCGGCATCAGGATCGTCGTCAAAATGTCCGGTGGCCAAAACGGTTCGCAGCCAATCCACATCCATTCCGGCACCTGCGCAAAGCCCAACCTTGTTCCCAAATATACTCTGACCAACATCGTCCATGGGAGCAGCACGACAACGCTACCGGGCGTGACCCTCGGCGACTTGCTCAAGGGCAACTACGTCATCGACGTCCATGAGAGCAGTGCCAATACAAAAAGATACGTAGCCTGTGCTGCAATCGCGCCGAAGGATGCGATCGACTAAAAGAGCCCGGTCTGCGGTAGATGTAGTTAAAGTAAACAGATGTCCGTCGATGGCCGTGTAATAAGGACTGCTCGGCTCGAACTACGACCGCCGGTGGTCGACGACGCACAAGCACTGCTCGACGCTTACGCGTCCGATCCACGCGTTACGAAGTACATGGACTGGCGCCCGGTAAAGCACGTATCCGAGATCGCGGACCGCCTCGCGGCGTTCGTAGCGGATACGGCCGACGGAAAATGCGTCGGTTGGGTTCTTCGAGAACTGGACGAGACCGCGCCATGCGGCAGGGTCGACCTACGCCTGAGCGGCCAAGAAGGCGATGTCGGCTACGTGCTTGCAGCGTCGAAATGGGGCCAAGGCCTGATGACGGAGGCATTGACGGCGGTTCTGGAATTCGCCCGCGGGCATCTTCCGCTTCGCCGCGTCTGTGGGACATGCGACCCTGAGAATCGCGCGAGCGTCAGGGTATTTCAGAAGTGCGGCTTCAAATACGTCGGGTATCGAGAGGGTGCGCTCCTTCGCCCGAATCTTTCCAACGAGCCTCGCGGTTCGGATTGCTTCGAGATCTGGCTCGCTGAGTAACGCCTGCCGAACCCGGTCTACACGTAGTCCGCAAGCGTGAACTTGACCGTGCGCTGCGCGCCGCTTTTGCTCGTGAGTTGCAGCGTGACGACGGTTCCCGCGGGCTGCGAGAATATGTCACGAATCTGCGAGAGCGACATGCCGTCAACGGGTGAGCCGTCGACCGACGCGACCGCGTCGCCTTTCACGATGCCTGCGTTTGCCGCCGGCGTGCCGGGGCGTGAGTCGGCGACGACGGTGACGCCGCCGCGGCGGATGAGGAAGAGCCCCGAGCGTTCGTAGACGTCGGGATCGTTGAGCGCCGCGTTGGGGACGAGCGCCATCGTCGCGTTGTTATAATCGAACGTGATGGTGAAGCGCCGCAGCAGGTTGCCGCCGATATTCGCGCCGACAAACGGCGCGGCGAACGCGCCTTGTGTCTGCGACGAGTAATCACCCACGAGATTAGGCAAGGTGAAATCGCCGATGCCGATCGAGGCAATGCGGCCGAGCCTGCCAATCGCCGGTCCGCCGACGCCGAAGCCGTTGATGCCCGGCGCGCTGAGCGTTGCCGGAACGATCTGCGGATGTGCGGCGGTGAACGGGGCCATGAAGGTGATCGTGTCGCGCGAACCGGTATCGATCGTGCACTCCGCCGGAATTCCGTCGATCGTGCACGCGATCTGCGGCTGCGTTCCATAGAAGACGAAGGGCACGACGTGGGCTCCGGCCGGCGCGGGTGCCGAGCCGGGTAGGCTCAGCGTCACGGTCTTGCCGGCGTAATCGAACGTAGTGACGTAGCGCGCCAGAACCTCCCAGCCGATCAAACCGTCGACGGGGCGGCCAACCGAAACGCCGAAGCCCATGCGCGTGGGCGCGATCGCGAAGAGCTGATCGGTGAGCGCGGCGTCACCAACCTGCAGCTTCGCGACCTTTCCGAAACTGAAGCCTTGGTCTGCGA
>Ga0209167_10000754_pt1 | contig 21617 bp, 11 predicted proteins | sample Coa_R1_9_FD_187154 | JGI IMG/M metagenome (GOLD analysis project Ga0209167, IMG submission 187154) | Surface soil microbial communities from Centralia Pennsylvania, which are recovering from an underground coalmine fire - Coalmine... | ecosystem: Environmental > Terrestrial > Soil >... | reverse complement strand
CGGCATCAGTCCCAACGGCGTGTACGGCTTTGGCGGCACCGCCTATGCCACCGAGGCCATAAATTCACTTAGCGGAACACACAACGTTGGAATTGGCGATCCGCTGCCGGACACGTTGTCGGCTTTTCTCTCCGGTAGTGCGTTTGTCTATACCGCGGCGATAGCCCCGCCTTATTTTTCGAACGGATCGCACATAGGCCCGGCGGCCATCTCGCGCAACAATTACAGCCTCTGGGCCCAGGATACGTGGAAGGTGACGCCGCGCGTCACGCTCGACTACGGGCTAAGATGGGAGCTTTACACGCCGATCACGGAGCGCGCGCACCGCACGGGCGGCTTTCTTACCGTAAACGGCACTCAGGAGTATGTGGTTAATCCGCAGCCGGGGTACAAAACGAACTGGAACGGCTTCGGCCCTCGGGTGCAAACATCATGGCAAGCTACAGATAAGCTATCCGTCAACGCGAGCGGCGCTATCACCGTGATTCCGCCGAACATCTGGCAGGACAACTTTCTTACGGGTTCAACTCCGTTCGTCGTTTACCCCCGGCTCGTTGCGGCTCCGGGTGCGCCGATCGGCTACGGATTTCAGATCACCCCGTCGCAACTGCCCAGAGTGTACACGCCGCAAGGGGTCGATATTTTCGCCTCCGGCAACCCAAAAGACGTTCCTCCCAACACTGTGATGGATGTGGACCGCTACGAGCAGGACATTGCGGCACTGACGCCCAGTCATGTTGTGAGCGCACTGAGCTTGAGCGCTATCGACCGTTCCTTCGGCAACGCCACGCTGTTTACATGGACGACGGGAATCGAACGCAAGATTGGCGGCCTGACCGCAGATGCAAGTTATGTCGGCACGGCCGCCGAAAAGCTCCCTCGCTACGGATTCCCCAACGCTTATCCCGGTGCGAGTCCGCGTTTCGCGCCGTACACCCGGTTCGACAGTTCCGGGAACGTCACCGGCGGTTTTGGCACGGAAAACGTGATCTTTGCGGATGCTCATTCCACCTATCACGCGCTGCAGACCTCCCTTTCAGGAACGGTTGTCCATGGTGGTCCGGGAATCCAGGCAAGTTTCACCTGGAGCAAGTCGATTGACGACACCAGCGAGGTCATCGGCGGAACCGGATCGACAGGCGCTGTGACTTCCGGATTCTCGCAAAATCCTTTCGACACGCGTCCGGAAAAGGGCCCGTCAACGTTTGACGTGACTCGTAGCTTTGGCCTGAGCCTTGTTCAGGACCTGCAACTGGAAAAGGCTGGCTTTCTAGCCTCCATCAACAGAAAGGTTACTTACGGGTGGCAATTGCTCAGCATTTCCAGCATCAGTTCCGGTTTGCCATTCACTGTCTACTCGGGTATCCAGCAGACGGGTTACGGCTCAAGCGGTGTGGACCGCCCCGACCAGATTGCCAAGCCGCATCTATCCACTGCCCGCCAAAACCGCCAGGATTACTTCGGCCAGGGAGCCAGCAACGCTGCGGATTTCTTCTTTATCCCTATTCAAGTGCCGGGCGGCACAGGCCCAAACCAGGGACGGTTCGGTACTCTGGGACGCAACTCCTTCCGCGGGCCTGCTTTCTATAATTTCGACTTCGCTCTGATCAAAGACACTCCCATCGGCCGCCGCAGCGGAGGAGCTGAGCGCGTGGACCTGCAATTCCGCTCCGAGTTCTTCAACCTGTTCAACATCGTCAATATGGGTTTGCCGGCCAACATTCTCACCGGGTCCGGTTTTGGCGAGATCAGCAAAACGGCCGGGAACTCACGTCAGATTCAGTTCTCACTCAAACTCATTTACTAGCGGGCGCGTTCGTAAACGTCGAAAGTGAAAGCAGGAGCAATCGGCATGAATATCGCCACGGTGAAACGCAGCCTCTTCATTCCAGGCTTATTGGCTTTGTCCTTTGTAGCCGCCCTTGCGCAGAGCACGCCGGACCTCGTGGACGTGCGGCAATTTGGCGCGCGACCAGTCAATGCGTGGTCGCAGTACGGCACCACCGTGACGGGAGTCGCTGGATCGAACGAAGTGAAGGTGGCATCCGCTTCAACGTTCCGAAACGGCGACGGGATCGTGATTTATGGGGCCGGAGCGGCGCCGGCCGTGAGTGCGGCTCCCGCAGCGCCGCATATCATGCCCGGTATCTCCGAGACAGAGACTGTGCCCGACGCGCCTATGATTCCTCTGACGTCGGGAACAGAATCTTATTCCTACAGCGTCCTTGCGCGAGATATCCACGGCGGCTTGAGCCCCGCCAGCCCGATCACGACCATCCGAAACGGGCCAACCAAACTTGGCGCGCACGTAGTTGCCGTTTCAACTCTGAATCTGAAGGGGAACGTAATCACCGCAACGGCCGCTGTGCCGCATGGGCTGGCGGATAAACGAATCGGATCTCACCATGAAGGGTTGCTCGTACATTTAAAGGACTCCAGCGATTCACAGACGTTCAGCGGCTGGTGGAATGTGTCGGACCTTCCGAGTCCTACGGCGATCACCATCACGGGCACGAGCCGCCATTCTGCAGCGCCGAGGAATGCGACGGGCGGCTCTCTCGCGTACTTCGCGGGAAATCAAATCACATGGAAACCGCAGCCCGGAGCTTGGGAGTATGTCGTGTGCGCGCGACGTCCGGGAGACTCCTCTCTGCACGTGATCGGCGTGAGCATGCCTTCCGCCGGGCCGGTGGGCGGGTCCTACACGGTGGCAGCGTTCACCGACTGGGGCGCGCCGTTGATTGGCGTCAATTTCAAGCTGCCGAGCTATATCAATGACCGCTCCTGCACAGCAAAACAGCCGGCGAATGACTATCTCTCGACGACGGTCGTGTCCGGTGGAGGGACTCCGACGCTCGCACTCCACGACAAGCTGGCAAATGAAGTGAGCGGCGCAAGAGCGCTCATCGACGCGGCTCCGGGAATACTGGCAGCGGCGCGAGTCGCCGTCCAGAACGGCCAGACGCTCTATATCCCGGGCGCCGGGCGCGGCCAGAATTTCTACCAAATCAATTCCACGCTGGATTTGCCGTGGAGCCTGGACGTTCTCCAGGTTGGGCAACTAAGACTTGGCGAACCGATCATCGTAAACTCCTCGACGAATTGGCGAGGGAGGGGCAGTGCCGCGGCGCCGCAGTTTGCCTGGAAGGCGTCCCCGATGATTCACGTGGCGGAAGCGAATCCCGGCCTCTACGTCGAGCACGGTTCGGTTGACTTTGACACTCTTTCGATAGCGGCTGACGAGAATGCAAATCAAGCGCTCTTGATGGTTGTCGATTCCGCCTGGGGCTCCACGTTCAATTACATGAACCTCACCACGGGCGGCGCAAACGACATGACCGGCATCGCCGTGGTCGTCCGGCAAAGCGCGAATACGACTTTCCGCTACCTTAATTTCTTGGGCGGTCCAGGGCAGGTTATCGACAAAACGTGGACGCCTTTGCTTTACATGCCCGAATCCCAGGACGGTTCCGGCTCCACGGGCGTCTGGACCATCGAGCACGGCATGTTCAACCGCCGAGGCATCCTCTACCGCGCCAAAGGCGGCGGCGGGCTCAACTGCGGCATGGGTCCTGCGTATATTCAAGGAAGCATCACACCTTTCCTGGCGCTGGAAAACACTACGGGACTGGTGAACGCACAAGTGATTCTCAAACGGCTCGCGATGGACACCTCCTCGCAGGCGTTTCTGGCTCTGTGGGGCACGGGCGGTTCCTTTGGTGCGCAGGTGGACATCGACGGCACCAACGCCGGCGGCATGAGCGTCGAAGCGAAAGGTGGCCGCCCTACCGTTCTGACTGGAGTCTCCATCAGCGAGTTGACAGCGCGGGACATAGGAAGTGTACTCGGACAATGACGCGCCCGTGTTCTCCGAAGTCATGACTCCTGATTGTGCTGATGGCGAAACTGCTCACGTGGGGCAAGGCTGAAGCCACTAGCTGAAGCCACTGGCTGGAGCACAAGATCGACGGCCTGACGGAAGCTTCCCTCCGCTCTCCCCGTTCGAAGCCATGATTCACTGCCTGGCTGTATAGGGCCGTCGATGGCCACTCCTATTTCAACTCCCGCCTACCGATTTTTCAGGCTAGACTTCAGATTGCCGTCGATTCACATGCGTGGGAGTCACCATCCATTTCGATTGCCGCTCGACGTCAAATTCGAATTGCCGACTTTCGCCGTGGCGGACGCCGAGCTTCTAGCTCAGGAATATTACGGGCTGCGCGCGTCCGCGCGCTCGCTTCCCAGCGAGCGCGACCAGAATTTCCTCCTTGCCGACGACTCCGGTAAGCAATTTGTCCTCAAGCTCGCCAATGCGGACGAGCAGGAGTCCGTCCTCGATATGCAGAACAAGGCGATGGAGCGCCTGGCGAGTGGTGTTCCGTCTCTCCTGCTGCCCCGCCTCTGCCGGACGACCCAGGGCGAAATGATGGTGCAGGTCGAGAATGGCGATGGCTCGAAACATTTCCTGAGGCTGCTGACATATGTCCCCGGGAAGCTGCTCGCGAAGGTTTCTCCGCACGCGCCCGAGCTGCTAAGAAGTCTGGGAAGCGCCCTCGGCGCGATCACGAAGGGGCTTGTGGACTTTCACCATCCGTCGGCGGATCGCGAACTAAAGTGGGACGCGAGACGCGCGGGCTGGATTCGTGAATATCTGAAATTCGTCGCGCCATCGGAGCGGCGCAGACTTGTCGAACACTTTCTCGATGATTTTGAAGAGAATGTCGCGCCGCGGATTGCCGCCCTGCGCACGAGCGTCGTCTACAACGACGCGAACGACTACAACGTGATCGTTGGCGAAGGTGACGCCTGGATGCGGCGCGTAATCGGCGTGATCGACTTTGGCGACATGCTGCGAACAACCACGGTCTCCGATCTTGCTGTGGGAGCAGCGTACGCCATGCTTGGCAAGCCGGCTCCGCTCGCCGCCGCAGAGCACGTTGTCGCTGGTTATCACCACGCGTGTCCTCTCGAGGAAGCCGAATTGGAGATCCTCTTTTCCCTGATCTGCACGCGCCTGTCCGTGAGCGTGACGAATTCGGCCTACCAGCGCGTCGCCGCGCCGGCGAACGAATACTTGACCATCAGCGAAGCTCCGGCGTGGGCATTGCTCGAACGCCTTGAGGCAATTCATTCCGAGTTCGCGCATTTCTCTTTTCGTCATGCCTGCGACCTGGAGCCTAATCCGCGCACTCCGACGATCGTGCGGTGGCTCAAGAAGAATTCCGCCAGCTTCGGCAAGCTGGTCGAACCGGATCCGAAATCGACTCGCCATGTAGTCTTTGATTTAAGCGCCAACAGCCCCGAGGTCGGCCTCCTAGAGGGCTGGCAGGATGCCCAGACGACCACGGAGCGCTTGTTTGCGAGGCTCAAATCCGCGGGCGCACAGATCGGCGTCGGCCGGTACAACGAACCGCGCTGTCTTTACACTTCCCGGGGATTTCAACTTGAAGGAATCGACGGCCCCGAGTGGCGAACGATTCATGTCGGCATTGACTTGTTCGCGAAGCCAAGCTCGCCGGTGCTCGCCCCGCTCGACGGAGTTGTGCACAGCTTCCGCAATAACAATCTTCCGCTCGATTATGGACCCACGATTATTCTGCAACACACCGCCGGCGATCGCGCACATCCCTTCTTTACGCTTTACGGCCATTTGAGTGAGGACTCGCTCGACGGCTTGCGCGAAGGCATGCCCGTCAAACGCGGCGCTCAAATCGCTCGCATCGGCAGTTTCCCGACGAATGGCGGCTGGCCGCCGCATTTGCATTTTCAAATCATCACGGCCATGCTCGGCCAGAAGGGGAATTTCCCCGGCGTAGCACTGGCGCGCGAGCGAGAACTTTGGCTCAGTATCAACCCTGACCCCAATTTGATTGTCGGCATTCCGGATTTGCACGAGAAGACACGGACCGCAATGAAGCCAGAACAAATCTTAGTCCTGCGCTCGCAACTTATCGGCAAATCTCTGAGCATTTCCTATCGCCGGCCGCTCGAGGCCGTTCGAGGCTCGATGCAGTATCTCTATGATGAATCCGGCCGTCCATTCCTTGACTGCATAAACAACGTCGCGCACGTAGGCCACTGCCATCCGCGCGTGGTCCGCGCCGGGCAGGAGCAGATGGCCGTTCTCAACACGAACACGCGTTACTTGCACGAAAACCTGGTGCGTTTCGCCCAACAGCTGACGGCGAAGTTTCCCGAGCCGCTCCGCGTTTGCTTTTTTGTCTGCTCGGGCAGCGAGGCCAACGAGCTGGCGTTGCGTCTGGCGCGCGCCCATTCGAGGAGGAAAGACATCCTCGTCCTGGACGCGGCCTATCATGGCAATACCTCGTCGCTCATCGAAATTAGTCCATACAAATTTGACGGCCCCGGAGGGGCGGGCGCGCCGCCGCACGTCCACAAAGTTCCTCTGCCCGACGATTATCGCGGCGAGTACAAGCGAGGCGACGCGCAGGCGGGAGCCAAGTACGCGCAGCAGGCATGCGATGCCATCGAAAGGGCCGCAAAAGACGGCAGAAAAATCGGCGCATTCATCGCCGAATCCCTGCCGGGCTGCGGCGGGCAGATTGTTCTACCGCCGAATTTTCTGCGGGAAGTCTATCGGCACGTCCGCGCGGCGGGCGGCGTGTGCATCGCCGACGAAGTGCAGACTGGCTTCGGCCGCGTGGGCAGCCATTTCTGGGGATTTGAGACGCAGGACATCGTGCCCGACATCGTGACCATGGGCAAGCCCATCGGCAACGGTCATCCGCTCGCCGCCGTCGTGACCACGGCGGAAATCGCCGCGTCCTTCGCGAACGGCATGGAGTACTTCAATACGTTTGGCGGGAACCCCGTTTCCTGCGCGATCGGAATGGCTGTGCTGGATGTGATTGACGACGAACAGCTGCAGGCTCACGCCCGCGACGTCGGAACGCACTTGCTGAATGGTCTCGACGCGCTCAAAACCAAACATCCCGTGATCGGCGACGTGCGCGGGCTGGGCCTGTTCCTCGGCGTAGAATTCGTGCGCGACCACGAGACGCTGGCGCCTGCGGGGGAGCAGGCCGCCTACGTGGTCAATCGCATGAGAGAATGCGGCATCCTGCTGAGCACGGACGGACCTTTCCATAATGTCATCAAGATCAAGCCACCGCTTCCTTTCAGCCGCGCCGATGCGGATTTGCTAATCGCCACGATGGATCGCATTCTCGCGGAGGACTGCCCTTCCGGTTCGTGATTCCACCGCCAGTCGGCTCGAGCGTGACGTTGTCTAGCCACGGCGCCAACCTGACTTGGCCGACTTTTGCATGGACGTTCTTTCCGGCTTAGAGTAACGCGGTGCGTCTAGTCCCTCTGATATTCGAAATCCTCACAAAAGCGGCAAAGGCCGGGTTCGGTAGGTCAAGGTGATAGGACGGTTATGAAAATACGAAGCGCGCCGTGGTGCTTATTTGTTGCGGTGAGTGCAGCCGTAGTCGCAGGAACGGGAGCGAGGGCGCAGACCGGTTCGCAGGCCACGAAGAAGCCCCCGGATTCAAAGAAACAGCAAACGTTGATCCGGTCGGTAGAGGGCGCGGATTTGTACCGGGCGTACTGCGCGTCGTGTCATGGGAAAAACGGCAAAGGGAACGGGCCGGTGGCGCCGGCGTTGAAAGTGAGGGCGCCCGACTTGACACTAATTGCGAAGAAAAACGGGGGCGAGTTTCCGGTGGCGCGCGTGCGGAGGATCATTATGGGGGAAGGGATGATCGCGTCGCATGGGTCGCGGGAGATGCCGGTGTGGGGACCAATTTTTCACCAAGTGGAGGTGGACGTGGATCGCGGGCCCGTGAGGATAGAGAATTTGGTGAAATATTTGGAGTCGATTCAGGTAAGCACGCGGACGTGATGCCCGGCAGAGGCGGGAGCCTAACAATTCACTCCTGACCCGAAACGCGACCTGCCACATCCGCTTGCGCCCGGTTGTCCTATCAAGTAAAGCAGATCCGCTGCTGGTCCAAAAGACTTCGTTCCCGGATAACCCCACAGAGACCATTGACCTCGAGTGTCGGGCGATACTACTGACGCGCCAGCATGCCGTATCCAGGTTCTCCGAAGCCAACGTCGACGAGACATTTTCCCTCATCGAAGGTCAGTCGTTCGATCGGCATGAACGGGACGGCTTTGGCAAGAGCGCACCCACTTTCAGAACGTCATTCGGCATGACCATGCTCCTTTATTTCAGCACTCTCCCAAATGCTTCCACGATCAGACTCACTTGCCTCCGTCTATAGCCAGTGTCTGGCCCGTGATCCAACCAGCGTGCTCGCTCGCAAAGAAGAGAACGCCGCTCACAATGTCCTGAGGCGAGCCGAGCCGTTTGAGCGCGATATTCTCAACGAGCCGGCGCTGTCCCTCTTGGCCGTAGGATTCCCACTGCCTTTCGGTCGTGGGATTAGATCGGACGAAACCGGGAGCCACGTTATTCACCGTGATGCCCCAGCGCCCAAGTTCGTGCGCCAACTGTCTCGTCAGTCCGATCTGCCCCGCCTTAGCTGAGGCGTAGGCTTGGATTCCGGTGAGACTGACGCCCAGGCCAGCGCCGCTTGATATATTAACGATGCGACCGTAGCGCGCCTCTTTCATTGCCGGGGCCGCGGCTTGGCTGCAGTAAAAAACACCATCGAGATTCACCGCGAAGATAGCCTTCCAATCGGCCTCGGATACCTCCTCAAGTGGCCGGCCGACCTGACCTAGCACGCCGCCGGCGTTGTTCACCAAGATGTCGATGCGTCCGCTGGCCTTCAGTGTCTGGGCGACCATGGCAAGCACCGCCGAGCGATTGCTCACGTCGAGCACGCGAACCTCAAGTGACGTTCCTTGTTCTTTCGCCAGTCGCGCCGTTTCGTCGAGTTCGCTCTCGAGTACATCGCAGGCCACCACGCGCGCGCCGAGATTCGCAAAGTTCAACGCGATGGTCCGGCCGAAACCATGGGCGGCTCCAGTCACGATTGCCGTTTGGCCGTCAAAGCGGATATGCATCGGGCTTACCTGGGAGCTGCGTTCACCCTCTCCTGGGCATAAAGAGCAAGTCAAGCGTGCAATCGCAGTAGATTGTCCATCGCCTGCGAACGCGCACCGCTCTCGACCTCCCGCATAAGCGACACAAGGCGTTCCACGTGGGGAATGGCGACCCTGTATCGGCGCGCGAGCTCGAGGATGGGCGCGAACTGCGCATCGCACTCGGTCTTGCGGTGGTGAATGGCAATGTCACGCCACACACCGCTGTGCGTCTTCGCCGAGCTGCGGTTGAACGCCACCATGGCCTCGAACGAAGCATCGATTGCGGCACGGGTTCCGTTCAGACTGAAGGCTGTGGGATCGTAGCCATTGAAGCCCATCGGGGTCACGCGCTCGGCCGCGGCCACGGCCATCACTTCCCGCGCCAAAGCCGTGAGCACCGGCCGCGCCTCCCGGGAGTCGAGCACATCGACGATGCTGGCCGGCGTGAGAGCGCTGGCGAAAAGCAAAGCGCCGTAGCCCATCTTCCCCCAAAGATAGCCCCAGATATTGTCCGTCGTGATCGCGCCCGCCTCAAAATACTGCAGTGCTCGGTGCACGCTTGCAAGACGTTGCGTTTGGCGTCCGTCGAGCTCGCCGACAACCACCGCGCCCCGGCCGCCGAGGTACACGACGCCAGGCTCCAGGACATCGGCGCCAAAGTTGATGAAGGCACCCATCGTGCGTTCCGTTCCGACTGTCTCGGCGATGATCAACTCGTTGAAGCCATTCTGCAAGGACACAACGACGGCGTCTGCAGCGAGGTACGCGGCGAGTTGGCGCGCGGCTGTTTGCGTGTGCAGAGCTTTGACGCAAAGGAAGACGGTGTTCCAGACGCCCGCGAGGTCGTCGGGCGTATACGCCGGCAGCAGTTGGGTAAAGGTCTCAATCGGGCCCGTGATCGCAAGACCTCGCTCGCGGATCACCCGAATGTGAGCCTCATTGGCATCCACAACCGTGACGTCCAGCCCGGAGCGACCGAGACAGGCCGCAATGGCGCCGCCAATTGCCCCTGCGCCCCAGACCAGAATCCGATCCGGCGAATCCGCGCCGCCGGGGGTTACTGCCACGGGCCCTCCAGCGCCTCGCGTGTCTCCTCGACGCCCGTATGCCAAACTCGCATCATCTGATCGTCAGGCTTCTCATATACGCCGCCGAAATTGCCATCGCCCAGGTAGGCTCGCACGCTCGCGGCGTCCATCGTCCGCATGCGCGCGATGTCGATCATCGGCTTCTGACCATCCGGCAGCTTCACGCCGGCCACGCGAGTCCACGGGAAGTTCTCCATCCACGATGCATGCGACGCAACAGAATCGATGGCAGCCACAGCGGCTGCAGTCTTCGGTGCATTCCACCAGTTATGCCACTTCACGGTAATCCCCGGATGATCGTTCATCCACTCCTGCAGGATCGAACCGCCCGGAGTGTTTCCGCCGTGGCCGTTCACGAACAGCACCCGCTTGAACCCCGTGCCCGCAAGGCTCGCGAGGACATCGGCGACGATGCGCTGGTAGGTGTCGAGACGAAGGCTGATGCTGCCGGGATAACGGAGGAAATAAGGCGTGATGCCAAAGCTGAGCACGGGAAACACTGGAACGCCGAGCGGTTCGGCCGCCTCGCAGGCGATGCGCTCAGCCAAGATGGCGTCAACGGCCAAGCTCAGGTATCCGTGCTGCTCCGTGCTCCCCACCGGCACGACGGCGCGACCGTCCTGCTCGACGTTCTTTTCGACCTGCATCCAATTCATTTCAGCGATTTTCATTTGCGTCGCCCGAAACTCTAAGCCAGCCAGAACGCCCTGGTCAAGGTTGGAGCGATCCGCTTGTGAGCGATCCGGCAGAAATTTTGACGAAAGCGCGACGCGAAGAAGCTCACAGCCTGGTCGTTATGGTCTCCAGTCCGTGCGAAGAGGGACCCGTTTCCGCCCGCCACAAAGCGAACGCGCATAGTACGGCGAGTACCGCAATCGCCGTGAACATCAACATTCCGGCATGGTAGCCGGCCGCGTGCGTGGCACTCGCCAGCCAGTGGTCATTCGCCCAGCCGATCAACAGATTGATGACGACGAGTCCGAGCTGCTGCACGGAATCCAGCATGCCATTGGCCAAGCCGAGTCGTGACCTCTCCACGACATAAAAAAGCGCCGGCCACATCACGGCCGGCACCAGCGCGAACGCCACACCCATCATGGCCAGCGGGATCGCTGCCGGGATGCTCGTGAAGCCGAGCAGGGGGAACACCGGCACGATGAGGAGTGAGCCGAACATCATGAGCAGCGACCGGTGGCCGTAGCGATCGACTAACAGGCCGAAGATCGGCATTCCAACCAGCGAGAAGAACGGCTCCATGCCCACCAGGAGCGCCGCGGTTTGGGGCGTGAGGTGCCGCGCCTCGATCAGGAATTTCTGTCCAAAAGTCTCGAAGGGAAAGATACAACCGTAGAAGGTGACGCACAGCGCAGCAATTAACCAGAAGGATCGATTGAAGCGGAACACTTCGCCCAGCTGAACTTTCGTGGTTTGCGCAGTGTGTCCCAGGGTGAATCGTCGCTCGCCGCGGGCGTCAAGCATCCAGTACAGTGCGGCGCCGAGTAAGCAGAGCCCGCCAAAACCGACGCCAAGAAGAAGAGGCCACCGCCAGTATCGGTACGCGCGGGGTGCCCAAGCCGGCGAAACCTGGGCGCTCAGCGATCCCAGCCGCGCCGCCGATCCCCGGAGTCCGAACGCCAGGCTCAACTCGTCCTGCCAAAACCAACGGGCTACGGCGACGTTGGCGGCCAGCGCTAGTGCTTCCCCGCCCGACCCGACAAACAGGCGGCCGACCACCATGACGCCCAGCCGCGGAGTGAGCGCCGTGACGATAAGACCGACGAAGATGAGCACCCCAAAAATCGAAAGCGACTTGCGGGTTCCGAGCTGGTCGATGATGATGCCGCAGACGAGCGTCGCGAGGATGTTGGGAAGACTGTAGACCGCTTGCAGCCAGCCGATGTCGGTATTCGAGAAGTGCAGCTGGCGGCTGAGCAGCGGCGCGAGCGGTCCAATGTAGTCGAATGCGTAATAGCCGCCGTAGCAGGCGACACCGATCACGATCAGGACGACCCACCGAGAGACACGCGACGGTGCCGGCTTGCTGGTCACGCCCGCTACCGCCCGAGCATCGGACATCCGTTGAAGCCCTCCCTCGTTCGCCGCATCCGAGGTTCTCTCGCGCCGGACGAATCATCTCACACAACATCAGGTCCTGCTGGCAGCGAAAAACAGTCATCTGGGAGTTCAGATGGATAGACGGTTTTCGAGCGGTGAGAGAAAAATCAGCCAACCCACACCGGCAAATGCCATCAGCATGCCCAGGAGTCGAGGCAGTTAGGTCGATCTGAAAATGAGGTAGCCGATCAGGAGGCAATAAGGCCGGAAAAATACCTGGCTGCTGCTTTTGTACGGAGCGAGGTTAAAGAGGCTAAGAACATCATTTGCGCGTTCAACGAGGCTGCAGGACGCCGCGAGTAAAGAGAGGTTCCTGTTTACCGGCTTAAACATGTAATCCGCGAGTGCCACTCCCCGTACGGAATCAAATCCAGATTCAATTCACCCACGACGGTGAGATCAAAGTGCTTCATGGTAGGCAGGGGCCACTCAGCGTCATTCGCCAAGGGTAACAACACGGCTCAGATTGCGCGGATTATCCGGATCGAGCAGTTTCTTCAGTCCGGTGTATAAACCCAGCAATTGCGCGGGAATCATTCTGGGTGCCAACCCCGCGTATTCGTCGCCGTCCAGAGGCAGTTCCAATAGCAGGTCCGCCGCGTCGCGGACCCGCTTGTCCGCCGCGCGAGCGACCGCCAGCGTCGTCCCGCCGAGATCTTTCACTTCTTCTAAAACATCGCGCTCCGGCTCGAAACCAGTCTCCGACAACTGGAACATGACCAACGTTTCCGGCCCGACAATGGATTTGGGACCGTGACGAAACTCCAAGGTGTGGTAACTCTGGGCGTAGGAGCAGGACATTTCGCTTACCTTGAGCGCCCCCTCGCACGCGAGCCCGTAACAGGGCCCCTGTCCCAGCCACACGTAGTCCGCGAAATCATGAATCTCCACGAAGGATTTCACGGCCGGGCTGGCGTTCTCGACGAACTTCTTGGACGCGCCCGGCGTCTCGCGGAGCGAGCTGAGAAACTGAGCGTTTCCGGCAAATTTCGCCGCCAAGTACTGAATGGCGATAAGCATGGAAGTAAACGACAGCGTCATGACGGTGCTTTCCTCGTTGGCGGCCGCCGGCCGGATAGTGGTTGCGGCCATCCGCTCGAGCTCCTCGCCCGCAGCGCAAGTGACTGCCACGAAAGGAATGCCCTTAGCGACCAGGAAGTCTCCCGCCCTCAGGATTTCCGAGGTTGCGCCGGACCGGGAAATTAGAACCGGCCGGGGCGGTGAACCCTGATCGAGAACCAAGTCAGGGAAGAGGAGCAATTCCGAGGCGGGGACAGCTTGGGCGCATAAGCCGGTCGTAGCCTTCCAACTGGCGGCTGCGGCCAGCGCCACGTAATAACTCGACCCGCAGCCAATAAACAACCAGCGCCGGGAATTGGAGAATTCGTGAATGGTTCGTTCGATCTCCGGATCTTTTTCCAGGTCGCGGAGGCTTTCCGCCCAGCGGTGGGGCTGTGAGTGAATCTCAACCCCAGTGTGAGACCCCGGTTGGGAACGTGGATTCGTCATATTGAATTCGAACTCTCCCTCGACAATGACAGTCCGAAAGCCGTTGCTTCAGCGGCAGCCGTGGGTTTGCCCATAGCGGCCGAACGGGGCGCCGCGAAATTGCGAGCCTACACAAACTCCGTCAAACAACCGTCACATTAATTCCTGCCTCTTTGAGAGCGGTTAAATCCAATTCCGAAATGTTCCTGTCCGTGATGACCTGATGGATATCTGAGGCCGCGGCGATCAGGGACAGGCTGCGCGAGGCAAACTTGCTCGAATCACAGACAACTATCCGGTGGCGCGCGATCTTCATCATCACCCGGTTGACATTGGCTTCGAGCAAATTCGGCGTCGTCAGGCCGAAGTTGATGTCGAAGCCGTCAACGCCAAGAAAAAGCAAGTCCGCGCTGAGCCGCTCCAACGCACTTTCAGCCAGCGGACCGATCAGAGAGAATGAATCTTCTCGCAAAATTCCACCGGTAAGGATGACCTGAATCGAGGTGCCCGCCAGCTCCGCGGCGATGTTGACGGCATTCGTGATGATGGTCAACTCGTGGAAATTACGCAGTGCCCTCGCCACAGCCGTCGTCGTGCTTCCGGAATCGAGCACCACCGATTGCCGCTCTTTCACCAAGCGGGCCGCCGCCGCTGCAATTCGGTGCTTCTCCCGCCGATGAAGCTTTTCTTTCTCAGACAAGGCTCGGTCCAGCAGGGCGGCGGAGCGAACCGGAAGCGCACCGCCATGCGTCCGATGGACATAGCCCTGGTTATGAAGCGCCTCCAAATCTTGACGGATCGTTACCTCGGAGGTTGAGAACTGCCGCGCCAGGCGGGGCACCAGGACCGTGCCCTGATGATTCACCAGGTCGATGATCTGCCGGCGCCTCTCCTCGGCCAGAATGCGGTTGGGTTTGGCGTGCAGCACCTGTTCGTATATACCTTTCGTAAACTTATGTTCACTTGCGAAATCGCAGCGTGCGTCGGAAGTCTTGCATATGAGGCCCGACGAAGGCAAGTTTTTTCGATTGGCGATCCACTCCTCGCCTGAAGGCAGCGCAGTCCGAAGCCCAATTCTATCAAGCTCTATGGCTTTAATGAGCGTGGGTTGAAGCTTTGATTGCCACGTGGCCCCCGCAAGCGCCCAAGAAACGGGATAATCCATTCCATTCAGCTTGATGACAGTTAAAAAGAGAGCTTGACTTTCCAAAATGCAGGAATATGCTTCGTTCTGTTTCGTTATGTTGCGTTGGGCAGAGTTTTGAATTCGGCCAACTAGTGGAAGCCCTAGGAAGAGTGGGGAGGGGAAGAGCATGGGGAACGGCAGCGGAACGAAGCGATGCCACATTGCAGCATTTCTGACCATTCTATTGGTGGTGGTCTTTGGGGCTCTCCCGGCCGCCGCTCAATTCACTACAGCCAGCCTGGGCGGAAGAATTACCGACCCGAGTGGCGCCGGCATTCCCGCTGCTGGCGTGACGGCGCGAAACACGGCTACCGGCCTGACTTACAAGACGACGAGCGAAGCGACTGGCGAATACGTGTTTCCCGCGCTTCAGGTCGGAACCTACGAGCTGACCGTGACCAAGAGCGGGTTCGAAACCTACGTCCAGACGGGTATCGTCCTGACGGTCAACCAGGCGGCAACCCAAGCCGTAGTTTTGAAGGTCGGCACGGTCGCGGAGAGAGTCACCGTGACCGCAAATGCCTCGCTGGTCACCACGCGTTCGGCCACCACGGGTCAGTTGGTGAACCAGCAGAGCATTGTGAATCTGCCCCTGAATGGCCGCGAAGCCCAGAGCCTGGTGTTCCTTATCCCAGGAGCAAACGACGTGACGGATCAGTATTGCGGCGTGGGCTGTGAAGGGGGAGCCTACCCTGGCGAGCAATATGCAAACGTTAATGGGGGCGGCCCGAATGGAGTCAACTACCAGATGGACGGCGCCGACAACAACGATACCTACATGAACGCCAACCTTCCATTTCCAGACCCCGATGCCATCGAGGAATTCAACGTACTAACTGGGAACATGAGCGCGGAGTACGGCAACGCCATCAGTGGGGTCGTCAATATAGTCACCAAGTCCGGCACGAACCAGTTCCACGGGGATGCGTTCGATTTTGTCCGCAACTACGTGTTTGATGCGCGCAATTACTTCGCCCCGGCACGGGACACGCTGAAGCAGAATCAATTCGGCGCGACGTTGGGAGGGCCTATCAAGAAAGACAAATTGTTTTTCTTCGGCAGCTACCAGGGCACGCGCACGCGGACGGCGCCCAATGGAAACATCGCTTTCGTCCCCACTGCGGCCGAGCGAACCGGTGATTTTGGGGACCTCTGCTCGACCTATGACTCGACCGGTCTCTGCACGGATCCGAACGGCACTCAACTGAGTGATCCCGATTCCGGTGCGCCCATCCCGTATAACAATCTCACGGCGGCTGGACTCACGCTCTCCACGGCCGCGCAGAACTTGATGAATTATCTGCCGCTGCCCAACGCCGGCGGCCACGAACTCAATTACCTGGGGGCGGCGAACGATACAAACGACAACCAGTTCCTTGCCAAGATCGATTACATCCGCGGCAAGCACCATATCAGCGGGAAATACTTCTATACGAAATTCGTGGAACCGGCCGTTCCCCTGACCAACAACAACATTCTGACCATCCAGTCGAATGCCAATCGGATTCGGGTGCAAACGATTTCCCTGAATGACGCCATTGTGGCCTCGCCCAACCTGCTCTTTAACACCTGGTTCGGGTGGAACAAGCAGGATGGTGGCTATATTCCTGGCGTTCCGTTCTCGGCCGATGCTCTCGGGTCAAAAATTGCCCCCTCGCCGTCGCCGCAACTCACCATTCTCGTGGATGGGTATTTTGACATCATCGGTCCCAACGTGGGCGCTTACAATCGCGGCGACCAGACACTTCGAGAAGTGGCAACGTGGGTCAAGGGCCGCAATCAGATCACGTTCGGCGGAGAAATGCTGCGAGTTGTCGCTCCCATTTCCAACCAGTACCTGGAGGGCGCCAGTTACGAATTCGGCGGAACTTTCACCGGAAACAATCTCGCGGACTTGATGCTGGGAGATGTCAGCATATTCAATCAGGGCGGCGGCATTTACGCCAACATTACGGGGTACAATTGGGACGCCTTCATCCAAGACGATTGGCGCGCCACGCCACGCCTGACGCTCAACGGCGGCCTGCGCTGGCAACCTTTGATACCCTATACCGATAGCCACAACCGCCTGCCTTGCTTTGAGCCGGGCAAACAATCCACGCTCTATCCCAACGCCCCTCTGGGGTTGCTGCTTGCCGGCGATCCGGGCTGTCCGAGAGGAACCTATCACAGCACGCTCGACAGTTTCGCGCCTCGCCTCGGATTTGCTTATCGCCTCACCGAAGATGGCAAGACCAGCCTTCGCGGTGGGGTAGGCTACTATTTTCAGCCGCCTGAAACTCTCGCCTACCAGGATGACGCCGGGGCGCCGCCCTTCGCGCCCATCATCACTCTTCCTCTGAGCAACCAGCTGTATGCCAGCTTTGACGATCCTTATGGCAGCGCCGGCATCGCCAATCCGTTCCCGCAGGATTTCGGGCCTAACCTTCCGCCCTCCAACTTCCAGTTTCCTCTCCCGGCCACCTTGGCTTACTTTTTCTCGCTCGATTTCAAGATGCCCGAAATCACCATCTGGAATCTGACGCTCGAGCGTCAACTCGGCGAGAGCTGGCTGGTCAAGGCCGCATATTTCGGGAACAAGGGCACGCACCTTTTTGGGACTTCGGACCAACAGCCGATGGCCGATATCAATTCGGGGCTGTATTCGCTGGGAGGCCAGCGGCCATATCCGAACTTCGGGCCTATCGGGATGATAGATTCGGGCTTCAACTCCCACTACAATTCGTTGCAGTTGAGCCTGGAGAAGCGGATGAGCTATGGGCTTTCGTTTCTCGCCGACTACACCTGGGCTAAAGCACAGGACGACTTTTCCGAATCCGTAAACAATGAGAGCTTCTACGCCACAAATCCATTTAACCGCAACGCCAATTATGGCTTGTCTGCCGACGATATAGCGAACAGCATCAAGATTTCGGGGACCTGGCAGATTCCCCATTTCAATTTGACCGGGGCGCCGGATAAGCTCGTGAACGGATGGGCTGTCGCGCCGATCATTACCTGGCGAAGCGGATTGCCATTCAGCATCATGTGCGGTTGCGACAATTCCCTCACGGGAGATTACGTGGACCGCGCGGATTTCGCTCCCGGCGCCACGATCGCGCAGGCGAAACTGGATCCCAGCCGCTCGCACAGCGCCCTGATTCAGGAGTACTTCAATCCCGCGGCGTTCACCCAGAACGCCCCTGGAACCTTCGGGAACACGAGAAAGAATATTCTGACGGGCCCCGGATTGTTCGATACGGATATTGCTCTGCTCAAAAACACCAAAATCGGCGAACGTTACACGCTGCAGTTCCGCGCCGAAGCGTTCAACGCTTTCAACAATGTCAACTTCGGCCAGCCGGATGTTTTTGTGGCCGACGGGCTGCCGTCCTCTGGCGGCACCTTCGGAACGATCACCTATACTTCGACGAGTCCGCGTATTATGCAGCTCGGGCTGAAACTGCTGTTCTGAGCTGAGTCACGGCATTCGATCCGGCGACGGCCCGTGACATGGTTTTCCTCCCAAACAAGACGGATCGCTGCTGGTGCGAGACCGTCTGTGCCTTTATCCGAGGTCAACATGCTCGTAAGGAAAAGGACGTTCACGTATCTTGCCGTTTCAATCCTAGGGGTCACCCTGAGTGCTTCGGCGCAGGCCGGCCCTGCGCTTCAAAACAAGCAGCTTTCGGTCCGCGTCCGGCCCCAAGACGGGGCCTACGAGATCTTCCCGCGCGGCCTCGAGCATCCCGTGCTCATTTCGCGAGTGGATGCGCAGGTCAACCAGAAATGGATCCGATCTTCAGACTATCCCCGCCACGAGACAAGCGAGGCGCCCTTTCAAGACGTGCTCGGCCATGGGCAAGCTCTGACCCTAACCTTCAGCGGTCTGGCTGGAAAGCCGGATTTGGTGTGCATCCTGCACCTGTATGACGATGAGCCTTACGGCGACATTTCCGTAGCCGTGCGCAACGGATTGGGCCAGAGCGTTTCTCTTCAGGCCATTCACGTGGTCGATGCGGTTGGTCAGCCGCTCGTTGACCTCGGAGCGACCGACCAGGACGACCGGGTACTGGCGGAAAGCGTCAGCGAGGATCCCACGATCCACATCGGCGGGCTGGCGGAGGCACCGCAGGGTGCCTATTTTGGAGTGCGCAATATCCTCCTCTATAACCTGGCCAGCAAGCAGAGCCTGTTGCTTTCGGCCCTGACCACGGACAAATTTCTGACCATTGCGCGCCTTGGGGTCAGCCGGAACGCCTCGGGCGCGGCGCACATTGCCTCCTTCACGGTGGGCTCAACCGGGACGACCCAGGCAATTCTCGATCGAGACCCGATCGCCCCCGGCCAGCAAGTTCAGTTGAGCCTCCCTGTGCCGCCCGGCGAGTCTCTTTCTTCCGAGCGCGTGATGTTCGCAGCCGGGCCGAATTATTTGCAGGAACTGGAAGCTTACGGGGAAGCCATCCATCGCCTTCATCCCTATTGTTTTCCACAAGAAGCTCCTATGGGTTGGTGGAGCTGGACGGCGTTTTACGCGGGAATCAACGCGGGTGAAGTCCTGGCGAATGCCCGCTGGCTGGCCGAGCACCTGAAATCGCTCGGTTACGATTATTTGCATATCGACGAAGGTTATGACTACGCCCGAGGTGAATACTCCACCCCGAATGCACCTCAATTTCCGCACGGGATGTGGAGCGTCGAGCACAAGATTTCGAGCTTGGGCCTTGTACCTGGAATCTGGACAGGGCCTTTCGAAGTTTCCAACCGGTCCTGGATTTACGAGCACCACAAAGACTGGCTAGTCCGCGACGATCATGACCGGCCCATTTTCATCGGCTACGTGGACGACCACGCCGACCGGCTTTACGTCCTTGATACCACCAACCCCGGAGCCCAGACGTATCTTCGCCAGACCTATCGCATTTTGACTCGCCAATGGGGCGTCCGCTATATCAAGTTGGACTTCATGGACTATACCTTGGTTGAGGGCCGCTATTACCGGCCCCATACGACGGCGCTGGAGGCCCAGCGGATCGGGCTCAAGATCATCCGTGAGGCCGTGGGCCCTGATGTGATGCTCGATAAAGACGGAAGCGAAATCCTGAATCCCGTGGGCCTTGTGGACGAAGGACGCATTGCGCCGGATACCGGGCATTCGTTTCAGGCCAGTAAAGATGCGGACCCGAATATCGCGGCGCGCTTCTACATGAATCGCAATTTCTTTGTCAGCGACCCGGACGCTTTTTCCGTCTCGAAAGAAGTCGAACCCCAACAGACCTGGCACGAGTCGAAGTCGGGGTTGACTCTGAATGAAGCGCAGGTTCAGATTGTTTTGGCGGCGCTGGCGGGCGGCATGTATGAAATCGGGGACGATCTCCCCACCCTGGGGGCGGACCCGGGCCGTTTGGCACTGGTTGAAAATCGAGAAATTTTAGACATGATCCGGCTCCAGCGAGCGGCCGTGCCACTTGACCTGATGACCTTCCGTCCTGGGGACGAAGAACCCAGCATTTTCTTTCTCCGCGAAGACGCGCGGCAGGCCATGCTCGCCGTTTTTAACTGGTCGGAGCAGCCGACTTCTCACACCTTTACCTTGGCAGACCTCGGTCTTCCCGCGGCGCATCCCTTCCATGCTTATGACGTGCTGAACCAAGACGCCCCCGTCGCCATCGAAGGAGGGACGTTGAAGATTGAAGATCAACCTGCGCGGTCTGTGCGCCTGATCAAGCTGGTGGATGATTCCATTCCCACGGGCGCGCCGGAAGTGACAGCTAAGCTACCGGCCTCAGCCAGCGCGGGCACGGCGGTGCGCCTCACGGCTGCAACGACGGATAGTCCTGTGCCGGCCATTTTTTATCGTTGGAATTTCGGTGATGGGACGGAGGCAACGGGCCAGAGCCTTATGCACACGTACACTGCGGCCGGCAATTACACAGTGCGCCTCACCGTCCAGGGCATAGAAGGGATCTCAACCGAGAAGAGATTTTCAATCACGGTCACCGGCCATGCGAATACGACGTTCGATCTTCCGAACAATCGACGATACACGAACTCGCAAGTCAAGTAGCATTCTTCCTTCAATATGTGCAATAGCGAGACTGACCATCGAGTCCGGCGGACGATGATGCGGGCAAGTGGCCTTAACGCGCTCGCCATTTTACGAACACACGAATACTGGCTCATGGTGAGCGTCATCCCCGCCCCATTACGCGCGGTCGCGAACGATGAGAGGTTTCCGGATGCAACCTGCCGAGGTTTGATCCCGTGACCGCGCGGCCCGGCGAATTCCTTTTCGCGTCATAGCGCTGAAGTCCACATTGTAAAAGCATTTTCGCTCAGCCCAAGGGCGTTCGAGAAACTGGCGCACCATGGTAAGAGAATCTGCGAGAGTGGCCGGACAATTTCAGGTGGTGCCATGTTCGCGAAAGAACTTGGCGAGGTTGTTCCTATCTCGATACGCTTCCGTTCCACCTTCGCGCGTAGTCGAATACGCAGCGGCCACATTGGCGTAAGTCAGGCATTCTTCGACCGTCGCCCCTTCCAAAAACCGGTGAATGAATCCGGCGTCAAAACTGTCGCCAGCGCCCACAGCATCCACTGCGTTGACGCGAACAGGTGAGGCGCGGAACTCCGCGGCGCCTTGACGCGCAACCGCTCCCTCCCCGCCGAGTTTCACGGCAACGATCCCCACCCGGTCACTCAAGGTGTCGATCGCCCGCGCCAAATCGTCCGTTCGGGCG
>Ga0209167_10000753_pt1 | contig 21659 bp, 20 predicted proteins | sample Coa_R1_9_FD_187154 | JGI IMG/M metagenome (GOLD analysis project Ga0209167, IMG submission 187154) | Surface soil microbial communities from Centralia Pennsylvania, which are recovering from an underground coalmine fire - Coalmine... | ecosystem: Environmental > Terrestrial > Soil >... | reverse complement strand
GTCTTCGTGGGGATTCCGGGGCTGTTGTGGAGCGACATATCGGCTACCGCGACGCCCGCGCTCTGGCGGCTGGCCGGGGCGGGGTCGGATGGGAATCTGGTCGTGCACGCGGTCCAGGCGCTCACCTGTCCGGCCGACGGATGGCTCACGCTCAACGCTGGTGCCCGGGCGATGGCGCCGCGGCCCGCTTCTGGGCGGTGCCCGGGACTGCCGTCCGTTGTTCCTGGTGCGGGCGGGCCGGCGGAGGTGCCGGCCATGCGGTCGCTGGTCGCTTACAACCAGCAGTTTCATTACAACCCGAACTGGGGGCTGCTGGCCGGGGCGGCGGGGCCGGGGAACTGTGCGACCGCCATCGGGCCGGGGGCGGCACTCGCCTTGGCGAACAGGGCAGGACGCGTCGGGGGCTACCTGCCGGCCACACCGGCCTCCCTCCGTAATGGAGCATCTTTCTCTCAATGCCCGCTGACGGTGGTGGATCTGGGCACGGTGCCAGCCAGCCACGGACGGCAAGCGGCGGTGCGCGCCGACGATGCCGCGGTGGGGCGGATCCGGAGCGAGCTGCCGCCGGGGGCGACCCTGGTGGTGGCCGCGCTGGCCGACGGGGTCACGGCACATCTGCACCCCATCATCGTGGACGGGCCGGGCTTCGGGTCCGGGCTGCTCGGCTCCGCCGCAACCCGGCAGCCGGGGCTGGTCACGCTCACCGACCTGACACCGACGCTGCTGCGCTGGAACGGTGTGCCTGTCCCGTCCGATGCGATCGGGTCGCAGCTCACCAGGGCGGACCGGGGCAGTCTCGGCCCGGCGGTCCGGGGCCTGATCGGGCAGGACACCGCCGCCCAGGTGTACCGGGGGACGTTCGGCTGGTTCTTCGCCGTTTACGGGGTGGCGGATGCGCTGGTCATGGCCGGGATCGGGCTGCTGCTGCGGGGCGGGCAGCCGGAGCGGCGGCGGCGCAGGGCGCAGCTGTGGCGGGTGGCCGCGGTGTTCGCCTGCGCGGTGCCGGTGGGTTCGTTCCTGGCCAGCGTCGTGCCGTGGTGGCTGCTGTCGCATCCCGCCGTGTGGCTGTACGGGCTGACCGCCGCCTGGGCGCTGGCCGCCGGTGCGGTGGCGCTGGCCGGGCCGTGGCGGCGGGATCCGCTGGGTCCGCTGGGGGTGGTGAGCTTCCTTACGGTGGCGGTGATCGCCGTCGATATCGCGACCGGGTCGCGGCTGCAGCTTGGCACGCCGTTCGGGCTGTCCGTCGTGGTGGCCGGGCGGTACTACGGGATCGGCAACAACGCCATCGTCATCTACGCGGCGGCCGGGCTGCTGGCCGCCGGGTGGGTGGGCATGCTGATGCTGCGCCGCGGCCAGGGGTCGGTCCGGGCGGCGCTGGCGGCGACCGCCGTGGTGGCGCTGGTCGTGGTGGCGGTGGCTGGGTGGCCGGGGTTCGGCGCCAAGGTCGGCGGGACGTTCGCGATGGTGCCCGGGTTCCTGATCATCATGATGGGGGTGGCCGGGGTCCGGATGACCACGCGCCGGGTCGCCGTCGCGATCGTCTGCGGTGCCGCGGTGGTGGTCCTGTTCGCGCTGGTCAACTATCTCGCGCCGAGCACCGGGCAGTCCGACATCGGCGGGTTCTTCGGCCAGGTGCTGCACGGCGGCGCGGGTGGCACGCTGTCCCGCAAGATCGGGTCCAACGTCGGGTCGCTGACCACGAGCTACTACGCCCTGATCGTGCCGCCGGTGGTCGTGCTGGCCGGGCTGATGCTGCTGCGGCCGTCCTGGTTCGCGATCAAGACCCTGCCGCGGGCCTGGGCCAACCGGCCGCTGCTGCGGGTCATCCTGGCCGCGATCTGGCTGGTGGCGGTGTTGTGCTGGTTCGCCGAGGATTCGGGGGTCACGGTGGTCGCCTCGGGCCTGCCGTTCACCCTGCCGCTGGCCATCGGGGCGGCGGCGGCCGCCTGTACCGGGACCAGGACCCCGGGCGACGCGGTCGCGGCTCATCCGGAACGTCAAGCTATCTTGTGAACCAGCCGATGAGCCGTCAGCCAGGCCCCAGGGAGCGTGCGTGCTGTACAAGCTGTCGAGAGCGCTGTCCGGGCCGCTGCTCAAGGCGTGGGCGCGGCCACGGGTAACCGGTGCCGAGCACATCCCCGAGTCCGGCGGCGCCATCATCGCCTCCAACCACCTGTCCATCGTCGACTCGATCTACCTGCCGCTGATGCTGGCCAGGCCGGTGACCTTCGCCGCCAAGTCGGAATACTTCACCGGGACCAGGCCCATCGACCGGATCACCGGGGCCTACCTGCGGGCGACCAAGCAGCTCGCGGTGGACAGGACCGGGCCGCGCGCCGCCCACGACATGCTGCAGGCCGCGCTGGACCTGCTGCGCCGGGGCCAGCTCTTCGGCATCTACCCGGAGGGCACCAGATCGCCGGACGGGCGGCTGTACCGGGGCAGGATCGGCGTGGGCTGGCTGGCCCTCAACTCGGGGCTGCCGGTCATCCCGGTGGCCATGAAGGGGACCGATCACGTGCTCCCGCCCGGGCACATCGTCCCGCATCCGGCCCGCATCGAGATCATCATCGGCAAGCCGCTGACGTTCGGTCCCGAGTACCGGCGCGGACCGGAAGCCAAGGCCCGCCGCGTGGTCACCGACGAGGTGATGCAGGCCATCCAGGCGCTGTCCGGCCAGGAGTACGTGGCCGTGTACGCGAGCACGCGCAAGGAGGAACTGGCGGCGGCCAACGGCAGCGCCGCGCGCTGAGGCGCCCCGGGCGCTGCCGTCGGCCTGGCGTGTGCTAGGAGGCGGCCGGGGTGACGGTCAGCCGGACGTGTGCGCCCGGCGGCAGGCCGAGCCGCTCGGCGGCGTCACCGGCGTTGACCGCCAGCGAGATCAGGCCCGCGCTGTCGGTGTAGGCGACCAGCTCGCCTGGTGCCACCGAGGCGAAGGTCTCCAGGTAGGGCAGGGTGAGCTGGCGGCGCCCGCAGCGCACCACCACGGTGGACCCCAGCCCGATCCCCATCCGGCCGGCCTCGGAGGCGGCGATGGAGAGCTGGACGTTGCCGAACCGGTCCACCGACATCACCTCGCCCTCGGCCTCGCCGTCGTGCACCCGGCTGGTCGGTGCGGGCAGGCTGACCAGGTCGGCGGGGTCGATCTTGTCCCCCACCGAGCTGATGTCCGTGCCCTTGGCCAGGTGCGCGGCCACCGGGGTGAAGATGTCCCGGCCGTGGAAGGTGGCGGACACCGGGTGCAGCCACAGTTCGCCGTTGGTGAGCTGGTAGGCGTCGGTGGTGCCGCCGGCCGCGGCGACCGCCCAGGACAGCAGGCCGTTGTCCGGCCCGATGAAGATCCCCCCCGGAGCGCGGATGGCAACCGCCCGGCGGGCCGTGCCCACGCCGGGGTCGACGACCGCGACGTGCACTCCGGACGGCAGGTACGGGATCGTCTGCGCGAGCACGGCGGCGCCGCGTCTGACATCGCCCGGCGGCACCAGGTGTGTGATGTCGATGATCGGGATCCCTGGTGCGATCCGGGAGGCCACCCCATGGCAGGCGGCGACGAACCCATCCTCCAGGCCGTAGTCGGTGAGAAACGTCAGGCAATCAAATGAGGCCACGAAGGGTGAGCGTACGTGGTCGGCGGCCCCGCGCATAGACCACTTAACATGGTTTTGCAGAGCGAACCTGCGGAGGTGGCATGGCGGCGCTACAGGAGCGCGACATGCGCATCCTTGCTTTCGAGCGCCGCACCTGGCCCAGCCCGGGGGCGAAGGAGCTGGAAATCAGGGAGAGTTTCGCCATCTCGGCCACGCGCTACTACCAGTTGCTCAACGAGCTGATCGACCGGCCCGAGGCGGCGGCGTTCGACCCCGTCCTGATCAAACGGCTGAGAGCCCGGCGGTCCCGGCGGGCGAGACGGCGCTCGGTACGCCCGGCGGACTCCGGTGAGCCCGGCTGACGGCCCGGCCGGCGGGCCGGCCGGGTTCCTGCCGCACACGGCCGCGGGCCGGGCCGGGCTGGCGGCGCTGCTGGCCGGTCCTGAGCATGCCCTGATCGGCCTGGATTTCGACGGTACGCTCTCGCCGATCGTGGCCCACCCGGCGGATGCCAGGGCGCATCCGGGCGCTGTCACGGCGCTGCGGGCGCTGGCAGGCCGGGTCGGCACGCTCGCGGTCATCACCGGCCGCCCGGCGGCCAAGGCCGTCGAGTACGGCGGGCTGGACGACGTGCCAGGCCTGGTCGTGTTCGGTCACTACGGCTTCGAGCGGTGGTGCGGCGGCAAACTGGCCACGCGGCCCGCCGAGCCCGGTGTGGTGGCCGCCAGGGAGCGGCTGCCCGGCATCCTCGCCGCCGTCGGCGCGCCGCCCGGTACCTGGACCGAGGACAAGGGGCACGCAGTCGCCGTGCACACCAGGCGGACCGCCGACCCGGACGCGGCGCTGCGCCTGCTGCGCCCCGCGCTCGACCGGCTCGCCACGGCGGAAGGCCTGATGGCGCAGCCGGGACGGATGGTCATCGAGCTGCGGCCGCCCGGGATGGACAAGGGACAGGTGCTGAAGGAGCTTGCCGCCGAACGGGCCGCGCGAGCCGTGCTGTTCGGCGGCGACGACATCGGGGACCTGCCCGCGTTCGCCGCCGTGGACGAACTGCGCGGTCAGGGCATCCCCGCAGTGGCGGTGTGCAGCGGGTCCGCCGAGGTGACCGAGCTCGCTTCGGCTAGCGACCTGGTGGTGGACGGGCCGGACGGCATGGTTGCGCTGCTCGGCTGGATCGCCGGCCGGCTGGGCTGAGCCGGGCTGGTGGCCTGAGCCGGGCTGCCCCGGCTGGGCTGAGCCGGGCTGGTGGGCTGAGCCGGGTTCAGCCGAGGGCGCTGAGCTGGCTGGCCAGCCACTGGGCCGGCGGCAGGGCGGCGCCGGCCTTGCCGAGAGCGGCGCACCGGCGGTCGCGCTCGGTCTGCGGCATGGTCAGGCCCTCGTACATGGCCTGCGCGGTCGCGGTCACGTCGTAGGGGTTGACCACCAGCGCGTCGCCGCCCAGTTCGGCGCAGGCGCCGGCTTCCCTGGACAGGACCAGGGCGCAGCCCCGGTCCGACACGATCGGGGCCTCCTTGGCGACCAGGTTCATGCCGTCGCGGATGGGGTTCACCACGATCACGTCGGCCATCCGGTACGCCGCGAGCGACCTGGCGTAATCGTCCTTCACCTCCAGAATCAGCGGATCCCAGCCCGGCGTGCCGAACTCCTCGTTGATTTCCTCGGCGATCCGCTGCACGCTGCCGGTGTAGGCGCGGTACTCGGGCAGGTCGTGCCTGGACGGGTAGGCGAAGGCCAGGTGGGTGACCTCGCCGTGCAGTTCCGGGTGGGTGGACAGCAGCTCGCGGTAGGCGGCCAGGCCGCGGACGATGTTCTTGGACAGTTCCGTCCGGTCGACCCGGACGATCAGCTTCCTGCCCTTGGTGGCCTCGGTCAGCGCCTCGACATGGGCTTCCACATCTGCCGCCCTGGACCGGTGCCGGAGGTCGGCGGCGTCGACACCGAGCGGGTGCACGCCGACGGTGCAGACGTGGTCCTGGTATCTGACCTGGCGCGCGGCCCGGTCCACCTCGGCGCCGAGCACGTCCTCGCAGCAGTCCAGGAAGGCGCCGGCCCAGCGGGCGGCCAGGAACCCCGCGTGATCGGCGCCGAGGATTCCCTCGAGCAGTTCCCTGGCCACCGGGCCGGGCAGTATCCGGAAGTAGTCCGGCGGCGCCCAGGGCGTGTGGGAGAAGTGCGTGATCTGGGTGCCGGGGCGCAGCCTGGCCAGCATGGCGGGCACCAGGGCGAGATGATAGTCCTGCACCATGGCGCGCACGCCGGCCCCCGCCACGCTCTCGGCGAGTGCCAGCGCGAACGCGGTGTTGTACTCCCGGTACGCGGCCCATTGGCTGGCGAACCCGGCGTCGAACGCGGGCTTGTTCGGGGTGTCGTACAGCAGGTGGCTGATGAACCACAGGGTGGAGTTCGCCACCGAGTTGTAGGCCGCGGCGAAGGTGCCCGGCGGGATGTCCAGCATCTGGACCTGGGCGGCCGTGTCGTGGCCGTCCAGGTCGAGCCTGCCGCCGGGGGCGCGCCGCGCGGCCGCCCGGTCGGCGTCACTCATCGCGGCGCAGATCCACAGCAGGTCGGCCGAGTCCGCCACCGCGGCCAGCCCGGACACCAGGCCACCGCCGCCGCGCCTGGCGGTCAGGGTTCCGTCGGCGTCCTGGCCGAACGACATGGGACCGCGGTTCGAGGCCACCAGAAGCCTGCCCACGTTAAGGCTGCCTTGCTCGTTCATCGTCCGCCAGGTTAGTGGGTGGGCCTTCGACGGCCCGATGCCGGATCGGTTCCCAGCCAAGACCATCGGTTAAACTGCTGCCTGCGACAACTGAATACCGCTCATCCAGAGGGGTGGAGGGATCGGCCCTGTGAAGCCCCGGCAACCATCGCGGACGCGTGTTCTCGTTTTCCCTGTGGGGCTTCCCGTCTGAAGAAGCCAGCGCGGAAGAAGCCAGCACTGACGAGGCCGGGAGCGTTGTGCAAACCGCATCGTGAGTGCAGGCCCGGAGGGTCTGCACGAGTGATCGGGCCAGGTCAGCGGACAGCAACCAGGCTGGACAATTTGCATAACGCGACTTCCTCATAGAACACAGCACGCGACAGGTGCCAAGTCCGGCCCGCGGCCAAGGTGGTCGCTGGGAAAGATGAGGAAGTGAGGCCTCGTCACCGTGAGTACCACCCCGTCAACCCTGCCGGCGTTCGGCCATGCCACCGGGCTGGTCTGCCGCGAGTGCGGCTACACGTGCGATATCGGCCCGCACTATGCGTGCCTGGAGTGCTTCGGCCCGCTCGAGGTCAGCTACAACTTCCCGGCGCTGACCAGGGCCGATATCGAGGCTGGCCCGCAGAGCATGTGGCGTTACGCCAGCCTGCTGCCGGTGCGCCCCGACATCGCTGCGGCCGGAGGCAATCAGCCGGGCTGGACCCGGCTGTTCCGCGCGGACAACCTGGCCGCGGCGCTCGGAATGCGCCGCCTGTGGATCAAGGACGAGCGCGGCAACCCCACGCATTCGTTCAAGGACCGGGTGGTTGCCGTCGCCCTGGCCGCCGCCACCGAGATGGGCTTCAAGGTGCTCGCCTGCCCCTCCACCGGCAACCTGGCCAACGCCGTGGCGGCCGCCGCGGCGAAAGCGGGCATCCGCTCCGTCGTGCTTGTGCCCGCCAACCTGGAACCGCAGAAGATCATCATGACCGCCGTCTACGGCGGCACGCTGGTCACCGTGGACGGCACCTACGACGACGTCAACCGGCTCGCCTCCGAGCTGGCCGGGGAGTACGAGGACTGGGCGTTCGTCAACGTCAACGTCCGGCCGTACTACGCCGAGGGCTCCAAGACCCTCGGCTTCGAGATAGCCGAGCAACTCGGCTGGCGGCTGCCGCAGCAGATCGTCGTGCCCATCGCGTCCGGCGCCCAGCTCGTCAAGATCGACAAGGGCTTCCGTGAGCTGGCCGGCCTCGGGCTGGTCGAGCGGGACGACTGGCGGGTGTTCGGCGCGCAGGCGAGCGGCTGCGCTCCGGTGGCCGCCGCGTTCGAGGCGGGACAGGACGTGGTCCGGCCGGTCCGGCCGGACACGATCGCGAAGTCGCTTGCCATCGGCGACCCGGCGGACGGGCCTTACGCACTGGACGCGGTGCGCCGGACCGGCGGCGCGATCACCGGCGTCAGCGACGAGGAGATCATCGATTCGATCGGGCTGCTGGCGGCGACCGAGGGAATCTTCGGGGAGACCGCCGGCGGGGTCGTCCTGGGCGTGCTGCGCAAGCTGCTCGCGGCCGGCCGGATCGACCCGGACGCGGAGACCGTCATCATCAATTCGGGCGATGGCCTGAAGACGCTGAACGCGGTCCCAGCCTCGGCACAGCCCCCCGCCGCTATCCGGCCGACTCTGGCTGCCTTCGAGGCGGCAGGGCTGGGTTGAGCGGCCTTTCGCGGCCGCTGCGACCACCTGGTGGGGCGTGGGTACCGCGTTGGCTATCCGGCTGGTCCCTCCCCGCAGGGCTCGGTTGAGCGGCCTCGGGGCTCGTTCGAATCTTCCGGTTATGTTCCAATTTGTCGCTATTGGCGGTGACTAGCTGGACGGTTGTGATTCCTGCGATTCCGGCGGCATGTGAGGATCCTCGCGAGTTCTATCGTCGAGTATCCGTTTCCAGTCGGTCACCACACAGGGTAAGGTCGTGTCCGGTCGCTGTGGGTTCCGCGGACGTGCTCGGTTCTGCCAGGCATGTCCGCTTCCTGCTCCGCGGCCAACGGGCTTCGCCGATTATGACGACGCCTGGCAGGCAGAGCACAGTTTAGGGAGTTGTTGGGAATGGCTCAGGGCACCGTCAAGTGGTTCAACGCGGATAAGGGCTACGGCTTCATCGCGGTCGACGGTGGCAGGGACGTCTTCGTCCACTTCTCAGCCATCCAGTCGGATGGCTACCGCACCCTTGAGGAGGGACAGCGGGTCGAGTTCGAGATCACGCAGAGCGACCGGGGTCCGCAGGCGGACGCCGTCCGTACTCTGTGAGGCGTCGTCGTAACATCTAGCGGCCCGGCTCAGTCAACGGACTTAGCCGGGCCCCCTATATGAGCCCTGTTCACTAGACGATTTTCGTAGGCGGGTTGACCGGCGGTCATGTTACGCAGTCGGAACGTTGTGGATAGGTCTCAACCTCCGGGTTTTCGCTCGGTGTGGGTCAGCACGCCCGGATCTTTACGCTGTCCGGTGGCAGCCGAACGCTGCCTCGGTGGTGTCTTGCGGAGCTGGTGTGTTCTTACCGCCATGCCTCGTTCCGGGCTTCGCTCTCCGGCCTGTCCCGGCCGGGCGAGCGCTCTTTGTACGGTGGCAACTGTCGCGCTGCCCAGGCACTTCCTCAGGTCATCGGCGTCCGGCTTGCACTCTCACCCTTAGAGTGCTAAACAGGTCGTTGGCACTCTCACCCCGAGAGTGACAACGCTACGGGTGTGATCGGGGCGATGAGGCTCACTCCAGCGGCAGGAAGGGACTGCCTGCGGAGAGGGCCGGCCGTCGCGGGCGTCGGCTCGATTCGTACCTAAGGCCGCAAAGTTCCGGAGGACTGGAGCACATGGCAGCGAAGATGATCGCGTTTGACGAGGACGCCAGGCGTGGCCTCGAACGCGGCATGAACCAGCTCGCCGACGCCGTGAAGGTAACTCTCGGCCCCAAGGGCCGTAACGTGGTTCTCGAGAAGAAGTGGGGCGCTCCCACGATCACCAACGATGGTGTGTCCATCGCCAAGGAGATCGAGCTCGAGGACCCGTGGGAGAAGATCGGCGCCGAGCTGGTCAAGGAAGTCGCGAAGAAGACGGACGACGTCGCCGGTGATGGCACCACGACGGCGACCGTTCTGGCGCAGGCGCTGGTCCGCGAGGGCCTGCGCAATGTTGCGGCGGGCGCGAACCCGATGTCGCTCAAGCGCGGCATCGAGGCGGCCGTCGAGCGGGTGAGCGAGGAACTGTCCAAGCTCGCCAAGGATGTGGAGACCAAGGAGCAGATCGCTTCGACCGCCTCCATCTCGGCCGGTGACACGGCCATCGGCGAGATGATCGCCGAGGCGATGGACAAGGTGGGCAAGGAAGGTGTCATCACCGTCGAGGAGAGCAACACCTTCGGGCTCGAACTGGAGCTCACCGAGGGCATGCGCTTCGACAAGGGTTACATCGCGCCCTACTTCGTCACCGACCCCGAGCGTCTGGAGGCCGTCCTCGAGGACCCGTACATCCTCGTGGTCAACTCCAAGATCTCGGCCAACAAGGACCTGCTGCCGCTGCTGGACAAGGTGGTGCAGTCCGGCAAGCCGCTCGCGGTGATCGCGGAGGACGTCGAGGGCGAGGCCCTGGCGACCCTGATCGTGAACAAGATGCGCGGCCTGTTCAAGTCGGTCGCGGTCAAGGCCCCCGGCTTCGGTGACCGGCGCAAGGCCATGCTCGGCGACATCGCGATCCTGGTCGGCGGCCAGGTCATCAGCGAGGAGCTGGGTCTGAAGCTGGAGAACGCCGACCTCGACCTGCTCGGCAAGGCCCGCAAGGTCGTCGTCACCAAGGACGAGACGACGATCGTGGATGGTGCCGGTGACGCGGAGCAGATCGCGGGCCGGGTCAACCAGATCCGCACCGAGATCGACAACACCGACTCCGACTACGACCGCGAGAAGCTGCAGGAGCGGCTGGCCAAGCTGGCCGGCGGCGTCGCCGTCATCAAGGCGGGTGCGGCCACCGAGGTCGAGCTGAAGGAGCGCAAGCACCGCATCGAGGACGCGGTGCGCAACGCCAAGGCAGCGGTCGAGGAGGGTGTCGTCGCCGGTGGCGGCGTGGCCCTGCTGCAGGCCGGCACCAACGCCTTCAAGAAGCTGGAGCTGACCGGCGACGAGAGCACCGGCGCGAACATCGTGCGCCGCGCGCTGGCCGAGCCGCTGAAGCAGATCGCCGTGAACGCCGGCCTCGAAGGCGGCGTGGTGGTCGAGAAGGTCTCGACGCTGGCCGCAGGCCACGGGCTCGACGCCGCGAGCGGCGACTACGTGGACATGTTCAAGGCGGGGATCATCGACCCGGCCAAGGTCACGCGTTCCGCGTTGCAGAACGCCGCTTCCATCGCGGGCCTGTTCCTCACCACCGAGGCGGTCATCGCGGAGAAGCCGGAGAAGGAGAAGGCACCAGCCGCCCCCGGCGGCGGTGACATGGACTTCTAGCCAGATCCGCTGACTAGAAGGTTCAATAGCACAAAAGGGCGGCCCCCGGCAGCGCGGGGCCGCCCTTTTAGCTATTTCGCCTGACCAGAGCAGACGTTTTGCATACGCGAGACGTTGTACTGAGGGATTATCGGCGCATGGACGCCAGCGCCGAGCAGCTCGTGCTCGACTACCTGAGTGAGCTGGCGGACGCGGCGCAGCGGATACTTCGCCCGGACGAACGGCTCACGTTCATGGCGCGGTCACGCGCCGCCATCGCCAGGCAGATCGGCGAAACACGTGTGGCTGAGGCCAAAGACGTGCGGCGCCTGCTTGGCCTGTTCGGTGACCCGGAGAGACTGGCAGCCCAGGAGCGGCAGCGGCTGGATGAGGCGGCTCCTGCTACCGCCAGGGTGGTGGCTGCTGAATCCGCGCCGTCTGGCATGGGCGGCTCGCCCGGCGAGCCCGTGGCCCCCCCGAAGCGGCGGCCGGACGCAGGGCCGCGGCCATTCGCCGTTCCGAACCCGCACCGGCCGATAACCGCGCGGTGGCGCCCTGGCAGCGTCGCCGGAGGGTCATGGCAGCGTATGCCATGGGACCGCACGTCACCGGACCTGTTAGCGGCTGGCCGGGACACGCCGGAGCGCCTGCCGCCCCGCCGGGCGGCAGTGCCGCACCCGGCAGCGGCCGGCCCGCTGGGCGTGCCAGCCTGGTGGACTCAGCCGTCAGAACCAGGCGCAGAGCAGCCATTGGACTCAGACGACGAGTTGCTGGGCGGCCTGGCCGATGCGGGGACGGACCTGGCGGAGAACTGGCCGAGGGCCATTGTGACGCTGGCCCGCAGGCACCCGCTGGAGGTGGCCGCGATCCTGCTGATCGCTGCTGGGGTGCTGGTCTACCCGTTCCCGCTGTGGCTGTTCGGCGTGGTCATCATCCTGGTGTCGCGGCTGTGGGATGTCCGGGACAAGGTGGCCGTGCTCGCCGCGCCGATCGCGGTCATGTTCGTCGGGGGTGCCCTGCTGGCCGGCCTGACGGCGAAGTCCGGGACCCTGGCCGGTTTCGCGCACGCGGTTCGCATCGACGGATGGAATCTGATCCGGCTCGGCGTGCTGCTCAGCGCCATATACCTCGGCTGGCGGGTGCGCCAGGGGCGGCGGCCGCGCCGGGTGCCTTCCTGGTACCGGACGCCGCACGCCTGAGCTGCGAGACAGGCCCGCCATCCGGCTGAGGATGGTTGCGCACGGTGAATTCGGGTATCACGTCGGGTAGTAACCGATGGTTTCCCGGTCCGCACGCGATCCCGTCCCAGCACCATCATCCGAACGTGCGAGGCCGCGGATGACGTGGTCCCGGTACCGCCGGGACCACGTCGCTGTGCCGGGTGGCCGAACGCGCCGTTGGCCGCGGCGGAGGTGTGCGTGGTCTAGTCCAAACGCGACTGCCGTTGCCGCCGCGCTACCGATAGCCTTATTGGTGGCTTCGGTCCTGCCAAGGTCCCGAAGCGGTCAGAATCCCTTTCATCACGTGAGGTCCCGTCTGTGCCGACTGGCAAGGTCAAGTGGTATGACTCCGACAAGGGGTTCGGCTTCCTCACCCGCGACGACGGCGGTGAGGTGTTCGTGCATTCCTCCGCTCTGCAAACCGGGGCCGCAGGATTGCGGGCTGGTCAACGGGTGGAATTCGGAATCGCGGAGGGCCGCAAGGGTGCGCAGGCCCTGCAGGTTCGCCTGCTCGAGCCGCCGCCGACGGTGGCTAGAACCAGTCGCAAGGATCCAGACGAAATGATCGTTCTGGTGGAGGATCTGATCAAGCTGCTGGATCAGGTCTCCACCGTGTACCGGCGGGGCAAGCACCCGGATGGCCGGGAGGCGAAGAAGATCGCGGCGGTACTGCGTGCCGTAGCCGACGATCTTGAACCCTGACCCGCCACCGGTTGCCGTTGTACCGGCACCAGCCCTGATGGTGAAAATTTACGGACGTCTGCCCAGTTCAGCAGCGTGAATCTGGTCACTAGCCGGGGTAGGGAGCCGTCTGGAGCCTGATCCTGCGGCGCCTCCGCAGGATCAGCACGACGAGCGAGACGCCGACTCCGGTGGCGGCGATGGACAGTCCGGCGGTTCCGCTGTTAGTGAACGACATGGCCACTCCGGCCAGGCCGCCGGCCACCCAGGAGAGCTGGTGCAGCGTCTCCGAGACCGCGAAGGCCGAGGAACGGATTTCCTCGCCGATCTCCCGCTGCACGATGGAATCGAGCGCCAGCTTGCCGAGCGCGGTCGCGAGCGCTGCGATGAACGCGACAATGAGCGCGGCGAACAGCCCGTAGAACCATGCGCAGGCCGCCGTGATGACCGTGGCCAGCACGAGCATCATGAACAGCATCAGTTCGGGTGCCCTGGACTTCAGCATCGAGCCGATGGCCATGGCGACCATCCCACCGGCCGAGGCGGCCCCGACCATTCCGCCGAGCGCGAAATTCTGTGAGACCCCGTGGAAATGGTCGGTGCGGAGCAGAAATATCAGGAAGAAGATCATGTAGCCGGACAGGGCGCGCAGCGCGGCGTTGCCCCGCATCGCCTCGCCAACCACCGGGCCGACCTGCTGCAGCGTCCGCCACCGCACCTTGCGGTGCTCACCGTTCGGCGGCCCGGAATCGCCCTCCCGTCCCGGGGGGAGTGTACGCGTGTGGCCGTCGGAGGCCGCGGCCTGCCGGGCGGCGCCGGGGCCGGGGCCGCCCGGATCCGGCTGGTGCACGTGCAGTGGCTGGGTCGGCTCGAAGTCGGCCCGCGGCGTGTCCACATGGCCGGGCAGCCGCAGCGCGAGCGTCATGGCCGCTATGTAGATCACTGTGGCGATGCGCAGTACCCAGGCCGGGCCGAGCAGCTTGTCGAACCCGGCCGCCACCGAGGCGGCGATGGCCGTGGCGATCAGCGAGGCCAGGGCGGAGCGTGCGTTCGCCCGCACCAGCGTGATTTCCTGCGGCAGCAGCCGGGGGGCGATGGAGGCGCGCGCGACGCCGTAGGCCTTCTGCAGGACGAGGATGCCGAACGCGGACGGCAGCAGGGTGAGCGGGTTCTTGACCGCGGCCGACATCCCCCAGCACAGCAGCCCGCGGGCCATCAAAGTACCGGCCAGGATGTAGCGGCGGCCGTCTTGCAGCCGGTCGAGCATCGGCCCGATGAAGGGGGCCAGCAGCGCGAACGGGGTCATCGTAATGATCAGGAACAGGACGACCTTGCTCCTGGCCTGATCGACCGAGGTGTTGAAGAAGATCGTTCCGGCCAGGGAGACGGCCACGAAGCCGTCGCCGATGCTGCCGGCGGCGGTGAGCCTGATCAGGGCGCCCAGGCCGGTCTGGCCGGCCCCGGAGGCGTTCGTCAGCCGGTTGATGAACGCGGTTGTCGAGCGCGTGGCAGTGCGGGAGGCACGTGCGGCCGCCCCGGTGGCGGACGCCGCGCCGCGGGCCGCGTCCCGCGCGCCGGACATTCGCATGGTTCCAGTATTCAGGGTGTGCCGGGCGACCGCGACCCGGCGGGCCCACCAGAGGGGGTTCTTCAAGGCCGGCCAGCGAGAGTTGTCCGTGCAGCGGCCGGAAGATGGTAGTAAGAAGGTTCAGGTGGTCTCCTAGATGGGGGAGAATAGCTGACTGTGAGTCCAGCAGCCCGGTCCCGTACCAAGGAGCCTGACGACATGTGCGTCATGGCCAGCGACCTTGCCCGCGCGGCAGCGGTCGAACTGGCCGGGGAGGCGAACGTCGGCGGGCACGCCGGCATCGAGGTGGACGGCGACCGGGTCGCCACGCACCTGTTCGACTGCCTGCAGCCCGGATACGTCGGCTGGCGCTGGGCGGTCACCGTGGCCAGGGCCTCGCGGTCCAAGGTGGTCACCGTCAGCGAGGTGGTCCTGCTGCCTGGCCCGGACGCCCTGCTGGCGCCCGAGTGGGTACCGTGGCGGGACCGGCTCCGGCCCGGCGACGTCGGCGTCGGCGACCTGATGCCCGCGGCGCTCGACGATGAGCGCCTGGTTCCGGTGGTGGCCGAAGATGGGACCGACGGCCTGCAGGACTGGCCGTCCACCGACGAGTCAGAAACGGCGGCGCGACCGGAGGAACCCCGGGCCCGGGTGCTCTCGGCCATCGGCCGGGACGAAACGGCCGAGCGCTGGTACACCGGTGATCATGGCCCGCAGTCGGCTGTGGCCAGGTCGGCGCCTGCTCAGTGCGTGAGCTGCGGCTTCCTGGTCCGGCTTGCCGGACCGCTGGGCGCCGTGTTTGGCGTATGCGCGAACGCCTACGCACCCGAGGACGGCCGGGTGGTCTCCGTTGACCACGGCTGCGGTGCGCACTCGGAGGCGACAGCCGTCCCAGGACATGAGCCAGCGATGCCGCCGATCATCGACGAGCTGGGCTACGACCTGGTCGACCAGCCAGGCGTCTCGGTCGAGGAAACCGTCTTCGAGTCCCTCGACCACGGCTAGAGCAGGCCCGGTCGAGTTGGTGACGCTTTGCTGTCACGGCTCAGCGTGAGCCGTCGCTGTTACGGGTGGCGCGGCGGTCGGCTGCGCGGGCTCGGCTGCGCTGTAGGTGCGGGACGTACCAGAGCGCGAACAAACCCATGACCAGGCCGGCGACAGCGACCCAGATCCACCAGCGCTCGCGGGCCGGAATATCGCTGCGGACCGCCAGCAGGACGACCAGCGCCACCGCCCAGGCCGCCGTGAACACCGCTGTCACCAGGCGATCGTTGGCCTCCAGCGGCGGTGGCGACTCGCGGCGTGCGGCGGCGTTGCGAACGGCCGCCTGAACCGTACCCGGTTCGGCGCCTTCCGCGCCCGCGCCGCTGGCGGCTGAGTCGCTGGTGGCCGGGCCGGACTGGGGTTCCGGGTGGGACGCTCCGCTCACAGGTACGAGGCTAGGGCATGGTTTGGCAGCGGTCTGCCGGGGAACCTTCGGGACACACTCCGGACCCTCTGACGTTCGTGCGGTAAACCCCGGATGACCGTGGATGAGGGAGGTGTTGTACTGATCGCCGTGACGGGGTGAGTTGTGGTCCAAGTCATGGTGTACTTGAACCGGGCGCTGGTGGCGCCATCCTTCGCGTTGCTAATGATTTGCAGGAATGCTCGCATCCTGCATATCGTTAGCAACAGTAATGACTCAGGCTAATGAACATGACAGCGACGCAGACCAGGTCGGACGCGGGCCTGGCCACGGCCTTGCGCATCTCGGTGAGCCGTCTCGCTCGCCGGCTGCGGGTAGAGCGGCAGGCGGAAGGCTTGACCTCACTCTCCGATACTCAGCTCGCCGCGCTCGCCGTGCTGGAGAAGCATGCCGCGATGACGCCGGGCGAGCTGGCAGAGTACGAGAAGGTGCAGCCGCCCTCCATGACCCGCGTGATCGCCGTCCTGGAGGAACGGCACCTGGTCATGCGCGCGCCGCATCCGACCGACCGGCGCCAGGTGGTCCTGACCGTGACCGAGGAAGGCCGGGCCCTGGTCGTCCAGGCGCGCAAGCGCAGGGACGCCTGGCTGGCCAAACGGCTGAAGGAGCTGACCCCGGAAGAGCGGGCCATCCTGCGCCAGGCGGCCCCGGTCCTGGAGAAGCTCAGCCAGGCCTAAGCTCGCGGCGCAGCCCCCGTCTCGGTGCGGCGGCCCGCTCGCTCGGCCGCACGTTCAGCTCGCTGCGCATCCGGAATTACCGGCTGTTCGCCACCGGTCAGGTCATCTCGAACACCGGCTCCTGGATGCAGCGGGTCGCACAGGACTGGCTGGTCCTGGATCTGACCCATGGCAGCGGCAGTGCGCTGGGCATCACCACCGGGCTGCAGTTTCTCCCGCTGCTGCTGTTCAGCCTGTGGGGCGGCGCCATCGTGGACCGCTACCCCAAGCGGATCATCCTCATGGTCACCCAGGCCAGCGCCGGTGCGCTCGCCCTGATCCTCGGTGTGCTCGCGCTGACCGGCGAGGTGCGCATCTGGCACGTGTACGCGCTCGCCTTCGCGCTGGGCATGGTCACCGTGGTCGACAACCCGGCCAGGCAGACGTTCGCGGTGGAGATGGTCGGCCGGGCCGAGATGCCCAACGCCATCGCGCTGAACAGCGCCGTGTTCAACCTGGGCCGGATCGCCGGGCCAGCCGCTGCCGGGCTGATAATCGCGGCCGTCGGGACGCCGACGGCCTTCCTGGTGAACGCCGCGTCCTACCTCGCGGTGATCGCCGGGCTCAAGCTCATGCGGCCGTCCGAGCTGCACCCCGCCGAACGTAAGCCCAGGGCCAAGGGACAGCTTCGCGAGGCGCTGGCCTACGTTCGGGCGCGGCCTGCCCTCTGGTCGCTGATGGTGCTGGTGTTCTTCGTGGCGACGTTCGGGATGAACTTCCAGGTCGCCATCCCGCTGATGGCGAAGGGCGTGTTCCACACCGGCGCGGGCGCGTTCGGGCTCGGCTCCACCGTGTTCGCGGCCGGTGCGCTGGGCGGGGCGCTGCTGGCCGCCCGCAGGAAGAAGCCGGGGCCCAGGCTGCTGCTGACCACCTCGTTCGTCTTCGGCCTGCTCGAGGTGCTGAACGGGCTGATGCCGTCGTTCTGGACCTTCGTGCTCGCGTTGTTCCCGATCGGGGTGGTGCTGATCACCTTCACCACGGCGGCCAACTCGGCCACGCAGCTCGGCACGACCCCGGACATGCGCGGCCGGGTCATGGGACTGTACCTGCTGGTGTTCCTCGGCGGCGCGCCGCTCGGGTCACCGCTGGTCGGCTGGGTCGCGCAGGCGTTCGGCCCGCGCACCAGCCTGATCGCCGGCGGGGCGATCTCCGCGGTCGCCGCCGCCGTGGTCGCGCTCATGCTCGCCCGCAGCCTGGACCTCAGGGTCCGGGACCAGCTCAGGCCGTCCACACTGCTGAAGGCGGCCGCCTGACCCGCATTCGCGACGGCTGCCGCCGTGACCTGGGCGCAGCACCTGCCCGGCTCTGGTACCCATAAGCAGTGAGATTGTTCGTCGCCATCACCCCGTCGGTGATAGCGCTCGGTGAACTGGAGCGGGTGGTCGCGCCGCTGCGGGCCTCCCGCCCTGAGCTTCGCTGGGCCAGCGCGGAGTCCTGGCATGTCACGCTCGCGTTCCTCGGCGAGGTGAACGAGAAAGCCACCCCGCGACTCGCGATCAAGCTGGGTAACGCCGCCGCCAGACATCGTGCCCTCGGTCTGCGGACCGCCAGCGGCGGCGCCTTCCCGAAGGCCTCCAGGGCGCGGGTGCTATGGACGGGCCTCCAGGGTGACATGGACGCGCTGGACGCCATCGCCGAGTCGGTGGCGGCGGCCGCCCGGCATGCGAAGGTCCCGCCGCCGGACGCGGGACGGATCTTCCGGCCGCACATAACCCTGGCCCGGTGCAAGGAACCGGTCAACGTCAGTGACCTGGTGGAATCGCTCAAGAGCCATGCCGGCAGCCCCTGGACGGCGGACCGGATCCACCTGATCCGCAGCTATCTGGGGCCGCGCCCGCACTACGAGTCCATCGGAAGCTGGGCGCTGAAGCCCTCTGCGGGCGACGGCGTAGGCTGCCAGACGTGAACCGTGCGCCCCGCTGGCTGCTGCCCTCCGTGCTGGCGATCCTCGTGCTGGCCGTGCTCATCGGCGCACTGGTGCACCAGATCGCCCACTGACCTGACCAGAACCTGGTTCCATGATCGTTCAAAGATTTTGAAATGGTCTTACAAGCGCTCGGCCACGTAGTCGATGCAGGCGGTGAGCGCCTCCACGTCGGCCGGGTCGACGGCGGGGAACATGCCGATGCGCAACTGGTTGCGGCCGAGCTTGCGGTAGGGCTCGGTGTCCACGATCCCGTTCGCCCGCAGCGTGGCGGCCACCTCGGCCGCGTCCACCGGGCCGGCGAAGTCGATGGTGCCGACCACCTGCGAGCGCTGCGCCGGGTCGGCGACGAACGGCGTCGCGAACGGCGACTTCTCCGCCCAGGTGTACAGCCGGGACGAGGAGTCGGCGGTGCGCGCGGTGGTCCAGTCCAGGCCCCCGTTGCTGAGCATCCATTCCACCTGGTCGGCCATCAGCAGCAGCGTGGCCAGCGAGGGCGTGTTGTAGGTCTGGTTCTTGCGCGAGTTGTCGATCGCGGTGGGCAGCGAGAAGAACTCAGGTACATACCGCCCTGAGGCAGCGATCCGTTCGGCGCGTTCCAGGGCCAGCGGCGACATGATCGCAAGCCAGAGCCCGCCCTCGGCGGCGAAGCCCTTCTGCGGGGCAAAGTAGTAGACGTCGGCCTCGGCCATTGAGACCGGCAGCCCGGCGGCCCCGCTGGTCGCGTCGACCAGCACCAGAGCGCCCTCGTCGGCCCCGGTGACCCGCACAATGGGCATGGCCACGCCGGTGGAGGTCTCGTTGTGGGTGAGCGCGTAGGCGTCCACCCCGGGCTCAGCCACCGGGAGCGGGTGCGTGCCCACGGCCGATTCGATCACGGCCGGCGCGTCCAGCCAGGGCGCCGCGGCGGTCACCTTCGCGAACTTCGACGAGAACTCGCCGAACGATAGGTGCTGAGCCTTGCGCCTTACCAGACCGAACGCGGCGATGTCCCAGAAGGCTGTGGTTCCGCCGTTGCCCAGGATCACCTCGTAGCCTTCGGGCAAAGAGAAAAGATCTGATATTCCCGAACGGATGCGGCCGACCACCGAGCGGACCGGGGACTGCCGGTGCGAGGTGCCCAGATAGCGCACACCCCAGGCGGTGAGCGCATCGAGTTGTTCAGGGCGGACCTTGGAAGGCCCGCAGCCGAACCGGCCGTCCGCTGGCTTGAGGTCTGCGGGGATATCAATGCTCGTCACACAGTTAAGTTTAGTAAGCGCCCCCACAGCGCCCACAAACCCGGCCGGTGTGACGTTGCCGGGGTGGGTGTGGTCGGTGTGACGTTGGCGGGTGTGGGTGTGGCTGGTGGGGTGGGGTGTGGTTTGTGTGACGTTGCCGGGGTTGGCAGCTGGGATGGCTACATGGCGCGGTCTAGGACCTCGTCGGCGCCGGGGACTTCGGAGACTGGGCGGGCCTTGGGGCCGACGTAGCGGGCGCTGGGGCGGACCAGGCGGCCGGTGCGCTTCTGCTCCAGGATGTGGGCGGCCCAGCCCGCCGTCCTGGCGCAGGTGAACATCGAGGTGAACATGTGCGAGGGCACTTCGGCGAAGTCGAGCACGATCGCCGCCCAGAACTCCACGTTGGTCGCCAGCACCCGGTCCGGCCTGCGGGAGTGCAGCTCGTCCAGGGCGGCGCGTTCCAGCGCCTCGGCCACCTCGAACCTGGGGGCGCCGAGTTCCCTGGCCGCCCTGCGCAGCACCCGGGCACGCGGATCCTCGGCCCGGTACACCCGGTGTCCGAAGCCCATCAGGCGCTCGCCCCGGTCCAGGGCCGACTTCACGTAGGCTACGGCGTCGCCGGACCGCTCCACCGCCTCGATCATGTTCAGCACCCTGGCCGGCGCGCCGCCGTGCAGCGGGCCGGACATCGCGCCGACCGCCCCGGACAGCGCGGCGGCGACGTCGGCGCCGGTGGAGGCGATCACCCGGGCGGTGAAGGTGGAGGCGTTCAAGCCGTGCTCGGCGGCCGAGACCCAGTAGGCGTCCACGGCCTTCACATGCCGCGGGTCGGGCTCGCCGCGCCAGCGGATCATGAACCGCTCGGTGATCGTCTTCGCCTCGTTCACCCTGCTCTGCGGCACCATGGGCAGGCCGAGGCCCCGGGCCGCCTGAGCCACGAACGACAGCGCCATGACCGACGCGCGGGCCAGGTCGTCGCGCGCCTCCTCGTCGGTGATGTCGAGAAGCTGCCGCATCCCCCAGGCCGGGGCCAGCATGGCCAGCGCGCTCTGCACATCCACCCTGATGTCGCCGGAGTGCACCGGGATCGGGTACGGCTCGGCCGGCGGCAGCCCCGGAGAGAACGCGTTGTCCACGAGCAGGCCCCAGACGTGCCCGTAGGATACGTGCCCGGCGAGTTCCTCGATATCCACGCCGCGGTAGCGAAGCGCCCCGCCCTCCCGGTCCGGCTCGGCGATCTCGGTTTCGAACGCCACGACACCTTCGAGTCCGGGCTTGAATTCGGACATGTGGGCTCCTTGCCTTTTCCGGGATGACACGACCGCAGCGTGGTGGACGAGCGCGGCACCTATTCGGCGGCACCTATTCAACCGTGCCTGGCCCGCGCGCGGGTAGCCGCACCGCCGCATGGTGCCGGCCAGCGAGTTTGGCCCGGCGATGCGCCCGTGAACGCGCTGTGTGAGGATCGGGAGTCGTGAATGCCGTACAGCACACATCCGAGCCATTGACCGGGCTTGACGAGGGGATGCTCGACGCGGACCCGTTCACCCAGTTCGCGCGCTGGCTGGCGGACGCGGAGGCGGCCGGGCTCCCGCAGCCGAACGCCATGGTGCTGGCCACCGTGAGTGAGACGGGCCAGCCGCGGGCCAGGACCGTGCTGCTCAAGAGCCACGGCCCCGAGGGCTTCGTGTTCTATACCAACCGCACGTCGCGCAAGGCCCGGGACCTGGCCGTCAACCCACTGGCCTGCCTGCAGTTCCCGTGGTTCGGGATGTACCGTCAGGTGATCATCGAAGGCGCGGTCCGGGCGCTGAGCCAGCAGGAGAGCGAGCCCTACTTCCGGACCCGGCCGCGCGGCTCCCAGCTCGGCGCCTGGGCCAGCAGGCAGTCCTCGGTGCTCGGTTCCAGGGCCGAGCTGGAGGAACGGTACGCCGAGTTCGAGCGGCGCTGGCCGCCGGGAACCGACGTGCCCATGCCCGATTTCTGGGGCGGCTACCGGCTCACACCGCAGTCCCTGGAGTTCTGGCAGGGGCGGATCAACCGGCTGCACGACCGGCTGTGCTACCGCAGGTCGGGCGACGGCTGGGTGGTGGAGCGGCTATCTCCATGACGTAGCAGCCAGAG